>Ga0315554_1000478_pt1 | contig 23727 bp, 17 predicted proteins | sample SalMarSW160370MG_FD_202114 | JGI IMG/M metagenome (GOLD analysis project Ga0315554, IMG submission 202114) | Salt marsh sediment microbial communities from the Plum Island Ecosystem LTER, Massachusetts, United States - Salt Marsh Sediment SW1603-70 ...
ATCATGCTCTACCAGTATCTCGTACCTTATGTAGTCCCCTACCGCCGCCGTATCTGTCTCCGGTCCACTCTTACTCACCACCAGCACCGGCGCATACCCAAGGACTGTAAGAGTTGCAGTGTCTGACTTCCCTTTGTATTCACCGGTCACTACCCATGTGCCTGCATTCTCTGAATTATAGGTATTGCCAGGTGACCAGTCACCACCAGCTCCGTCCTCTATAGAGAAGGTGGTATATGAGGTAACATCCCCCATACTATCACCATATTTGTCAAAAGCTTCTGCAGTATATTCCCGACTTTCTCCAGCCATGATGGTGGCAGTATCTGGGTAGATTTTTATTCTTACCAGGTGACAGGCCAATGCAAAATCGCTCGGCCCTATTGATGGATATATCATTACCGTTAGTAGTACAGTTAAAAGGAATGCCAGAGGGCGTTTGAACCTAATTGCCAATTTAATCATGCGTCTTTCACTTCGCTCCAGATTTACTAAACGCTGCGGTGGCGTCGCCACTGGACAATGTCTCTCAAGCTGTTCGCCGGTAAATAGACCGCATCCCCAGCCATACCCTTGACATCAGCAACTAATCCACCTAATCATCTACACTAAGTAATATCACAATCAGGTTAGAAGTCGGTTGGAATTGCGTTGTCCAGAGGTTAGAATCCTGTTCTGAGATTGCTCCAGGCTGAGGTCTGCTTAGAATGAGAGCCTATTTCATGCAAGTGGAAAGGATGTTATAAAAGTGGACGTGCTAAACTATCCCGCCTCTTTTCACACGTGAATCTGCATACCTTCGTGGGCAAGAGTAATCGACGCATTGAGCTGACTGGCTAACTCGGAAATCTCTGCGGCTATCTCCGCCTCAAGTTGTGGGTTCATATGCACCACAACTATCTCAGGAAGATAGCTCTTGAGCTCACGGAAACAGGAGAGCTCTTCAGTGAGCATGGCTGGCGTGAGGTGCTCAGACTCTGTGGCAAAGTCCTGATACGAGTTCGGTGCCGTTACCTCGATAATGAGCAGCTGCGGTGATATGTGCTCCCAGCAGCCACTCAGACCTGCGCCAGTATCGCCAGTATAGAATAATACCTTGCCATCCGGCGCAGTAACCTGATAGCCGAAGGCCGTAACACCGTGATTGACCGGAACCGGCAAGACAGTATAGCCTTCGATATGCTCCAGTCGGTACGGCTCCAGCGCCGTGAAACTGACAGAAGGACTTGTTCTGGGGAACTCGAAGAAATTGGGATAAGTCTCGTCATTGAGCATGTGGGCAGCCAGGGCATCGTGTACACTTTGAGCAGAGAAAATACTAATAGACGCGTTATGGAAAAAATGATTGATGGCAATCGCCGGGATGTCTCTGATGTGGTCATAGTGCTGGTGCGTGAGCAGGATCGCTTTGAGGCGTAGTTGTGCTTGCCACGACAGGCTGGAGGTGAGTGCACCAGCATCGAGCGCCAGAATATCATCAATCAGCAGACAGACGAAGCGTGACTCTGCTGACTCACAATTGTGCGCTCCCAGGACACGGATATTCATTACTCTCTTGACTCATTTCACGCCATCGCTTACCAACTAACACCACCGTGATTCACCTGCCAGGATGGCATTCGTTCTTGTTTGACATGTATATGGCAAGTGTAGTAGCGTATACAATTGTGCCAGAGACGCAGCGCCACATTATATCACGCCAGGTCCATCATTACCAGAAAAAACCTTATTGGTAAAAGTGCAGCGTTCAGAAGGCTCAACCGATATTCAACGTTGTCAGTGGTTATCGATAGCGGATGAATCATCGGGGTAGTTCCAAGTTCTTATTATTGTGGGGGTATATGCCCAATGCTGTTTGTTGCTAAACTACGGACGGTAAAACCCAGGGTACTCATATCGATTCTGCTTCCGATGCTGCTAATGACCACAGTTTCTTGTACCTGCGGACAGTCAACAGGCACTGGGGAAATAAAGCCAGCCCCCACTGAACTCACCATGCTCTCGATAGCCGAAGGGCAGGTCCTCGTGATGAAGGCAGGCACCGATAGCTGGACTGAAGCAGAGGTCAATACAACCGTCGAGCTGGGCGATATCCTGAAAGCAGGGGATGATTCAAGGGCCGTGATTACCTTCTTTGAGGGCAGCACTATCGAACTGGAGGCCGGTGCTGAAGTAGAGGTTGTAGAATTAGGTATCGCCGAAGAGACCGGTTCCACCATAATTCGACTGAAGCAAAGTATCGGCAACACAGTCAGCCGCGTAACTAAACTGGCTGACGTCCACTCCACCTATGAAGTTGAGACGCCGACGGCCATCGCTGCGGTCAGGGGAAGCATCATGTTTGTCCAGGTGCGCGAGGATGGTACCACCGCCGTTGGTAACGGTGAAGGCTCAGTAAGTGTTAGCGCCCAGGGCCAGGAAGTCGCACTCCCCGAAGGCACATATAGTACTGTAGAACCGGGGCAACCGCCCAGCGCTCCCCAACCCGGAACTGGCCTTCCAGCCATCGCCATGGTTAAAACAGCCGAGCCCAGTGTGGCCCACAATGGTGACATCATTACCTACACCTACCTGGTAACAAATTCCGGCGGTACACCCTTATCCGGCATTTCGATAACCGATGATAAGACCGGCAGCACTGAGGGCAACGACAGCACCGTGCTTGATGTTGGCGAGACCTGGGAGTTCAGTGCCACCTACACAGTGAGCGCTACGGACCCTGACCCTCTCATCAATACCGCCATTGCCTCTGGAACGGATACTGAAGGACAGGTTGTTACTGCCCAGGCTACCGCCAGCGTCACCATCCTGAGGCCGGTTATTGCCCTGACCAAGACAGCCGAGCTTGTCGAAGCCCACGATAACGACACCATAACCTATATGTATACCGTCACGAATCTGGGCAACACACCCCTATACGGTGTCACAGTAGACGATAACGAGCTAGGAGACGCTGCTTACCAGAGCGGGGACAGTAACGGCAACGGAGAGCTTGATGTCGGTGAGTCCTGGGTATTTTCGGCCACCTATACAGTAAGCAGCGAGGACGAAAGTCCCCTGGACAATACTGCCACTGCCTCCGCGAGTGACGCCTTGGGGCAGGTTGTTACCGCCATGGCTACCGCCAGCGTCAATATCCTTAAGCCGGCTATTGCCCTGACCAAGATAGCCGAGCCGGCTGAAGCCCAGGATGGTGGTACTGTAACCTATACGTATACCGTCACGAATACGGGTAACACGCCGCTATCCGGTATCACAGTGACCGATGATATGATAGGGGAAGTCATTTACCAGAGCGGGGACAGCGATGGGGACGGGGAGCTTGATGCGGGTGAGTCCTGGGTATATACGGCCACGTATACGGTAAGCAGCGAGGACGAAAGTTCCCTAGTCAACGTTGCCACCGCCTCCGGCAGCGACACTACGGGCCGGGTTGTTACCGCCGAGGCTGCTGCCAGCGTTGAGATATCGGCTCCGGAACCACCAGGACCTGAACCACCCGGGCCGGAACTGACCCTCACCATTACCAGCCCCCAGGATGGCGCTACCATCACCACCCATACCATCACGGTGACCGGTATTATAAGTGACCCCTCGATAACCCAAGCAACAATAGACATCAACGGCAACTCCCATGCCATCTCCGTGAGTAACGGCAGTTTCAGCACGGACGAAAATGTCTCCAGCGGGCTGAATACCATTACGGTCACTGCCACCAATGGCCTGCAGGAAGTCGCCAGCGATACAGTGACGGTTGATATCCAGATAACAACATACGCTATACGGATTGAGTTGACCTGGGATACGGATGATACCGACATGGATGTACACCTTGTCCAACCCGGAGGTGAAATGTGGGATATACCCAGTGACTGCTACTGGGGCAACGGAAATCCTGACTGGGGGCTTGCCGGGATAACCGAGGATAATCCCTCACTCGACCAGGATAACACCTACGGCTACGGGCCGGAGAATATTACCCTTCAGCAACCGGAAGAAGGTACTTACCTGGTCATAATCCATTACTTCGATGACAACGACCATGGTCCCTCAACGGCGACTGTCAGGATATGGATTAATGACGAGCTGGTGGCCACATACGTCATGGAAGATATGGTTAACGATGAAGTCTGGTATTGTGCCACAATAGACTGGCCATCAGGTACCGTATCGCCAGGTGGCCCCTAATGATATTATCGAGGCCTGTTGACTAAGCGAGACCTTTCCGGCACACCAGTCCTTCAATTGCGGAGTAACGAAAACACAGATGTCTATGGTGAGCAACCAGCCTCCTGACAACAGAGGCGGAGGGACCCGCCGCCAGACCAAGCGGAGGTATCATACTCTAGCGCTACTGGGTTTGGGCGGTGCCCTCGCCGTCTTTTTCACGCTGGTCCAACCCTTTTACACCGCCAACCAGTGGCTATCAGACCAACTCTTTTTGCCGGAAGTCCCGTCACCGAACATCGTCATTGTCGGTATTGACGATGCCACACTGAATCTATATGGTGAAAGACTGACGGAATGGCCCCGTAGCCGCCACGCGCAGGCAATCAACAACCTGAAGGAGGCCGGGGCGCAGGCAATCGGCTTCGATGTCCTTTTCGCTGATAGCTCTCAGGATGACGAGGTAGTGGCCGCGGCCACGCAGGCTGCCGGGAATGTCGTCCTGGCAATGGTCGGTACCGATGCCCTGGGTCTGACTGATGAAGGTGTTGCCTATCAACAACTTCTCTTTCCGACAGCTCTCCTGGAGGAATCAGCCCGGAACATCGGACACGCCAACATCACTCCCGACCGTGACGGTACCGTGCGACTTCTACCCCTGGTGATTACCGATGGTGCCGGGCAGGTCTACCCGGCCCTCAGTCTGGCGGTACTGTATACCCATTTTAACATGACACTTCCTGACGAATATGTACGTGTTGACGGCGCCCTCCATGCGGTAGGGCGGGATATCTCGGTGGACTCTTCCCTGCGCCTCCGGGTGAACTTCTCCGCCGACGATGCAAGCCGCCCATATATCTCCTATGCCGATGTCATCGAGGACAATTTCGACCACTCCATCGTGAAGAACAAAATGGTACTGGTCGGCATGACAGCTACCGGTGAAGTAGACGCCTGGAAAGTGCCTACTTCGGCAGGTAAGGTCCCGGGGGTATACATCCATGCCGATGCTATGGATACCATCCTTAACGAGCAATATCTGACCGAGGCCGGTACCGGCCCCATGCTACTGATTACGATGTTGCTGGTAATAATCGCCGCCCTGGTATTGCCCCGCTTTCGACTACTATGGGGAGGGGTATCGACCACAGTACTGCTTGCCGGTTTTGTCGTAGCCAGCTTCTTCCTCTTCGATAGTGGCTACGTCATGGATATGCTCTATCCAGTACTGACACTGCTAATAGTCTTTGGCGGGAATGTCCTCACCCAAGTGTTAATCGAACGGTCAGACAAACGTTTTGTCAGAGACCTGTTCGGCCGGTACGTCTCGCCGCAGGTGGCCAATGAGATACTCAGCCTGGCGGATGTCGGCAAACTCAGGCTGGGAGGCGAGCAAAGGGAGGTCACGGTACTCTTTGCCGACATGCGAAACTTCACCGCGGCCAGTGAGCAGATGACTCCAGAAGCCATTGTAGAGATGCTTAATACTTACCTTTCTATTATTATAGATAGCGTTCTGGAGAATGGTGGCATGATAAACAAGTTTGCCGGTGACAATGTCATGGCGGTATGGAATGCTCCTCAGTTTCAAACGGACTATGCCCGGCTGGCGGTGAAAGCCGCTGGGGAAGCCCAGAGGAAGATTGCTGAGGTTCAGCAAGATGATTCTGCACGAATAAAGGTGCAGTTCGGCATTGGTATTAACACCGGAGACGCCGTGGCCGGTAATGTGGGGTCTTCGGGACGTGCCGAGTACACCGTAATCGGTGATGCCGTTAATCTGGCCTCACGGATATGCAGCGCCACCCCCGGGGGTGAAGTTTGGATTGGCCCGGAGACCTACCGCCAGGCAGCCGAATACCTGGAAGTCGAAGAGTTGGAACCACAGGTATTCAAAGGAAAGGCAGAGCCGGTAGTGGTCTACCGGGTAATCAGTTGGCGATAGCGGCCACATCAGGGCGGAGTGGAGTACCTTAAGGACAATCAAAATGTCTGCGCAAGTCCGTAGAAGATTTATCTGGGCCGGAGTAGCCCTGCTGACCGTGCTGATTGTTGGCTCAATCGGCTACTGGTTCATCGGGGGACGACAAAACTCATTTATAGATGTCCTCTACATGACAATCATCACTATTTCAACGATTGGGTTCACCGAGGTAATCGACATGTCAGCCAATCCTGCCGGCAGGGTTTTCACGATATTTATAGCTCTCTGTGGCATTAGTACCTTCGGCTACATCATCACGAATGTAACTGCCCTCGCGGTGGAGTGGCGGCTGACCGACTCCTTCAGGAGAAGAAGAATGGAAAAGAAAGCTAGAAACTCAAGAAACCACTATATCGTGTGCGGTGCCGGACTGGTTGGCTCGCATATTGTTAACGAGCTCCGCGCCACCCAAAGGCCATATGTCATCGTCGATATCTGCCCACGAAATGAGCACGAGGACGCGGAGGACTCACGGGATGAAATCTTCATCGAGGGAGATGCCACCGAAAACGAGACGTTGCTCAAAGCGGGTATAGAGGAAGCCAGGGGAATATTTGCCGTAACGGGAGATGACAACCATAACTTGGTCATTAGCCTCACCGCGAGACAGCTTAACCCCCACATCCGGGTAGTAGCCCGGTGCAATGAAACCGCCAATGAAACTAAAATGAGGAAGGCCGGCGCCGATGCCGTAGTCTCGCCGGGATACATCGGTGGACTGAGAATGGCCTCCGAAATGATACGGCCGACCGTAGTGTCATTTCTGGATATCATGCTGCGGGACAGGGACAGTAACCTGCGTGTCGAAGAGGTCGCCGTGCCCGACTCGTTCGCAGGAAAGACTATCTCAGACCTGGAGCTGGGGAGGTACTCCCACACACTTCTCCTTGCCATCCGGATGGGAGAGAACTGGGTCTACAATCCACCGGTAAAACATACCATTACGCCGGGTAGCACCCTGGTCTTTATGACGACACCCGAAGACAGGTCTGCCCTGGAGAGGACCTTTCAGGCTACCCGATAACCACCGTATGGCATCACACCGGAGGTATCCCTCCTCCCAGGCCTTGCCTCTTTCCTATCACACTGCTAGTTCCAGCAAACAGAAGCTCGTCCCGGGTCACTCTCCTGGTCTACAGGGTCAAGCAAACTGTCCGCCGGGCCCCGACTATGACACCTAAGGTACTTTTAGAGACAATACCCGGCGGATAGAATTGTTTCAGGCTACCATTATATGCTGTGCTCCAGATATCGAAGCCAAAACTAAAGAGGATGGCGAACACTTTATGGAGACGACTCTTCGTGTCGAATCGCTGCTGAGCAAAATCGCAAAATGGTATCAGCAATCATCCCTGGGAGAAGAGCGCCAGCAGTGGCCCAGCAATGTTGTTGAATATCTTGAGGAGCAGTTCGACCTCCACCCCGAAGACAGGGTGTCTTTGCAGTGTGTCACAATCTCAGGGTCATTCGGGGGGTTTACTGTCAGTATTGTTCGTATTTTTAGCTGTATCGAGGCAGCTAAGAGCGGAGTCATCATCAGAAGCTACCATGACCTGGACGAGCATCCCAGACTCATAGCCTTCGAGGGCTATGCCTTCGAGAACGGACCGGTGCACCTCTACAAGAAAAAGTCACCGGTTGCTACCAGCACCGGTTAAGTATCAGCAAATCCGCCATCTACCCTCCCCGGAGCAGCACCATTAACATTCCCAGCGTCCCCTGGTTGTCCGACTCTATCCTCAGGCGCCCACCCAAGTGATGCATTCGCTCACGATATTGCTGGCATAGACTATTATAACAGCAAATCAGCCGATATCATGCAGCTTTAGGCACCAAAGAGTAGTACAGAAAAAGATGTATCTTCGCATTTGGCGCGCGTGAAAAATGCAGAGATGACGGATTACAGGCAGGTGTATATGACGATGTGTACTCACTGGAAGAACTGCTATATTAATTGCCTTTGATATATAATCTGCTATAACTTATACTTCAATTCTCCATTAATCCAATACCTTAACCATTTTCTACCTAGCTGTCTATCGGAGGTTCGAATTAAATGAGTCAAATAGAACTCCCGTACGAAGATCTGCGGCAACATATGATAGAGGAGATAAAGAAATATCACCTTGGTTTTTTAGCTACTTCAGTAGACGATTTCGTAACCGTTAGGCAAATGCAGCTAATCATTAATGGTCTGACTATTTATTGCTATACTGGTATATACCGCAGGAAATATAAGCAGATTATGGCAAATCCGCAAGTTGCTATAGCCGCTGGCAACCTTCAGATCGAAGGAATAGCTTCATTGAAAGGTCACCCACTAGATGAGGAGAATGCCGAATTTAGAGAAGTATATCAAAAAACACAGCCGGAAAGATATGAAAGGAGCATTCTTATACACTTTCCTCGTCCAGACACGAGGGTGATTGAAATAACCCCCAAAAAGATTTCTTCTTATACTCCACCAGATTTGGAAGCTGGAAAGGAATCCTTCCACGATATTCTCAACATTGAAAAGCAAACAGCTCACAGAGTTTATAGATCTGATAATAAAGAATCATCTGCCTATAAGGATTAATACAAATTGCTCTGACCCACTGAAGAGGTTGTAGAGCAATTAGCGGATAAATATTGCTCTTTCATGCTTCAATAGCGAAGCTAAACGGAATCAATTAGCTATACGCATGGCTGGACAAACATCCCGATGTTCGTCTATTGCTTAAAACCTACTCTTCACCAAGTGACTTCCCACATTGTCGGTGCTACCCTTTGCACACGATATACGCATGTCTAAACGAGATTCCATCCTTGATCATATAACGGTCTAAAGTAACCCTTGACACCTGTAGTTGTACGTGCCATCATTTGAACGCCAGGGAGGACCCTTACGATGCCAACATGGAATGAATTATTCACTAACGAGCTGTATGTAAACAGAATCCCCGAATCAGAAGTGCATCACTTTGTCGATGTGTTGGAGACGCTCTTCTCAGAGCGTCCGTTACGTCTCTGGGATGTGTGCTGTGGAGGCGGACGTCATACTGTTGCCATGGCACAGCGTGGTCACAAGGTTTACGCTAGTGACAACGCCCCAAATGCTCTCCGTCTTACACACGAATGGTTATCTTCGCTTAACCTGGAAGCATACCTGGAACTGGCTGATATGACTGTCTGCCCCTGGTCAGAGAGGGACTTTCACGGTGCTATTTCTTGGGATTCCCTGTATCACAATACTCTGGACAATATAAAAAAGGCAGTCAGTGAAATTCACCGTCAGCTCCTCCCTGGAGGGCTCTTCATGTGCACGCTTATGTCTACGAAATCAGACAGCTTCGTTTGGGGTTGTGGACAACAAATTGAACCCGGTACATTGGTCCTCGAAGACTCCGCTGATGCTGGAGTGCCTCATCATTTCTGCAGCGAAGGAGATATCAGGGATCTCTTCGGAGACTGGGAATACCTGAGCTTAGCGGAGCAGGTCATCACCTATCTGGAACGTGGAGAGAACTTCATGGACTACAATCCATTCCCCTTCACCAAATGGGGTGTACTAGTGCGGAAGAAATCTCAATAGGTACTTCGACTGCGTAAACTTCACCTAAAGTATAGATTAGTTACTCTATTATCCGTCTCTTGAGATAGACACTAAAAACGTTATTGAATATTTATATGTGTGGCTGGGTATGTATCCCGGCTGATGACTAACGCTGTTTATAGGTCTCCTCCGCCATTATGGCAGCACCCAGAGCGGTGACAAGCTGCGGTTCCGGTGGTACCAGCAGCTTAACACCCAGTTTCTTCTCAATCCACTTAATAAGGCCGATATTCAGGCCACCACCTCCAGTAATGGCACAGCGTTCCTCCAGACCGACCTTGCCCACCAGAGCCGAAATTTTCTCAGCCAGTGCCTGATGAACACCGGCGACAATATCTTCCTTAGCAATTCCCTCCGATACCCGGGAGACAGCCTCCGACTCCCCGAAAACGGCACAACCTGTGGTAAATGTCACCGGGTTTTTTGACTCAAGAGAGAGAGGGCCAATGTCTTCCAACTTTATCTGTAAGACATTAGCGATTATGTCAAGAAAACGCCCGCTCCCACTGGCGCATTTCTCACTGATGGCAAAATCGGCCACCTGACCAACTTCACTAAGTCGGAGCACTTGAGTTGACTGCCCCTGAACATCAATGACGGTGCGTACTGAAGGGAAGTGACTGAATATTCCCCGGGCACAGCAACGGATATCGGCCACCTCCTGGTCAGCAAGCTCCACGTTAGCGGAGCCCTGGCCGGTGGCTACTGTGCAGGCGATGTCTTCCCTGGTCACGCCTGCTTTTGTCAGCAGCTCATCAACCAGCTTTTGCGCCGCCAGCCTGTAGTTGACCCCGGAGGGGAGCAGGTGGCGGGCCAGTATGCTACCATCTTCAGCGATAACCCCTTTGCTGGTCGACGAGCCGATATCGATTCCCAGGTAGTAAGCCATACTCACTCTCTACTGAAAAAAGGTGGCTTCCTCCAGCCGACGCTTTCCGGTCTGGATAGTCTCACCCCGGGCCAGTGCCTTCAAGACATGCTCTTTACCCAGTAACGCTGCACCAATCGCTCCGCTAAGGAGCGGCTCTTCAGGGACAAGCACCGGGCACCTCAGGTTCTCCTCCATGGCTTTCACAACTCCAATGTTCTTGGCGACACCCCCCGTAAAGACTACATCTGGCTCTATCTTCAGCCTGTTGACCATCCGGGCCGTACGGCCAGCGATGGCATCATGAAGTCCAGCAATCACATCCTCCAGAGGCACGCCAGCAGACAGGTGCTTAATCACCTCCTGCTGGGCAAAGACGGTGCAGGTGCTGCTGACCGATATCTTCTGAGTAGACCGCAACGAGATGTCGCCCAGGTCTTCCACCTTGAGACCGAGGGAAGCAGAGATAACCTCGAGGAACCTGCCTGTCCCGGCGGCACATTTATCGCTCATTACGAAATCAAGCAGTTTACCGTCCCGTATCTTCAGCCCTTTAGCATCCTGACCACCGATATCGATGGCAAGATGCACGCTGGGGAAAAAACTGGCCACCCCTCTGGCATGACAGGACAGCTCGGTAATCTGGCGGTCGGCGAAGGGAACGTTTATCCGGCCATAGCCGGTAGCCATAACGAAGGATATATCATCGATGGAAAGACCGGCCTTGCTCAACGCCTCTTCCATCACCTTATTTGCCAGGCGCCGGTGTTCAGCACCGGTATGGTAAACGACCGAGGCCTTAATCTGCTCGTCCTCGTCCAGGATAACGATTTTGGTCATAGTTGACCCAAGGTCAATTCCGGCGAAATGGATACTAACCACCCCCTCTCTGAGGTAGCGCAAGGGGACTACGCCAGGTACTAGCTGATAATCTCAAGAAACCCCTGCACCCTTGTCCGTAAGGGAGCCAGGGCCCCCTCGGTATAATCATGCTCCAGATAGATGCTCGGTATGCCCAGGCTGTCGAGATAGTCCCGTACCCCGGCGACCTCGTAGCCGTGAGTATCACAGTACCTGAGTGACTCCATAATGACCCCATTGGCCTTCCAATCGCGGACATAGTCACTCAGGTAGCTAAAGCGGAACTCCAGGTCCTTCATATAGTCCTTGCGGACATCATAATAGTCCCTCGTTCTGAAGGTACGGGGACACTTTATGTCCATCAGATAGTGCTGGGCTAGCCCATCCATTAAATCACTCGTTATCTCGACATCATTGAAGTAGGGACGGCTGCCGACGCAGGTATCATCCATGACGATATTGGCGTCCAGACTCTCAATCATCTCCGGAAGGGCCGTGTCATCCAGGATACTACCCCAGACTAGCAGGCGGGCCGATTTTATTTGTGGGCCGTCGCTGCGTTCCTTGACCTCGTTAATGACCTCGCGGAGCAGTTCATTACCTTCATCCGCCAGTATACTTTGAATTGCCTTGATTACCCGAATGGTCTCCACACCTGATATCAGCGGAGGATCCTGTTTCTTCAGCTCGTAAAGTTCACGGACAAGTGCCCGCTGCTCGTTGTGCACACGGATGGCCTCCCTGAGATTCTCGGTCATCATTTTCCGACCGGCAAACTTCTCCAGGGCCTTCTGATAGTCCGGCAGCAAGCCCCGCTCCTGCACCAGGGCAGTATCATGAAGGGTATGTGGAGTATCAATATGGTGTGAGAAGGGTGTCTTGACAGCGTAGTTCCAGAGGCCGCTCAGGCTCGAACCAACGTCGCAGATATGAGAGGTAACGATACCATCCAGGAAGCTATACCTCTCCTTGAGGCCGAGGTCGAGGCAACTCCTCAGAAACGCACAATTAACCGTTGGCATATAAGCATCCGCCTTGGTTATGGGTTCCCGCATATCACCAAATATGCGGTAGGGAACGATATCCAGAGCCGTCATCATCTCCGGCACGGGGTAGATACAGAGATACCCCATTATCTTCTTACCCTGTTGCTGCAACTCAAGGGCCCGTTTCGAACGGTCTTGATATATCTCCTGCGCCCGTAGAAGACCCCTGCTCGGTTCGGCCATTATATTCAATTTCCTCCTTGCACTGCACTCACCGGTCTACCAGGGCATTCCCAGTTCTTTTCTGACCTTGCGGTAGTGTTCCATTGTCTCCTCGAAGGTCTCTGCGTTTCGCAACGTTTCAGCCGGATTAAACGCACTTATGTCGATGATATCCCCCTCGATAACCAGGGACGGTACCTTGAGAACGTCGAGTAGTCGCTGTTGCAACAGGTTCAGTCCTGCCGACATCGCCCGGCAGGTCAGCAACACGTGAAGGACAACACCATCAACCTGATAATCACGGGCACGTCTCATGCCCATGCGACGTGACGTGCCATCGCATAGTATCTCATTGATAATCAGTCCCGCCTCTTCGGTCCCGTAGTCCTCCTCGAGGCTTTCCTCCAGGCTGCGGTAGTTCCTTCTCACGTAGCGCTCTATGGGGTCACTGTACTGGCTCAGGTCAATATTCACCGGCCGCTGCGGACTGTAGACGGACTCAATCACGAAGTTCCAGCCACGCTCGGCGAGCTGGTCAAGGAATCCCAGACTGTGCCACGGTGGCAATCCTTCAAACATGAGACGGTATTTCTCTTCCCTGTTAATACCGGCAATGCCGTTGGCTACCCGCTCCTTGACTTCATCATACATGCGCTCGAATCCCTTGGTGATAGCCTCAGGGTCGGCGGCACCCCGAAACAGGGCAGCCGTCACAGCACTCCAAAAATCGCGGGAATGCATCGGCCCGGGCCTGGCCTTTCGTAGCTCGTTAATCTCCCAGCGCCAGCGGTTTATCTCTTGAGTGCCACCCCCGGTGAATTCCAGGGCATCCCAGTCCATCTTCTTACCCAGCAATTTCTCAAGGAAGGCGATGAATGCCTTCAGCTCACTTATCATGAATTTGACGTTACGCTCATAGACACCTTCGGTCAGTCTCTCGCGTAAGCCGGGGCTGGGTGATTCGATTGTCCAGACAGGGGTATCAAAGAAGCGGCCGAGAGACTGAAACCACTTGAACCGGGCGTCACATACAGCACCCGAAGCTACCAGTAAGGTCGGCTTGGGCATCCCTCCAGCCGGTGCTTCCGGTGGTATTTCGTCATCCAGCTCGACCATGCGGGACGAGTAACCTATGCAGGTACGGGCATAGCCGCAGAGATGAGTCGGGTAGCCCTCCGCCTCGGCGCGTTCGAGAAACGGGGTGGCCATTCCCTGGGCAGCGCAAAGACTGCTGTAATTTTCCGGATAGACCGTCTTGACACCCATAGCATTAAGGATGGGATTGGCCCAGCCCTCAAGCATCACCCAGGCAACAGGCTTTCCCTCCTCGCTGGCCTCGACGCCGCTCTCGTACATCTTGTCGACCTCTGCCCGAAGGGCGTACATTGACTTTAACCGGTTGAGTGCTCTGGGTTTAGCTTCCGTTGTCATCGTTACAGTCCTCCAAACACGAATTTGCTTTGTTATATAACTTCTTTGTCCCGAAGCCCGGCAATATCCTCCCACGTGTAGCCGCCCATCTCGATGAGTACCTCTTCGGTATGCTGGCCGCACTCAGGGGCTTCCGGTATGACCCGTCCCGGCGTCCTGCTCAGCTCGACAGGCAGACCTCGCACTTTTACCTTACCAAGGACTTCATGCTCACACTCGACTATATAGTCGTTGGCGATAACCTGTGGGTCATCACGCAGGTCACGAATGGTCTGCAACGGTGTGCAGATGACGTCGCCGGTGCCCTTGAGAATTTTCATCCATTCGTCGGCCGTTTTCGTGATGAATATCTCATCCATGGTGTTAATCAGTTCCTCGCTGTTCTCCCGTCTCTTATCAGCATCCTCAAACCTGGGGTCACTTGTCAAATGCTCGATACCCATAGCCTTGCAGACTATCGGCCACTGCCTGTCCGGCTGGAGCATGCCGAGGACAATCCACCGGTCATCGGCACACTGGTAGTAGTTCCACAACGGGTTACCGGCCTGCTTTCGGGTAAGCTTCTCACGGGGTTCTGGATTCAGGTACAGGCCAATGCCGATAGTCAGGCCCTGTAATGCCATCATGCTTCCCAGGTGGGAGACATCCACTTTCTGGCCAAAACCGAGCCGCTCCCTTGCCAGCAGGGCCATCAGTATGCCATAGGAGGTCATAATCGCTCCCATCTGGTCAGCCAGACCCCCGCCCACTGGCAGATTGGGGTCGCCGGCGATGCCGGTAGCAGTGGCGATGCCGGACCTTGCCAGACCAATCATATCAAAGGCCGGCTCCTGAGCTTCCGGCCCCCTCGGTCCGTAGCCAGAAGCAGCGGCGTAGATAATATCAGGATTATGCTGGCGGATTGTCTCATAGTCGAGTTTCAGCTTTTCCGGGACACCCTGACGGAAATTGTGCACGAAAACATCGGCTTTCTTGACGAGGCGATAGATAATTTCCTTTCCCTCCGGCTTGATGAGGTCAATGGCCAGGCTCTTCTTGCCACGGTTGTTGGTCTCAAAATAGGCAGTCCTGCCAGCGGGCAGTTCACCGATGGTGGGGAAGGTCAATCCCCGGCCAGCATCACCGGTAAGGCGGTTTTCGATGTGAACAACCTCCGCCCCAAACTCCGCCAGCATCGCGGTGGCTACTGTCCCCATCTGCCACTGGGTCCAGTCGAGCACTTTAATGCCTTCTAAGGGTCCAGCCATATTTATCCCCCCTGCATAATCAGTAGTTAAGCATCGGTCGCATCAGGAAAACCGTCCCGGCACAAAAGACCTTCTCCCCCATTATAGCAGCAAGCCAAAAACATCACCATCCGATGTACCGGGCACAAGATTAGTGATACCCTGACATACCATCTTATTCGCCTCGCACACTGTTCAGTAGTGACGGCCCCATCCCCCTGTATCCCCCTTCCCCAGATGGGGAAGGGGGAATTTATGAAATAAGAGGGCTGCGCCCTCTTAAACTCCCCTTCTACAGCGTAAAGTCTGCGCTCCCCAAAAACTCCTCTTTAACGGTGTTTAGAATGTTTATTTACCCCAAGGACTTCGCCTCTCCTAGACTCTCCACCTGTATCCTCTTGATAGAATAGCACGGCACCTTTTAAGGTGCGAACGACGCCTGCCTGAATTCTGCCCCCACACCGTTTTGGGGAGTCAGAGGGGTGAAATCCCTCTGGACGGGGGATTCCAAGGGGGTGTCCCCCTTGGCTGTTGTCATTCGTAAGGAGAAGCGGAGCAAGAACCAAGCGAAGGTGTCAAGGCACAGTATAACCAGCATGCCGAAAATCGTGGGCATAACGATTGTAAGGAGGGCATTTCTACCCTCCTTTTTAAATACCACAACTATCGTTCAAACGGCTATCATTGAACGAACATCGGGATGTTTGCCCAGCATGCGTATGAATGTTTAATACCGTTTGGCTTTGTTGTATACAACGAAGTGTATTAAAAGGGTTTACTATTTACCGCCAACAAAAAGGGAAAATAATCTTACAAGGATAAACGTCCACTTATTTCTTGCGGGAATTGTAGAAATAAGAGTCTGTTCGTTTGGCTTGATAATCTTTCTTGCAAGCTCCTCATACTCTCGTGGTACAAGGACACTTACTGGGCAGAAAGCACCCAATATCAAATTAAAATAAGTTTCGAATTTAAGCATCGCTGGTATACCTTCAGCTTCAAGGCGTGATTTGATAAGTTCGCCGTCAAGTTTGCCCTGAACAACACATATAGTCATGAAATTTGATTTGCTTTTCATTAAATCAAAGCATGTGAAAATCATTTCGAATTATAGCACTATCAAAGTGATATATCATCACTGATTACAGACAGATAAAGAAAAGCTTGTATGCCCTTTTTTACTATCTGTATACATCGGGATGAAAACGTGGGTTTAGGATTCATTGCCTTACGAGCTGGTCACACGCACACTCGGAATGGTATCAATCAAGGTCTATTATGACTATACAGATAGCAAGATTGCGTTACCGCGCCAGTATGTGTGCCAGCTTTAGCAACTCGTGGTCCAATGGTTTCTTGTTAGCGGCTACCTCAGACAGCGGTGTTGTCGTTACCCGGCCATTGACCAGACCAATCAATGTGCCGTGCTCGCCCCGAGCGAGGCGCTCCGTAGCGACAGCACCAAAACGTGACGCCAGCAACCGGTCATAGGCACCAGGTGCGCCACCCCTCTGCACATATCCTAAAATGGTTATCCTCAGTTGAAAGCCGACCTGTTCATGATGCTCAACGAAGTAGCGTTCCAGTTCCCGAGCATTGTACCTGGCACCCTCAGCAACAACCAATATAGCATGCGGTTTGCCTCGCTCATAGGCACTGCGAATCACGGCAGCCAGGTCCTCCGGGTCAGTCTCCACCTCCGGGATGACTATATGCTCAGCCCCACCAGCTATCCCGGCCGCCAGTGCCAGGTGACCGGTGTCACGTCCCATTACCTCGACAGCAAAAGCCCGACGGTGTGAAGATGCCGTGACCTTGATGCGGTCGATTGCCACCAGGGCAACATCAAGAGCGGTGTCCACCCCGATGGATATCTCCGAACCGAATAGGTCGTTGTCAATCGTCGAGGCAATGCCCACCACAGGGAAGCCCATTTGAGACAATGCATGCGCACCCTTTTGAGAGCCGTTTCCCCCGATTATCACCAGCGCCTCAATCTGGTGATTATCAAGCGTCTGCAGAGCCTTCTGCCTTCCCTCCTTGGTCATGAATTCAGGGCTGCGAGCACTGCCGAGCACGGTACCACCCCGCTGAATAATACCGCCGACATCTCTTGCTCCTAAGGGCACCACGTCCTCATCTAAAAGACCGGAATATCCACGACGGATACCGTATACCTCCCAACCATTGTCTATCCCGGTACGCACCACAGCCCGGATAGCAGCGTTCATACCGGGAGCATCCCCCCCGCTGGTCAATACCCCAATTCTCTTCACGGTACCTCCCTCCACACACAGTCTGTACTGTTTCCTAGTTTAAAGAAAGAGAGCTTTCTTTTCAATGGAACCCAACGGCCGGCTTTCAAGCCACTTGGTGTTCAGCACTTCAGTATTGTATCATTAGTAAGCCCAGGAAGCGCTAAACATCAGGGGGGTAACATGCCAGGTTCGGTTCGTGTTGACCAGGACATCCCCATGACTATGCGGGATGGAGTCGTGCTACGCGCCGATGTGTACCGGCCCGATGACAGCGAGAAACACCCCGCCATCGTGGTCCGCACCCCGTATAGCAAGATGCTGGGAGGCGATAGCGATTTTCTCTCGGCGGTGCGTGCCGCTTTTGCCGGATACGCCTTTGTAATCCAGGATACCAGAGGCAGGTTCGCCTCGGAGGGAGAGTTCATGCCCGGCATGCCCGAAGGCCCCGACGGGTATGACACAATTGAAACGGTAGCCGCCGAGCCGTGGTGCGATGGTAACGTCGGTATGTTCGGCGGCTCTTATCTCGGCCGCAACCAGTGGCAGGCTGCACTGGAAAATCCACCCCACCTGAAAGCCATCGCCCCGCAGATAACCTTCTCAGGGCCTTTGAGCGATACCCGGTTAACGGGTGCCGTAGAACTGGAGCAATCGATAAGCTGGTTCACGGGTGTGGCCGTCGACATGCTCGAAAGACAGAGGCGGCAGGGCAAGGACATCTCCAAAGCACGGGAGATGCTGGACCGCGCCCGGTTCAATCCGAGTGAGGTGTACAACTACCTGCCGCTCAAAGAAGTCCCGCACTTCCAGTTCGAGGGGCTTTCAGAGGCTTTCGGGGCAAGGATGACAGATGATATACCACCCACCGTCAAGACCGAAGAAGACCTCCACTGGGACTACAGTAAGGTGATGGTGCCCTGTTTCCATGCCGCCGGCTGGTACGACATATTCACCGGAAGCCTGTTCAAGAATTTCCTCGGGATGCGCGAGCATGGAGGCACCGAGCTTGCCCGGCAGTCTCAGTATGTCCTCTGTGGACCATGGTCACACGGCGGCACGCTCCTCGCCTATGTCGGTGGTCTGCATTTCGGCCCGGCCGGTAACAGCCTGGCAACCTTCACCATGGAAAGGCATATAACCTTCTTCGACAGGTACCTGCGAGGTATCGAAGGCCGCCCCATGGCTGCGGTACGCTATTTTGTCATGGGCAGGAACCGGTGGCGGAACGCCGATACCTGGCCCCTGCCCCAGACCGATTGGCAGCGCTTCTTCCTCCACAGTAAGGGTCGCGCCAATTCTGCATCGGGTGATGGCCTCATCAGCCAGGACGTCCCTGGTGCTGAGCCAGCCGACATCTATGTCTACGACCCCCGCTTCCCCGTCCCCACCGTGGGTGGCCGAATTCTCCCTTCGGGAAGCCTGGTACCGGGCCCGTTCGACCAGACACCGGTCGAGAAACGCAATGACGTCCTGTGTTACACAAGTCCGGAGCTAAAAGAGGAAATTGAGGTCACGGGACCACTCATGCTCCACCTGTTTGCAGCGACATCGGTCACGGACACGGATTTTGTAGCCAAGCTGGTAGATGTCCACCCCGACGGTTCTGCTTACAACGTATCGGAGGGCAACATCCGTGCCCGGTTCCACAAGTCCATCCTGCGGCCGAAGCCGGTCAATCCCGGAGAGGTCTATGAGTACGTTATTGACCTGGCAGCGACGAGTATCGTCTTCGGCAAGGGCCACCGCATCCGGATAGACGTGACCAGCAGCAACTTCCCCCAGATTGACCGCAATATGAACACGGGCAACCCGTTCGGGGAGGATGCTGAAGGCATCCCGGCAGTGCAAACGATATACCATCAGGCAAACCATACCTCATATATTGATTTACCGGTGATGCCCCAATGAAGTACGGAAATAGAACCAGCTAATGGTCTTATTACGAAAGGAGGAATTAATGAGCAAATCTATTCGTGTTGACCGGGATGTTCCAATGAAAATGAGGGACGGTGTAACGTTACGGGCTGATATATTCAGACCAGACGACAATGAAAAACACCCTGCCGTAATCGTGCGCACGCCGTATGACAAAGGGCCTTCGGCTCGCAGTGAATTTTTCTCACCGATAGAAGCGGCTTTTGCAGGATACGCCGTAATAATTCAGGACACCAGAGGCAGATTTGCCTCAGAAGGAGATTGGGTTGCCGGGGCATCGGAAGGCCCGGACGGCTATGATACCATAGAAAACGTGGCCGCCGAAACATGGTGTGACGGAAACGTCGGCATGGCCGGAGCCTCATATCTCGGACGTAATCAGTGGCAGGCGGCCCTGGAAGACCCTCCCCACCTGAAAGCCATCGCCCCGCACGTTATCGGGGCTGGCAGGCTGGGTGAGTCCAGGAGGGGCGGCATGATAGGCCTGGAAGGGGCTATTAGCTGGTCGGGGGCAATGGCCTTTGATACCCTCACCAAGATGGCGCAAGATGGCAAAGATGTCAGACAGATGCTCAATAGTGTCAGGCATGCCCTGGACAATATCGAGGAGACGTGCGAGTTCCTGCCACTCAAGGACCTGCCATTCCTGCAGATTGAGGGACTCTCGACAGGGTTTATGAGGCGCCTCAGCGATGCCGACCTTGAAGGAATAGCGTCTGAGGAAGATATATGGTGGCCCTACGACAAAGTGAAAGTAGCCTGTATGCATTCTGCCGGCTGGTATGACATGAGCCCGGGAGACCAGTTCAGAAACTTCCTGGGTTTGAAAGAAAAGGGAGGGTCGCCGGTTGCCCGTGAAGGGCAGCATGTCTTTTTGGGGCCGTGGCTTCATGGCTCCAGACTCCACAACCTGGTAGGCGGGATGAATTTTGGCCGGTTCGCCACCGCCGGTGGTTCCTTTGCCACCGCCAGGCACATTGCCTTCTTTGATAAATACATGAGGGGTATTGATAGCCCCTACCTGGTTCCCATACGCTACTTTGTAATGGGAAGGAATAGATGGAAAAATGCCGACACCTGGCCCCTACCCGAGACCGAATGGCAGCGCTTCTATCTCCGTAGCCGGGGGCATGCTAACACCCTGACCGGTGACGGCGTATTAAGCAGGGATGAGCCGGGGGCGGAATCACCGGATATCTACGTTTACAACCCGCATTTCCCGGTGCCAACAAGAGGTGGTCGAATCAACCCGGACATGAACATACCAGCGGGACCGCTGGACCAGACACTCATCGAGACCCGCAACGATGTGCTCTGCTACACGACGCCCGAGCTAACCAAAGAAATGGAGATGACCGGTCCGCTGATGCTTCACCTCTTTGCTTCCACCTCCACCAGGGACACTGATTTTCACGTGAAACTGGTAGACGTTTATCCGAACGGGAGAGCAATCAATGTAGCCGAGGGCTGTATCCGGGCCAGGTATAGAAAGTCAATTCTTAAACCGGAAATGGTAACGCCGGGCGAAATCAACGAGTACCTGATTGATATGTCCTCAACCAGCATTGCCTTTGGCAAGGGGCACCGTATTCGTCTCCACATTGCCGGCAGCAATTTCCCCCATTTCGACAGGAATATGAATACCGGCAATGCCTTCGGGGAGGACGCCGTGGGTATCCCATCAATGGAAACGATATATCACCAGAAAGACCTTGCCTCATATATCGATTTGCCGGTAATGCCCTATTAAGAGACCGATAATATAACCAGCCGGTGTTTCCATACCAGCGGAAAGGAGGTCGGGAATTGAAAAGTCAGGTATTACTGTACGAGGTCAAAGACGATATTGCCTATGTCACACTGAACCGCCCGGACAAGCTCAATGCCGTGAACGGAGAGCTTGCTGACGCCCTGAAGGAGACGTGGCAGCGCGTCGAGAAGGACCCCGGTGTTAAAGTGGCCATCATAAACGGAGCGGGTAAGGCCTTCTGTGCCGGCGCCGATATTTCCCCCGGTTCAACCGACCCCAACGTTCCTTATCAGGTGCATCAGGGCTATCCCCCTAATGGCATATCCCTGTTCAAACCCCTGATTGCTGCCATCCATGGATATACGCTTGGCTCCGGATACGCCATTGGAATAAGGGGTTCTGATATTACCATTGCCGCCGAGAGTGCCCAAATCGGCTTCCCCGAGCCGAGGGTCGGCCTGCCGTTAGTCCCAATCGACTACCTCCCTTACCTGCCGTTCAAGATAAGCCTGGAGTTCATGATGCTCGCCTGGAATGACGGCCAGATAATGGATGCCCGCAGGGCTTACGAAGTGGGGCTGGTCAACAGGGTCGTTCCTGATTCGGAGCTTATGTCGGAGGCAACCAGGTGGGCGGAAATGTTAAAGAAGATTCCGCCGCTATACATCAGGGCCGTAAAATATGGACATTATAGAAACGTCAAGATGAAGATGCTGGAGGACGAAAGAGACTATATAAACTTTGTCTGGCCTCAGGAAAAAAGCGAAGACCGGAAAGAAGGACTTCAGGCCTTTCTTGAGAAAAGAGACCCCCACTTTAAAGGGCGCTAAAGAGGTATATCTGTCCGGGAGGCAAAAAATGCCAAAGGTAATAGACCTGGAACTCGACCTGCCCCCCACCGCTGACGAGATGGTCGAGAAGATGAAGGAGTTCCTGCTGCACAGCGACGAGAAGGGCCTGGCCAACTACGGCAACATCTTCGGCCCCTCCAGAGCACGGGCCCTTGAGTTTACGCCGGAGGAGCTTGAGCAGATAAGGCAGCTCCCCGAAGATGAACTCGAAGATGTCCTGAAAAAGAGGGCGGAAAAGGCGGTCGTCTCCCTGCCCCAGTTTATAGTCCAGCTCGATGAAGCCGGAATCGAGTGGGGGGTGATAAACGGCGGCAGCCATGAAAAGACGGCGGAGCTCGTGGCCAAGTACCCGGAGCGGTTTGTCGGCTGCGCATATGTCGACCCCAACGAGGGCATGAAAGCGGTACGGGAACTGGAGCGGGCAGTCAGGGAACTGGGGTTGAAATGTTTCTATGCCTCCCCCTTCAGGTACGGAGTCCGCGCCAACGACAAGAAGTTCTACCCCCTGTATGCCAAGGCTATAGAACTTGACATCCCAGTATTCGTCTACACCACGATGACATACCGCACCGACTTTCCCATGGACATCGGGCATCCGATTTATCTCGACGAGGTGGCTATGGACTTCCCGGAGATGAAGATTATCGCCGGGCTGGGGGGCTGGCCCTGGGTACCGGATATGGTCGGGGTGGCCCGCCGCCATCAGAACGTCTACATCAGCACCGCCGCCCACCGCCCCAAGTACTTTGCTACCCCCGGTTCGGGATGGGAAATGCTGATGCAGTTCGGCAATACCCTGCTCCAGGACAGGGTTGTCTTCGCTTCGAGCTGGGGGACATATTACATGCCGATAGAAGAGGTCGTTAAAGAAATGAGGGTGCTTCCCCTGAAGGACGAGGTCAGGGAGAAGTGGCTCTATAAAAACGCAGCACGGCTCTTCAGCCGCGACTAGCCGCCAGGTACCTTGCCCGCCTTCAGGTCCTCAATGCTCAGGCCGGAGATAACGGACTTCCCGTCATCGAGGATATTGTGCTCCGACTGTGCATACTCGTCACGGTGCTTAATGAGCAACCAGTCACCCCTTTTCGTCTTTACCAGTGTCCAAGAACCCTTGAGCTTCTCACCACGCAAGAACACTGAGATTTTACCCTGGGCCAGGCCGTTTCTCATCTGCTCCTGGGCACGCTCACGGTCGTCAAATAATAGCTCCCCACCCTCATCCGGGGAGTAGGTACCCCGGTCCCAGACAATCACTTGGCCACCACCGTACTCCCCCTCCGGGATAACCCCCTCAAACGAGGTGTAGTCGAGCGGGTGGTCTTCCACCATGACAGCCAGCCGCCTGACCCGGCTGTCCGCCGAAGGGCCGGCGGGAACGGCCCATGACTTGAGGACACCGTCCACCTCCAGCCGGAAGTCATAGTGGAGGCGGCGCGCAGAGTGCTTCTGGACGGTGAAGATAAGCGGGCCGCTGCCACCTTGCTGCTGGCCGGGTGGCGGTTCCGGGGTGCGGGAGAAATCGCGCTTATCCTCGTACTTCTTTGCCATCAGCTTATTATACCTGTAGTGCTCCTGAGTTACCATCCTGTACCG
>Ga0315554_1000479_pt1 | contig 23725 bp, 18 predicted proteins | sample SalMarSW160370MG_FD_202114 | JGI IMG/M metagenome (GOLD analysis project Ga0315554, IMG submission 202114) | Salt marsh sediment microbial communities from the Plum Island Ecosystem LTER, Massachusetts, United States - Salt Marsh Sediment SW1603-70 ...
CTATTGCTGATAAAAAGGTTCGTTGAGTTTCGCGGTCAAGGTTTAGACTCAATATTGCTATTCAAAAAACATACTATATTCTTTTTGACCTGCCCCCAAAAGGGATACCACTTCTTAAGTTAGGATTACCGGTGTTGAGGTGAACCCCGTCTTAGGGCCAATCATAAAGTGATTTTCCATGTTATTTTGCCACCTGGGCGCCGGCAAATTCAAGTGGTGGCAAATTACCCAGTGATCCATGAGGCCTTTCCCGGTTATAGAACTGCCGCCATGCTTCCACCTTTTCCCTGGCATCTTCAAGAGACAGGAACCAGCTTTCATTCAAGCATTCTTCCCTGAAACGCCCGTTGAACGATTCGATCAGGGCATTGTCCGTCGGCTTGCCGGGACGTATGAAATCAAGCTCTACGCCGTTTAAATACGCCCATTGGTCCAGCACCTTCGAAGTGAATTCAGGCCCATTGTCTATCCGGATCGATTTCGGCAACCCCTTTTCCTGAACTACCTCCATTAATGATGCCACGACGCCGTGTCCACCGAGGCGCCAGGCCACCTCTAGCGCCAGACTCTCCCGGGTATAGTTATCCACTAACGTTAAGAGCTTGATCTTCTGTCCATCGTAAAGTGCATCGCTCATGAAATCCATCGACCAGCTTTCATTCTGGTACCTGGCGGTAGCCCTCACCATTCGTCGGCGAGCCGACACATGCCGCCTGGGTCTCTTCGGCCGCATCGTCAGTCCTTCGAGCCCGTAGAGCCGGTATACTCGCTTGTGATTTACTTTCCAGCCCTCTCGTTGCAGCAGTACGTGTATTCGCCGGTAGCCATAGCTGACCCGGGCCTGGGCAATATCTTTGATTCTCATCCTCAAGGCCGCCTGCTCATCTTTTCTGCTTTCGTAGTCATAGACTGACCGATGGCACTGGAGTACCCGGCATACCTTCCGTCCGCTTACCCCGTAGCATACCTGCAGCCATTGACCATATTCCCGGAACTGAGCAGGCCTTATCCTTTTTTTCGTAGGACATCCTGCAGCATCTGCTTATCCAGGCTCAGGTCAGCGACGAGCTGTTTCAGCTTCCGGTTTTCCTCCTCCAGTATCTTCAGCCGCCTAACTTCCGCGACCCCCATCCCGATATATTTCTTCTTCCAACGGTAAAACGTCTGCTCGACGATGCCCATTTTACGGCAGACCTCGGCGACGGGCGTCCCCGATTCAGCCTGCCTCATTGCGAACACGATCTGCTCTGAGGTAAAGTGCGATCTTTTCATGAAGCCAATACTCCCTTCCAACGTATTTTAGCATTCCGAAAAAATCTCCTCATTTTTGGCCCGGTTTCCGGGGAGCACGTCACAAGATAGCCTCAGGAGCTGGAGGCTGATATCTGCGGTGGGCACTAGTGAGCTAAAGTGTGACATAGGCCGTACAGGTCTCGAACCTGTGACACCCTGATTAAAAGTCAGGGAGTGTTAGTTTAGGCACGAAAGGAGGTGAAAACAGTATTTTTAACACCCTGATTCGCTTTGACACCCTGATTCGTTTTAACACCCTGATTGTTTTCAAGCGCTGGGTCAGAACCGACAAATAGTAATTGGAGGTTAAGATCCGGCATGAAAACGCGTATAAGTAACCAAGAAACGGTAAAGAAGCTCTCTGAATGCATAGACTACTACGAAGTCTGTAACCGAGCCGAAGGTAAAAGCCCGAAAACGATAAGCTGGTACTCCGCAAACCTAAGGTGTTTTCGTAATTACCTAAAAAGCCGACATCTTCCGAACATAATAGATTACATCGACATAAAACTACTCAGAGAGTACATTCTCTACCTCCTGAAGCAAACCAAGTACACTAATCATCCTTTCACCCCCGCACAAACAGAGTTGTTGTCGGCGTCAACAGTACATGGCCATGTCAGAACTCTCCGCGCTTTCTTTTCCTGGCTTGTAACAGAAGGGCTAATCGAATATAACGCCACCAAGGACCTGAAACCACCGAAAGTGCCCAGGAAAGTAGTGTCCACCCTATCAGATGAGGAGATAAAGGTCATACTCAGTACATTCAGCACAACATCCCCTTCTGATGCCAGGAACCGAACAATCTTCATGATTCTACTTGATTCAGGATTAAGAATAGGAGAACTGGTTAATCTAAAGATAGAAGATATTCAAATGAATGAGGGATTAATGAAAGTAATGGGCAAAGGCAAAAAGGAGCGTATTGTACCTATTGGAAACAATGCACAGAGGGCTTTGGAGCGATATTTCTTCCGCTACAGGCCTGAACCAGCTCATAAAGGACTCGACAATGTCTTCCTGTCAATAAATGGCAATCCATTGACAGAGAACGGCATAAAATTGATGTTTGCCAGACTGGCTCGAAGGGCTGGAGTAAACCGGCTCCATGCTCACCTCTGTCGGCACACGTTCGCTACCAGGTTTCTGATTAATGGTGGAGACGTATTCTCGCTTCAGCAGATATTAGGACACTCTACTCTGGAGATGGTGAGACATTACGTTAATCTGGCATCAAGTCATATTGTGATACAGCATCAGAAGTTCTCACCATTAGATCGTATAGATCTACGGAAATAGACTATCGGTCGAACAGGGGCTAGATTAGTTTTTATTCTAGCCCCTGTTTATTTCCAATTGCACATTTTAAGCTATTGTGCAGCCTAAAAAACGTTCCTTTTTTAGTTGGTAGACTTACGCTTGGACCTCAGGCGTGAAATTTAGCGGACCTTTTTATCGATAATACACATTTAGTCAAATTGAGATATTTCAAGAACTAGCACGTTTATCACCCTCCCTGATACGGGGGAAAAGAGGGAAAAACAAAAAGAAAAGCCTCCCATTCGGGAGGCTTAGGTCACCAGGTCCGGGTCGATGGTCAGAAAGAGAGTTCACCTATGGCAGGTGTAGGAGCTCGAATCAACTCGGAAGGAATAAGGTATACAAAATGTGTGCAAACTGTATACCGGTCAGAAAGCTCGATCGTTGCAAGCCGATATGGTATTTCTCTTGAAAGGAGACCCGCGTGGAAACATATTACCAGAGAATCACGTCCACTTGGTAAGTATCTTAACCCTCTGAGTCATTCCCAAAAGACTGGCAAGTCTTTGCGCTTCATTTGCAGTTGCCGCATCAATCTCAACACCAATCACAGTTACCTTTGGGTAAGCGGTAAGGACTTGAAGCATCGAACGGGGGAATGCGTATGTAATTCAGGATTTGAGTAGAAATTGATGTCTCAATTGAGCAGGCTTTCACTAATGATTAGGATATCGTTGATGATGATACTGCATGATAGCCAAGGGGAGTTTAACTCTTCATTCGCTTTTACAAGTTAAGTTCCTCAAAACTAACTCTATCAGTCCATAGACGTCACCCTGACTCTTAAACCATCTTATACCCGCTGTCCTGGCTACATCCTTATATTCCTGAATATACCCTACCCCCAGCGCTAATCGTCCCCTATCCGCCGCGCCGAGAAACACCTTTCTCTTCTTGTTAGCTACCCTTCAGTACCATTACCTCCTTAAAGGCGTCAACGACTGCCTGGCCGAAAGTCGGGTCGTCAACGTTGGCATCTACCTCTCTTAATTCAATCTCTGACTTTAACTTCTCTTTAAGCCCATCAACAAAGGCCTGAATGCTCTGCAGATCATAGAAGTCGCTACCCTCTTTTTCTATAGAGATCCAACCTTTCTTGGGGATGAGGACCTTAGTTGGACCTACCGCCTTGTTGAGCTTCTCCGCATAGATTGAGGCGATGTTCTTTAATTCCTCCTTATTTAGAAACACTGTCACCCGTTGCGCATCCATAATATAGTGTTTCCTTATCTTGAGCTCTGGAGCTAATTCTTCGGCAGTGAGACCAGTGCGCGAAATGGTGTTCACCCCCGCTGTGGCTACCACCTGTGGTAAGCCTTTTTCCCCGGCTACTTCTAAGCGCCTGGGCCAAGAGATCCGCGAACCGCAGAACTTCTCATTGGTTATGCTGGATGGTACCAAATCAATAACGCCGCTAAAGAAGCCTTCCTCGATGAGCTTCTCCATGGCTACCTCTGGCATTCCAGTGGCGTGGAATCCGATAAGCTCGTATTTGTCTCTTAATGAGTCTCTGATATAGCGGGAGCAGTTATCCACGTAGGAGTAAGTACTCATGGCAACCCTCGGCTTTTCTTCCTCGGGGCAGGAAGGAGAAATTTCAGCTTCCACCATGCCACAGATAGCCGCGGCCGCTCTACCCAGCTGGACTTTGAGTAAGCGATTAAGCCCCCTAATGTCAATTAGCGAATGCATTATGGTTATCCCCGTAGCGCCGAAGAGCCTGTTGACACCTGGTGAGGAGGCGGCACTTGAGACAATAAGTTTGGGAATTTGGTATGGCATTTCTCTCATGATAGCGGAGGCCATGCCTAAAGTAGTCAAGCCACCCGGGGCGATCATACCTGCTACCTGCCCTGACCGACATAAAGCGCCCAGTTTAGTTATTGCTCCCTTAATCATTACCTCGGTGGCTCTCTTTCTTTCTTGGGGGTCCCGTAGCTTCTCTATCTTTTCACCGGTAGCTTTGGCCACATCGTCAGCAGTAATGTCTGCATCTAGCCTCGGCTCTCCTCTAAAGCCAATATCAATGATAAGAGGCTGGCATCCTTGCCTCAAGATAAGTTCCTTTAGGTAGCTGACCTCTTGGTCTCTATTATCCAAGGTAGCAATGATGATTATTTTCTTCATAATTCTCCTTCCTACCTGGGTAATATCTTCTCAAACTGAATTAAATCATCAATTTTATAGCAAAACTTTTAATTAACAACAATTACCAGATTGAGTACTTACGGTCAAAATTACTAGCCTAACTGCAGAAGTAATCTCCTTGCAGCTAATGAGTCGTTAGGGGTATTCCATCTTAATCGGACCGGCCGCGAGCATGTCGTCAACTTCCTTATCGGTTAGAGCGAGTCTCATAAGAAATTCCTCGTCGGAGTATTTAACCCCGACTTTCTGGCGCAGCTCTTCTATAGACGGCTCAACGAGTCCAGCTTTTAAAATGCTCTTGGCCTGGGGTAAACTGGTAATTTTATCCATCACGTTTTGGTCGATTGGAGCAGGTGACGTGCCATAGTACCCGGCTACATATTCAATTACCTGCGTAGGTACTTGGCTGTATCGTTTGCCGGTAATAACGTTCATCGTGGCCTGGGAACCTACGAATTGGGAAAAAGGGGTAACCATGACCGGGTAACCAAGCTCTTTACGTACCTGGATTATCTCCTTGAGCACATCTTCAATGCGGTCTTCTATCTTGGTCTCGACGAGCTGTCGATTGAGAGTTGTCAGCATTCCTCCAGGTACCTGATGTTCATAGTAATACGCATCGTATTCCACGGGCGCGCCGAGCGGCCTCCCCTGCCTCCCGGCTACATCGCGAAAATGGGCAGCCATTGCTTCCAGAGCCTCATCATTCAAGTGGGTCGAATAGCCAAGGCGGCGGATATTTTTCAGGATGTTCTCCGTAGAGGGTTGAGAGGAGCCATTGGCAAGGGGCAAACTGGCGGTATGCACGGTCCTGATACCCAGTTGAATAGCTTCCAGGTAGACCAGCGGAGCCAGCCCGGTATTACAATGAGAGTGGATTTCCAGAGGTAAACCCCGAATACGCTTTTGAATGGCCGGTACCAGAATTCGTACGCGGTCGATTGTCAGTAATCCTCCGGGGTCTTTAATATATATAATATCTACATGGGGACTTGCAGCGATTTCTCCCGCTTTTTGGGCGTAATATTCATCAGTATGGATAGGACTGATGGTATAAGGTAATGCCGCAATGAATTTTTCAGCTCCGGCCTTTTTAGTCAATTCGGCTTGGCGTAGAATAAGACCCACATCATAGGAAGGGTCCTGCAACCAGACCTGCTTTAATCCGCTGGCGATAACCAGCTTTAGAGCCAAGTACATAACTGACTCCGGGATCCGTTTCCATCCCATAAACCTTCTGCCGGTGCCCCCAAACCTCAAAGTAGTGTTTGGCATTGCCTTACTGATCAGTCTCATTTTCTCCCACGGATTTTCCTTGTGCCACCGTACACTTACGGCCATATGCATTCCGGTCATAAAGTCCACAGCTGCAAACCCTGCCCTGTCTATGGTGGGAGCAATAGATAATATCATAGCTGTGGTGAGTCCGGTAGCATCCCAGAGACTTTGATTACCATCTCTTATCGTGGTATCGATAAAGCTGATTTCTCCCTTTGATTGCACCATTTCAAACTTCCATCCTTTTGTCTGCTAAAATCGGCGACTCATTTTGGAAACGAGTCGATTGCCCCGCAGGGATAATTTATCCCGTCTTACCCGGCTATTAAATACCGTCCCCAAATTTCGCCCCACCCGAGAAACGTTCCATCATCAAGTCTACAATCTGGTCAATAGAGGTCTTTTTCTGGGCTATAACCTCCGGTCGAGCCTGAAGTAAGACGATATTATTAGGTGAGATTGCGTCTTGGTCTATGGCCCACTCTACATCCTGGGACACACCAAAGTGGTCTTCCAGTATCTTTCCCAATTTAGCTATAGCTTTAACCTCTTCGTCACTTAGGCAGAAAGCGCTGACCTTATCCGGGGGTGTTGCCATCTCGGTTACCCCTGCCTCACCGGGAATCACGCATCTGTATTTTGGTCCTAGTTTCTTTTCCTCCACTTCCAGACTATCTTTGTTCACGATATAGATATCAGGTGTTGACTCGCCGTTTACGACGCTTTCCCCAAGCCCCCAATTGGCTTCAATAATCATCCTTGAAGTATCGCCAGTATTAGGATCAGCGGTGAAAATAACTCCGGCAGCTCTGGCGCTAACCATTTTCAATACCGCTACGCCGATTGGATCCGTATCCAAAGGCATTCTCTTCTGGCTTCTAAAATCCAGAGACCTGGGATTAAATGTGCTTGCCCAGACCCCTTTGACCTTATCCAATATTTCCGATTCCCCGATTATATTAAGATAAGTCTCATACTGACCGGGGCGACTCACCGGCCCGGCCGAACGGACCGAGACGGCAACATCCGGCTTGTTGGACCTCTGGCACAGTTCACGATAGTATGTTAATATTATATTTTCCATCTCTTTAGGCATAACTTTCGATTGTACGACACGACGTATCCTGGTGCTTAGTTCGTTAAACTGACCTCGTTCCTTGGGAACGCCGCCGAAGAGACTTATACACTCCCGTATCTCATGAGCCACGCCTGTCATCTTCATAAAATCCTGGTAGGCTTCAACACAGAGAGCGAATCCTGGAGGCACTGGCAGGCCCATCCTGGTCATCTCACCCAGGTTTGCACACTTCCTGCCTACAATATCGTTCTGCTCTTGGTCCAATTCCTCCAGCCAGAATATCCAATTCTTGGACATAATACTAGCTTCTCCCCTTATAATAATAGTATCCTTAGTCAAGGATTATCTGTAACTGCCAGCGCTTTTAAGAGCTTCTCTGAAGTTGTTACCCATCCGAAATTAGAGAGGACATTGGAAATGGTCGCATCTTGCATTGCATCCGGCCCTATCTGACTTGTTGCATCTGAAACAAGAATGGGGAAATACTCCAGCGAAAAAGCATGCCTAAGCGTAGATTCGACACAAATATTTGTTGCTGTTCCCACGAATATCAGATATCTGGCACTGCAGGTGTGCAGGACGATGTCTAAATTCGTTCCAATAAAACCATCGTATTTTTGCTTCCTGACAACGATATCATCCGGCTGCGGCTTCAGTTCTTTTATGATAGAAACTCCCCATGTCCCGTAAACATGGAGTTTTTCTTTCAATTCAGGGTGCTGGTATATGAATGCCAATCCCTTTGATTTACGCCAGGCCGGGGAGTCCATCCCTCCACTGTCTGATAAGTCTGGACTGTATGCCATCTGCAAGTATATAATCTTGATTCCCTTTTGGCGGGCGGTGCCGACTATTTTAGCGCAGGGTTTGATTATTCTCCGAGTAACTGAAATATCATGGCCGATAATGTCATAATAGCCACCCGCATTTACAAACGCATTTTGCATATCTACGACAATGATAGCTATCCTCGAAATATCTACCTCGATGGCTTCCGGTTCAGCTTGGACAATCACTATCACGCTCTTTATTCCAGGCAACTTCTGTTATCTATTTCCGTGCTATCAGCTAAGTAAATGAGTCTATTCATCTATGTAACGACGAACTGCTAGGCCTTTTGCAATATATAGACTAGCCCCAGGTCACCGTTAACTTTCACTCTATCCCCGGTTTTTATTTTCCTTGTTGCCTCAAGACAACCGACTACCGCCGGAATACCATACTCTCGTGCCAGAATTACGGCGTGAGATAAAGCCCCACCCCCATCCGTGACGATACCTTTGACTACCTCGAAAACTGGAGTCCACTGAGCGCTGGTTCCAGGGGCCACCAGAATCTCTCCCAGCTGAATCTCACCGATTTTTTCTTCAGTCATTATAACGCGGGCAAAACCTTCCACCACCCCCGGAGCCGATGCAGCACTATAGAGATCAGCCTTTACACCCTCTCTGACAATCGGAGCAGATGTTGAGACCGTAATCACAGGGTCTTTTTTTACCATTTCTTGCACGAGACCGATGTTTCCGTAAAAAGGTTTAGGGGTAATCTTAAGGTAGGCTTCCCATTCTTTTTTACGCCGGTCTACATACTGATTGAGTTTGACCTTTTTCATGGGTATCATTGCTTTCTCAATCTCATCGGCAACCAGGAAATAGATATCTTGGGATTCGTTAATCACACCTGCTTCCGCAAAACGGCGCCCGATTTCTTTCGTTATCCATCGCCCTATCGCACAGCAGTAAAGATCAAGGTAATAGTTATGGTCCTCGCTCCAGTAGCCAGCCTTTTGAGCCGCTTTCATCAAGGTAACAAACCATTCCCTCTGGTTAGCAGCTACTTTCGATATAATATCCTTTTCGGTCTCTTCTCTCTCCTTGACAGCCTGTGCTCTTCTTCCATCTATAGATGAGACCCCTTCCTTGGTGATGGCTACTTTTATCAGAGGTATGCCTAAACTTGGTTTCTCGATCCAGTTCGGGGTTGCCCAGTCCAGCATGCGCTCATTGCGCCAGCCATGAACCTCTAGGAAATCCTGGTATTCCTTAAGCCACTGCCTTCCGGCATCGCTGTTTCTTAATTCGGAGATCACCATCTCGCTATCGTCTGTGTTTTGAAATATTTCACTTACACCTATTTCGGCTGCCCGGTTACCGAGACGCCAAATCTCCTTATTGAACCTGAATGTCATACTATCAAAGCCGGCCATTAATCTGGCAAATCGGGGGTCAGTATTATCGAAGCCAAGTAGCTCTCGACACATTTGTTCAAATAATCCGAATAAGTAATAAGCTGATACCATCATTTCCATATGAATGTCCCATTGTTTCCTATCCACCTGCATGTAATCATCAAATAAATCTAGGAGATCAATATTACTTAACTTTTTAATATCTTCATATTTTTCCAGCCCGTACCTATTTTTAAGTTCACAATAAGCGTTTACTATCTCGGCCTTACGCTTTTCCCAAACTGCATCGAAATCCTCAACGTATGGTTTTATCTTATCTCGGAATAACGGCCCCCGATCTTTAGCTTCCTCCGTAGTAGTCTCGATTACCGTAGGGTAAGGGTAGCCGTCAATAAATCTAATATCCCAGCCTTTGGTTGTCGGTAATGAGAGTTGTTCGGCAGTCCGCTGTATAGCGCGGTAAGCCCACCGTCCCCAACTATCCAGAAAGAAAAGTGGCCGCCAGGGTGGTGTGCCGTGGACGACATCAGCCAGAAACACGGTGTAATTTTTCAAATCATTCTCTGGGTTAAATTCGAACCTTGTGACCCCATACACGGCTGCCATTCCATCCTCCTTATAATCTGATAATCCCATCCTGCCATCAATCACAGCCTCTAGCCATAGGGGATATCCGGCATCTACTGCTTTACATCTACAATTGACTGTCGAATTTTTCACATATTATATCCCTTTTCGTTTGGGCAATCAACATCTTCACTTTAAAGTAAATTGTTACACCAAACTCGCATTATCTAGACAGTATATTATGGCCTCATAAAAAGGTCCGCCCGATTCCACACCTAAAATCTAGGCTTAATACCACGAAGTAAAAAAGGAATGCCGCGAGATTAAGCGGGATATAATAGCCGCCTAGAGTTCAAGTGAGTGTATGGGCTATACTTGTTGTTGTAGTTTTACTAGAAATAGACACATAGCAGTCTGCGAATAGCACTATTTCAGGGGAAACTATTTGGTTAGTGAAACCCTTTCCTTAGCATCATTCATATGACAATCACCTCATATGCATCCATTCTAATGGGAAAAATATTAACTTTAGCTTACATCATCATGTCAGCTATATACGCCGTACTTCTTGGCGGAGTCTATCATAGCTCTGACGTTTTCTGGTTTGGCATCGTTCGTTATTCCGGTATTGGTACTCAGTATAAAGCCCCCGCCTTTTCCGACAGTTTCAATCAGGTTCTTACAATGTCTCTCCACCTCCTGGGGCGATGCAGTCTGCAGCAATGAATGTGGAACTCCACCCATGATACATGTATGGCCACCCAAGACTTCCTTTGCTTTGACCAAGTCTGTCAACGCAAAGCGGGCGACAGTTTTCCCCTTGGGCAATTCGAGAAGGTGCTCCAAACGCGAAGTCCAATCCCCTTCGTAAAGAGGTATATGAATCAACCCCATATCCGTCATAGCTATTGAAACCTTTTTCAGTCCCGGCCAGTAGAAGGTCTCAAAATGCTTCGGGGACATGAGTTCATCCGACCCATGATGAAGATAGCTGCCTACCCTTTTGGGGTTTCCTCGTTTACTTTCGAGGGTTGCAGCTCCGTTCTCTATCGACTTGGGCAGAAGCATCTCGCAACTCTGGAGCAGCTTGTCCGGGTTCTTGAACAGATCAAGCATCGTACCTTTCATGCCCCTCAAATAGTCTGAAATCGTGTCGAAGGGTGGAGCTACAACTCCGTGATGTAGGGTCGGAAAACCAAGGCTTGACATCTCTTCATTCAAGGTGATTATGGATTGGATATATTTCTCCGATTCCTGCCCTGCTTTGAAAAGGGTCTCAAATGCCTGGACGATTTCCGGCGTGGCGAATGAAGCTGCCTGTAATGCCATTGTGGAGCTTCCAAATAATGACTGAAGAGGTGGAAGCTTGGCAAGTGGTTCTAAAGCCGTCCAAACCCGTGGCAGATAGTATCGAAGGGTAAAATCACCGGGGTCAGAGAAAAAAAGGTCATATTCATCTGCTTTGAGAGGTTCCCCGTCGATAAATTGGTGCATAGTATTGGATCCGAGTCCATCGCCAGCCCATTTAAATAGCTTTGGAGCCAGCATCTCAAGGGCAAGTCCCGAACCGCCCGCTCCCGGTGCAACTATATCCGGCTCTAATTCTATAATCATTTTCTTGGTTGCTTCCCGCCAGGCGTTGTGGTTATAGAACGAATCCGCGACGGTTATCCCAGTCACATATCTAACAGGTAAGTAGTTCGTCGCCAAGACCACCGGCACTCTGTCCGGCTCTTTCAACTCGATAGCATCCCTTAGCCTCTTTTCTCTTTCTTCATATAGTTCTTCAGACGTCTTTTCCATTTATATTTACCTCCTAGCCATTAACCAACCCCTAGGTGGCTACCATTTACAGAGTAAGATTAACAAGTATTTTGACTTCTGGTGCTGGCGGTCGGTATCCCGGCGAGTTATAAGGTCGGATATGATTATACTCCTTGCTCCATCGTGCAATCAATGCCTTGGCTTCTGTGAATATCGTGAATATCTCCCGATTCGGCACCTCATCCCTATAACCTGCCCATAAAAAGGAGCCCAATTATAATGTTATCCTGGTGAGGCATGGACTTGCCCCCATTTTAGGGTCAATTATGAAGAGACTTTTCTATTTGATGTGGCTATACTTCACAATAAAGCTCAAAATAGAGATAAAAAGGAACCTATTTTGCTACTAAAAATTCAAGACTGTAAAAAGATTTAGCTTCAAAATATGCTTACTAGAAATAACGAATTTTTACCATTTTGAAGCTAAATTAACCACTTTCTATGATAGCCTAAAGACTGGCAGTCAAAAAGTAGGGAGTTCGAATCTCCCCGGCTCCATTTTTGCGAAAAAGCAAATGGTTCTATTGAGGAGCTGTCAATCCGGGATCTGCTGGTTATTGTTTTATTAGAAGAGGTATTAGCCACTTTTACACCTCCTGTCTCGTGCCCGTGACTACATCATACTTTCAGGATATGCACACCCACTGCTCCGGCCTCCAGATCAGCAACTTCGCCTCCTAGTGTATGCGCTAATCCTACCTTAGCATCAGGAACCTGGTTATTCCCGGCCTGTCCTCTGAGTTGCCAGACAATTTCATCAATTTGAGCGACCCCCGTGGCGCTAAGGGGATGCCCCTTAGAAAGGAGACCGCCGCTAGGATTTACCGGAAGCCTGCCCTTTATATTAGTGATGCCGTCCATGAGAAGAGCCACTTCTTCTCCCCTTTCGCAGAAGCCCAGCTCTACATAGTGCTGAAGCTCATTCACAGCGAAGGCATCATGAAGCTCGCACAGGTTAATATCTTCAGGTCCAATCCCCGCCATTGTATAAGCATCTTTAGCACCTTTATAAGTCACGTCAGAGAACGTGATATCTTTCTGGCGAAAAGCATAGTCTCCACCCCTGATGACAGATGCAGCAATTATGACTGGCTTTCGAGTGTACCGCCGGGCCACATTCAGCGAAGTCAGGATTACTGCCGCCGCTCCGTCAGTAGTTGAACAACTCTGAAGCTGGGTGATGGGATCGCAGATAAGCCGGGAATTAATGATATCCTCCACGGAGAATTCTTTTTTATACTGCGAATATGGATTGGTGCAGCCATTATGATGGTTCTTGACCGAGACCATGGCAATCTGTTCCAAGGTTACACCACTTGTGTCCATGTACCTCCTCTGTGACAGGGCAAACTTAGCCATGGTGTTCATACCGAGCTCACCGGAGAGGTCTCCTTTAGCCGGGGGGATTAGCTTCCCGGCGATGAGGCTGGTGGTCATGGATTCAGCACCTGTAGCTATGCCGATATCATAAAGGCCGGAGGCGATATCGTACCAGGCCCTTCGGACAGCTGTGGCACCGCCGGTACAGGCGTTTTCAACATTGGTTATCTCAACGTCAGTGATACCGGCATCCCTTAGAGCCGCCTGCCCCTCTACCATGCCCCCATAGAGATTAGCGTAATAGGCGAATTGGATATCTTTAGGGCTGATGCCGGCGTCCTTCAGGGCTGCTTGGGTAGCCTCAGCCCCCAGCTCGAAAATCGCTTTCTCCGGGAATTTCCCGAAGATGGTGCTCCCGACACCGATGATGGCGACCTCTCTCATCGCTACGCTTCTCCAATTACATGCTTGAAAACATAGCCAATCACTTCATTGTCTTCATCCTGCCAGAGTGTTTCAATGTACAGACGCATGTACATGCCGATTTTCAGGGGATGTTCCTGCCAGCCACGGATCTGGCTGAATATCCGGATGTCCTCAGGGAGTTCGATCCAACCGACCGTATACGGGGGCAGGAAATGCTCGCTGGCCATGTAAACCGTGGTAAAAGTGTAGAGTTTACCATCGCGGCTGAGCTTGATGGATTCCACATTAGTACTCATGCAGTTCAGGCACACCGATTTTGCTGGGAATAATACCTGACCACACGACCCGCATTTACTCCCTATAAGCGCCGGTTCCCCGTTAGTTTCTTCAAACAGGCCTTTTTGAAACGGAACCTTTGTCACAATACTCCGATCACAGGCTGATTTCTTTGATATCCCTAGCTAATATTAAATTGGGTTCGGTTACGGCCTGGACATCCTCGGGTTGCCAGCCCGGCGCGATCTCCTTCAAAACCAGCCCCTGGGGCGTAACTTCGATGACCGCCAGGTCGGTAATAATCAGGGAGACGCAGCGAGGGCTGGTCAGTTCATATTTGCATTCTTTGACTATTTTGGGCTGGCCATTACGCGTGGTATGCAGCATACAGACGATGACCCTCTTAGCCCCGATGGCAAGATCCATAGCCCCGCCGACAGCCGGGGGGTAACGGTCCAGCCCTATCCAGTCCGTAATATCTCCCTCGAAGGCAGTCAAGTCTCCGGCGACCCAATTGGCAAGGTCACCTTTTTCTGATACTTCTAGGGCGCCGAGCACGCTGATATCAACGTGGCCGCCGCGTATCAGAGCGAATGATTCATCGTGGGAGAAGAAACTCATCCCTGGTAGCGGAGTTACCGGCTGGAAACTGGCGTTGAAGAGGTCCCAGTCCGCCATTTCAGTACTGGCGATACCACCGTAGCCCAGAGTGCCATTTTCGGCGTGGAAAAGCACTTCGCGGCCTTCAGGCACGAAGTTACAGGCCAGGGTTGGAATGCCGCCCCCCAAATTCACCACCATGCCGTCCTCAAACTCTCGGGCGGCTCGCATGGCAATGGTTTGCTCGTCAAGTTTATGTTTGTCAATCATACTATCACCTTGTCACGACCCGATCCACATATGCCGCCGGTGTTACGATGGCCTCGGGGTCCAGTTGCCCCAGCTCTACCACCTCAGCCACCTCGGCGATGGTTACTTTAGCTGCCCCAGCCATGGTGGCGTTGAATGTACGGGAAGTTCCTTTATAGACAAGATTACCATACCGGTCTGCCTTATAAGCCCAGATAAAGGCGAAATCTGCCTCGATGGGATATTCAAGGAGGTATGATTTACCAGCAATTTCGCGCGTTTCCTTCTCCTTTGCGAGATAAGTGCCCACGCCGGCCTGTGTATAAAAGGCTCCGATGCCAGCCCTGGCAGCCCGTATCCTTTCCGCCAGTGTCCCCTGGGGTACCAGTTCAATCTCTATATCCCTCCCTTCCTTGATAGCTTTAACTATCGGGAAAGGCTCCGGCATTTTATAAATGGCTATGGTGGGGACGGAGATGATGAGCTTACGCACCTGGCTATTGTTCAGTAATAGCGAGGCGTCGGCATAGGATTCCGGGACCGTCATAGTTCTAGCGGCGGCTTTTTGAAAAGCCATTCCTAGAACGGGCGTGTTTCCGACGATGGTAAGGTCTTTTACCGGTCGTTTAACGAGGGCTTTGAACAAAGTAGAGGGCACACCTCCTACGCAGCCAAATCCTCCGCATAGGATGGTCGCGCCATCGAATACATCAGCGACAGCCTGATCGCTGCTGCTAAAGATTTTGTTCATCTTACCACCTTTATATCTTGATAGGCAGTACTAGGTCCCGGCTCCTACCGGTTCTCCTTTATGGATTTTTTTCACTCCCGGCCAGGGTCCAAAGTAATCGAACGTCTCATATTTCTTGATGGGCCAGTCGCCGTAGAACTCCAGGACTTCTTCGGAAGGTTTCTTTTTAAGCCAGCCCTTTTCGAAATCGGGGTATTTTTGACCCCTCTTTTTACGATCAGCCCTTTCCTTATCACGCAGCTTACGGGTTTTTTCTTCGTCTACCTCAAGTGCCTTTTCATCGTAGACAATCTTGTACACATTCCTAGCTACCCAGTGAGAGATGACGCCTTCCTCGATGTCCTTCATGATAGCTAGCGAGTCGCGATTGAGAGGGTCGCCGTAGGCGCCGCCGCCGCCCGTGCCGCCCGCGATCAGGTCGCCTTCTTTAGCGGGGTCGGCGACTGCGGGGTAGCCACGCCAGCGATACTCGCCCTTGATAGCGCCGGACTCGTAGAGCTCCCTGGCCGAGCCGGGTATTTTATCGTCCGAATTTTGCTGCATTTCCTTCAGGTTGTTGTCGTGGATTGAGATGTAAGGCAAGGCAGGCACGCCATAGCCGCCGAAGAGACCCTCCGAATTGGTAATCAGGGAGCCGAAACCCCAGGAACCTATCGATATCACCGATGAGTCATGTATCTGAATGGCGTAGTCCATGCCGACACCACCCCGGTACATGCCATGACCACAGCTGTCTTTGTGGAAGCCGCGGTAAAGGTAAAGGAACGGCAGGCCGGATTCCAGGCTCTCTATCTCTCCGGGTTCTGAGGTCATCGGAGCAAAGTAGGCACCGGCGACGTTAACTCCGTCTCTATTGCTTCTGGCGCCGAAGCCGATGCCGTTCATCTCAGCGCCGGCGTCGGCGAAGGGATCACCGTACTGGTTTATCCCGCCATAGCTGGTTGTATCGAAGCCGCGATTCCCCGGGCATTCGACACGGTCCGGATTGGTGGCGTAGATAAGCTGGTTTAAAATGTTCTGCACCACCAGCGAGCACGCCTCGTGGACGTAGGCACAGCCGGCCTTGGGGGACTCGCGGCTGGCGTTGGCCATGCTGCCGACCGGCATCTTGAAGGACATCGGCTCGAAAACACCCGAGTTGTGGGGGATATCATGGAAAAGATGCCCCAGCAGATAAACTGCATTGACCCCGATAACGCCTACTCCCGGCGAGTTGGCAACTCTGTCCAGGACTTCGGGCGAGGTGCCATCAAAATTGAAGTAGAGGTGTTCGTCTTTCTTCTCCAGAGTGCAGGAGGCTTTCATCAGGCGTGGCAGGATACCCACAGCATCGACGAACTGGGATGAGCTGAACGTACCATCATTCCAGCCGCCGATACGTTTCCGCACGGCGTCCCCGGTCGCCTGGATTATATACCGCAACGCACCGATGACGTACTCCGGCGAGACTTTTTCTATTACCGGCATTAATCTTTTTTCCACGACGCGCAAGCATGCCATCCTGGCCTTGATGTCCAGTGTCATGGCGCGGGGATCCCTGGTTACGTGGTTCATGTAGTTAACGATATCCTCTTTCAGGACATAATTTTCAGCTATTTTCATAGGCGGGATCTGGATGCCTTCATCATACATACTGCGGGAGCCGCTGGGCATGCCACCGGGCTCACAAGCGCCGCATTCCCCGCTGTGGACAATAGCTCCTATCCAGCAGACCAGCTTGCCTTTGAAAAACACCGGCGAGTAGATAGCCATGTCCGGTGGGTGGGTGCCGCGGTAAAAAGGTGTGTTGGCAAAGAAGGCATCCCCGGGTTTGACGCCCACGCTGGGTTCGTTGAACCAGTGTTTCATGATGTATTTAACGTCTGTTGAGCCCAGCACGGAATGGAAATAGAGGCCGGCGGCGCAGACGGAGCTATCCCCAGAGGCAGTATAGATAGCCGCTGCCGTGTCCCCCCACCGGCATCCGGTGGAGGCTCCCAGTTTTATCAGTATCTCGTTACCTTCGGAGGTAATGGTGTAGAGCTTATGGAGGAAGATACCGGCTTCGGTGGGGTCGATGTCCTTCATATTCTCCAGCTCTTCCGGGGTCGGTGGTTCGGGGTGTAAACGTAAACTAATCGTCGGGTCAATTCCGCCTGGCATTTTCCTACTCCTTTACCTTCATTGTCACTATTCCGTTAAGGTATTCATCTATTTTGAACGTCCAATCAGGCTCGATGACGGCCGTGGTGCCTTCGGCTTCGATTATAGCTGGCCCCCTGATTGTATTGCCTGGTTTTAAGAGTTCCCACTGGTATAAATCCGTAGGCTTGAATGCGTTTAACTTTTCCCAGAAAGCCTCGCGCTGACCCTTGAAGCTATCTTTTGGTGGCGCGGTAGCTTCCAGCGGAAATTTTACAGGTGAGGTGTGGGGTAGTTTCAGCGTTACCATCAATCGCAGCGTCTCGACCTCGATACCACCTTCGGGGTAAGCCGCTTCGGCACCGTAGAGCTTGCTGAACTCCTCCGTAAACCGGTCACAGACCCTCCTGACTTCCTTTTCGCTTTTAATCATGAGCAGGGGCGACTCAACAGAGGTATAACGCCACTGGCGACCATACCTCATTTCCAGTTCCAGTTTATAAACAGCGTCCTTACCGCTAAAGCCTTCCAGAACTATATCCTTAGTCGCCTGATCCTGGAGCTCTCTAACCACCGAGTTAAAGGAATCGTAGTCGGTCAGGAAAGTCCCGGTAGCATAATCGAACATGCGGATATGACGGGACATTTCGTAAGTATGGAGGATATCCAAAGTGTAAGCGCCGTAGGCACCGGAAACGGAAGCACTGGGTGGAATGATAATATTAGCCATTTCTGCCCGGTTGGCGATACCGCAGCAGTGAGTAGCACCCGCCCCGCCGCAGGCCATGTAAATAAACTCGGAAGGCTCATACCCTTTGAGAGCGATTTCCTTAAATACCTCCTGGCCCATCTTGGCGTCGATGACGCGCTTTATCATCAATGCGGTGGTCACCTCGTCCCAGGTTAATTTGTCACTGATCTTCCTCATCACCGCAAGCGCTTTTTCCTTGTTCAGGCGCATCTTGCCAGCGTTAAAATAGTCCGGGTTCAGGTAGCCCAATACGCAGTCGGCGTCCGAGACCGAGGGTTCTTCACCGCCGAGGTCATAGCAGGCCGGACCGGGCAGTGAACCGGCACTCTTAGGTCCGACTTCCAAGCGGTTGCCCAGCAGCGTATTTATCCAGGCGATAGAGCCACCCCCGGCACCGATAGAAGTAACCTGCATTGTGGTCAGCTGCGTTCGCCAGCGACCGATGGTGGGATAGAGGTCATAATAACTGACAGCGCCCTCGGCAACGACGCCGACATCGTAGCTGGTGCCGCCGACATCTGTAAAAGCCACGTTGGGCATGCCGATTTGACGGCAAAGCGTGGCTGCCCCGGAAAGACCGCTTACCGGCCCGCCGCCATGGGTACGTGCCACCTTTGTCCTCGATAGTTTGGAGCAGCCGCCCAGATTATCCACCATCATGATAGGCTTCGTATACCCCTTATCCATGAGTTCAGCACAGAGGTAGGACATCTGCTCGGCGAAACCCTGATGTATATATGCATTGACCACTGCGGTCATCGTACGGGTATACTCACCTTCCTTGGGGGAAATGTCAGAGGAAAGGATGACCGGCATGTTGCCCAGGTAGACCTCTGGGAATACCTCTTCGATGATATCCTTGATCTGCCTCTCGTGGGCCGGATTGACGAAAGACCAGAGCAGGCTGACGACGAAACCACGCACGCCATTATCGACCAGGTAGCTGATTTTGTCCAGCACCTCCTCTTTTTTTAGAGGGGTGATGATGGCACCCTTGTAGTCAATTCGCTCGTTAACCCCCACCACCAGACGGCGGGGAATTAGGGGAATGGGTTTATCGATATTGGTAATATCCTGAATATCAGCCAGCGGCAGGCCGTCTGCCCACTGGCGTCCCCGACCGATGAAGATGGTGTCCTCGAAGCCACGCGTTGTGATGAGTCCCAGCCGCGGGCCGGAAAGCTCCAGTAGGGTATTAGTCCCGAGGGTCGTGCAGTATTTAATGACCTCGGTATCCTTCAGGAAATTTTCCAGGGTGATTTCCTCCTTAGAGGCACACTCTTCCAGCCCCCGCAGGAATCCAACGCTCAGGTCGTAATGGGTCGTGGGTGTCTTCGTGGTGATGGACTGGTTGTCCTTGCCCACGTAAAAGTCCGTGAAAGTACCCCCGACATCAACATTTACGATATATCCCATCTTTTTTCTCCCGTTATGTGCTATAATTCTGTGGTGCCTTTAATCCTCCCAGCGATATCGCAGAGGTTTTCAAGAGATATATCAGGCGGAACTTCGCCATCGCTGGTATAGAAAAATCCTCCGGGTTTATTTTTTAAAATGAAGTCCTCATATACCTGGAGCCGGGCAGCAGCTTTATCCGAGTCAGTCAGGGGTAAGGGCAAGCCAATTGCCATTTTCTGGGAATTAGACAGGCTCTTGAGGAAGTTCAGCCCAGATTCGTCGAGTTCTTGACCAGTTAATATCAAGCCACCCGGGCTTATTTTCCGAACAATAACGGCCAGGTCTTCTACCTTACCGCCCTTCACCATAAGTAGGCCGGCGAGGTTATAAAACCGCGTCAAATTGAAAAGCGTGGCGTAAGTAGCTGTATACGCCTTTTCATGCGTCAGGAACTCTTCGTAATACTTCTCACCCAGGAGGTCTTCCCGGATGATGATAGCGTCGACCTTGACCTCACCCAGGTCGTGGGCATACTTCGTAAGCTGACCGCCTACCAGGGCAACAATTTCGTCAAACGGATATTCCCGGTCCGGCGATGCGTTATCTCCAACGTTCCTGGCCAGGGAGCAGGGCCCAGTCATTGTCCCGACAATAGCCACATCACGACCCCGTGTCTGAATGAGACGTTTCGTGGCTTCTAGCAATAACGGCAACCGCCCGCTGTTTTCCAGAGAAACGTCAGAGAACTCACAATCTGTCCATCCGGAAACCGCCGGTAAATCGTAATCGTCATGCCATTCTACCTGGCAACCGAATACCTCCGCCTCCAGAGCGGGGTCGAAGCTTGTGATTATCGCATCCTGATTGAGCAGCTTGAAGGCACCTTCTAACACGTTAGTATTAATAGTTGGGTCTGAGACCATGTCAAATAGCGGAGTCTGTTCTATCCTGGCAGCCAGGCGATAGACGATAGGAACAAAGATCGGTCGTCCGTTATTAGCTACCTGCATAGTCTTTTTAAAGCCATCTCGTGAGTTCATTTCTTCTAATCAGCCTCTTTCGTTTGCCTGGCCTTGAGATTGTCAATATCCAACTGAATTTCAACCGGGATAGGGTGGCCGGGAGGCAGGTACTGGATGGAAATGAGTGCCCCGCAGCCAGGGCAGTAGAACTCGATGACGCGCATGAAGTCGGGGTCAGGGGCGTAAGAAATGGTAGTATCCTTGGACAGTTTGATGGGGTCACCATAAATTTCGTTAGCGGGTTTTTCGTAAACGAGGGTTCCCTTTACGAAAGGTTCCCTGGCAGAGTTCATCACCTGCCCACAACTATGGCAGCACCACTTCTCGCTGTCCAAGTCGATGTCCAGGGATTCGGTAACACGTACCTTGTCCATCTTACACCTCCTCCAGAATAGCATTGGAATATTTATCGATATTCAAGACCCAGTCCTCCGGAATTACGTATGTAGTATCTCTAGCCTCAATGACAGCTGGTCCCTTGACCAGGTTGCCCGGTTCCAGCAGGTCCCGTTCGTAGATAGGTGTATTCCGGTACCCTTCCTGCGGCGTCCAGAAGACCTCCCGCTCACCGCGGAGTGCCTTCCGCGTGTCCTGAGGACCAAGTTCGACAGCTTGGAACTGCCAGTGGGGCATGGTAATAGTAGCATTAAGCAACGTGGTTAGCAGTCGGATACTTCCTTCATAACCGCCACCAGCGGTCCTGGCTCTAGCCTCAAGGAATGCTATACACAAAACCTTAACATCCACCTCAGATGTAAGTTCTAGCTTGTCTGTGGTCACACGGCAGATATGCCCCGAGGAGTCTTCCATGGTTAGCTCCAGGTAATAGCGGGCATCTTCGATAACATAACCTTCCGATTTAATGTCCCTGAGAGCTTGCCGATGCATTTCTGCAATCATAGAATTGAACTTATCATACTGATCCAGGTAACCTTTTCCGTCATACAACTCCATTCTATTGTACTTGGAATAGACGTGCAGCAGGTTCGCCATGGAAGAACCGAAGGCGCTAAAAGGAGAGGCGAACGGGCTGATGATGGTTTTATCGAATTTCAGACCCTTATTGAAACCACAGCAGTGGGTAGCCCCTGCCCCACCATATACAACGGATACGTATTCGGCGAGTTGTTCCGGATCCACTCCCTTGTCCTCCAGGTACGTCTTGATGGTGTTTTGCATGGCTGTGGTGGTGGCTTGCCTTATCATGTAGGCGGCCTCGGGAACACTGACATTCAGTTTTTTTGCGATGCGGTTTTGGATGGCTGTCTCGGACTTCGCCCTGACCAGCTTCATACGGCCACCCAGGAAATAGTCCGGGTCTATCAATCCTAGAACAACGTTGGCGTCTGTCACGGCAGGTTCCAGACCGCCTAGGTTAAAGCATGCCGGTCCAGGCCGTGCTCCGGCGCTACGTGGGCCAACCTTGATTGTCCCCGAACCATCCAGGCTAATGATAGAGCCTCCAGCCAGGCCTACGGAGTAAACGTCTATCATAGGGATATTTACAACAACATCGGAAATACGCGGCAGAGATTCGTAGGTATAAGTACCGTCCCGGATTAAGCCGACGTCCTCGCTGGTGCCTCCAATGTCTGTGGTCACGACATAATCGTAGCCGTACAATTTGCCCAGATTGCGGGCGGCGCACATACCGGCGACCGGACCTGAATTATATGTATCGATGGCCTTGGTAATGGCTACCCGGGCCGCGCCGCCGCGGGAGTTACAAATCATCAGTGGATGTGAATAGGCGTCCTTACGGAGGTCGTCCTCCGCCTTGTAAAGGTACTTGACCAAGATATCGTGAACGTAGGCATCAATGAGTGTGCTTGTAACCCGGTAATAGTCACCAGGTTGGTCGGAGACATCGGTGGAGAGGAAGACTCTCACGCTTCCCAGGTAGTAACTGGGGTATTCATCTTTGATTATCTGCCGGGCTTTTTTTTCATGGGCGTCATTAGCGCTGGCGTTCCTTAGGCATACAACAATCGTCCGTGCCCCTTTATCAATTAGTAATTGCATTTTCTCAATCACCTCTTCATTTTTCAAGGGCTTGACGATTTTGCCTCTAGTATTAATTTCCTCGTCGAGGTTGACGATCATGTCTTTTCGCACCAAGTCATAGATAGCTTCCGTGATCTCACCGTCCGGAGAGTATAAGGAATCTTCGAAACCACGAGTAACAATGAGGCCTATCTTGGAGCCAGTCTTTTGAATGATGGCATTGGTGGCAATGGTTGTCGAATAGCGGATGATGTCCGCATTAAGCAGCAGTTCCTTCATAGAGACTCCGAAGGCTTCAGCAGCCTGTTTTACACAATCAGCCAGGCAGACAGTCAGGTCGTGGGGTGTGGTGGGATTAGTGACTGTCTTAGCCACCCCGTCTCCGGCGATAAAACCATGGGTATGGGTGCCACCGGTGTCAACATCGATGGTGAACCTCATGAGATGGCCTCCCTTCAGATAGATTCACTATTTGTTGAGCATAATATTATTATGCCAATAGAACGACTCCATCATAAAATGCATTGGAAAAAAATTCAAGTTAAAAAGGAACCTTTATATACCGCAGGTAACTGAACGCTAGAGGATTTTTTCGAAGGTCACTTGATAGTAAATTGTTACCTCATTGCATGATTGTACAGCTATTTCATCAACACGATTTTTATTGTATGATATATCTGAAGGTAGGTTGAAGTGTTGATAGTATTAAGTGGGCCTTCAGAAAGGGGACGTGCCTATGATTGACTTTAGTCGGAGGTCATCTGTTTAGGCAGTTGGCTTCTGAAAATGAGAAGGGGATCATCAAAAGGTGGTCCCTTTCTCTTTCCGAGTGTCTGAAAAACTAAATACCTTTATTAATACTAAAGTGTACCGAGAAGGGCTAGCTCAAACTGAGCTAGCCCTTCTTTTTATAGTCTCTTACCGTAGATTTAATCGGTCTAATGGTGAAAATTTCTGGTGCTGTATCGCTATATGGCTTGACGCAAGATTTACATAGTGCCTCACCATTTCAAGGGTAGAATGCCCTAATATCTGCTGAAGACTAAATACATCACCGCCATTAATCAAAAACCTTGTAGCAAACGTATGTCTGCACAGGTGTGCATGAAGT
>Ga0315554_1000480_pt1 | contig 23724 bp, 21 predicted proteins | sample SalMarSW160370MG_FD_202114 | JGI IMG/M metagenome (GOLD analysis project Ga0315554, IMG submission 202114) | Salt marsh sediment microbial communities from the Plum Island Ecosystem LTER, Massachusetts, United States - Salt Marsh Sediment SW1603-70 ...
ATTTATACGATGCATGTCTTTCTCTCGATAAAAACACTCACTGCCCTAAAAATCGCCTTCAAAAGTGACAAAAGGCATGCCACGCGAAAAATTAGTCAGTGAGGATAGTACGGGATTATTTATCTCCATTTAACCGAAAAAATAGTAAATTTGTCAGGCAATTCTAATAAAATTTTTCGGTCGGTTGTTAAAATTGAAAATAATGAATAAAAATTTGCGGAAATTGATCACGGCTGGTGGCATTGGTCTGGCGGCAACCCTGCTAGCTTTTTTAGCCTTTCGATCCATCCTCTTTGAGCGCTGGGAAAAGCAGGTCCAGGATTTATTTTTTCGTAATTTGGGACATGGGATTCATCCAGCGGAAGTAGTAATTGTAGCTATTGACCAGAATAGCTTAGATTATTTTCAGAGTAATTCGCAGCTGCTCTGGCCCTGGCCCCGGGACATCTACGGCCTGACGACCGATTTTTTAACGGAGTGGGGCGCAAGGCTGATCGCTTTTGATATCATTTTCTCCTCACCGGATATAGATCGTTTAAATGTATCGGCAGAGTACGCCGATGCCTTTTTCAGTGATGCCATGCGGCGTTCGGGCAAAGTAATTCTGGCAGTGCAGCTGGAAGACTCATCTCACGTTAGTAACGAATTCCTGTTTGCCAATGACCTGAAATATGTTGATTCGGAGGAACTGATCAGGATTTATCCAAATGTTACCCTGCCGATTGCCTCATTTCAACAGAGCATGGCTTTACCAGGAGCGGTAAATTTTATTACCGATAATGACGGTATCTGCCGCCGAATCCCGTTACTTTATAATTACCGGGGAAATCTAATTCCCTATATGGCCTTGTCTGCTGCCGCGATGTATACCGGAGCAAAGACAATTCAGGGTGATTCCCAATTGAATCAACTGATTTTGGGCGAGCAGCAAATTCCGCTTGGTAAAGACGGCAGCTTTGAGATCTATTGGTATGGACCAGGTGGTCCTGGCAATACCTTTACTTACGTTTCTTATGCGCAGTTAATTCATTCATACCTGCAACTCCAGCAGGGAGAAGAACACGAAATTTCTCCGGAGTTGTTTAAAGATAAAGCTGTTTTTATTGGTGCTACTGCGGCCGGATTACTCGATTTGAAAACGACACCTTTAAGCTCTCTGGCACCTTATCCAGGAGTCGAAATCTATGCTACCCTGTTTGCCAACATTTTGCGGGGAGATTTTATTCGGCATTGTCGAGATATTTTCTGGTTTCTATCGGCGACGGTGATTTTGATTTTTCTGTGCTTCTGCTGGCAATACCTGAAAATCTGGCAGGCGGCAATTCTATCCTTACTAGCATTCCTGATTCCTATAGCAGCCGGAATTTGGTTATTTCAGTCGCGAATGATTTTCTTCCCGGTCGTAAAATCAGAAATTGCGCTTATTTTGAGCGTGATTGCAGTACTGATAGTCAATTATCTGACTGAGGGGCGTGAAAAAGCTCAGGTGAAGAAAGTATTTAACCGCTATCTGCATCCTGCTGTAGTAGAGAATTTGACACAGAATCCCAGTCGAATTGAAATGGGGGGACATGAGATTGAAGCCACGGTAATGTTTACCGATTTGCAGGGGTTTACAAGCACCTCGGAACTCTATGCACCGCATGAAATCGTTCAATTTTTGAATGATTACTTCGAGAAAATTGAGACGATTATTTTCCAACATGAAGGAATGCTGGACAAATATACCGGCGACGGCGTTATGGCAATTTTCGGGGCGCCGTTAGAAACGCCCGATCACGCCCTTAAAGCCTGTCGAGCAATTATTGATTTTCGGAATCTCCTGAAAATGGCAGCGGAAAAAGCTGGTAAACAGGTTCAGCTGATCACCCGGGTAGGAGTGAACAGTGGTAATCTGATCGTAGGCAATATTGGTTCAAAAAACCGGATGGATTATACTGCAATTGGGGATACTGTCAATTTATCAGCCAGGTTAGAGGGGGTGAATAAGATCTACGGATCACAGAATTTGATTTCGGAAAATACTTATAATTTGGTTAAAGACCTGATCCTCTGCCGCGAAATTGACTATATCCGAGTCAAGGGACGTGATGCACCGCTTAAAATCTTCGCCGTAATTACTGAGAAAGAAAAAGCTGACAACGAAGTATTAGAATTTTTGTCAATTCATCATGAAGCTTTGGAAATGTACCGGCAACATAGATTGGAACAGGCGATTGATGGTTTTTCAAAATTAGTGCAAAAATATCCAGCAGATCCGGTGGCAACAGTATTTATCAGTCGCTGCCGGATGCTGCTTGAAGATCCAAATTTGATTGATGAAAAAGGAATTTTTAATATTACTGTGAAATGATAAATTCCAAAGCAAAATGATGGGGAAATAACATGAGAAAAATACTTATCTTGATTTTGTTAACGGGAACGCTCTTGTGGGCACAAAAAGAGGCAATTGTTACCCGGGATAACACCCATGTTCGTCAGGGTGCGGGAAGTTATTATCCATTGCTGGGTGTGCTGCAAAAGGGAACCAGCATTAAAATACTTTCCGAAGTACCCGGCTGGTTAAATATTCTGATTGGGGGACAATCCGGTTGGGTTTCCCAAAATGCGGTTGGGAATCCCGAAGGATCGCGGACTAATTTACCTTTATCGGAAGTACCCGGTGCTAAACCGATGATGGTTTCCAGTGCGTCGGCCAGTGGGGCAGTAAAAGGTTTTGCCCAGACCTATTTATCGCATCATAAGACCGGTGTTGGTTTTGTTGATCAATATGATGTCCTGCTTTTCGATGCCAGTGATTATCAGCGATTCAGGGATGAGACCTATCGTGGTCGGAATCCGGAGAAAATTCGCAAGCGCTATAAAAAGATCAAGAATGAGAATAAAAATCCTGAGATTACTGATTATCTGGAAAAACTGGGATTAGCCGTGGCGGCTCAAATTGCCGCCGGTGGTCTCGAACAGAACCCGCAGCAGATAGTCTATCTTAATATGGTCGGAAATCTGGTGGCTGAGATGACTCCGCTGTACGATTACCCTTTCAAATTCTACATCCTTAGTGATAGCCGACCGGTAGCTTATGCGGCTCCTAATGGGATGATTTTCATCTCGCGTGGTTTATTAAATATCATCAGTAGTGAAGCCGAACTCGCTTGTGTATTGGGCCACGAAATTGCCCACGTCGTGCAACAGCACGGCTATGCCGAGGTTTTGAAAAGGAGAACCCAGATAATTGCCGAAGATGCTTTTAGTGAACTTGAGGAGGAATCTCCGGAGAGTTTTTCCGATGCTGAACTCGAAAATCTGGCGATTGAAATTTTCAATGCAGCGACTTCACGGCGCCAGACTGATTACGAATATGAAGCCGATCAGCTAGGCAGTATCTATGCCTACCGTGCGGGATATGATCCCAAGGGTTTAACCAAAGTCCTAAAATCCATTAAAGCAGCTTCAAGTCCCGATTTCTGGCATCCGGAATCCAACTGGCAGTATGATGCCATCGAGAACCGGGTGGAAGTCCTGTCGCTGTTTATCAGCCGCGAACTGGATAGTAATCCCGATTGGAATGTAAGTAATGTCCAACGATTTCGGGCATATATGCGATAGTCAGCTTCGATTACAGGGAGTTTAGAGCATTATTGTAATAACCCTGTAAATAGACATTCTATTTATTCTGTTTAAAATCTTATGCGATTGCGTCCCCCCTCTTTAGCTTCATAGAGGGCTTTATCAACTTTTTTGAAAAATTCCTCTTTCGAAATGATACTGTTCGAATCCATGGCAACTGCTCCGCCACTAATGGTTACGTGTAAGGGCTCATCGGAAATTGGAGTGTAAGGGTGCTCTTCGCAGCGTTTGCGGATTCTTTCTGCCAGTACGATCGCTCCTTCCAGGTCGGTGCCAGGCAGAATGATAATGAATTCCTCTCCACCGTAGCGGCAGGGAATATCCAGATCATGCCGCACTGTATCCTTTAAAATAATGGCTAATTCCATTAGGACCATATCTCCCTGTTGGTGGCCGTAAGTATCGTTTACTATTTTGAAGTGATCCAGGTCCAGCATAATTAGCCCGAGATTTGATTCAATGCGGCGCAGGCGGGTGATCTCTTCCTGGATACGGATATCGAAATAGCGACGAATATATAGTCCGGTCAATCCATCAATCGTAGCCAGCTGAAATAGCCGGGCATTTTCTAACGCTGTTGCGATTAATGTAGTTAGCAACGTCAAGATTTCAACCTGAATGGGATGATTGATGGGAGAAGATTTATCTTCGAAATTGATGAAACCGATTACCTTGTGCTTGGTTCCAATCAACGGGATGCAGGTGCATTTGATATCGGTATGAAAAATAGTATAAGTCGGAATCGGGTAGGGTGATTTGCGCTGGAGATCAAATTGTCCCAGTTTTCTACCATCATAGATTTCCTGAAGCGGAGTATTCTTGATAGCCATAACATTGCCGGGGGATTTGAATTCGCTCTTATTTAAAGAACCGACAACCTCGACAGCAGTCTTTTCCTGGTTTAAGAGCATCAAAGAAAGACTAGAGCTGTTGCTGAAGTCCGCGATCGCATGCAGTGCGTGGAAAACTACCTGCTCTACATTCAATTCGGCTACCATCTGCCGGGTTGCATATTTTAAAGTTTGGAGCAGAATCTCCAGGTCGTAGTGATTATTATTTTTTGGGCGTGTCATTTCAAGTACCTTTATTTTAATGGCATCTGTGAAATCGCCAATTTTACCAGAGATTATTACTATGACTAATCTTACGCTTTATTAATTTGAATGTCCACATAACTGATCAAATATATGATTACGATCCTATTTTGCCAAGCAGTTTTAGTCCAAGATCGGTTACTGATTGGTGTTGATAATTCCAATAAGATCAACGCTGAGCAAACCTACAAAACTGACTTTCAAGATTCCGCCTAAAGGGATATAGTGATCGTCTTTTTCAACGCCGACCAAATGTATACCATACAGACGTACATTTTCCTCGCCCGCATGAATATTCCATTTGAAGTCATAGATTTTATAGTGGTTATTGGCAGCAGTGAGATTTTCGGAATTGATCAGGTACTCTTCACCCAGAAAAAATATTTTGTTGGCTGGGGCAATCCTGCCGGCTGCCAGGTGGCGAGTGAACTCGATCAAATTGAGTCCATCACTCTGTTCAGCCCTTTGAAATAAGTACGTTTTGTAACTTCGCGGTTTTGTTGACTGATAATCGGTCAGCTGCCATTGGTTCTTCGATTTTCGGTAAGTGAATTTTTCTGGTCGAGTTCCGCTGACTTCATCTACAAAGCTTTTATCACCAATCCAGTAAGTTAGATAGCGGGTATCCCATTTATCGAATGGTGGATCGTAGACGATTGTAAACGAGTCCTGCTCGTTAATGACGACCTCGCCCAATTTCATTCGCCCTAACCTAAATTTGAAAAGGTAAATATCGGCATTCAGAATGTAGCCTTCTTTGAAAGGTTGATCACCCTGGGAATATTTGTGAACGACGGCTTGAATTTGAGACGCTTCGATTGCTTCCAGCTGTGTGATCAACGAAGTAATCAGGTCATCCTCAGCAAGCAGCGATAAAGTTAATAGCAGCAGGCAGAGAGAAATCCGGATCACAAGACGAAATTTCAATTTAATAATAGATAAATAAGTCTTCATTGGGCATTATTGAAAAAAATACATCTTATCCGGGTAAATCGGGATCTCTTTGGAACTGGCTGAATTAGTTACAATAGAAAACTCAGGTCATCACCGGGTTGATATTCCACGGGGTCGCTATTCGGCCGCATTAGACACGCACCCGTGCTGCCTTTCAGGATCATCCGATTGCCGGTTACGAGTAACATAGTGCCTTCTCTTAAACCGATGACGGGGACATCGTTGAAGGCATGAAATTCCTTGATGCGAGTTTCGCGGGTCTCACCCATGTGAGTAGAATTAGGATCGGGATCGAGGTAATGGGGATTGATATTAAAAGGAACCAACCCAAGGGCATAAAAACTCGGTGGGTACATGATCGGCATATCGTTGGTAGTTTTAATACTCAAACAGGCGACATTGGCGCCGGCACTGGTACCGATGTAAGGTTTACCGTTGGCGACCTCTTCCCGAATAATATCCAGCAGGTCATTTTGATATAAACCGGTCAACAGCACAAAGGTGTTCCCACCGCCAATGAATATGGCGTCTGACTCACGAATTGCCTGCTTCATGTCCTCCGTTTTATGGATTCCGGATAGGGCATAATCCATTTTGGAAAAACGCTCATAAGCAATTTTGGTATAGGCGTCGTGACTAATCCCATCAGGTCGGGCAAAAGGAATGAAAATCACCGAATTGCATTTTCCGAGAAACTCCCGAATGGCAGTTTCGCAGTGATCTAAATAACCACTGTCGTGCAGGGTAGAGTTACTGATCAGAAGAAGGTTGCGTTGCATGACTGATTCCTTTCGAATAGAATTTAATTCGCTGATAATTTAATTACGATCCTGATCGAAAGCAAAAATGAATAAATTATCTGAGTTAGCTATATGGGTGACAGGAAATAGTTTGTTTCTAAAAGATCAATGAATAAATTAAAACCGATTAGCAATGAGTAGAAAATGAGAACCGATCATTTTCATTTAACTAAAATTTCAAAAAATATCTTAAGGCTTTACTCATCTTTCGCTAAACAGGTAAGAAGGAGGTAAAAATGAAACGCTCAATCCTATTTTTACTGATAATAGTATTTTTTTCGTCAATTCTTTTAGCTCAGACAAATCCCGAATTGATAAATACGGTAGAAGATTTAAAAAACAGGTATCTTACAGATCCTGTAAGAGACAGGAGTATCTTACTGGTAATTACCATTATTATTTTTAGTTTTGGTGCTCTTATTACGACGATCCAGACAATCAATTCGAAAAAAGCCAAAGTTATCACCCAGTTGTTAGGATTAATAATTGCCATCGCGGTCGGGGTTCAAACTCAATTATATGATGCGGATTATAAAACCTATAGACGAACTTGTATTGAAATCGAAAATCAGATAGATGAATTTTATGATCAATATGAATTTATGGATTTAGCCAATAGCCAGATAAAGTCAAGATACATTTATGCCCTCACTAATTTAAAAGATAAGTGCAAAGAATCACTGGCTGTTTTATATCCGATAAATCAGGAAAGCGTCACCAAGCTGCGCATCAGTCCCGGTGTTCTTTATGCGCAGGAATTAATCACAAAACAGATTCCTGACTGGTATAATGCCCAGAGTGAGGTAAATAAGAGTTATGTGCTCTCTCAACAGAGCAGTGTGAATCTGGATGAAGCCTATAATTCCGCGCTAAAATCGTCTATGCAACAATTTATCGACACTTTGAGAGTTACCATCATGCAGTCTCTAAAATATTATAAACAGACTGCCAAACCGCAGGATATTAAGAAAATAGTAGAGAATATTTCGTTGCTAGTTGGAATGCGATGGGAGCAGAACCTGGCTAACGATTGGTTTACCTATGATGTCCGGGATTCCAGTTTTACTTACTTCGTCAGAGTTAAGATTGATCCGTTACTCCTTAAGGATATATTTTATAATTCGGTTGGTGATTTGCTAAGTCCGGAAGTTCGCGATTATGCCTGGAGGGACATCGAAAGAAGATATAGTTCCTCCAAGATGAAAGAGAGCAAGAAATCCAAATGAGGGCAGCATAGATTAATGCCTGTTTGGAGGAGAGAGAAATGAAAAAATACACTCACGCCTGGTTAGCCTTTAAGGCAATTGAGCGACTAAAATCGGCAACGATTACCCAATCATACCGGAGTTATGCAGATAGTTTGATTGATTGGTTTAGCGATAACCGGGATGGCGTCATCCAGGGTGCCTGGTATCCAGATGCCGTCATCAAAGATATGGCTTCGAGCCACGTATTGAAGTTTACTCCAAACGGACCGATGCTAGGTAAATTCGGTTACCTGCCGACGGTTTATGAGTTCTATCGTTTGGGTAAAAAATCACCATTGAGGCAAAGGTCTTATACGATTGATCCAAAGACAAATCTGCCGGATCGCTGCGAAGCGATTGCCCAGGCGGTAATTGATAACCTCAAGATGCAGGAGATGGAACTGAAAGGCTCGGCAATCGCACCGACCGATAATCATGTAGCAACTCTATTATTCATGTTGAGTCATTATGTTGCCGATGCCCACATGCCACTGCATTGTGACAGCCGTCCGTTTTCAGATGGCTGGAATTTGCATGCCCGGGTGGAGGAACTCTGGGATGACGAGATCAAAATGTATTATGAGATTGATTTCAATAATGAAAGATTCTTTTATAATCCGGTGGGTTTTCCGCTTTTTAAAGCAAATTTGATTGACGATTTTAAATCTTCCTTCCTAAATGAGGTTGACCGTCGCCTTTCGGAAAGACAATTTTCTGTTGGCTGGGGTCGGGACAACGGTAATGTCTGGGATTTTATGAGTGCCCTGTGTCAGTATTCCTATCTGATGTCTTATGAATTTATTCCCGAAGGTCTGAACGTTGCGGATGTCACGCCGGATAACTGGGATAACCTACCAAACCGCAAAATATCGTTCCGGGACCTGAGTATCGCCATAATTGCAGATGCGATAGACTCGATTGCCCGCATCTGGCTGCGAGTTTGGCGGAAGTATATGATTTGGGAACGGAACCGGAAAAAAGAGTAAAAATCTTTTAGTAGTTAAACACTTGTGTCAATGCTTATCATTGATACGAGTGGGTGATTAAGTGCAGTAGATCGCGGCAAGAATAGTCGTGAATATTGTCTTTATTTTATCAGGACAAAGGAACGGCTCACCGTTCACGAGCCTGCTGTGGGCTCGTAATACGAGTAGAACCGTTGGTTGGGGCTTTCGCCTTCTCTTTCCGTGTCTTGTATTCGCCACTCGGCTCATGAACCGCGGGATATTGATCCATCCATGATAAATCTTTGCCGATCACCAGTTCTTCCATGATGGCATGACGGGTGTTGTTCATCGGGATCAGTCGCATTTGAAAACCATGCTTGCGAGCCATTACTTTGACTTCATCGGCATCATCGTAGGTCATCAGAAAATCACCTTTTATCATCTCGCAGAGTGAGAAAAGGCGGTCGTGGTCTAGGTTGCAATGTCGGTAAAGCCGGTTGCCCGCTTTCTTGCCTCCAGCAGTATAGGGCGGGTCAATAAAGTAGATGGCATCTTTACGATTGAAGTACTCACGAATCACATCCAATCCATCATCTTGACGGAAGCAGATGCGATCCGCGATCAAGCTCAAGTCGGTAAACCGGCGCGCAAGAGTACCGGGGTACCAGCGAGAGCGAATGCCTTTACCGTTTTCTCCGTATTTCAGAAAACCAGACCCCTCAGCCAAGATACCACCATGAAAAGTGCGATTCTTGAGTATGGTTTGAAATGCCTTCTCTTTGATATCGGAGTCCGATCTTGAAATCTCGCGGATCACGGAATCTTTTGTCAGGTTAAACTCAAGTATTCGCTTTGCAATCCACTGCGTATGTCCCCCGACTACTAACTTCCATACTGCGGCGATGTCCTCATCAAGCTCGACCATAACCGCGCTTGTGACAAGGTTCTCAAAAAGGGCTGTCAGACTGATGATTCCCCCTCCCGCAAATGGCTCAATCAAAACTTTGGGCTTCGGGTAGAGAATTGCGATCCAATTCCTAAATGTTGGTACAAACCACGTTTTCCCGCCCGGATATCGGAAGGGGCTTCTCTGTGGAATTGAAGCTACGTTGACTGGTTTGAGAGTCGCGACTTTATCACCAAGATCGGGGAATAGGGATTGTTGTCTTATGATCATGTTAAAAAGGTTTTTCTATGGTTTTATTTGTCGGGGGTGTTTCAAGTTGTTCGTCGAGTCTTTCCTGAAGCAATTTCATGAAATCATCCATCTTTCCGGGAACGGGAGTGGTGATCGAAAGTAACGCTGGCTCAAACTCGGTGAATACTTCGTCGATCTTGGTGAGCTTGTATCTATCCTGTCCGTTCACTTTCGTTAACTCAAGGTCGTAAATGAGCCATGCAATGTCGGCCTTACTCTTATTGACATGTATTAGACGGGGGAGCGTGTCGAAGAAGCTTTTGTTGAGGGCGACCGCACATTTCTTCTGCCACGAATGCAAAATACCGCCTTTGAAGAGCAGTTGAGGCGCTAGACGTTTCCGCGAAGATGACAGGTAGTCGGGACGGGGATAGTTTGGTTGATCCGACCAATCCATTCGCGCTCGAGCCTTGGGATCCTTCATGAAGTATTCGAAAGGATCTCGCACATTTCCTGAAATGTAAACAGCTTGGATTTCGAGTGCACCAAAGTCCAATACCTTGCCATTATCGTCGTAGGCAACCAAAACGACATCAATGTTTCCAGCCGATTTGCCGTTTGCATCGTTCAGACGGACCTCTATGAGGGAACTCCATGCGGTGTCCTTGGTAAAAAAGAAAGATGCAGTATCGTCGGTAATTAACCAATCTTCCCGAAATCTGATGGGGCAAGTGATGGCTGGGGCTCCATCATGCAGAACGCTGCATACGCCGAGGGGATTCTTGGCCTTGTCCTTCGTGCAATTGGGTACCTTGTTGTTGAAAGGACAAAGCCGCCGTGATCGGTATCGGATGGCGCTTGATGTCTGATCGGTCAGAATATGACCGAACACCTCTGCAAGTGGCTGAGCTGGTTCTTTTATGTCTTTCTTAAGTCCTAAAATATGGTTATCTCGCATATCCTCTCTATTTCTAGGTTTGTCTATAGCCAAACAAGTTTTCGGATAGGTTAACATTTCTAAAAAGTTTCTTAATAAAGAAATCTGTAAGTTTTTGCATTAGTAAACTTATCAATTCCTATTCCTTTTCCCTTTTCATACGTTTTGATATTAGTCATTTGCCAACCTTTTGTCAAGTTACATTTCCAGTGAGCGAAGTGCTATTACTTGTGATGATTTACCCTTGTGTCAATGCTCAGTACTGACACAAAATGGGTGATTAAGTGCAGTAGATCGCGGCAAGTGTTGTTGCGAAAGTTTTCTTATGCTTCTTTGAGTTCGTCGATAAGTTCCCGGATGAGTTCTTTCACAGTGGTGATCTTATCAACGCGATATGCATTCTGACCGCAAAAAATAAGACCGTGGTCCACGTCACCAAAATAGGAATTCACGAGAGCCAGCGCAATGCAGTATCGCGCTGTGTCGACATGGCAGGCGGTGAGACATCTATAGGGACATTTAATCTTCAGTTTCCCTTTGATTTCCAGATCCTTTAAAAAACGATTATTTATCGCTCGACCGGGCATACCCACGGGACTTTTAATAATAACAATATCCTCTTCCTTGGAATCCAAATAAACTTGCTTGAATTCCTGGGAAACATCGCATTCTTTAGTACAGACAAAACGGGTTCCCATCTGAACACCCGAAGCGCCCATGGAAAGCATCCGGGCAATATCTTTTCCAGTATAAATACCGCCGCCAGGGATGACGGGAATTTTTCTTTTATACTTATCTTCATAGGACTTAATAGCTTGCAGGACTTCGGGTAAAAGTTTCTCAAGGGAGTAATCCTCTGAATGTTTTAGCTGCTCTTCGGAGAAACCAAGATGTCCTCCCGCCAGCGGTCCTTCAAGGATCAGTCCATCCGCGGTTCTTTCATACCGTTTGTCCCAGACTCGCAGGATTAATTCCGCAACTCTGGCAGAACTAACGATGGGCACAAGTGCTACGCTGGGATCCTCTACCAATACCGGAAGTTTCATGGGCAGCCCGGCGCCAAAAACAATCATTTTAATTCCTTCCCGGACCGCGGTTTTAACCAGATCATCTACATTGCTGAGCACACCCATGAAGTTGACTGCGAGGTGGCCATGAGTCATACTCCTGGCTTTGGTGATCTCTCTCGCCAGCGCTTCCCTGGATATTCTTTCATATTCCTGTTTTGAAGCCTCTAAATCTCCCAGACCGATACTGGAGATGGTGCCGATGCCACCTTCGTTTGCAACTGCTGAAGCCAGCGAGGCAAGTGAAACCCTGACGCCCATACCTCCCTGGACGATGGGTATATCGGCAGTAAGATTTCCGATTTGTAGTTTAGGAATTTCCATTCAATCCTCCATATTTTTTAATCAGGAGACAGGCGTTACCTCCCCCGAAACCAAACGAATTGCTCATGGCTACTTTCAAATCAAGCGATTCGGCACCCTGGGTAACATAATCAAGTGGGCAGTCCGGATCGGGTTCTTGATAATTAATAGTAGGTGGGAGTATACCAGTGTAGACACTCATGACAGTTGCCACAAATTCCACTGCCCCGGCGGCTGCCATGAGATGACCAATCATTGATTTGATTGAACTGACCTTTAAAATTTTTGCATGTTCGCCAAACACTTTTATAATAGCCGCACTTTCAATTTTATCATTTAACAACGTAGATGTGCCATGTGCATTAATATATCCTATTTCTTGGGCGTTCAGACAAGCGTCCCGAAGTGCTGCTTGCATTACGCGCACCATTCCATCGCCCTGGGGTTCGGGCGCCGTAAAATGATAGGCATCGGCCGTATTGCCATATCCGACGATTTCAGCATAAATTTTTGCGCCTCGTCTGAGAGCGTGCTGCATACTCTCCAAAACAACAATACCGGCGCCTTCTCCCATAACGAAACCGTCCCGGTTCTTGTCAAAGGGTCTACTGGCATTTTCGGCACAAGTATTTGGAGACATGGAGTGGGTGGCACAAAAACCTCCATACGCCAGCGGGTATATACATGCTTCGGAACTCCCCGCAAGCATGATATCTGCATCTCCTCTCTGAAGAATTCGAAATGCATCGCCAATGGCGTTTGAGCCAGTCGAGCAGGCGACAGAGAGAGCAGAAAGAGGACCTTTCAAACTGTACTTAATAGAAACCATACAGGCGGCCATATTAACGAGTAGCATGGACACAAAAAATGGTTGTAATCCTTTGGGTCCGTCCTTATTAAGGCGAGAGTACCCATCCTCAATCGTTTGTGAACCACCAATACCGGAACCGATGATGACACCTGCTCTGTTTTTATCAAAAGCAAAGGAATCCAATCCCGCGTCCTGCATGGCCATCGTGGATGCGGCAATGCTAAAATGGGTAAACCGATCCATACGCTTTGCCGATTTCTTATCAATCCATTCCTCAGCCCGAAAATCTTTCACTTCTGCGGCAAGCTTCGAACGAAAATCCGTTACGTCAAAATGAGTGACCTTTGCGATGCCGTTTCGTCCAGCCTTTAATCCTTCCCAGAAATCCCTTACGCCGATTCCAATCGGTGTGACAGCACCTAAGCCCGTGATAACAACCTGATGTTCGTTCATGATAAGAAATTCCTTATGAAATATATTACCAAGACATGGAATGATACTATAAAAATAGACGCCTTTTATTTCAGATAATTACGTTCATTGCATTATTCCTGCCAACCCTCCAAATGAAATACGCGAACGATCCAATCCATAAAACGAGGAGAAAGCGTATTTAAAAAACCATAGATAACCAATATTCCCGGTACTATTATTTCAATCTTGCGTTTTCTAATTCCCCGCACAATTGCACTGGCTACCTTATCGGCTGGTATTTTAGGTGAAATCCAGGGCATTTTAAGATTCTCGATCAACGGCGTATCAATGCGACCAGGATAGATAGTGAGCACATGCACATTTTCTCGTTTTATCTCCTGGCGTAAAACTTCAAAAAAACCGGTTATTGCGCACTTTGCGGCAGCATAGGGGCCATCGGTCGGAATGGCTTTTTTTGCATCTAAACTGCTAACCAGAACAATATGTCCCTTCTTATGTTCTAACATATGAGGAAGTACCGCTAAAACTCCATACAAAGCGCCATAAAAATTGATCGCAAAAGAACGTTCAAAATCCGATTTCGTTAAATTAGTTACCTGTCCGCGGACATATTCACCGGCATTTGCAATAAAAATGTCTATCCGTCCCCATTGCGCTATGGTTGCGGTAATTAAATTTTCGACTTGCTTTTGATCACTGACATCCGTCGGTATCACAAGGACATTGCTACCATAAGTTTTTATTTCGTCAGCCACATTCTCCAAAACAGTTTTTCGTCTGGCCGCAAGAACGAGGGATGCACCTTGACGAGCCAGTTCAATCGCTGTGGCGCGTCCAATACCACTGGAAGCACCGGTTATCACTGCAACTTTATTTAGGAAATATTTCTTTTGCATAGTAATTATATTGTTGCCTCCTTTTAAAATATTTCGGGGCGATAGTATAACTGTTGTCCGATTGCCCCGGGTTCTCCTATCATTTGAAGGTAGCTAACCGGATCTGCCTCATCGAATCCGAGATTCTTAAAAAAGGGATGATTATACAACATGCCCACATTTCCTATTTCCTGATGCTCATAGAGTGAAGCTTGAATGTAAACGTCGGCAATATAAATCTGATTATTTTTTGAAGTAAATGCCTGGAAATATCTCTTTTCATCTTTTTTATAAATAACTTGATTAGCACAATTGTGCATTGTAAGTATTTTACCGAGGGAATCACCATATTCAACCGCTAGTTTATCTTTTCTTATGATCCCATGAAGTAAGCGTTCATAAACGGGAAGTTTGTAATAATCAAAGCTGTGGTCCAAATGTTCCTGACACGAGCTGCCAATTGAGAGCACATACATTGCAAACTTTGGCACTCCTCTTGAAAGATCCGGGGTGACAATTGCCGAAAAAATAAGCTCTTGAAATTCCGGTAATGATCCCAATGCGCCTGCCGGAAAATTGAAAGCGGTCAGATTAATCAATGAAACTCCCGCAACCGCTTCTATCGGGTGCAGCTGAGGCGGCAGGAGGGGTTGGATCAAATGTGTCTCAATTTCAAAAAACGTCGTCAAGGCAAAATCAAATTGCCAAACAAGAAAATCATCCGTTTTATTCTGGAGAGACATATAATTCTGCTCCTTATATTATTTTACAAATGGAATCCAAATTCTTTTGCAGCTAGTAACAGTATATCTGCTGCCTGATCCAATTGTTCCTGCTTATGTTCTGAGGTTACAAAAGCTCGAATACGAGATCGGTTTTTAGGAACAGCAGGAAACGTCATCAACGAAATGTCTAATCCATGTTTTTGCAAATAATCGCTCAGTGGAACGGTTAGTCGTTCATCTCCATAAATAACCGGAATCACCCAACTAGTTGAAGTTCCAATATTAACGTTGCCTTGCAGTTTTGAGCGTAGATAATTGGCATTCTGAATAATTCGCTTTCGTTTCTCATAACCATCCGAACTGCTGGCCAATTCTAATACTTTAATAAGACCACCAGCTACTGCTGGATCCAGGGCACAAGAAAATATACGTGATCGAGCATAGTAATTCACATAATTAACCAGTTCTTGTTTTGCATATAAACATCCTCCTACTCCTCCGAACGATTTACTAAAGGTTAGCACGATCATGTCTACATCTGATAGCACACCTTCATCTTCGGCGACTCCGCGGCCATGGGCACCGGCAAGGAGAAAAGAATGGGCCTCATCGACAAGGATTTTCGCATCATGTTTTTTTGTGACTTCAGTAATCGCTTTGAGTTTGCTATAATCTCCGTCGGCACTATAAACTCCTTCGGTACAAACAAGGATTCGCGGCTTTTCATCTTTTATTCGCTTCAATACGTGATCGAGATGTTCCGGATCATTATGTCTGAAAAAGAGAATATTACCTTGAGATAGTATAGCACCATCCATTAGTGAAGCATGCGCAGAACGATCAAGGACGATATAATCACCTTTGTGGATATAACTGGAGACTACACCTAAATTCGTTCCATATCCGGAAGAAAAAATTGAAGCGCCGTAACCATCCTGACCAAAAAAGTCAATGATTGCATGTTCCAGCTTAGTGTGAAGATCGAATGTCCCGTTTAAAATAGGGGAGCCAGTTGCTCCTAAACCGTAGATGTCGAGCGCTTGTTTTGCGGCTGCGATAACATCGGGGTGATATGAATACCCGAGATAGTTATAGCTTGCAAAATTAAGGAGTTTATATTTCTCTCCAGTTACCCTTCGGATGGAAACGCTTGGTTTTTGAGCTTCAAGATGAAGCACCTCAAAACTATATTTATGGGCATTGATTACATTTCGACGCCATTTATTAAATTGGACAATTTCGGCTTCGTCCTTCCCAGTACTTTTTGAAAACATATCAAGTGTGTATTCGGTATAATTAGTTTTAAATTCTTCTCGTGATTTAGAATCCATAGCAATTTTATCCCCCATAATATTTTTACATTAGCTTCAATTTGAACACAATAAACACTTTACTATCTCTTGATAAAATTTAATAAAGAAAGACAATTTACAAATGATAAAAAATTGGAGTTTTTGAAATTTGCTATAGGTAGCCCGATTCCTCACTCACTCTGTTTCTTCGGAATGACGGGAATAACGATCTTTGCAATGGATATTCTTTCTGTTTCATTCTTCCACATCGGAAAACATGTACCCGGCACTCCGGACGCTTTTAATATAAACCGGTTTTTTAGGATTTACCTCAAAATATTTCCGCAGACGAGCGATAAATATATCTACAGTCCTGGTTTCTACCTCGCCTATAATATTCCATACATTTTCAAGCAACTCCTGACGCGTAACGATCCGGTTTTTGTGGGTGATCAGATATTTCAGCAGCATAGCTTCCTGTTGGGTCAGCCGAAATTTCTGATCTCCCGATTTACATGTTAAACTGCTAAAATTTATTTCGTGGATTCCGAAACGATAGATATTGGTGACTTGGTGCGTATTCCGATACCAATCGCGCCTTCGCAGCATGGCTCTGATCCGGGCTAATAGTTCCTCCAGGTGAAAGGGCTTGGTCAGGTAATCATCGGCGCCGATCTCCAAGCCCCTGACTCTGTCCTGAACAGCAGTTCGGGCAGTAAGCATCAGGATTGGCATTAACGGGCTGGACTCACGGATTTGCTGCGCAACCTCGAAACCGTCAACGTACGGGATCATAATGTCCAGCAGGATAAGGTCGAAATTCCTTTCCGACAATACCTCAAGAGCAGCTCGACCGTCTTTGACCCAATCCACGGCATACCCATTTTTTTTAAGGTTGAAACGGATGCCTTCGGCTAAAATTTCCTCATCCTCAACTAAAAGAATATATGCCTTATCCAAGATTAAATCGGTCATCTGTAGATCAGCGGTCTTTTAATAATTTATTCAGATAAGTTTTGTGGCCGATCTGGTAGACCGGTAGTTCTATCTGAAATATCAGCCCTTTTGCGTCATCTGGAATCAGCGCTCTGATCCGGCCGTGGTGAAAACCGACAATGCCTTTTACAAGGTAAAGACCCAGGCCGGTTCCCCTGACACTGGGACCTTGCGGACCGGTGATACGGTGAAACTTTTTGAATATTTTTTTTAATTGACTTTTAGGAACTCCCACTCCGTAATCTCGGCAGGTGACGGCAATTTTTTTAGCTGTTTCCGTCAGGGCAATATCAATTTGTACCGGCTGCTCCGAATATTTTTGCGAATTATCAAACAGGTTTTCAAACAGCAGCCGGATGGCGTCTCTGTCAACAACAATTTGAGCTGAAATCTGGCCGGAAATATGAATTTGCTTGCTAGTTAATCCGTACTGAGCCCGCAGGTCATCCAATACGGATCTTAATACTTCATCGGCCTCATATATAGCGCAATGATAGTATGCGTGTTTACTCTCTATCTGGCCAATTTCTAATATGGAATTGAGCATTTTATTCAGACGAACGGTCTCCTTGCGCATCTGGTCAATGAACCGCGCTGTCTGTTGCGGATTGATATCCTGATAAGAAGCGATTGTATCCAGATACAGTTGAATAGATGCCAGTGGTGTTTTCAACTCATGGGTAATACTTGAAATAAAATTGTCATACATGCGGGTTTGCCGAAAATGGAAATTCAGATAGCGGAAGATGACCGATATTCCGGCTAGTGTAGCCACTATTAAAACTAGACCAATCACTAGCATCGCAACTTCGCCGCCGGTGCTGATATGAATCGCATAGCGCTGATCAATTTCCTTGAATACCAGGTGATTGGTCACATAACGAGCAATCCATAAGCCCATTACAGCCAGCCAGGCCAGCTGCACCAGCACAAAAATGACGATATATTTCGCTAATGAGTATCTGTTAGTCATTGCTCCCATTATCAGAAGTCGTTTTTTACAATAGTTTTACAGTTCCTTATTCGCCTTTTTCATATACTAATAATAAATAAAGATGAAAAGAAATCAAAAATTTTTACCAGTTTGAAATTGAAAACAGATATTGGTTGAAATACTTCGATAACAGGAGAACAAAATGAAAGTATTAATGGTACAACCTCAGACGCCAGATACCTTCTGGGGATTTAAATACGCGGTCAGGTTCATTTCCCGCAAGAGTGCGGAAATCCCGCTGGGCTTAATCACCGTGGCGGGGCTTTTGCCGGAAGAGTGGGAAGTTCGGCTGATTGACATGAATCTAACGCCGCTGAAAAATGACGATATTCTCTGGGCTGATATGGTGTTTTTAACCGGAATGAATATTCATTCCGACTCTTTTAGTAGAGTTGTTCGCCGTTGCAATGAATTGAATGTCACGGTTGTCGCTGGCGGTCCAATGGCGACAATGGAATACGAACAGATCCTGGGTGTAGACCATTTTGTTTTAAATGAAGCGGAAATCACCTTGCCACATTTTCTGGAGGATTTAAAGAACGGATGTCCAAAACCGATTTATCAAACCGATGAGTTTCCGGATATTGCCCTGACACCACAGCCACAATGGCGTTTGCTGGATATGCCGAAATATGCCTCGATGAACATTCAGTATTCGCGCGGCTGCCCTTTTAACTGTGAATTTTGCAGCATCACAGCTTTGAACGGACACAAGCCCCGTACAAAAAGCCGTGAGCAATTTATTGGTGAAATAGATTCACTGTACAATTCCGGTTGGCGGGGTGGTGTCTTTATCGTGGATGATAACTTTATTGGGAATCGCCGTAAATTGAAAAATGATATTCTGCCGGCAATGTCGGAGTGGGCGGAATCTCACGGTCGTCCTTTTAACTATACTACCGAAACAACGCTGGATATCTGTGATGATAATGAGTTGGTGGATCGCATGGTGGATGCGGGCTTTGGTCATATTTTTATTGGCATTGAAACACCTAACAGTGCCAGCCTGGCGGAATGCGGCAAGTATCAGAACCTGAATCGGGATATTGTTGCCTCAATCAAGCGTCTGCATCAGAAAGGTCTGCGGGTATCCGGCGGATTTATAGTCGGGTTTGATAACGATCCGGCAGATATCTTTGAAGCCCAGATCAACCTGATCCAAAAAAGCGGTGTTGTTACGGCGATGGTCGGTCTGCTAAACGCGCCGGCCGGTTCCCGGTTATACGAAAGGTTAAAGCAGGAAAACCGTCTGCTGAATCTATTTAATGGCAATAACGTGGACGGCAGTATCAATTTCATCCCCAAAATGAATTATAAACGACTGCTGAGTGGTTACATTGCACTATTGCGGTTTATTTATGCCCAGCCGAATTATTACAAGCGGGTAAAAACCTTTCTCCGTGAGTACCGGCTGCCGACTAAAGCCAATCTGTCACTGACTTTTCAGGATATAAGTGCCTTGTTCAAGTCTATCTGGAGAATTGGCATCTTTGAAAGCGGGAGACGTTACTACTGGCAGTTGTTCTTTTATTCACTTTTCCGCTACCCCCGCAAATTTCCGCTGGCAATCACCATGGCGATCTACGGCTTCCACTTCCGAAAAATAGTTCAATCGATCTAAAAAACTATCTTTTGAATTACTTTTAGTAGTTTCACAAAACCTTAACATTAGCTCCGTATTGAAATTGGGGTGAAGGCCGGAAATATTTTTATCGTTTACGCAGAGTGTAAAAACGAATACTGCACCAGAATTTACCGGTGTGAAGACGGTAATGTTGATTTGGTCTATGAGCTGGAGGCAGAGCGACCGGAAAGTTACAAAAAGCAGGGGGCTTACAACATGCAATTCAAATATATTCAGCTGCTGTAAACCTACAATGAGGCTGACATTCTATTTAACGGATCTATTCTGGATGGAAAGGGAATCAATGCCCGTCTGAGATGGTGAATACCGTGGCTTGACCCGGCTTGGCAATAATCCGTTGCGGATATAGGGCTGATTATAATTATGAAGATGCTCGTGAGCTTTTAGCGGATTTTAAGGAGAAATATTGGAGAATTAATTCTTCGCCTTCAAGAAAACATTAACGTTAGACAACATTTATAATCCAGGTGACGCACTCTGAAAAAAGGTGGAGTACAGTCAGCGAGTCATCCATCTGCTGGATGGCTGGATTGATAGAGAAGAAAGTAACGTTTAATCAACTATCTGTTATTTTCCACGATTCGATCAAATATCTTTTTGCATTATTTTTCTGGTTCAAGCTATGATTATCACTAAAGTATCACAGTAAGTTTACACTAAATTTTGTAACACCCGAATTCATTTTGTTTCTGAGACTATAAACAATTATTGGAAAATTGCCCAAAACAGGCTATAATAAACAAGAATGGATAAAATCGGCGCATTGTACGTGACTATTAAAATCATAGTTTAAAAGGTGTTATGGATTCATGGAGAATGAGTTGTACTTCATCATCAACTATGGCATTAAGTACCGGATGGGGAAGGAAATGGGAAGTTGATCTTAAGGAATAATATCCATGAAAAAAGCAATCATTGAACATTTGACCCAGGACTTTGAATCCTATACCAATCAGACACGCAATGGTATTGAATTCTGGTTTGCGCGGGATTTGCAATATTTATTGGGATATACAGAATGGCGGAATTTTACCAGAGTAATTGATAAAGCCAAAATAGCTTGTGAAACGACGGGACATAACATTTCAGACCATTTTGTTGATGTCAACAAGATGGTTGCCATCGGATCAGGCACGGAGCGTAGAATTGACGATTACATGCTGTCCCGCTTTGCCTGTTATCTGATTGCTCAGAATGGTGATCCCCAGAAGGAGCAAATTGCTTTTGCACAGAATTATTTTGCCGTTCAGGCTCGCAAGTATGAGATTATTGAACGGCGGATCAATGATTGGGAAAGACTGCAAGCCCGTCATAAGTTGAGTTTTGCTGAAAAGGAACTGTCGGGATTGATTTTCGAGAGAACCGGGAATGAAAAGGACTTTGGTATCATTCGCAGTCAGGGCGATAAAGCCCTATTTGGTTTTACTACCGGTCAAATGAAAGAGCGACTGGGCGTGCAAGCGAATCGTCCGTTGGCGGATTTTTTACCGACCATTACGATTAAAGCCAAAGACTTTGCGACTGAGATAACAATTTTTAATGTGAAAGAAAAGGATATCCATCAAGGGAACAGGATTGCCTGGGAACATATCACGAACCATCAGAGTGTCCGAAAACTTCTGCTGGAACGGGGAATAAGACCGGAAGACCTGCCACCTGAGGAGGATGTCAAGAAACTGGAACGCAGGGTAAAATCGGAAGATAATCTGCTCCTGGAAAATCCAGATAAGCTTGCTTCCGCATAAACTGGGAATGGCTGGATTTATACTAAACTCGGCATAATTCCGGGATAGCTAAAGATACGGGTGCAGAGATGGGAAAATTTAATTATTTCGGAAATAGTGATATTCTAGACGAGCATAAAGTCGCGTTTCTCTGCTCCCGTAAGTATCTGCCGGAGGTAGTCCTGAAGTCGTACGACTGGGCAATTGAGCAAAGAAATAAAGGTGTTTGTGTCGTCTCTGGATTTCATTCGCAGATTGAAAAGGATGTTTTTCACTTCCTATTGAAAGGGTCACAACCTATTATCCTGATGCTGGCACGGGGAATGAAAAAGAACTGGTCAGTGGAAATAAGGAAAGCATTAAATGAAAATCGGTTGCTGATTATCAGTCCGTTTCCGGATACTGTTAGACGCGTATCCGAAAAGACGTCCAGAATACGGAATAAAATCATGATTAATTTGGCCGATGAAATTCGGATTGCTTTCATAAGAAAAGGTGGAAATTTAGAATATCTGATATCTAATACCGGTAAGCCTGTCTATGTGGGATTTTCCGAGAAGCAAGGTTAGTTAAAGCAGAGATTTTGGGGATTAAAGTCTTTACAGATTTTAAAAATCCTTCTCTAATATTGGAGTTAAGCAAGCCGTTGATTTGAGGATTATTCTTGATAGGCAGATTGGCGAATTGTATCAATCCCATTATAATAGTTCTGGAATTTTAAAAAGCCTGATTGCATAAATCATGATGGCAGTGTTCATGATTTATGCTGCAATCTTCGTTGGAATACTCGATTTCGAGAGTGACATGTTCGCAGTGCATCGCATAGGCGATATGCTTCAACTCAGATTTTATCCTAATGACATTGGCCCGATTAATATCTTCATCAACGACGACGTGAGTAGTCAGGACATGATTAATCCCGTCCATTGTCCAGACGTGGGTATGATGAACCGATTTAACCTTGTCAATTCTTCTGAATTTTTCCTCGAGAGTCCGGGTATCTATCTCATCCGGAACAACCTGCAGAAAGACATTCAGAGCCTGTTTAAAATTTATCAATACATGATAGATGATATAGCAGCTGATCACGATTGATAAAATCGCATCCAGGATATATAAATCGCTAAAAAGGAGGACAATACTGACAATCAGTACCGCAATCCAGCCCAGGATATCTTCGATAAAATGCCAGCTGACCACCCGAATATTCAAGGCTTTTCCTCGACGTAACTGGAGTACCGCAGCCCCATTAACCAGGATGCCCAGAATTGCGAATAAAATCATGCCTTTAACCTGGGGTTGAACCGGATTGAAAAGCCGGGGGATTGCAGCTTTAATGATCAAGATCGAGCCAGTTAGCAGAATGATACTGTTAATTAGCGCAGCTAAAATCGAGTAACGCCGATAACCGTAGGAATATTTATAGTCGCTGGCCTTGCCTGATATTTTCTGTAAAAAATAAGATAGACCCAGAGCCAGACTGTCACCAAAATCATGTAAGGCATCGGATAAAATTGCCATACTATTGATTAAGAAACCGCCGATAATTTCGGCAATTGTAAAAAAAAGATTCAGGAAAAAGGCAACACCGATAATGCGCGTTTCCGCTTGGTGATGCTGATTGAATTTATCCGACATTTTGCTACGCTTGGTCAAGGTCCCTTAAAATTCCCAGGATTTCCGCTTCATACTGTTTGGGAGCTTCGATAATACCCCAACCTTTTTGTTGTTGATAAATGCCGTTATAGGCAGAGTCATGGAAAGAGCGCAGGATGTGGGGAATTTTGCGTGCCTTTAATTCAGCTTCAAGAATATTTGCCTGAATTTCATTCTGCAAAGTTGTGATTTTTTGATATTCGGTCATTTTTGATTCCATATTTGAATTTTGATTAAAATTTAGTTGGGAGGTTACTAACTGCCTACTTGGCTAATTCGTAAAAAAATCAAGGACATTGCCCAAAGTGCTGGAGTCACCCTTGTATAATTCGGTGTAGCGGCAGCGGGTGCAGGTAATGGAGGTAAATTTTACATTCTGGACGTCGAAAATCTTGGCTAGAAAACCGCCGGTAGTCCGGATTTCGGAGGTTTCATACTGCGTGTTTTGACATTTGGG
>Ga0315554_1000484_pt1 | contig 23668 bp, 23 predicted proteins | sample SalMarSW160370MG_FD_202114 | JGI IMG/M metagenome (GOLD analysis project Ga0315554, IMG submission 202114) | Salt marsh sediment microbial communities from the Plum Island Ecosystem LTER, Massachusetts, United States - Salt Marsh Sediment SW1603-70 ...
CGGGATATCTGGCTGAGTTGCACTTTCATGTCACCGGTTCGATTGGTGACAGCAGCCTAGTAGGCCCATCCAACGGAGTGCTCAGCAATGTCGCCGCTGGTGAGATAGAGGCAGCGTGGGTGGGAGGCTCGGTGAGTATAGCCACTGAAGCTTCTCAAGCCACCATCGTACCTCCGGCGGCCCACTCGTCACCTGAGGCTACCACCCTGCCCCCTGAGTCAACCGAGCCAGCACCATTACTTCCGCCCTCACCACCGTCAACTGGTTCTGGCGGTGTGCCGGTTCTATGGCTGGTAATTGGCGGCGTGGTCTTGTTGGGATTAATTATTCTCTTTGTAGTAGCCAGAAGTAGGGCGTATTAACCGGCTCTCATTTGAGGCTTAGACTTAAGTCCTGCCGGCTGGTCATAATAGCCACGGTGTCCAGAAAATCTTTTAGCGAGATGCTTTGCTCTCTCAGCTGTTTTAGCTCGGCTCCGATGGGACTTATGGAGGTTGGGCTATCGGCGTAAGTCCCATGAAAGGCAAAATAGGCCTGGTTTAGCTTTCGGATGTAGTAGCCCATGGAGGCTAAATATTGTCGTTTTTGTTCCATGAATTCTTCGGCCTGGCTGATTTCCCCCTGGGCTAGATACGTGTCAACCGCCTGCCTTATTTCCCTCATCTCCCGGTTGAAGTCAAACTCCGGCTCCTCAGCCGGTGGCTGGGGACTATTTTCATAGCCTTGGTAGTATTTTTGACAGACGATGGTACCAATCTCCTTACTGACTATGCCGACTGCGGTCTCGTTCATGGTGGCGATATCATAGTTGCGGGATAGGCCGGTTACATCCAGCAGGTAGAGAAACCCCAGTGGCTTAAAGACCAGGTAGGCGTGCAGCCATTCCTCGGCAGCGGCGTTGATGGTAAACTGCAGGCTGGCGTCGTCCATTACGAAGGCGGGATATGTACTCAGCCCTCCCAGCCCCACCACCAGCGAGGAGACACCCAGTTCATCAACCTGCTCTTCAATGCTCTCCATTGCCTCCACAGTCAGCTCTTGTTGCAGGTGAATCTCTCTCATGCTCTCTATCCTGTCTCTAGGGGAGATTACCAGCAGGTGCGGCGGCGGCTCCAGTTCGAAAAGCAGCGGCGGGAAACCGGCCTTTAATTTAATAGAGTTATCCAGCGGGTTGTAGATGTCCTGCTCCGCCAGCACCTCTCTTATCTGCTGGGCTATTATTTTCTCCACCTCGTTGGTCAGGGCTGTTTTTTGCGCTTTCAGTCTGTACAGTTCTGCTTCCAGCGAGGCGGTATCGCCTGATTTATTACCGGCGTTAACAGCGGCTGTCTCCGCCTCCAGGCTTTTTATCTGCTCAACCAGGGAGAAGTATTCAACGACCACGCTGGCCTCATCATCAGCCGTTATCCCACTGCCGGCAAAAAGCTCTTCCGGCAGGGCCTTGAGTTCCCACCGGGCGATGCTGAATTGATAGGGCTTAACTATCGATTTCAGGGAGCTATCAAAATCGGGGGCGGGAGCGCAGCTCCCGCCGAGTAAAAAGAGTGACAGTAGAGTGAGTACAACCAGTTTCAGTCTCAACTCAAGCTTGCCTTTACCTGGTCAATGATTTGGGACAGCGCCGGGCCGATCTTGTTGTGGATGGTAATATCGGCGTAGGGGTCGTGGGGGGTCGGTGTCAGGTTAATGATAATCAGCCTGGCGCCGCTATCCTTGGCGATTAGCGGCATCTGGGCGGCGGGATAGACCACTAGCGAGGAGCCGGCGACCAAAAACAGGTCGCAGGCAGCGGCCCTTTTCTCAGCCTCTATTGTCTCCCGCTCCGGCATAGCCTGGCCGAAGGAGATGGTGGCTGGCTTCATGATTCCGCTGCAGCTATCGCAGCGCGGCACCTTTATCCCGCCCTTTAGCCTTGCCTGTATCTGCTCCCTGGGGTATCTCTGCCCGCACTCCAGGCAGTTGACCCACTGGGCGGTGCCGTGCAGCTCAATCACCTTTTCCTCCGGGATTCCAGACCTCTGGTGCAGGCCGTCAATATTCTGGGTAATGACGCAGTCCAGCTTGCCTATGCTGTCCAGTTCGGCGATGGCATGGTGACCGGGGTTAGGTTGAGCCGCTGCCATCTCACCCCAGGATGATGAGGAAAATTCCCAGTACTTTTCCCGGCTCTCTTCACTGGCAAGGAACTTCTGAAAGGTGAATTCGCTGGGGTCGAATCGGCTCCAGATTCCGCCGGGACTGCGGAAATCGGAGATACCGGATTCGGTGCTCATGCCGGCGCCGGTAAATACCACCAGCTTTTTTGACTGGATAATCATATTGGTAGCGGCGTCAATTTGGCTCATGGCTTGTTCTCTGTTTGAGGCATGGGGCTTCATGTTGGCCTGGGGGCAAGAACTATTTATATCTCGACCTCGTTCTGAGTGGCGTCAAGCAGAAAATATTTTACTTCACCACCGCAGAACTCCCGCACCAGTTCAGCCAGCTCCCCAGTTATGGCTTTAGCCTCGTTCTTTGATAACGGCGGCAGGCAGTCCACATTTATGGCTACATTGCTGGTGGTTGGGCTGAGCTTGGTCTGGTCGCCTTGCCGCCAGTTCCAGCGCCGGCACATTACCTTGGAGTTATCAAAATAGATTACCTCGCCGGGTGGGGGGTACTCAATAGCCTCCGAGCCCAGCGGGGTAAACGGCTCATCGCCCTTTGCCAGTATGAGGCGGAGGTCTCCTTCAGCCGAGTCTAGGTCATCGCCGCCGCTGGGCACAAAATGTTTCAGGGAGAAGTAGTTAAACAAAGCCACCAGTGTGTTGATGTAGGGCAGCTGGTCGCCCCGCCGCGCCCGCCTCCCCAGAGATTCGATAGAGCAGTAGAACTTGTTGGGGTTGGTGCCGAAGTCGGTGTAAGCCTGCCGCCAGGGGGCGATGCGGGGGTGGTTCTTGATATCCTGCAAGGACTCGTCCCGGGTGGCTTTTTGTACGACCTCTCTCAGCAGTTCCACCAGTCGCTGATTTTCCCCGCTGTTGTCAACTCCCCGCGCGATAACCACCCCCCGAACATAATCGGGGAATTTGGCCAATACTTCAGAAGATACTAAGTCTTTCATTGAACCTCCTATGTCATTCTGGCGGCAATTCTGGCTAGCTCCCAGGAATATTCGTATAGGTGCATCCCTTTGCTGGTGGCAATCAGCTCGCCGTCGTCAACTCCTATCTCGCTGGCCATATATTCCTTGAGCAGTTGAATGGCGGCCAGATTTGAGGGGAAGCCAGCCCATAAGTCCCAGGAGCGGAAATAGACGAAAAAGTGCAGTCTGTTATCTCGGATTCGGGTATCTATGGCTCTCAGGCAGGGGGGGTCGTCAAGTTTTATAGAGTCGGCGTCGCCCACAGCCATAAAAGCCTGGTTGGTATTGTGCCCGTCCTGTTTATACATTTCGATTACTTTCGGTATCTGCCTTTCCAGGTACTGGCCGTAGGTATACTGCTCACCCTCCCTTTTGTGGGCGGTCATCAGGTAGGGTAGATAGTCGTCTATATATTCCGTGGAGGTGGGTGGCGGCACCCCCTGAGGCGTGGACGGTATTATTGGTCTGGTTCCCGGGTTCTTAACCTTGACCACGACAAAGTCAAGCTCTTTGCGGTGCTGACCGGCGTAGCTGCCGCGGTCAATCTTGTACTGGTACCCTTCGGTTAGGGTCTTGCGCAGGCAGAGGAACCAGGCCTCGGCAAGGTCTCTAGCTTCGATTACCGAAATATTCACGTTTGAACTATCCTTCTTATAAAGCCCGGATAAACTCGGGGCGCAGCCGGGACATATCCTTGCTGGTTAAAACCTCGTTTATCATTTTGAGCATCGCCGCCTTTTGCTGAGGCAGGCGTGCCTTAATCGGCAGGTAGTTGGAAGCGTGGTTGGCGGTGAAAAAGCAGTTGGTAAAGTTGGAGTTTTCTAGTATTAGCTTTAACTCTTCCAGAGACTGAAACGGCGAGATGATGGTGAATTTACCATCCTCCCACTCTTTGTGCAGTGGGGTGCCGGGGACAAGCATTAGAGTGAGGGCGCCGGCGAAATCGGGGTCAAGGTCGGTGAGTATCCTGGCGGTGCCTAAGGCGTGATTCTTACTGCCTTCAATGCCACCCAGCCCCAGTATTACCGTAACCGAGAGGGTAATTCCGGCTTGTTTTATCTTTCTCCCCGCCTCCACAATCTCATCGTAGCTGGCCCCCTTGTTAATCTTTTTGAGCAGTTCCTCATCCCCCGTCTCCACTCCCAGATAGGCAATCTTAAGCCCGAGCTGGTGTAGCTCTTTGAGCTCGTCAATGCTCTTTATCAGCGCCGACCGGGGGGTGGCATAGGTGCCTATCTTTTCCAGGCGGGGGAACTTCTGGTTGAGGTATTTCAGCACCTCCACCAATCTGCGCTGGGGGCAGATTAAGGCGTCCCCGTTTTCCAGGAATACCCGCCTCATACTCCAGCTATAGTGCTCGGCCACCTTGTCAATATTCCGCTTGATATCTTCGAGGGGCCTTATCCTGAATTTAATCCCGGTATAGGTGCCGCAGAAGGTGCACTTATTATGGGAGCAACCGAGGGTTACTGGCAGCAGGAAGCTGTTGGCTTCACTGGGCGGTCGTACTATTACCTGTTCGTTATACATGCTGTTTCAGTCTGCTTCTTCCCTAGCTTTTTAATTAAAATTCTACACCCTTGCTGAGGCCCCCGCGAAATCGAAGATTTTATGGGGTTTATTACCGCCGTCCCCCTCCGAAAAGGGCTAAGAACCTGTCTTCATAATCATCAAACACGCCCCAGCGGTCTAGCTCGTCCTTCAACTCTCTGGGCTCGATGTCACCTTTGTGGGCTGATTCAAAAAGCTTCTCAATCCTTATCCTGACGTCGGCGGGGATACCTCTGGAATCTGTATCCAGTAGCCCTCGGCGGCCCATCTGCATGAGGTTGTCGGGGAGGGAACTCCGGGTCATTTCATAGATGAACTTCATCAATGATACATCCCAGAGCTCATCTTGTCCCCTGATGATAGAAGCCAGCGGGTCGCCCCGTTTATCAATGTCACTGTTTATCTTGTCGACTACAGCCCGCAGGTTATCCGAGACGATGTTAAGCTCCTTAGGCTCGTTCTTGTAGGTGTAAAACAGCCCCGGGGCGTTGGGGCCGTGGGTATTAATCAGGGCTTCAAAGTATTTTTTGGCCTCCGAGCTAAAGCCTTCGAGGTGGGAAAGGTAGTAGGGGGTTACAATTCTTGGCCTCTCGGCGATTACCCTGCCTTCTCTAACCACCGTTTCGGAGGTAGCCTCCACCAGCTCGGCGTAGGCAGGCTCGGTAACTAGGTAGTAGTATACATTGGTCGTGCCGAAGGTAGCCAGGCTCCGCTTGGGTGGCCTTAATATCTCGGTATGCTTAACGGCGTCTCTAATCCTTTCGTCCTCATTATCCATCTTTATTTCCTAGATGATAGCCGATAGCTCCTGCTTATATTCGTTGAGGAGGTTGATATACTGCGAATCCAGCTGTACCAGCAGCTTGCGCCACTCCTCCTGGAACTGCGGCTGCCTTTCTATATCTATGTTTAACCCTACCGTCGTGCCTAACTGCTGCTGCATTGCCTGTTTGACCCTGGCGCTAAACTCGGCCTTTAGTTGCTCGTAGGCCTGCTTTCTCTGCTGCTCACCCTGCTCTACATAGTGGGTGAAGATATTTCTCATCTTGCTGAAGATATTTTCCACACCTATTTTATCCTTCTTCAGCGTCTTTAAGCCCTCCATTGCCTTTTTGTTATTCTTCCGGATGGAGTCGCTCTGGGGCAGGTTGATATTCCTTATCAGTATTTCGCTGGCCCCCTCTTTGATGTAACTGACCACCTTCTCGTTGTACTTGCCCAATTCGGTAGCCAGATTCAGGTTTTGCTTCAGGTATCTGGCGGCCAGTTTTTCCCCTTCGGGGACGTATTTCCATCTCAGGCGCTCCTCTTCGGTCACTTCGCCCAGCTCTTCCACCTTCTCCATGGCTATCTCACGAGCGCTCTTGATATCACTCATCTTAAAGACTCCCGGTATTATTCCTACTAATATTATACTAGATAGCAGTCAAAGCCTCAAAGTGCGTTTAACTTACCTTTTTCTTCCCATACCCACCCGCCCAAAAGGTTTCACCTCTTAAACTCTAATTTAAGGGAAATTTGTATTTACGAGGGTAGATGATATAATTTAATAACCAATAACTATGGGGAAAGACTTTGAAATCTTAGACCATACCGCCGACGTTGGTGTTATCGCCTACGGGGCTGATCTCAAGCAGGCGTTTGCCAATGCCGCCAGGGGGCTTTTCAGCCTGATAACCGAGCTTGATGATGTGGAGGAGGTTCTGCATCAGGATATAAAAATAAATGCCAGCGACGTGGAAAGCCTGTTGGTGGCGTGGTTGAACGAGCTGGTTTACCGGTTTGATACCGAGGGCGTACTTTTTAAGCGTTTTGATATCATCCAGCTAGGCGATACCCAACTCAAGGCTAGAAGCTACGGAGAGAAGGCGGATAGCTCAAAGCACAGCCTGAAAACAGGGGTCAAGGGGGCCACTTACCATATGCTTAAAGTGGACAAAACTGATGGCTACCGGGTTCAGGTGTTATTTGATATCTAGCGAGGTTAGAATGTCGACGCCCTGGAAGGAAATAGTCAGGAAGATAGACGACTACCGCTGGGAGATACCGACCAGCTATAAGGCTGGCATGACAGTACCCGGTCTAATCTTTGCCAGCGAAACCATGCTCAGTCATATCTGGGAGGAGCAGGCGTTTGAGCAGGTAGCCAATGTGGCTTTTCTCCCCGGCATCGTTCGCAACTCGCTGGCCATGCCCGATATTCACTGGGGCTACGGTTTCCCTATAGGTGGGGTGGCGGCCACCAGGGTGAAGGATGGGGTGGTATCGCCTGGGGGCGTCGGCTTTGACATCAACTGCGGTGTCAGACTGGTGCGTACCAATCTTACTGAGGATGAGGTTAGACCCAAAATCGAGTCGCTGGTCAACCAGCTTTTCGTCAATATTCCTTCAGGGCTGGGTTCGGAGGGCAAGATAAGGGTCAAGGAAAAAGAGCTGGAAGAGGTCATGGTCAGGGGTAGCCGTTGGGCAGTGGAAAAGGGCTATGGCCTGCCTGAAGATATTGTTGTTACCGAAGAGTCCGGCAGTATGAAGGGGGCTAACCCGGACAAGGTCGGCAGTAAGGCCAGAAAGCGGGGTATCCCCCAGCTGGGGACTCTGGGTTCGGGCAACCACTTTCTGGAGGTGGGGGTGGTGGACGAGCTCTATGACCCCGAGGCGGCCAAGGCGATGGGCATTAAGGCCCTGGGGCAGGTGCTGCTGCTGATACATACCGGCTCCCGGGGCTTCGGACACCAGATTTGCATCGACTATGTGGCCTTGTTGGGGGAGGCGGTAAAGAGGTATGGCATCAGCCTGCCCGACCGCCAGCTTGCCTGCGCCCCGATAACCTCGCCAGAAGGGCGGGACTACCTGGCGGCGATGGCGTGTGCCGCTAACTATGCCTGGGCTAACCGCCAGTTCATCCTGCACTGGGCCAGAGAGTCTTTCACCAGGGTCTTCGGCAAGAGCCAGGAAGAGCTGGGCATGAGGCAGATTTACGATGTCTGCCATAACATCGCCAAGCTGGAGGAATATACTATTAACGGCAAGAAAGAGAAGCTTTGCGTTCACCGCAAGGGAGCGACCCGGGCTTTCCCGGCGGGACACCCCGATATCCCTGAAATCTACCGGAGTGTCGGCCAGCCCGTTCTCATTCCCGGAGACATGGGTCGCTACTCTTATGTGGCCTTGGGCACCGAGGCGGCGATGAAGGAGACCTTTGGCTCCACCTGCCACGGCGCTGGCCGGGTTCAGAGCCGGGGGGCGGCCAAGCGCAGCCTTCGCGGCACCGATGTCGCCCGGGCGCTGGCAGAGAAGGGAATCACGGTTAAAACCGGCAGCATGGCTTCGCTGGCTGAGGAGGCATCCGAGGCCTACAAGGACGTGAGTGAAGTAGTTGACATAACCCACAAAGCCGGCATATCACTTAAAGTAGCAAGGACAAAACCTATTGGAGTAGTTAAAGGATAGAAAAATGTATTTTAAAAATGTTATCGAGGCTCTGGGACACACCCCGCTGGTTGAACTGGGTCAAATGACCCCCGGCAAAAAGGTGAAAATTCTGGCCAAGCTGGAGGGGCAGAACCTGGGGGGGAGTGCCAGCATGAAGGACCGGGTGGCCAAGTACATGATAGAGGAGGCAGAGCGAAGCGGAGAGCTTACCAAGGATAAAACCATTATTGAAGCCACCAGTGGCAATACCGGTATAGCCCTGGCTTGGCTGGGGCGTAAAAAGGGTTATAAGGTCACCATCGTTATGCCCGATAGCATGAGTCTGGAGAGGCGGCAACTGCTCAAAATCTTTGGCGCCGAGCTTATCCTGACCAAGGGGGCTTTTGGCATGGCCAAGGCTATTGCCACCGCCAGGGAAATGGTAGCTAAAGATAAGAAGTACTTTATGCCCGACCAGTTCTCCAATCCGGCTAACCCTCTGGCTCATTATGAGACTACCGCCGTCGAGATATTAGATGATTTCCCTTATGATAAAATTGACGTTCTGGTAGCTGGCATCGGCACCGGCGGCACGCTGATGGGCGTTGCCCGCAGGTTTAGGGAGAAATACCCCCATGTCAGGGTAATCGGAGTCGAGCCACCCATTGGTGACAGTATTCAGGGCTTAAAGTGCCTGGGGGAAGAGCTGCCACCTTTCTGGGATTCCTCTCTGATCACTGAGAAGACCACTGTTACCAGCCAGCAGGCGGCAGAGACGACAAGGCAGCTTCTGGGAAAAGAAGGTATTTTTGCCGGTTTGTCTTCCGGGTCGGTAGTCTATCAGGCGGTACAAATCGCTGCTGCGATGAGTGAGGGCAACATCGTAGCCGTCCTGGCCGATGCCGGCTGGAAATACCTCAGCGTTGCCCCCTGGTCAAAAACCGGCTAAACAAGGGGGCAGGCCAGCTCTATTCCCGGCCGCTGAAGGGCGGGTATTTATCGGTTACCAGGTAAGAGTAAGCATTAACCCTTATCTGCCAGCGGAACCACCAGGTGATGAAGTCAAAGAATACCCTGGGGTACCTGCCGATAAACAGGATAGCCCACCAGGAAAGAAAGAGGATAAAGGCGCCGGCGATACTGATAAAGGCCAGCACTATTAGATGGGGTATGGTCATGGGCATACCCGCTCCTGATGACCACTGGAGTTTCAACCCACCCCACAGTTCCTGTGTCCAGGTGGGGATAATGGGGAACCTGAAAAATGTGGTCAGCCGGGAAAGCTTCTCCGGGCGCTCAACCCCCAGAGTGACGGGATAGTCTGGCTCCTCCCGACCGCTGAAGGGCGGGTATTTATCGGTCAATAACAATACATAGCCACCAAATCTTGCTCCCCAGCGTAGCCACCAGAAAACGAAGTTAAAGAAAACCTCCGGGTATCTGGCGGTGAACAGGATTGCCCACCAGGATAGGAACATGATAAACCAGGCGGCGATGCTGATAAATATAAGCACGAACCACTGGGGTATTAGCATAAACAGCCTGAAGAAAGTGGTCAGCCGGGAGAGCCTTTCCGAGAAGTCAACGGTCAGGGTTACTGGATAATCCATCTCTATCACCTCCTTTATTTTGGGCGGCAATATTATACGATTTCCAGGCTTTAGGGACGTGATTTCTGTTTCAGCAACCAGTACTCCAGGCTGTCGGCTAAAGCCAGCCAGCTGGCCTCGATGATGTTGGTTGAGCCGCCGACGGTGTGCCACTCATCAACCCCGTCGGTGGACTCGATAAGTACCCGCACCTGGGCGCCGGTACCCACGGTTTCCTCAAGGATGCGCACCTTATAGTCAACCAGTCTCACTTCAGCTATGCTGGGATAAAACCTAAGCAGCGACTTGCGCAGTGCCTGGTCCAGGGCGTTAACCGGGCCGTTACCCTCGGCCACGGTGTGCATTACTTCTTTGCCTACCCTTACCTTGACCATCGCCTCGGATAGTATCTCCTCCGGGCTTCCCTGCACGGGCGCGCGCCGCCTCTTCTCCACCACCACCATAAAGTCAACCAGTTCAAAGGGGGACTGGTAATCTGGTTTGGCCCGCTGTATGAGAAGCTCAAAGGAGGCTTCGGCATTCTCATACTGGAAGCCGCGGCTCTCCATCAGCTTGACCCGCTCCACCAGCTTCTTGGCCTCCTTGCCTTCCGGGGGTAAATCCAGTCCCAGTTCCTTCGCCTTGTATAAGATATTCCCCTTGCCTGATAGCTCGGAAACCACCACTTTTTGCCGGTTGCCAACTTTAGACGGGTCTATATGCTGGTAGCTCTCATTCCACCTCATGGTGGCGGCAACATGGAGCCCGCCCTTATGGCTGAAGGCACTGGCTCCGACATAGGGCAAAGAGGTATCGGGGGCGAGATTGACAGCCTCATTTACAAAGTGGGATACCTCGGCCAGCTTGCTTAATTGCTCATCAGTAATACAATCAATGCCCATTTTGAGCTTCAAGTTGGGTATAATAGAACAGAGGTTGGCGTTGCCGCAGCGCTCGCCGTAGCCGTTTATGGTACCCTGTACCTGAGTTACTCCAGCGTTTACCGCCGCCAGGCTATTGGCTACCGCTAGCTCACCATCATTGTGGGCATGAATGCCCAGCGGCACAGAGGTTACTTTTTTAACCGCCGCGACGGCGTCGGCTATTTCGTTGGGGAGAGTACCTCCGTTAGTATCGCAGAGCGCCAGGCAGCTAGCCCCGGCTTCGGCGGCTGCGCTCAAACAGCGCAGGCTGTAATCGGGGTTATGCTTAAAGCCGTCAAAGAAATGCTCGGCATCAAAGATAACGGAAAGCCCTTTTGACTTGAGATAGGCTACGGAGTCGGTAATCATGCTCAGGTTTTCCTCCAGGGTGGTTTTCAGAACTCGGGTAACCTGCAAATCGGAACTTTTGCCTACAATAGTAACCACTTTAACCCCGGAATTAATCAGGGCCTGGAGGTTGGCATCGGCTTCGGCTTTAATTTTGGCGCGCCTGGTATTGCCAAAAGCAACCAGCACCGAGTTGGCCAGAGCCAGCTTCTTTGCCTTCTGGAAAAACTCGTCATCCTTTGGGTTGGAGCCGGGGTAGCCTCCTTCGATGAAGTGGATGCCCAGCTCATCCAGTTTCTGAGCAATATTCAGCTTATCAACCACGGAGAAAGAAACGCCCTCTTTCTGCGTGCCGTCTCGCAGCGTAGTATCGTAAAGTTGCACTTTAGACAATTTCTCTAACCTTCCACCTTCTCAGTGATTAAGTCTCCCATCTGCCTTGTCCCTACTTTGGTTTTACCTTCGTCCATTATATCATAGGTACGGTAGCCCTCATTTAACACCTCGTCAACCGCCGTCGCAATGGTCTGCGCCTCTTCAGCCAGGCCGAAGGAGTAGCGGAGCATCATGGCCGCGCTGAGGATAATAGCGATAGGGTTTGCCATATCCAGCCCGGCGCGGCGGGGGGCGCTGCCGTGAATCGGCTCATACATACCGAATATATTGACCCCCTCCCGCGGCACCCCGGCCAGACTGGCTGAGGGCAGCATGCCCATGGAGCCGGCCAGCATCGAGGCTTCATCGGTGAGGATATCGCCTAACATGTTCTCGGTAACCAGCACATCGAAATAGGTCGGGTTCTGAATCAGCCGCATGGAGCAGGCATCAACCAGCATATGGTCCAGCTCCACATCGGGGTATTGGGGGGCGACTTCCATGGTCACCTGTCGCCATAAGCGGGAGGACTCCAGCACATTGGCTTTATCCACCGAGGTCAGTTTCTGGCGCCGGCCCCTGGCCAGCTCAAAGCCCACCCGGACGATGCGTTCAATCTCATACTCGGAGTAAGTCATGGAGTCGGTAGCCCGCCTCCCCCGGGATGTCTTCCACTGCCTTTTAGGTCGGGCGAAGTAGAGCCCTCCGGTAAGCTCCCGGACAAAGATAAGGTCCACCCCCCGGATGACCTCCGGTTTAAGGTTGGTTGAGTCAACCAGAACGGGGGAGACTTTAACCGGGCGTAGGTTGGCGAAAAGCCCCAGTTCCTTGCGCAGCGCCAGCAGCCCGTCTTCGGGGTGGACTTTAGCCAGGGGGTCATCCCACTTGGGGCCGCCCACCGCCCCCAGTAGCACCGCATCGGCGTCCTGGCACATCTTTACGGTATCCTCGGACAGGGCGGTTCCCTCTTTGTCGATGGCCACCCCCCCCACCAGCCCGTAGCGCAGTTTGAAGTTGTGGCCAAACCGCTTGCCTACCGCTTCCAGCACCTTGACTCCTTCGGTGGTGACATCAGGGCCAACGCCGTCACCGGGTAAGACTACCAGTTCAAATTGCATCTAAACTCTCCTGCTTTCCAGTCTTTTTTTAGTATACTCAACCAGCCCGCCGGCAGCGATAAGCTCCCCCATAAAATCGGGGTAGGCTTTGGCTTTAAACTCCGTGCCTTTGGTCAGGTTCTTTATCCAGCCGTTAGTTAAATCAACTTCCAAGATGTCGCCCATTTCGGTCTTATCCACCGCCTGATCGCATTCCAGCAGGGGTAAGCCGATATTTATGGCGTTGCGGAAGAATATGCGGGCGAAGCTTTTGGCTATTATACAGGAAATCCCCGCCGCCTTGATAGCTATGGGAGCGTGCTCCCTTGACGAGCCGCAGCCGAAGTTGGTGGTAGCCATCATTATATCCCCCGGCTTGACCCTTTTAACGAAGTCCTCATCAATATCTTCCATGCAGTGCTTGGCCAGCTCCGCCGGCTCTGAAACATTAAGGTAGCGCGCCGGTATAATGGCGTCGGTATCTACATTAGCCCCGTATTTATGGACTTTGCCTTTTAGCATTATTCCTCCACCAAGCTCCTCTCAAAATCATTAACCCTTTTCGGTTTGCCGTTCTTATCTGTCTCTATGGTATGCCCCTCGGCTTTTAGCTTTTCAGCCTGGGCTTCCACCCCGCCCGGGTATTTTTCGTTGAGCACCCCGCCCACTTTTAGTGTCCGCCAGTAGGGGGTAATATCCTTCTTCCCCTCGGCGGCGTCTTCTCCGGCGGCGCGGGCGGCGATACCGGCAAAGATGCCGGTGGTTATCGGGCAGCCGATGCTGGCACCGTGTCTTTTAGCCAGTCTGGCCCGTATCTGGTTGATGGTGATGAGGCTGCCCCTGGGTACGCTCTTCATGATTTCGTCCACTTCTCTCGGCGCCGGTATGACCACGGTGCCTGTCCCCCACCTGGTGCTCATTTTGCCAGTGATTTCCACCACTTTGGGCATGTCTTTATCATCGGCCAGCTTTTCCCGCCAGGATTTTTTTAGTTTAGCCATTTGACCCATCCCCCCATTTTATATCTATTCCCACCCGCCGCACTTTAAGGAAGTGGGCTAAAGCCCTTTTTACCCCACCCCTTTTAAGGAGTAGTAAAGAGGTCTAACCTCTGTAGGGCGGGTTAGGGTGGGTAGCTAAACACTCTTTTAATCTCTCCTCCCTTATCTCCCCAGTTAGAGGAGTATTGTCTCTTACAAAACCTCGTTCGGGCTGGCGATTCTGCCCATTATGGCGCTGGCGGCGGCCACCGCCGGGTTGGCCAGGTAGACCTCTGATTTGGTGCTGCCCATCCGCCCGACGAAGTTGCGGTTGGTGGTGGAGATGCACCTCTCGCCGTCAGCCAGCACTCCCATATGTCCGCCCAGGCAGGGGCCGCAGGTGGGGGTACTGACCACCGCCCCGGCCCTGATAAATACCCCCAGCATTCCCTCAGTCAGGGCGTCGAGGTATACCTGCTGCGAGCCGGGGATGATGATACAGCGTATCCCCGGGTGTATTTTTCTCCCTTTAAAAATCTGGGCGGCAGTCCTCAAGTCCTCGATGCGGCCGTTGGTACAGCTGCCGATTACCGCCTGGTTGATTTCTATGTTGCCCACCTGGCTTACCGGCCTGACGTTGGCCGGTGAGTGGGGCAGGGCAACCTGGGGCTCCATATCGGAGACATCATACTCGATGACGTTTGAGTATCCTGCGCCGTTATCCGGTTCGTATACCAGGTAGGGGCGCTCGGCCCTTGATTTTACATAAAGTTGCGTCTTGTTATCCACACCGAAGATGCCAGCTTTAGCCCCGGCTTCAATGGCCATGTTAGCCATGGTAAACCGACCGTCCATGGACAGGTCTTCTATGGCTTCGCCGGCAAACTCCATTGCCGAATACAGGGCTCCGTCAACGCCGATATCGCCGATGGTATGCAGGATGAGGTCTTTACCACCCACCCATTCCCCCGGGCTGCCGTGGTAAATCAGCCTGATGGTGGGGGGAACTTTCATCCAGATGTCGCCGGTGGCCATGGCGGCGGCAATATCGGTTGAGCCCATGCCGGTGGCAAAGGCGCCCAGAGCCCCGTAGGTGCAGGTATGAGAATCAGCCCCGATAACCACCTCCCCCGGCAGCACCAGCCCCTGCTCGGGCAGAAGCACATGCTCGATGCCCATCTCACCCACTTCAAAGTAGATTATTCCCTGCTCGTGGGCGAACTCCCGCATCAACTTGGCCTGCTCGGCGGAGGCGATGTCCTTATTGGGCACGAAGTGGTCAGGCACCATTACCACCTTATTAGAGTCAAAGACCCGGTCCACCCCCAGGCGCCTGAACTCCCTTATGGCGATGGGGGCGGTGATATCGTTAGCCATAACCAGGTCTACCCTGACGTTAATGAACTCTCCAGGGCTTACTTCTTTGTTATCGCTGTGTTCGGCCAGTATTTTCTCGACTAAGGTCAATATAAGTTTCCTTTCTCTAATTGTACGTCGTCATCGAATAGGGTGGGGGAGCCTGATTCACTACTTGCTGACTAACAGCCGGTTAAGGGCGTTCATATAGGCTTTAGCGCTGGCGACGATAATATCGGTATCGGCACCCCGCCCGGTGTAGGTTATGCCCTCGCTCTCTATCCTTACCAGAACCTCACCGATGGCATCAATGCCCTCGGTTACCGATTTGACGGTAAATTCGGTAAGCTGGTTGGGCACATCCACTATTCTATTGATGGCCTTGTAGACGGCGTCAACGGGGCCGGTGCCCAGGGCGGCATCCTCCAGCACCTTACCCTCCGGGCCAATGAGCCTGACGGCGGCGGTGGGAATACCCCGGTCGCCGCAGGAAACCTGAACCCGGTCAAGGTGATAGACCTCGGAGACGGTGCGCTGCTCCTCGGCAATCAGGGACTCGATGTCTCTATCGGTGACCCCCTTCTTTTTATCGGCCAGCTCCTTGAAGGCGGTAAAGGCGCGGTTGAAGTCCTCCTCTTTCAGGCTGTAGCCCAGCTCGGCCAGGTGCTCTTTGAAAGCGTGCCGCCCGCTGAGCTTACCCATAACCAGGCTAGAAGATGGTATGCCCACAGTTTTAGGGTCCATTATTTCGTAGGTTATCGGCATCTTGATGACGCCGTCCTGGTGGATTCCGGACTCATGTCGGAAGGCATTGGCCCCGATAATGGCTTTATTGGGCTGAACGACAAAGCCGGTCAGGTCGCTGACCAGTCGGCTGGCTTTATATATCTGGTTGGTATTGACTTTGGTGCTCAGGGAGAAAAAGTCCTGGCGGGTCTTGATAGCCATGACGATTTCCTCAAGGGAGGCGTTGCCCGCCCTCTCCCCGATGCCGTTCACGGTGCACTCCACCTGGCGGGCTCCCCGCCTCACCGCTTCCAGGCTGTTGGCCACGGCCAGCCCCAGGTCATTGTGGCAGTGAACGCTGATAACAGCCTTTTTGATATTGGGCACGTTCTTGACGATGCCCTCAATCAGCTTGCCGAACTCACCGGGGATGGCGTAGCCTACCGTATCGGGTATGTTCACCGTGTTGGCGCCGGCGTCGATGACTGCCTCAACTATCTGGTAGAGGTATTCAGGCTCGGTGCGGCTGGCGTCCATCGGGGAAAACTCGATGTCATCGGTGTAGTTCTTGGCCCTGGTCACCATCTCACGGGCGGTGTTCAGCACCTCCTGGCGGCTTTTTTTAAGCTGGTAACCCAGGTGTATATCCGAAGAAGAGAGGAACACGTGTATCCGGGGGTGGGCCGCCTCTTTTATGGCCTCCCAGGCCCGGTCTATATCGTCGGGATGAGCCCGGGCCAGCCCGCAGATTACCGGCTTGCGCACCTCTTTGGCGATGAGGCTTACCGCCTCAAAATCACCCGGCGAGCTGATGGGGAAGCCGGCCTCGATAACATCAACGCCGAGCCTTTCCAGTTGCTTGGCTATATCCAGCTTCTCCTGGACATTTAGCGTACCCCCCGCCGCCTGCTCCCCGTCCCGCAGTGTAGTGTCGAAAATGATTACCTTATCCATAAAAAATTACCTTGTATTTTTATTCCTACCAACCCATCCCCCTGACCTCCTTCCCTTACCAGGGAAGGGGGAATGTTTTGTAAGAGGGACTTCGTCCCTCTCTAAACTCTCTATAACTTAAAGAGGTTTTGCCTCTCAAAACTCCCCTGCCCCCTTACTTCTTCTTGAGCCAGGGCATCATCTCCCTTAATTCCCGCCCTACCAGCTCAAGCGGGTGCTCCTCGTCCATACGTTTCAGGGCGTTATAGACCGGGCGCCCGGCCTGGTTTTCCAGTATCCACTCCTTGGCAAAGCTGCCGTCCTGAATCTCGCCCAGGATGGTCATCATCTCTTCTTTGACCATTTCGTCGATAACCCTCGGCCCCCGGGTGTAGTCACCGTACTCGGCGGTGTCGCTAATCGAATAGCGCATATAGCTCAGGCCTCCCTGGTAAATCAGGTCAATGATGAGCTTAAGCTCGTTGCAGACCTCAAAGTAGGCTATCTCCGGCTGGTAGCCCGCCTCCACCAGGGTCTCAAACCCGGCCTTTATCAGCGATGAAATGCCCCCGCAGAGCACTGTCTGTTCACCGAAGAGGTCGGTCTCGGTCTCCTCGGCAAAGGTGGTCTCAATCACCCCCGCCCGCCCGCAGCCGATGCCCTCGGCATAAGCTAATGCGGTAGCCAGGGCCTTGCCCGTGGTGTCCTGGTGCACGGCCACAATCGCAGGCGAGCCGGCGCCCTCGGTGTAAAGCTGCCTCAGCATATGGCCGGGGCACTTGGGGGCTATCATGGCGACATCAATGTTAGCCGGGGGCACCACCTGCCCGTAGTGGATATTAAAGCCGTGGGCGAACATCAGCATCTTGCCCTTGCCCAGCCCCTTCTCGATTGCCCCGTAGTAGATATCGCGGTGCAGGTTATCTGGGGCCAGCATTACGATAATATCGGCTTCCTTGGCCATCTCGGCGGCGGTCATCACCTTAAAGCCTGCCTTTTGGGCGCTCTTCCAGCCCGGAGTTCCCTTGGCTTCGCCTACTATTACCTGGCAGCCGCTGTCCCTCAGGTTCTGGGCGTGGGCGTGCCCCTGGCTGCCGTAGCCGACAATACCCACTGTTTTACCCTCTAGTAGCTTTAAATTACAATCTTTGTCATAATATATCTTGGCCATCGTCAAACTCCTTATTATTTAGTTGGTTTCCGCCCTGTGGCCCTGGGCGGCTTCTTCACCGGTAGCGGGCTGGTTTCACCCCGGGTCAGAGCGATTCGCCCTGTCCTGGCCAGCTCTTTGATGCCGAAACCGCGCAGCAGGTCTAACAGGGAATCGATTTTAGTCTCGTCGCCGGTGACCTCGACGGTCACCGAATCGGCGGCGACGTCGACTATCTTAGCCCGGAAGATATCGACAATCTGCATAATCTCGCTGCGGCTCGATGAGGTTGCTTTCACCTTAACCAGCGCCAGTTCCCGGGTAATCACCTTATCGCCGGTGATATCGGAGACCTTGACCACATCTACCACCTTGTCCAGCTGTTTCCTGACCTGTTCCACCATGGTGTTGGCCCCGTTGACGACCAGGGTCATCCGCGACAGGTGGGGCGCTTCGCTGTGTCCCACGGCGATGCTTTCAATATTGAAGCCTCGCCGGCGGAAAAGGCTGGCCATATGGTCGAGCACCCCCGGCTTGTCCTCCACCAGGGCGACTATAGTATGTTTGGGCATATTGCACCTCTCTTCCCGGCTTAGATATTGCTCACCGGCAGCTTGGCTGAGTCCTTAACCGCTTTAGGTCTGGCTCCCTTTTTCGGTTCCTCTAGGACTTCGGCTAGAGACGCCCCCGGCGGCACCATCGGGTAGACATTCTCCTCCGGTTCGACGATAAAATCAACCAGGAAAGGCCCCGGCTCCGCCATTGCCTGCTGGATAGCCGGCACCACCTCTTCCCTGCGTTCCACCCTCAACCCGGGCAGGCCGTAGGCTTCGGCAACCTTGACAAAGTTGGGGCTACTCAGCGGCGTGGCTACGTAGCGCTTGCCGTAGAACATCTCCTGCCACTGCCTCACCATTCCCAGGTAGGTGTTATGCAGAACGGCTATCTTTACCGCTACCTTCTCCTGGACGGCGGTGGCCAGCTCCTGTATCGTCATCTGCAGGCTGCCGTCACCGTCAATACACCAGACGGTGCTGTCGGGGCAGCCCACTTTAGCCCCGATAGCCGCCGGCAGGCCAAAGCCCATTGTCCCCAGCCCCCCCGACGAGATAAAAGTGTTGGGTTTATCGTACCAGTAGTACTGGGCCGCCCACATCTGATGCTGCCCCACCCCGGTGACGATAATCGCCTCGCCGCTGGTTACCTCATAAATCTGGCGCACCACGTACTGGGGCAGCAGACTCTGGCTGTCCCGGATAGTCGTCGATGGGTGCTCCCGGCGCCATTCATCAAGCTGCCGGACCCAGTCAATATGCCTGGCGGAGTCAACCTGTTTATTCAAGTCTTTGAGGACGAACTTGACGTCGCCGACTATGGGCACGTCCACGCGCACGTTTTTGCCGATTTCCGCCGGGTCGATATCAATATGGATAACATTGGCGTGAGGGGCGAAAGCGCTTACCTTGGCCGTAGCCCTGTCGTCAAACCTCATACCGATAGCGATAATCAGATCAGCGGCGTCGACCGCCATATTGGCGTAAGCCATGCCGTGCATACCCAGCATCCCGTAGCTCAAAACATGGGACTCGGGGAAGCAGCTGATGCCCAAAAGCGTGGTAATCAATGGTATCTGGGCCTGCTCCACCAGCTCTTTCAGTTCAGCAAAGGCTCCGGAGATAATAACCCCCCTCCCGGCGATAATAACCGGTTTCTTAGCTTCATTTATCAGCTTGGCCGCCTTCTTAATCTGGGCCGGGTGCCCCTTGAGGGTCGGCTTATAGCTGGGCCGGTTAATCTTATTCGGGTAATTAAACTCCGCCTGCTCTATCTGGACATCCCGGGGCAGGTCGATAAGCACCGGCCCCGGCCGCCCCGTCCTGGCCAGATGGAAGGCCTCTTTAATTATCTCAGGTATTGAAGCGGCGTCCATCACCAGGTAGTTATGCTTGGTGATGGGCAGGGTGATACCGGTGATATCCACCTCCTGAAAAGCGTCCTTGCCGATAAAAGGTCGGGCTACCTGGCCGGTTATAGCCACTATGGGCACCGAGTCCAGGCAGGCGTTGGCGATGCCGGTTACTAGGTTGGTCGCCCCCGGACCTGAGGTGGCAAAGCACACGCCGACCTTGCCGGTAGCCCGGGCGTAGCCGTCGGCGGCATGGGCCGCTCCCTGCTCGTGGCGTACCAGTATATGGCGCAGCTGAGGGTAATGGGGGAGGACATCATACAGGGGCAGGACAGATCCGCCCAGTATGCCAAAGATAACCTCCACCCCTTCCTTCACCAGACTCTCACCTATCATTTGTGCCCCGGTCAACTTCATAATAGCCCCCTATCTAGTAAACACGGCGCCGGTGCTGGCCGAGGTTACCTTCTCGGCGTAGCGCTGGAGGTAACCCGTCTTAACTTTAGGTTCAAAATCAGCCAGTTTTGCCAGGCGCTCGGATATCTCTTTATCAGAAAGCTCAACATCGAGCTTGTAGTTTTCAATATCAATCTTGATTATGTCCCCGTCTTTTAGGGCGGCGATAGGCCCCCGGCTGGCGGCTTCGGGGGAAACATGGCCGATAGCCGCCCCCCGCGTCGCTCCCGAGAAACGCCCGTCGGTGATAAGGGCCACCTCTTTATCCATGCCCATCCCGCTGAGCAGTGATGTCGGGGTGAGCATCTCCCTCATCCCCGGCCCGCCTTTAGGCCCCTCGTAGCGGATGACCACCACCTCTTGCGACTTTATTTTCTTACTCATAATAGCCTTAGTGGCCTCTTCCTCGGAGTCAAAGACGCGGGCTGCTCCCCGGTGCGCCATCATCTCCGGGGCCACGGCCGCCCTTTTGACCACCCCTCCCTCCGGCGCCAGGTTGCCGAAAAGGATAGCCAGGCCGCCGGTGGGGGAATGAGGCTGGGCAAAGGGGCGGATAACCTCTTGATTATTATTTCGGCTTTCGGCGATAACCTCGGCCAGCGCTTTCCCGGTAACCGTCTTCACCTTCAGGTTCAACAGCGTTTTTAGCTCCTTCATCACGGCTGGTATGCCGCCGGCGCGGTCCAGGTCCTCGAGGTGATAGTCGCCGGCCGGCCTCATCTTGGCCAGGTGGGGGGTGCGCTGGCTTATCTCATTCACCCTGGCCAGCGGGAAATCAACCCCGGCCTCGTGGGCTATAGCCATGAGGTGCAGGACGGAATTGGTGCTGCCCCCCAGCGCCATATCAACGGCGAAGGCGTTATCAACCGCCTCCCGGGTAATAATATCCCTGGGTCGTATATTCTCGGCCAGCAGCCTCATCACCTGCTCTCCGGCGCTTCTGGCTAGTTCAATCCGTTTAGCGTCTACTGCCGGGATGGTGCCGTTGCCGGCCAGCCCCATGCCCAGGGCTTCGGTCAGGCAGTTCATGGTGTTGGCGGTGAACATCCCCGAGCAGCTGCCGCATCCGGGGCAGGCCAGCTCCTCCAGCTCCTCCAGTTCCTCCGGCTTCATCTTGCCGGCGGCTACCTGGCCCACCGCCTCAAAGATAGTGTTAACATCCACCCGCTCCTCCCGGCCGTTAACCTCCCGGCGCCCGGCCAGCATAGGACCGCCGCTGACGAAGATAGCCGGCAGGTTCAACCTCACTGCTGCCATCAGCATCCCGGGGATTATCTTGTCGCAGTTGGGGATAAAGACCAGGGCGTCAAAGGCGTGGGCCTCGGCCATTATCTCCACAGAGTCGGCGATGAGCTCACGGCTGGGCAGGCTGTACTTCATGCCCGGGTGGTTCATGGCAATGCCGTCGCAGACGGCGATAGTATTAACCTCAAATGGGACGCCGCCACCGCTCCACACCCCGGCCTTAACCGCCTGGGCGATCTGGGGCAGGTGTATATGCCCGGGGACAATCTCGGTAAAGCTGTTGATGATCCCGATAAGCGGCTTATCTATATCGGCCCGGCTCCAGCCCACGGCGTGCATCAGCGCCCGGTGCGGAGCCCGCTCTATACCTCGTTTAACAGCGTCGCTTTTCATATTCTATTTCCCTTTTTCCCTATTATATAAAAAAAGCCGTCCCGTGGGGACGGCATGTTGTGGCGAAACCCCACTTACGGGCTTTGCTTCATAACAATAATTACCAAAATAACATTTAGCGCGTTCATTACAAGATAAGATAGCATAGTTCCTATTTATTGTCAACTTCCCTCTCCTTGGAGGTATCTATTTTAGCCCTCCATAGCCGTTATCTTGTCTATGCGGCGCTGGTGCCTTCCCCCCTCGAACTCGGTATTAAGGAAGGCGTCGACTATTTCTGCTACCGGGTCCTGCAGTTGCTTTTCACCTCCCCCCAGACAGAGGATATTGGCGTCGTTGTGCTGGCGGGCGCGGCGGGCGTTGAAAGCATTGTAGCAAAGGGCGGCCCTGATTCCCTTCACCTTATTGGCGGCGATACACATGCCGATGCCGGTATCGCAGATCAGTATGCCGCGTTCAAAATCGCCCCCGGCCACCCCCTCGGCCACTTGCAAGGCAAAATCGGGAAAATCTACCGACTCGGTGTTATAACTGCCGAAGTCCTCAAACTCATGCCCCGTTTCCTCAAGCAGGTTGATAATGGATTTTTTCAGTTCTACCCCTCTGTGGTCAGAGCCAATAGCAATACGCATTACTTAATCTCCTTAAGCCGGGGCCAGGCTTGGGCATACTTCCTTTAGTTCCTCCAGTGATATAGGGCCCTTGCGCAGAATCCGCGGCCTCTCCCCGGTCAGATCAATGATGGTTGATTCTGTGCCGCCGGGGCAGCGGCCGCCATCTATAATCATGTCTACCCACTCGCCCAGCTGGTCACGGGCTTCTTCGGCAGTCAAGGCGCTCGGGCTTCCGCTAAGATTGGCGCTGGTGCCCACGATGGGAGCCCCCAGCCCCCGGACGACAGCGATGGGGATGGGGTGGTCGGCAATGCGGACGGCGACGGTTTTAAGCCCGCCGGTGACAATATCGGAAACCGAATCAGCCTTGAACAGCACTATAGTCAGGGCACCGGGAAAAAACCTGTCGGCCAGGCGCCAGGCAAGCGGCGGAACTACCTTAGCCACCTCGGCTATCTGGGATTTATCGGCCAGCAATATGGGAAGCGCTCTACCAAGCGGCCGCCCCTTTATCTGGTAGACCCTCTCCACCGCCCGCTCGATGTTAATAGCGGCGCCCACCCCGTAGACGGTATCGGTGGGACAGACAACTATGCCACCCCGTTTAAGGATGGTGATGGCTTGCTCCACCTGCTTCTGGATAGAGGCAGTCAGCTTGTTTCTCATCGTCTTTACTCTTGAACACAGTATAGCACATAGCTAAAGCCAATATAAATCCCCGACGATTGATGATGGAATAGGAAAAAAGAGTGATTGACAGATGGCATATTGAAACCTATTATTGATGGTAGAATGAAATACCGCCAAATTTGTCGCCGGCTGGCCTTAAGCATGGTAATTGCCCTGCTGTTATCGGTCTTTGCTGCCGGTTCGGCAGCGGCGGCATCCGTCAGGCTTGACCCCAATGAGGGCAAAATCGGCCAATGGGTTGTTATCAAGCACACGGGTAGTGAAACAGTACGCTTTTACTTTTCCAGCAATAAAGCCGATATCGGCGATGAAATCGATAGCCAGGTCAGGGCCTACATGCGTATAAACAGCGATACCACCGATTTTAAGGTGCCGGACAGACTTGAGGATGGTACCCATAAGGAAGATGTGCATGGCGGGGAGTATTATGTTTATGCCGTCCGTGCCAATAAGGAGATAGTGGCCATTGCTACCTTTACCATAATTGGCGGCGAAATCTGGCTGGAGCCAGAAGAGGGCTCGGTGGGCGATGAGGTTGAGATTAGCGGAGAAGGCCTTCGCCGGGAACAGGCAATAGCCGTTGAATATGATGATGAGGTGATTGACATAATAAGCGGTGATACCATGACCGATAGCGAGGGTAAATTCACCTGCACCGTTGTTATTCCCGATGGCCTTATGGGTGAGCATGTCATAATCGTGGCTGACCAGTCGGGTGATCAGCCCGAGGTTGTGTTCACTGTTGAGCCAAAGATAACCCTGGTTCCGCCCCAGCAGGAAGGGGGTAAAGAGGTGGAGGTT
>Ga0315554_1000485_pt1 | contig 23645 bp, 21 predicted proteins | sample SalMarSW160370MG_FD_202114 | JGI IMG/M metagenome (GOLD analysis project Ga0315554, IMG submission 202114) | Salt marsh sediment microbial communities from the Plum Island Ecosystem LTER, Massachusetts, United States - Salt Marsh Sediment SW1603-70 ...
CCGCCGAAGCAGCCGCCCGGGGGAAGGTTAACACCCGGTTGAAAAAACCTCTATTGTTCGTCATCGAACAGCTCAGCTTTAGAAACGACGCCTACCAGGAGGATGAGAAACCGACCCTTGATCTGTTCTTCGAGGCGGGAATCCATGGGCCGGAAGGCGCTTTCATCGATTCATTGAGTATTATCCATCCCCAAGCCACCGTCGGTCTGAGTTACTGTCCGCCAACCGGAAAGCAGCAGGTGGCGGCGGAGAGGGAGCTCATCCGCACCGAGATCGGCCAGTTGAAGAAGGAGATCGAGACCTTGGAAAAGACTGTGGAGACCAACGTGAGATCCCTGTTGATCCAGGCCGCTGAGCTGGAGAAGATTATCGAGCTGAACAAGGAGCTCATTGTATCTGCGGAAGAAAAAGCCTCAGAGGAGGCCAGGCTCTACAGCCAGGGCAGGAACATGCTCACGAATGTCATTCAAAGCCGGGACGGCGTTCAGGACCAAAAGGCCAGGCTGGTCGATAGTTTTGCCCGCTATCACCGTCTGATCGTGCAGTACCGGGACTTCATGGATGAATTGATGAACTAGCCTCCTGTATTGGAACCGAGGAGCAGCTCTGGCTTACGACTTTTTCGGGTCGGGCAATGCGCTCAGCCCGCAACCTTCGCCATCCTTGCGGGCGATCCTGATCAGCTCTTTTTGAACATTCGGCTCCAAGGGACTGCCCGAGTAGCTGCGGATCAGGACATCCGCACGCTCCGCGGCCCGCTCCCCGATGCTCCTCTTCCCCTCTCTCAGCCAATCCTCTACATTCGCGCGATCGATGACAGCGGAGGGGAGGTAGTGCTCGCTCTTGAACCATTTCAGGGTATGTTCATGGTCGAGCAGCTGCTTCTCCGAGATCAGGTTCCTGAGCAGATCAACAGCAATAGGCCTGTCCCGCTGAGCGATGCCCTCCAGAAAGCGGTAGGTCATTCCACAGATCTCATTGTCGACGACCAATTTTTGAATGCTCTGGGTGGATTCGAAGTTGAGCATGCCTGCGCCGGAAACCATGTTGATTCCCTTGATTCCGGCCAAAAGGCTGCCCATCCCCGATTCCAGCCCGCTCTGGGCGTCGAGAAGCTTGGCGTCGCTCATGCCCATGTAGGCATGGGTGGGAAGGTCCAGATGCTTTCCGATCTCCGCGTATCCCACATCGATCATCATGGTGTCGATGGAACCCATGGGCGTGGTGCCCCGGTGCATATCGAAAGCCGAGGGAGATCCGCCCCAGATCACCGGGGCGCCGGCCTCCACGCTCTGGGCGATCACCACGCCGGCCAGGGTCTCGGCAGCGTGCTGCACGATCGCTCCCAGCAGGGTGATCGGCGCGTTTGCTCCGGTGAGGGGCATGGAGACGAACTCCGTGGGAATGCCGGAGCGGGCCGCGTCGATCAGGCTCTGGCAGGTCAGGTCGCTCCACTTGAGCGGGGGAGAGGGGCAGGCGTCGAAAACGGCCAGGGGCTTTTCCCGCAGCGCCGTGGCGCTTCCCCGGACCGCCACCAGCATCTCCCTCATGATGGGGAAGGATTCCTTGGCAAAGGTTCCGGTCACCACGGGCTTTCTGCAGTACAACAGTGCCAGAAACAGCCGGTAGCGGTCGGCCATACCTTGAGGAACGTCGCTGCAGATCACGGCGGTGCTCTGCGCCTTGATATGCTCAAGCTGCTCCACCACCTTGCTGAAGGCCACGAAATCCGCAGTGCGGGCCTGACGGATTTCATTCGTATCGGGATCCAGGATGTTCAGGGCAGCGGATCCGGGATCGAAGCAGACGCTGTCGCCCCCCAATTCCACAGCCGGATTTCCCGCCGTGTCGTACAGCCGAATTGTCGACGGGGCCGAGGCCACGGCTCTTTCCACCATCTCCGGAGGAAGAAAGACCCGGCGGCTCGCTTCCTCCTGGCGTGCACCCGCCGACAGCAGGATCTCCAGGGCCTCTCGATTCTCCAGGTAGAAGCCCAGCTCCAAGAGAATCCTCTTGGCCTCTTCGATGACCTCCCGGATGGTGGTATCATCCAGCAGCCTGATTTGCGGTCGAATCGTTGCGTTCACGGTCCAGCTCCTCTCAGCGGTTCCAGGGCACCGGTGCCCGGTAGCGCACCTGAAGCTCGGCGGTCTGCCCCACCACCTCACCGTTTTCCAGCTCGGTTCTGCTCTTGTTATAGCAAAGATGAGGTGAAGCTGGTAGTATAGTTCCCACCAGGTGAGCCACGTTTCGTTGTTACTGCGGGTGTTTCAGGAGGAGAAGAACGGATGAAGATCGTCGTGCTGGACGGCAATCGACTCAATCCGGGGGACAACCCCTGGGATGAGGTCGCGGCCTACGGAGAGCTCGAGGTGTACGACTGGAGCGATCCCGATCAGGTGGTGGAAAGGGCCAAAGATGCGGACATTGTGCTGACCAACAAATCCCTTGTCCGGCGGGACTCGATCGAGCAGCTGACCAAGCTCAAGTACATCAGCGTTCTGGCCACGGGTTACAACAGCGTGGACGCGCAGGCGGCCAGGCTGCGGAACATCCCGGTATCCAACGTTCCTGTATACGGCACCGACTCGGTCGCCCAGTACGTGTTCGCGCTTCTGCTGGAGCTCTGTCATCACGTCGGAGAGCACGGGGTGGTGGTACACAGCGGTGAGTGGGAGCAAAGCGGCACCTGGAGCCTCTTCAAAACGCCTCTTATCGAGCTGGTCTCCAAGACCATGGCCATCGTCGGCTTCGGCAGGATCGGCAGGCGGGTCGGTGAGCTGGCCCACGCCTTCGGGATGCGTGTTCTGGCGGTGGACATCCGGGAGGAGAACCCGCCGGGGTATCAGCCCTTTGCCTTCGTGTCCCTGCAGGACGCCTTCCGGGAGGCGGATGTGGTGAGTCTGAACTGCGCCCTGACCGCCGACAACGAGGGCATGGTCGACAAGGACCTGCTTACGTCTATGAAGGCCAACGCCTTTCTCATCAATGCGGCCCGCGGTCCCCTTATCCAAGAGGCGGATCTGGCCGAAGCCCTCAGCCAGGGTGTGATAGCCGCAGCGGCTTTGGATGTGGTTTCCACCGAGCCGATCCGCGCTGACAACCCGCTACTGAAGGCCAAGAACTGCATCATCACCCCTCACATCGCCTGGGCTTCTCTGGAAGCGCGGCGTCGGCTGATGAAAACCACGGCCGACAACATCGGGGCGTTTTTCCGCGGGCAGCCCCAGAACCTGGTGAACTAGCGGGAGGTGAAGCACCATGTCCTTAGTACCGGTTTTCAGAATAGGCGTGTGGAATGCCTGGATTCCCACAACTCTTTTGTTCCCTTTTATCATGCTGTCGGGGCAACTCCCTAAGGACATCGGCAAGAAAATAACTCCGGCAAAAGAAGTTAAAAAAACCAGCAACATAATATCCATAGTGTTCTTTGCCATGATCGCATACTCCATTTTTCTGCCGCTTAAAATAAAGACGATATGGTTCTATGCAGGACTTGCCGTTTATCTCTTGGGATTTATCATCTGCATTGCCGCTCTGCGCAGCATCGCAGCTACAAAGCTCGGTGAGCCGTTCACTACCGGGATGTATCGTTACTCGAGGCATCCGTTAGCTCTCGGCACGGTATTGCCGTTTTTTGGTACCGGCATAGCATCCGCTTCATGGCTTTTCCTGTTCCTATCAGCAGTTCTGATGGTAATATCACACTTCAATGCAATCATCGAAGAGGGCGCAACTGCAAAGAAATTCGGAAATGCCTACCGTGAATATATGGAACGAACCCCCAGATGGATAGGGATACCACGTAAGCGAATATAGCCCCGTAGAAGAAGCCGAGAATCCCGAGGTGTTTTGGGACCCCTGCCTGCCCCGAAAGCCATACCTGCCAGTTGCAGAAACGGGTTGCTGCCTATACCATAGATACCGGCTTGAGTTGCGGGGCTGCTCGAACTCGTGCCAGAAGGATCGCGCCAGAAGGATCGAGGAAACCTGCATTGAAATACCGCAGCATCAGGTTTAAGCTACTCTTCTACTTCGTGGCCGTCATCCTGTTGCCTCTTCTCACCCTTGGAATCCTCAGTCCTCTTATTTCGGTCAACACCATAGAAAAGGAAACCACCAACCATGTTAGGATGCTGATCCGCCAGGTCACGCGGAACATCGAGTTCTACGTCCAGGAAATGGAGGGGGTGGTCTCCATGCTGGCCGATGATTCCAACATCCAGTCCTTCTTCGGGCTCGAAGAGGCCGGCTCCCCTTTTACGGAGACCCACGCGGCCGGCGTCCGGCGGCTCCTGCACACGGTCTCGAGCGTGTACCCCGAGATCGCCGGCGTGCTCCTGGTAAACGAGCACGACGGAACCTTGAGCAATGAGATCCAGCGCGTAACCCGAGATCCCCTCCGGCAGGAGCCGTGGTATCTCAGCGCGATACAGAGCCCCCTCGCAGTGCAGCTTCACCCCCGCCCCATCGGCAGAAACCTCAGGATGGACTACAGCGCCGGCGACGTGGTATCCATCGTCAAGGCGGTCGTGGACCCCCTAACGGGAAGCTTCCGCGGGGTGGTGCTGATCGACATGAAGCTCGAGGTGGTCAAGGGGATCTTCGTGGACATGACCCTCGGCCAGGGAGGTTTTCTCTTTATCGAGGACGCGCAGGGCGATATCGTGTACGCACCGGTGAACGCGATCGTGTACCGCGTGCGCACGGAGTGGCTTGCGAAGCCCGAGAAAGGCGCTCCTTCGTACATGTCCGCGGAGCCTGGCATCTCGATCGTGCGGGAGATCAAGGGAGCCGACTACCAGATCATCGCGCAGGCCTCCGCCGTCACGGGCTGGAAGACCGTCGGCGTTTTTCCGCTGAACGAGATCATGCGCCAGGTCAGCTCCATCCGCTTCTATGCGCTCATAATCGCAGGGGTGACGGTTTTCTTCGCCTTCATCGCATCGATCTTCTTCACCGGATCGATCGCCCGGCCGGTCATCAAGCTTCGCACCTTGATGAAAGAAGCCGAAGAGGGAAACCTGGCCGTGCGCTTCGAGGGGCGCCAGGAAGACGAGATAGGCTATCTGGGCAAGAGCTTCAATACCATGATCGAGAAGATCCAGCAGCTCATCGACATGGTGTACCAGGAACAGCAGAGCAAGCGGGAGGCGGAGCTGAAGACGCTGCACGAGCAGATCAAGCCCCACTTCCTCTACAACACCCTGGACACCATCCAGTGGATGGCCCAGGACCATAGGGCCGACGATATCGTTCAAGTCGTAAGCGCCCTCACCAGCCTCTTCCGCATCGGCCTGTCAAAGGGCAAGGAGATGATCCGGGTGAGTGACGAGCTGGAGCACGTCAAGAGCTATCTGATCATCCAGAAGGCGCGCTATGAGGACAAGTTCGATTTCTCGCTCTCGGTGGAGCAGGAGGTCCTCCCTTTGATGGTGTTGAAGCTCACCCTCCAGCCGCTGGTGGAGAACGCGATTTACCACGGGATCAAGGAGCGCCGCGGCCACGGGAGCATCGGTGTGGAGGCCCTCAGGCGGGGGGAAACCCTCGTATTCCGCGTCTGTGACGACGGGGTGGGCATGTCGGCGGCCAAGCTCGACACTATCCGCGCCCTGCTTTCCCATACGACCCTGGAGGGCCACGAACGTGACGGATACGGGATCTGCAACGTGAACGAAAGAATACAGCTCACATTTGGAAAGAAGTACGGGCTGCGCTTCGAAAGCGCCCCCGGCCAGGGCACCACGGTTGAGATGCTTCATCCCCTGGTGAGCGCAGAGGACTGACGCGTATGTGGAAGGTACTCATCGCAGACGACGAGCCGAAAATCCGCAGAGGCCTGCGGGCCACCGTGGAGCGGCTGCGCCCGGACATGAAGGTAGTTGCCGAAGCCGAGGATGGGGAGACCGCCCTTGCGCTGGTGGAAAGCGTTAAGCCCGACATCCTGATGATCGATATCCGTATGCCCTTTCTGAACGGTCTGGAGCTGATCGATCGGATCAACCAGGTGCATCGCGACTGCGTGATCATCGTGGTGTCGGGCCACGACGAGTTCGAGTACGCCAAGCGCGCTCTGCAGCTCAAGGTCTTCGAGTACGTGCTGAAACCGGTGCCCACCGAAATGCTCGCCTCCGTGCTCGAACGGGCGGAGGCGGAGCTGGCCGGCACCCGCAGACAGAACAAGTACATCGAATGGGCCCGCGAACAACTGGAGCGCAACATGCCCCTTTTGCGCGAGCAATTCCTGCGCGACTGGGTGAAGGACCGTCTCTCGCGCTCGGAGATCGAAGAGCGCACCGCCTTTCTGGGCATAGAAGTGCCCGCCATCTTCTCCATGGCCGTCATTCACGTGGTCGAGCGCTTCCTGGCCATCGATCCGGCCAAAGAGAAGGAGAGACGACTGCTGTTGTTCGCCGTCCGCATGGTCGTGGAAGAAGCATTTCAGCGGTTCCTGCCCCTTTCGCTTTTCCAGGACGAACACGACAATATCGTGGCCATCGCCGCCAGTGCCGGAGGTCCCGATTGGGTTGAAGCGGTTTCCAGGATCGAGTCGGACGCCAGCCACTCCCTTTCCCAGGCGCTTATCCTGGCACAGAAGCCGATCCCGGAAGGTGCGGAGGGCATCCCCGATACCTATGAAGCGCTCACAGCGGAGGTGGCCCGAAAGAGCAGCTACAGGACCTTCGTGGTGCTGGCCCAGAAGTTCATCGATCTCAACTACGGGCAGGCCGAGCTTTCGCTGGAGGAGGTCGCCTTGTCTGTCGGGATCAGTCCGGGCTACTTGAGTCGCCTGCTGAAACAGGAAACAGGCCTCTCGTTCATCGAGTACATCACCCGCGTGCGCATCACCAACGCCATACAGCTCATGAACGATCCGGCGATGAAGATATACGAGGTGGCGGAAGCGGTTGGTTACCAGAGCCAGCACTACTTCAGCCGGGCATTCAAAAAAGTGTTCGGCCGCCCCCCGGTGGAATATCGGAAGGGCGGGGCGTAGTGTACAGACGTGCCGTTCGGATCGCAGCCGTCCTGATCCTGACCATGCTCGCCTGGGCGTGTCAAAGGGACAACTCCGACCCTCAACCTTTCGCATTCGTCATCGGCGTATCCCTGGCGAATCTGACCGAGCCGTGGCGCATAAACATGAACGCCGAGATCAGAGCGCAGGCTGAGACCTACGAGGACCTGCGCGTGGTTTTCACCGACGCCGCGGACTCCGCGCAGCGGCAGGTCCAGGACGTCCAGAAGCTCCTGGATTCGGGCATCGACCTACTGATCATTTCACCGACCGATGCGCAAGCTCTCACTCCGGTTATAGCCGATGCCTACAACGAACGCGACATTCCCGTGGTACTCCTGGACCGCTCGGTCATCGGCTACGACTACACCCTGTTCATCGGGCCGGACAACCGGCTCATCGGCAAGCAGGTCGGTCTGTACGTGGCCGAGCTCCTGGGCGAAGAGGGGGGGGAAGTGATGGAGCTCCTGGGCCGGGCGGGCTCCCCGCCGGTGACGGACAGAAGCCTCGGCTTCCGCGAAGCGATCTCACAGTCGCCGAACATCAGGATCGTGGGCGCCATCAGTGCGGACTGGCTGCGGGACAAGGCCGAGGACGAGCTCACCGTCTGGCTGCAGGCGCACCCCTCGGTCGATGTCATTTTCGCCCACAACGACGCCATGGCCTTCGGGGCCTACAAGGCGGCGAAGAGGCTCGGGATCCAGGGGATCAAGTTCGTGGGAATCGACGGTCTTCCCGGTCCGGAGGGGGGCCAGGAGATGGTGAACCGGGGACAGTTTTCCGCCACCTTCACCTGCCCCACGGGCGGCAGAGAAGCGGTGATCTATGCGATGGACATCCTCCATCACGTGGAAGGCATCCCAAAGAAGATGATCCTCCGCACCACGCTGCTCACCAGAGAGACCATCGCCAAGGGAGCCCTTTCCCCGACACCCCGGGTGCCCGCCTCCAACCCGGATCACAAGATCGTGCTGGGCTTCGCCCAGGTGGGCAAGGAGAGCGACTGGCGTCTGGCCAACACCGAATCGATCAAGAGCGCGGCGCGGGAGGCCGGCATCGATTTGATCTTCCGCGACGGAGAGCAGAGCCAGGAGAACCAGATCATGGCCATCCGCGAGTTTATCGCCAAAAAGGTAGACATCATCGCCTTCTCCGCCAACGTACAGTCGGGCTGGGGCGAAGTCCTGCGGGAGGCCAAGGCCGCCGCTATTCCGGTTTTCATCATCGACCGTCCGGTGGACGAGAAGGATGAGTCGCTATGGGTGACCCTGATGGGCTCCGACTTCCTGGAGGAGGGCCGCCGCTCCGCGCAGTGGCTGGTGAGATACATGAATACCGACAGGCAGGTCAACATCGTAGAGCTGCAGGGAACAATCGGATCGGCACCCGCTATCGACCGCAAAATCGGCTTCGAAGAGGTGTTGAGAGACTATCCCAACTACACGATCATCCACTCGGAGAGCGGGGACTTCTTCCGCCACACCGGCGAGGAGGTCATGCGCAAGATCCTGCAGGAGCTTGCCGAAAGGGGGCAAAGCTTCGAAGTTCTCTTTGCCCACAACGACGACATGGCCATCGGCGCCATCAAGGCCATGGAAGAGGTTGGCTTAAGGCCGGGCAAAGACGTGGTAATCGTGTCCGTGGATGCCATCGGTGATGCCTTCAAGGCGATGATTGCCGGCAAGCTCAACTGTTCGGTGGAATGCACACCCCTTCTGGGCCCGCTGCTCATGAAGGCGGTGAAGGACTACTTCGCGGGCAAGACCCTGCCCGTGCGCATCGTCACCTCCGAGGAGGTCTTTCCTGCGGAGGTCGCCAGGAAGGCGCGGGCCGGCCGCAAATACTGACGAGTACCGATCGAAGCACTTTCCCTTTTCTATTAATAATATAAGCGTCTCTCCATATACCCGGTGGCGAAAAGTGCACAGAATATCCGATCCGTCTAAATACAACCGAGATCAGAGGTGATAGGCTGGGGGCTGATTTCGATCCAGTTGGAGGAGGAAAGTTGTGAAACGATTTCTAACGGCAGCGATGGTCTTTTCCATGCTCCTGTTGGGTTTGACGGGAGGGTTTGCCCAGGAGAAAGGCACTGTAAAGTGTGTAGGCATTTATTCGGAAACGGACGCCGGCTCGGTCAGTTTCAGAGTCGGTCGCGGCGAGTGGGTCGTTGTCCACGTGGCTGACACGATCCCTGCGGACGCGGAAATACGAGTAAACGTGGATCGGGACTGGATAGAGGTAACGCCATCCGACAATCCGAAGGCCGTTTACGAAATCGCGGGGAGGGAATCGGGGGTCGTTCTGATAAAAGTGGCGGATCTGCTGAAGCAAACGCCGAAATCGGTCAGCTTTCCCCAGGGAAGCGCCGAAAGCCCTGATCCGAAGTACAGGAACAAGCTCGTGGTCATAGAATATTTAGGTAGACAGATCTACATGACCAGCGATTATGATACCAAGGATATCAAGTACGGCGACGTTCTGGACAGGACAGGAAAGGTCACCATCATCGCCATCAACAACACAATCACCCTGATGAACGCAAGCGGGGAGGTGACTACGGTAATTGGACCGCTGAAGTTCGACGTGGAACAGGTGCTTACCAACAAGAAGCTGTACAAATACTTGAATGTCCCGTGGCCGAGATAGCAGGACTGAAGGAGGGAAGGGGAAAAGTGTACTAAAGAAACAGGGCAGGCCTGTCGCCCACATGACGGGCATCGTATAGGATCGCTTTGGCTTTTGCCTGCCGATTCATCCACCGGCAGGGGAAAGGAGAACCGCCTGAAAAAGGCATGAATATCTTAAGGATTAGGAGGAAAGTATGAAAAGACGGGGAAAAATCCTCGCATTATGTACGGTAGCGATGCTGGTGTTTTCGGTGGCCGCTTTCGCGGCGCCCAAAACCTGGGTCGTCGGTTTCTCGCAGATCGGCTCGGAAAGTGAGTGGAGAACCGCCGACACCATCTCGGTTCAAAACGCGTTTCTCGAGGATCCGACCTTCAACTTGATCTATTCCGATGCCCAGCAGAGGCAGGAGAACCAGATCAAGGCTCTGCGCTCTTTCATTGCACGAAGGGTCGACGCCATCCTGTTCACAGCTCTTGTGGAGACCGGCTACGGTCCAGTTCTCCAGGAAGCGAAGAGAGCCGGGATTCCGGTCGTTATGATTGACAGGGATGTAGCCAAGGAGGATCGCGACCTCAGACTGACGATCATGGGCTCTGACTTCGTCAAGGAAGGCGAGAAAGCCGCCCAATGGCTCGCCGACTATCTGAAAAAGCAAGGCATCGACGACGGCAGGAAGACGATCAACATCGTCGAGCTTCAGGGGACCACCGGTTCGGCTCCCGCCATCGACAGGTACAACGGCTTCCGAAACGTCATGAAGAACCATTCCAACTGGAAGATCACTCGCTCTCAGACCGGCAACTTCACCAGCTCCGAAGGTAAGATGGTCATGGAGGCTTTTCTGAAAGCTGACAGGAACATCGACGTACTCTACGCCCACAACGATCAGATGGCTCTCGGAGCTATTCAGGCTATCAAGGAAGCGGGGCTCAAACCCGGCAAAGACATCATCATCGTGGGCGTAGACGCGGTGAAAGGCGCTTTCGAAGCCATGGTCGCCGGTGAGATGAACTGCTCCGTGGAATGCAGTCCTCTGCTGGGACCTCAGGCGGTGCAGGCGATGCGGGATCTAAGGGACGGGAAGAAGCTCCCCGCCCGGATCTATACGATCGAGGGTATATTCGACCAGACAAACGCGGCCGCGGCCCTGCCGACTCGCCAGTATTAAAGAACTTTTACAATGATGCGAGGCCGCAGGCGCGGCCTCGCATTCACCCATCGCGGATCTCTAGAGATCATTACAAATGGAGGTTGGCCCATGTCAGACAGCACTCCCATTCTCGAGATAAAGAAGATCAACAAGCATTTTCCGGGTGTGAGGGCGTTGTCCAACGTCGATTTTCGGCTTTTCAAACATGAAGTGCACACTATCATGGGCCAGAACGGCGCGGGGAAATCGACCCTGGTCAAGGTCCTCACGGGCGTGCACAAACATGATTCCGGTGAGATGCTCCTGGAAGGCAAATCGATAAGGCCTGATTCGCCTCTGGCCGCTCAGAAACTGGGAATCAGCACGGTGTATCAGGAAATCAACCTCTGCCCGAACCTGTCCGTATCGGAGAACATCTTCGTCGGCAGACAGCCGATGAGGTTTGGACGGATCGACTGGAAAGAGCTCAATCGCAAGGCGGAGGAGGCGCTTTCGAGGTTGCATATCAGCATAGACGTGACGCAGTTGCTCTCCTCCTATTCGATCGCCATCCAGCAGATGGTGGCTATCGTACGGGTGCTGGACGTTTCCTCGAAAATACTGGTCCTCGATGAACCAACATCCAGTCTGGATGAAACGGAAGTGGATCAGTTGTTTAAGGTCATCCGGAAGCTGCGGGACGAGGGCCTGGCGATCCTGTTCATTACCCATTTTCTGGATCAGACCTATCGGATCTCGGATCGGATCACGATCTTGAGAAACGGCGAGCTGGTCGGGGAGTTCCAGACCGAAGCCCTTCCGAAGCTGGAGTTGATCGCCAGGATGCTCGGAAAGGAATTGTCCGAGTTCAGCTACGACATAATGGTCGGTGAGAGCAAGAAGGAAAGCGCAAGGGCGGACCAGGAAGCGAAGAACCTCCTGCAGGTCAAGGGGCTCGGATTGCGCGGCAGGATCGCTCCCTTCAATCTCGATCTGAATGAAGGGGAGGTGCTGGGATTGGCGGGCCTCCTGGGCTCCGGCAGAACCGAGATGGCGCGCCTGATCTTTGGAATCGATGTAGCCAACCGGGGAGAGATCCAAGTTAAAGGCAAGAAAACGAATATCAACGCCCCGAGGGCTGCCATGCTGGCCGGTATGGGTTTTTGTTCGGAAGACAGGAAGAACGAAGGGGTCTTCTCCGAGCTGACCGTCCGGGAAAACATCATTCTGGCTCTGCAGGGCGCCAGGGGAACCTTTCGATACATCCCGAAGAAAAAACAGCTGGAGATCGCCGATGAGCTGATCAAGTCCCTGGAGATAAAAACACCCAGCGCAAACAACGAGGCCGGCCAGCTCAGCGGAGGCAACCAGCAAAAGCTGATGCTGGCGCGCTGGCTGGCCACCAACCCGTTCATACTCATCCTGGATGAACCGACCCGCGGCATAGATGTGGGGGCCAAGGTGGAGATCATGGAGCTCATCCTGAACCTGAGCAGACGGGGAATGGGCGTGATTTTCATCTCTTCGGAGTTCGAAGAGCTCATCCGCTGCAGCACAAGAATCGCCGTGCTCAAGGACAAGGAGAAAATCACAGAGCTCAGCGGCGAGGAAATGAGTGAGACCGGTATCATACACGCGATCGCGGGAGGGAAATGAAAATGTTGAAAGCTTTGAACCGCAGCAAGATTTTGTGGCCCCTCGTTGCCCTGGCTATTCTGTTGCTCTTCAATCTCTTCTTCACCCCGAACTTTTTTCGCATAGAGATCATGGAAGGGCATTTGTACGGCAACCTCATCGATATCATCAAGAACGGCGCCCCGATCATGCTGCTGGCGATCGGGCTGACCCTGGTCATTGCCACGCACGGAATCGACATATCCGTCGGATCCGTAGTGGCCATATCCGCCGGAGTCGTGGCCATGCTGATCGGTGGTGACCTGGAGGGTAATACCAGGTTCCCCATCGCCTTCGCCATGGCGGTCGCTCTGTTGGTGTGCACATCTGCGGGAGTGTGGAACGGGATGCTCGTTTCCCGGATCGGCATGCAGCCCATCGTGGCCACCCTGATCCTCTTCGTCGCCGGCCGCGGGATCGCCATGGTGACCACGAACGCTATGGTAATCTGGCTGTATGCAAAACCTTTCGCCTATTTGGGCCAGGGGTACCTGCTCGGCCTGCCCTTTTCCATATACATCGTGGCCTTCCTGCTCCTGGCCACTTTTCTGGCGACAAGGAAGACGGCCCTGGGCATGTTCATCGAAGCGGTGGGCATCAACCCCACCGCCACCCGCTTCTCCGGCATCAACTCCAAGAACATCCTACTCGGGGTCTATGCCTTTAGCGGGTTCTGCGCGGGGGTTTCCGGATTGATCGTCTGTTCCACGGTGATGAGTGCGGACGGGAACAACGCGGGGAATCTGTTTGAGCTGGACGCGATCCTGGCCGTGGTGCTGGGCGGCACCTCTCTGAACGGCGGCAGATTCTTCCTCCTCGGCAGCATAGTCGGCGCCCTGATCATTCAAACCCTGACCACGACCATCTATGCCTTCAACGTTCCACCGGAAATCTCCCAGGTGGTTAAGGCGCTGGTGGTGTACGGCGTCAGCCTGCTGCAGTCCGACAGGCTGCAGACGGCGGTTGCAGGGGTGCTCGGCAGGCGGGAGGCGGCGGCATGAAGGCGAGAAGACCCGTCATCGACCCGAGAAACCTCCCGGTCCTCATTACCCTGATTCTCTTCCTGGTCATGTTCGGCGCCGGTTCGATCGCCTTCACGGGCTTTTTCTCACTGCAGAATTTCCTGAACCTGTTTATAGACAACGGCTACCTCCTGATACTGGCCGTCGGCATGACCTTCGTGATCATATCGGGAGGAATCGACCTGTCCGTCGGTTCCATGCTCGCCCTGTCCACGATGGTCGCCTCCAGCCTGTTGGAGAAGTCTCACCTCAGCCCGGTCTTAGTGATACCGATCGTCCTTGCGATGGGAACGGCACTGGGTCTGTTCATGGGTTATCTCATCCAGGCCTTCAATTGCCCGCCGTTCATCATAACCCTGGCCGGTCTGTATCTGGCCAGGGGTTTGTGCTACGTGGTGAGCATCGACACCATCGCCATTAACAACCAGTTCTGGCAGAACGTGGCCTACTCCCGGATCGATCTCATCGGCTACAACTCCCTCACCCCCGGCGCCCTCATTGCCATCGGCATCGTGCTGGCAGGGCTGTACATGTCGCGGTTCACGAAATTCGGACGGACCGTGTACGCCATCGGCGGAAACGAACAATCCGCCCTGCTGATGGGGCTTCCGGTGGCCGGCACCAAGATCGCGATCTACGCAATGAATGGGTTCTGTTCCGCCCTGGCCGGGATCGTCTTCACCTTCTACACGCTTTCCGGCTATGCTCTGAATGGAAAGGGTATGGAGCTGGACGCCATCGCCACGGTGGTAATCGGCGGCACCCTCCTGACCGGCGGAGTGGGGTCCATCCTGGGAACGGTGGTGGCCGTACTGGTGTATGGGACCATCCAGGTGCTCATCATGTTTCAGGGGACCCTCAACTCGTGGTGGACGAGAATCGTGATCGGCTTCCTGCTTTTCCTGTTCTGTTTCCTGCAGAGGCTGTTCGAATCCGGCAAAAACGCCCTGGTCTGGAAAGAGCGACCTCAAGAGACTCAGGTATCCTCGGCAGATGTATGACAGCGAGCAGACTTGTCGTAGGAATCGATTTCGGGACCGACTCGGTACGTTCCGTGATCGTGGACGCGGGAGACGGGAAGGAACTGGCCAGCGAGGTCTCCTACTACCGGCGCTGGGCCGCCGGCCTGTACTGCGATGCGGCCAGAAATAGGTTCCGCCAGCACCCCCTGGATTACACGGAAAGCCTGGAGGAGTCGGTAAGAGGGGCGCTGCACAAGCTGGGAAAAAACGCCGGCAGGAGGGTCGTGGGCATAGGAATCGATACAACGGGCTCCACCCCCTGCGCGGTAGACCGAGCCGGTACCCCCCTGGCTCTCACCAAGGGATTCGCAGAGAATCCCAACGCCATGTTCGTGCTTTGGAAAGACCATACGGCCATGGAAGAGGCGGCGCTCATCAACCGGGTAGCCCACGGGTGGGGAGGAGCGGATTTCACCAAGTATGAGGGGGGGGCGTATTCCTCCGAGTGGTTCTGGTCGAAGATCCTTCACATCCTGCGTGCGGACCCCAAGGTGCGCAGGTGCGCCTTCTCCTGGGTGGAGCACTGCGACTGGATGAGCGCGCTTCTGACCGGAACAACCGATCCCCTCACGATGAAGCGCAGCCGCTGCGCGGCCGGACACAAGGCCATGTGGAACGCGGAGTGGGGCGGGCTTCCCCCCCAGGAGTTCTTCATGAAGATCGACCGGCTGCTGCGGGAAGCGCGCGGGCGATTGTACCAGGAGACCCACACCTCTGAGGTGTCAACCGGCGGGCTCACGGGCCAGTGGGCGAAGCGGCTGGGTCTGGAGCCGGGGACCGCCGTCGCGGTCGGCGCCTTCGACGCCCACATGGGCGCGGTGGGCGGGGGGATACGGCAGGGGGTCCTGGTGAAGATCCTGGGTACGTCCACCTGCGATATGCTCGTAGCCCGGGCCAGGACTCTGGAGGGCAAGTGTATCGAGGGCATCTGCGGCCAGGTGGACGGCTCGATCATCCCGGGCATGGTGGGTCTTGAAGCCGGACAATCGGCCTTCGGCGATGTGTACGCCTGGTTCCGGGAGCTCCTTTCCTGGCCCCTCACCGACGCCCTGCGGGGCACCGTCGCCCTGGCCGGTGCGGCCAGCGCCGGGATCGCGGGCGGGGTAGCGGGTGGTGTGACGGGCGCCGCTAAAAGCGGCGTGCTCGGTAAGTTCAGGGGAGAGATTGAGCGCAACATCATCTTCCGGCTTTCCGCCGAGGCTGAGAAGGTGGAGCCGCTGGACTCCACCGTCTTGGCCCTGGACTGGCTCAACGGCCGCAGGACCCCCTTCGCCGATCACGCGCTCAAGGGGGCCATCATCGGGCTCACACTGGGCACGGATGCGCCGAAGATCTTCCGTGCCCTGGTGGAGGCCACCGCCTTCGGCTCACGGGCTATAGTCGAGCAGTTTCGCCGGCAAGGGCTGCCGGTCAACGCTGTGATCGCCCTGGGCGGCATCGCGCGCAAGAGCCCGCTGGTCATGCAGGTGATGGCGGACGTTCTGGAAATGACCATCCGGGTGGCTTCCTCCGAGCAGGCCTGTGCGCTCGGCGCCGCCATGTTCGCCGCTGTGGCCGCCGGGGTCTACCCCTCGGTCACCGAGGCGCAGAAAAGGATGGGAAGCGGCTTCGACATGGTCTTTGCGCCGAACCGGCGGCGCGCCGGGGTGTACGCGCGGCTGTACCGCAGGTACGCGAGTCTGGCCGCCACTCTCGAGGGTTTCCTGAGAACCGCCTGAAGAGAGATTCTGTTAGAGCTTTCTCAGGCAAAGGCCATAGCTCTCAGCATTATCGCCGATCGCCTCCAAAACGGGGTGAGGTTCCCGATCTCATCCAGCTATTTCCCGCTCCAGCAGCCCGAACGGGCCCAAGACTATCGTCTTGACTACTTGTACAATTTTATGTACAAGTAGTAATAGCGAGGAGGATAATGCATGAATGCGATCAACTATAGTGAGCTACGTAAAAACCTGAAATCTACAATGGATAAAATCATTTCGGACCATGAACCCGTTATTGTAACTAGAAAGAATGGTGGAAACGTGGTCATGGTTGCTTACGAAGATTACTCTGCAATCGAGGAAACCGCTTATCTCTTGAGGAGCCCTAAAAATGCAAAACGGCTGAGGGAGAGCATCAAGAGTTATCAGGAAGGTACCGGAAGTGAACAAGCGCTAGTCGAGGATGAATAGTGAAAGTCATTTTTCATCCCAACGGTTGGGATGACTATCTCTACTGGCAGAGATCCAATAAGAAAATGTTGAAAAAGACCAACTCTCTAATCAAGGAAATATTGAGGACGCCATATGAAGGCACCGGTAAACCGGAACCTTTGAAGTTCGACTTGACTGGATTTTGGAGCCGGAGAATAGACCGGGAGCATCGAATCGTATATGGGGTAAACAATGATGAACTCCATATATTGGCGTGCAGATATCATTACTGAGCCAATGAGAGCAGGTAAACTCGAGAGACGGATACTCCGCCGGCTCCCGGAACCGGCCCGCCTTGAAAAGGCTGCTGTTCGACGCCGCCCTGAAGCGATTCGATGTGGTTCTGGTCTACAAAATTCATATGTTCAACAGACGATCAGGCATGCGTCGGCCGAGACTGTAGTTCTTCATAAATGGACATGTGGAAGCCACCTTGTCGCAGAAGACAGGAAAATGTAAATTACAATTGCGAGGCAGCTTATTGTGACGATAGAAACAGAGAGAGAAGAGGATGGTCGCTGGATCGCTGAAGTTCCCGATTTGCCCGGCGTGTTGGTCTATTCAGAAACACGTGCCGGAGCGATTTCTCAGGCAAAGGCCATGGCTCTCAGGGTCATTGCCGATCGTCTTGAAAACGGGGAAGAAGTACCCGAGCTCAGCAAGTTATTTCCCACTCCCGCATGACGAAATGGCGGTCCGTCAAAGCACGTAGCGTTCTCAGTGCTCTGTATCGGTTGGGCTGGGAGATCAAGCGTGAGAGAGGATCCCATAAGGTTCTCCGTCGTGCGGGATTCCCTGACTTTGTATTTGCTTTTCACGAGAGCGAAGAAATCGGACCTCGAATGTTGTCTAGAATTTCAAAACACACAGGACTGAGTCCTAACGATATATAGCGATGTAGTTGTTAGCCTCCTACCTGAAGCTGTTATCGTGCTGAGATCGTTCGTCTTTTTTACCCTGGGGGACAGCGACGAGCGGTTCCTCTGCCGGACCTCGCCGGATTTCAGGGGAAAGATGGATGAGGATATATGGATCTCGTTCAAGGAGAAGAAGATCCATGTATTCGACTACCAGAGTGAAGAAGAGCTGGTCTGACGGCCGGAAATAAATCTCGGAGGCAGGCGGTGGCGGGCAAAGGTGAATGGTCATCCAGGGAAAGAGTGCTGAGCACCCTCAACCTGGAAGAACCGGACAGGGTGCCGATTTTCATAACCGTGACCCCGCAGGTTGCCGAGCGCTTGAGCAAGCGCCTCGGAATCCCAACCTACAGCCACCCGGATTCCCCTCTGGCGGAGAACAGGATTTCCTACGCGGAGTTGCTCACCGCCCTGGGAAACGACATCGTGGGCATCGGAGCTTGTTCCCCGCGCGATGACCCCACCCGGGAAATCGGAGAGGGGATCTACACCAACGAGTGGGGGATCAAATACCGCAAGAGCGGCTACTACACCGAAATGATCAACTTCCCCCTCGCTCATGCCGAAACGACAGCCGATGTGGAGGCCTACTCCATGCCCGATCCCCTGAGCCCTGGCCGCTTCGACCATGCGATCAGAATGGTGGAAACATACGGCCGGGAATACGCCATATGTGGAGATGCGGAAACCACGATTTTCGAGACCTCCTGGTATCTGGTCGGTATGGAGAAGTTCTTCATCGACCTGGCGCTGGGCAAACCCTACGTGTTCGCCCTGATGGACCGGGTCATGAACTACAGTCTGGGCATCGCCACGGAACTGATCAAAATCGGCGCGGACCTCATCTGGCTGGGCGATGATTTCGGTTCGCAGACCGGCATGATCATCTCCCCGGAGCTCTGGCGGGAGGCCTTCAAAGAGAGGATGAGGTTCCTCATCGGCGAGCTGAAGAGACAAAAACCGGATCTGAAGATCGCCTACCACTGCTGCGGATCCTATTTCCCGATCATGGGGGATCTGGTCGAAATCGGGGTGGATATACTGAACGCCCTGCAACCGACCGCCCGGGATATGGACACGAGGAAGATAAAGGAGACCTTCGGGTCCCGGGCCGCCCTTTTCGGTGCCATCGATATCCAGAAGGTGGTCCCGTTCGGCACCATGGAGGAGCTGGAGAGTGAGGTCAGGCGGGTGATCCGGGACGCCGCCCCGGGTGGAGGGTATATCCTGGCCGGGGCACACAACATCCAGCCGGACACCTCGGTCGAGAAAGTTGTTAAGCTGTTCGAGTTCGCCAAACGCTACAGCCGCTACCCGCTGAGGGACCTCAGGGCCTGAACAGGAAGGCCGACACCCCGGAAGCTCAGAAAATGCACCAGCCGGCAGGGATTTGGCTTGAAATGCCTGCGGAGGCGACGGATGAAGCGGCAAAGGCGTCGAAGAAAACCGGTAGTGCCGGAGAAGCCCTCAGCCGGATCGCCAAGATTTATCGGATCGAGCAGGACCTTCGGGCACAGCAATTGGACCCGGAAGTATTTGTCCAGAACCGGCAAGAGCAAGTTCTTCCGATTCTGACGGACTTCAAGAAGTGGCTGGACCAAAAGGCCCTTCAGGTTTCCCCTTCAACGCTGTTCAGCCTAATCGAAACGGCGAAGGCCAACGGGCTGGAGCCTTATCGATATCTGAGGTACATCTTTACGAAATCGCCGTTGGCCACGACCCAGGATGATTACCAATGCCTTACTGCTCAATATCTTGACCGTGACGATTTTCGAGTGTACACACTTATCAACAAATGTTAACAATTAAGGTACCAAGGCGCGAGCGCCCCGGTAGCTGTAGTTCGGCGGTTCGTGAATCGGCATACGGCTTTTCTATCAGGATTTTCATTCCCGCGCAACGCGCGGGCGCTTTCAGCTCCGCATCTCCGGACGACCAGGCTAGGCGCGAAGCCTGCAGCGCCGACGAGAAGCCCTACCAGCGTAGCGCTGATTCGAGCTCGACCACGCAAGGCGGTGAGCTCCGCCGGGGGGGTCGGCAGACCGGGCCGGTCAGCGGCCAGCGGCTGCGCGGCTGCGCCGGGCCACCGCGTCCACCGTGACCGCGGCCAGCAGGATGGCGCCTTCCACCATGTACTTGATCTCGGGCGGCTGTGCCATCAGGTCCAGCCCGTTGGAGACGCTTCCAATCACCAGCGCGCCCAGGAGCGCCGTCCAGACGCTCCCACGTCCACCAAAGAGGCTGGTCCCGCCGATAACAGCTGCGGCGATGGCTTCCAGCAGGAAAGTTCCGCCGCCAGTCTGCGTGCTTGCCGCGGTCAAGCGGGAGACGAAGACTACACCCCCGACTGCTGCCATGAGCCCGGCCAGTGTGAAGACGACAATCCTGACAGTGGCCACGGAAATGCCTGCCCGCCGGGCCGCCTCGGCGTTGCCCCCCACCGCGAAGATATACCGGCCAAAGCGCGTTCGGGTTGTTATGAAGCTAAAGACAACAACAAGCCCGAACAGGATCACCCCGGCGGTGGGGACTCCGTTAAATCGGCCCAGGATTTCGACGGTAGCCAGCGCAATTGCAACCACGAGCAGGGAGCGGGTGAGCACGGCCAGGACCGGAGCAGCCGTGAGACCAGTTTGGAGCCTGCGTATCCGCGTTATCCATAGCGCGAGCACGTAGACGCCGGCAGCGCCCAACCCGACGACCCATCCCCAGGCATCCGGCAGGAACGACTGCGCGATCTTCCCGATGTGGGGTTCGAAGACATTGACCGTGCCGGTGTGCCCGAGAACGCGAAGCTGGACTCCCTGCCATGCCAGGAAACCCGCCAGCGTGACCACGAACGATGGCACGCCAAGGAAGGCGAACCAGAGGCCCTGGAACGCACCGATGAGTGCGCCGATGGCCATGGTAGCCAAAATGGCGATCCACCAGGGCCACCCGTAATTCACGATCAGCACGCCGAGTATCGCAGAACACAGGCCAGCTACTGAGCCGACCGAAAGGTCGATCTCACCCAGCAGCAGGACCATCACAATCCCGACCGCCACGGAACCGATCGCTGCAATCTGGACGATGAGGTTCGAGATGTTGCGCGCCGAGAGAAATGCAGGCTCCTGGGTCACGAAAAATGCCGCAATCAGGATCAAGCCGACGACCACCGGCAGCGCGCCAAGCTCGCCATGCCGCCAACGCTGGGTGCTGCGCACCAGGAGCGCGCGGAAACTCTCGGGCTCACGTTGCTTGGCGGTTTCCGCTGGGCTCTGCCTGCGGGTGGAGTCCTCTGGGCCCTTCACTTCAGGGCCTCGCGAGCGCCCGTAATTGCGGCCACAACCTCGTCCGGCGTGGTGGAGTGGTGATCGAACGTGGCCACGCGACGCCCAAGCCGTAGCACGATGATGCGGTCAGCGACCGAGAACACCTCGTGGAGGTTGTGAGAGATAACGACGACACCGAGCCCGTGCTCGCGTAGTCGCCTGACCAGGGCGAGTACCTGCTCGGTCTGAACGACCCCCAAGGCAGCCGTGGGCTCGTCAAGGATCACGAGCTTCGCGTCCCACATGGCTGCTCTGGCAATCGCGACTGCCTGCCGTTGGCCGCCCGATAGCGAGGCTACCTTCTCGCGAACGTTTGAGATCGTGGTGACGTTCAGGGTCTCAAGGACTGCGAGCGACCGTTTCTCCATCTCGAACTCCGACAGGAGCTCGAGAATCGGCGGGACCAGTCGCATGACCGGCTCGCGCCCGAGGAACATGTTCTGCACGACGTCGAGATTGTCGCAGATTGCCAGATCCTGGTAGACGGTCTCGATCCCCAGCCGCGTGGCGTCGCTGGGGGCGTGCAGATGAATTTCCTTCCCGTCGAAGATGATCTTCCCCTCGTCGGGAGCGTGTGTCCCGGCGATGCACTTGATCAGGGTGGACTTGCCGGCTCCGTTATCCCCCACCAGCGCTACGACTTCACCGGGATAGACTTCGAAGTCGACGTTGGTGAGGGCCTGGACAGCGCCATAGCGCTTGGAAATCCCCCGCGTCTCGAGTATCGGCTTGTTGTGCGCGGAAGGGGCGGCGTGCCCACCGCCCCTTCCGTCATTGATCATCTAAATACCGGGAAACGCGGCAGCTACTTCAGGTACTGACGTGCGCTTTCGGGAAGGCCGCTCATGACCTTGTCGATCCCCCCGAACTGGGAATCTATCCAGCCGTTGGTGACCAGCGTCTTGACATTGGCCTGGTCGATCGGTACGACCTCTAGCATGACCGACGGCACGTCCACTTGGCCGTTGTTGACCGTCGCGTTGATGTTTGTGGGCTTCTTCCCTTGGATGATGGCGGCCGCGATTTCCGCCGCCGCTGGCGCCTGCAGGCGGAAGTCCTTGAAGACCGATGTCCCCTGGAGTCCGAGGATCACGTTCTGGACGCCTTCCAGCGAAGCATCCTGACCGGTCGTCTTGACTTTGCCGTCGAGGCCCTGCGCCTTCAGTGCGGCGATGATGCCACCCGACATTCCGTCATTTGCCGAAACGACCCCGTCGACCCCATTGTTGGCCTTCGTCAGGATCTGCTCCATCAAATTCTGGGCTTTCGTGGGATCCCAGCCGGGTGTCCACTGCTCATCAACCAGGACGCGTGCTTTGGACTGGAACAGGGGGTCGAGCACCGCATGGATACCCTCATTCACAAGATGTGCGTTGTCGTCCGTCGGCGACCCATTGATGATGACGAGCCGGGCGCCCTGGTTGGTGTGGTCCACCATCCACTGCGCCTCCGCCTTGCCGACGGCAACGCTGTCGAAAGAGACATAGTAGCCAAGCGGCGAGTCCCGAATCAGCCGGTCATACGCGATGACCGTGACGTTCTGCTTCTTCGCATCGTTGACGATGACAGCGGCGGCCTTCTGGTCCACGGCTGCGATGACAATCACCTTCGCGCCCTTCGTCAGCTCTGCTTCGGCCTGTGACAGCTGCTTGCTCGGGTCATTCAGCGCGTTGAGAACGTCGATCTGAACGCCGGGGATGAGCTTCTGAAGCGCCTGTTTGAACAGCGGTGCGTCGGCACCCTCCCACCGGGGAGTGACGTTCTCCGGCAGCAGGAATGCGACCGTCGCTTCCGTTGTACCTCCTGCGAAGACCACCTGAAGGCTCAGAGCGGTCATAAGCAGTAAGGCAAAAACCAGGATTAGATTCTTCCTCATAATGACCTCCTCAATGAAACTCTCGATATTCTTCAATGGTAAGGGCCGCGAGTCCAGTTGTCAAGTGATCGAATTGACTCCAATAAAAAAGCCCTGCCAAATCGACAGGGATCAGCGCGGAGTCGCCGCCCAGGAAGTTGCCGACCACCCGAGTACTCCGGCGGATCTCCCGCATGATCCGTTCCAGCGGATTGTTGGTGCGGATGGGTCGCCAGTGCTCTGACGGAAATAACATATACTCCAGCGTCTCGCCGATCCCCCCAGAAACCAGATGCGCACTCTTGGCTAGCTTCATGTAGATCATTGAAAGTAGGGACGATGTTGACAATGCTCGGAAATTAGCCCGCTACGACGGTTGTTTTATCGCCTTTGTTTTTCAGGGGATGGGGATATGCATGATAGAAAGCCTTCTAACAGCAGAGAAGGCGGAATCCAAATCACCGTGACCGTGATGTGGATTGAATACTACTTGCAGGCATCGATCCTCTTCTATCTATCAGTGATTGCTGCGAGCGTTGTTTTTCGAGTTCGAACAGCTTCCTACGGATAATTTAGATAGTTTCCGCTCGTCACAGCTGCATCGTGGGCGCTGTCATTGGCCGTGTTGAGAGTATCCATTCCCGGAGCGTCCGCCAGAATTTGGGTGCCGTCATAATCCTGGTATAAATAGCCGATGAAATTCGCATTGAAGCTATTGTTGGTAATCGTATGCCCCGTAACGTCCTGATTCGATGAAGACGGACCTTCTTTGATGGCTACCACGTTGGAGTAGGTCCCTCCGGTTGAGTGGAAATTGTTATCGGTGATCGTCAGGTTCGTGATGTGGTCATCGGCCCAATAACTCGAATCA
>Ga0315554_1000486_pt1 | contig 23638 bp, 23 predicted proteins | sample SalMarSW160370MG_FD_202114 | JGI IMG/M metagenome (GOLD analysis project Ga0315554, IMG submission 202114) | Salt marsh sediment microbial communities from the Plum Island Ecosystem LTER, Massachusetts, United States - Salt Marsh Sediment SW1603-70 ...
TTTTGCCATACCCCATTTTGCTGATCTCCATGGTATCGAGATCAGCTTACCGCCTCGTTTTGGATATCAAAGCCTTCAGGAACAAATCCTACGTTCAGAGCTACAATCCCGAACATGGGGATGCGTTGATATGAGCTGGTATCTACTAATACCGTTTGGCTTCTTGATTGTTGCGTTCGCCATCCGCATGCCCATTGGTCTCGGGATGCTGGCTGGCTCGATTGCCTACTATATTGCCAAAGGCTTGAGCCTTGGCTCATTGTTAAACACCGTATGCTATGGCCTGACGAACGCATACATTCTCATCGCCATTCCGCTGTTCATTTTCACAGCCAACGTGATGAACTCCAGCGAGGTAACGGATAAGATATTTGCCTTTGCCAGATCCCTGATAGGACGCAGGCACGGCGCAACCGGTTACGTCAACATAGTGGCCTCGTTGATTTTTGCCGGTATGACCGGAAGCGCGGTGGCCGATGCCTCCGGCCTCGGCACGCTGGAGATTGCACAGATGAAAAAGGAAGGCTACGACATGCCTTTTTCCTGTGCAATCACGGCTTCAACAGCGGTTATCGGTCCCATCTTTCCTCCCTCCATACCGTTTGTCATCTACGCCATGATTTCCGGCGCTTCGGTAGGCAAGCTGTTCATGGGCGGTATGGTGCCGGCGATCATCCTCTGCATCGTGATGGGAGTCTACGTTTACTTCGTTTCCAAGAAACGAGGCTATCCGATCGGCGCCAAGGTTACCTTCAGGTATTTTATAAGCAGTACGTTCAAAGCCGTACCGGCGCTGCTGACCCCGGCCATTCTCCTGCTCGGGATCTATACGGGTATCATGACGCCGACGGAAGCAGGAGCCGTGGCGGCTGCCTATACGCTGATTATCGCGTTCCTGGTCTACCGTACCCTGAACGCCAGAGCTCTTGGTACGATCCTGTTCAATACGCTGAGAATCACAGGAGCGATCTTTCTGGTGATAGCGGGGGCTTATGGTTTTTCGTTTATCGTTACCTCTGAACAGGTATCAAAAATCGTTGTAGAGGCGATGAGCGGAATCGTACACAGCCCCTGGGTGTTCCTGCTCACAGCCAATATTCTATTCCTAATTCTCGGCGCACTGGTGGATGTAAATGTTTCCGAGCTCGTGTTTATCCCGATTATCCTGCCGCTGGTGAAATACTTTAACATCGATCTGGTTCATTTTGGAGTACTGATCTGCCTGAACATGATGATCGGTCTGTTAACGCCGCCGTTTGGCATGCTGCTGTTTGTAACAGCCGGCATCGGCAAGGTATCCATGAAGGATCTGATACGGGAGGTGCTGCCGCTGATAGGCGTGCTGTTGGTTGCACTGGCAATCATCACCTATATCCCGGATACGGTGATGTTCATGACGCATCTGGTGAAATGACAGGGGAATTCATGAAAACAGTCGGCAATAAAAAGGTCATGGTCTATGAAAACCTGAAGCGGCGAATCATCGACTGCGAGCTTGCTCCGGGGCTGCCCATTAACGAGGCGGATTTTGCCAGTGAGCTCGGTGTAAGCAAAACCCCTGTAAGGGAAGCATTACGGCAGCTGGAAAGGGATGGCTTCGTAGACAATGTTCCCGGTCGGGGATCGACGATTTCCCACATTACTCCGATGGATATCCGCGAGATACTCGAGATTCGGGAAATCATCGAAACCGGAGCGGCCAAGCATGCCGCTCAATCTCAGCCTCACGATGAAGAATTGATGAAAAAGAGAACCGAGCATCAACAGCTGCTCAGAGATGGGCCGGAAAGTGAGGAATATGTCCATGAGTGGGGCGAGTGGGAGGATGTCCATCTATCCATCGTACAAGCCCTGGGCAACCAGATGTTTCTCAATATGTATGAAGATTTGCTGGACCGCATCAAAAGGATCAGAAACCATTTTGGCCAACGTTTTACACAACGGCGGTTTCACGAGATTATCAGCGAGCACGTGGGGATCCTGGATGCCATACTCGAGGGCGATCCGGATCGTGCAGAACAGGCGGTCAAGAATCACCTGCAAAACGCCGGAGCCTTCCTCATGGGGCTCTCGGTCATTCGGAAGGAGTAACTCTATGGTGCACGTTTTCACTCAAGTGCCCAGACCGGAGCGAAAGCTGGTGGAAGCATTCAAAGGTCTCGGAGCCGCCACGGTCTACGAGGCCGCCGGGCGCAGGGGCTCCGTAGATCCCAGGATCAAGCCGCTGGCCAGGGGGATCCGACTGCTGGGGCCGGCTTTTACCGTCGAATGCCATCCGAAAGACAATCTGATGCTGCACAAAGCTCTACAGATTGCTCAGGAGGGCGATGTTCTGGTCGCCTCCACTCAAGGCTATCCCGAAGCGGGATACTGGGGCGGATTGATGTCCGGATCCGCCGTCGCCCGGCAATTGGGGGGTCTGGCGATCGACGGCTGCGTCAGAGATAGTGCAGAATTACTCGAACTGGGTTTCCCTGTTTTTTGCCGCGGCACCTGCATCCGGGGCACAACCAAAGGAACCCTCGGACGTGTAAACCATCCGATAGTATTTGGCGAGGTTGTCGTCAACCCGGGTGATCTGGTTCTGGGGGATGATGACGGGTTGGTCATCGTAGCTCCGGCGGAGATCGAAGCGGTGCTGAAAGCCTCCCAGGAGCGGGTGGCCAAGGAAGTGAAGAAGGCATCGGAGCTTGCCAAAGGCGTCAGCAGTGTCGAGCTGAACAAACTCGAGCCGGTCTTCCGCTCTCTGGGGCTGGTCGAGGAGTAACGGTGAACGTCAGCTCCGATCACCTGAGGAAAGTCGGTCTCGAATTGCTGCAAACCGCCGGGGCCGGCCTGCAGGAAGCGGGACTCGTAGCGCAGAACCTTGTAGCGGCTGAACTGCGCGGTGTGCCGACTCACGGGATCAACCTTCTGCCCGCAATCCTTGAAAGAATTGCAGCCGGACAGATGGAGGTTCCTACGGAATTGAAGGTGATCGCCGACGAACAGGCGATCACGCACATCGACGGAGGCAACGGTTTCGGACAGACGGCGGCCGCAGAGGGCATGCGCCGTAGCATTGAGAAAGCCCGCCGCTTCGGGATCGGCTTTTCACTGATCAGCAAAACCAACAATATCGGCTTGCTGGCGCTTTACTCGTTGATGGCTGCAAGGGAAGGGATGGTCGGAATCTGCGCGTGCAACGGCGCCGCATCGATGGCTCCCTGGGGAGGAGCCGATCCCTTCTTCGGGACGAATCCGTTCTCGATTGCGGCTCCCGGCGGGGCGGGGGATCCCGTTGTGCTGGACATGTCGACCACGGTTGTGGCGCGGGGAAAAATCAGACGCGCGGCGAGGCTAAAGGAACGAATTCCCCTCGGCTGGGCGCTCGATGCCAGCGGCACGCCTGCCGACGATCCGGAAGCGGCAATTCGGGGGACATTGATGCCGGTGGGAGAATACAAAGGCTACGGCATGGCTTTTTTCATCGATCTGATCTGCGGGTTGCTGTCCGGGTCCAGCTATGCCCGTGCGGTGCGTACATTTCACCAGCCCGAAGGTCCGACCGGCGTGGGTGTCTTGACCATGGCAATCGACATTAATCGATTTATGCCGATTGACAGTTTTTCAAAGCTGATCGAAGAACATATCCGGACAATCCGGGACTCGAGGAAGGCCAAAGGACAGAACCGAATCTACCTGCCGGGAGAGATCGAGGCCGAACGGGAGCGTCTGAACAGAGTTCAAGGTGTGGAGATCGATCCGCCGGTTGTGAAGGCGATCGACGCTCTTTTAGAAAAAAGGGGCCTGGGCTTGCGCCTGGGGGACGGAGAGGTGCGGGCATGAACAGGATCCTGAGGGTGAATACGCGTACCGGTGACATAAGATGGCAAACCTGCTCCAAAGAAGAGCAGAAGTGGGGTGGGCGTTCCTTCATCGCCCATCATTCTTTATTAGAAATCGACCCTCTGTGCGATCCCCTGGGGAGAAATAACAGGCTGATCATAGCATCGGGGCTTCTGGGGGATACTCCCGTGACCACGGCCGGACGTATATCCGTTGGCGGCAAGAGCCCTCTGACTGGAGGGATCAAAGAGAGCAATGTCGGTGGGGCTGTCGGCAAGAGGATGGCCCGACTCGGACTGAAGGCGGTACTGCTGGAAGACGCTCCCGACAGCCCGAAGCCCCGGGTCCTGCTCATCCGCAAGGACCATGCAGAGCTGATCGATGAACCGGACCTGCGGGGTAATAAAACTTCAGAAACCTTGAAGATCCTCCGAAATCGATTCGGCTACAAATGCGGTTTGCTCTGTGTAGGTCCGGCCGGAGAAATGGGATTGTCCGGCGCCTGCGTGGCTACAACGGATCACACCGGGGTCCAGCTGCGGGTGGCCGGCCGGGGTGGACTCGGAGCTGTCATGGGGGTGAAGGGCATCAAAGCGGTTGTGTTTGATGCCGAGGGAGCCGAGTCGGTGCGCCCGGCGGACCTCGCCGCACTCACCGCCGCCAGCCGCGAACTCAACAAGATCCTGCGGGACGACCCCAAGACCGACAACCGCCACAACTTCGGCACCCCCGCGGTGCTGTCCCTGTGTAATGCGTTGGGTATCCTGCCCACGCGCAATTTCCGCTACGGGCAGTTCGATCAGGCCGAGGCGATTTCGGGGGAGATGATTGCCGAGTTGATCGACAAGCGCGGCGGTGAAGGGCAGAAGGGATTGCCCTGCGTTCAGGGCTGCATTATCGCCTGCTCCAATATTTTCGCCGACCCTTCAGGCAGGACCACGGTTGCCTCTCTCCAGTACGAAAACATCGGGCTGCTGGGATCGAACTGCGGGATCGGGGACATCGACGCGATCGCCGAACTGAACCATCTCTGTAACCAGGTTGGAGTCGACACCATCGAGACCGGCGCCGCGCTCGGCGTGGCCATGGAAGCCGGAATCATCCCCTTCGGGGATGCGGAAGGCGCCAAGGACCTTCTCCGCCAGGTGGGAGAGGGAACTCCTCTGGGCCGGATCATCGGCAGCGGGGTCGTCGTCACCGGACGGGTGCTCGGAGTACGCAGGGTTCCGGCGGTGAAGGGACAGGCGATGCCGGCCTACGATCCTCGCTCTCTGAAGGGTATCGGCGTGACCTATGCCATGTCCCCGATGGGGGCGGACCATACGGCCGGGAATGCCCTCGAAACGGCCAGAAGCCACGATCCCCTCAGTCGGGAAGGCCAGGTCGAGATCTCCTTCCGGCTTCAAATTCGGGGAGCCATTCTGGACAGCCTTGGGGTTTGTCTGTTTATCCGTCCCGTCTTCGTCAAGGATCCTTCCCTGGCCGCGCGGCTGCTCAATGCCCGCTACGGCTGGAAATGGACGTACCGGGATGTCAGGAATATGGGGCTCGATTGTCTGCACACCGAAGGGAAGTTCAACCGCAGTGCAGGTGCATCTGAGGCTCTGTGTGATGTTCCCGAGTTCATGCGCACCGAGCCGCTCCCGCCGCACGACAGCGTATTCGATATACCTAAAGAGGATATGGACAAGATCTGGAGCGTACAATTAGAGGAGGATGTGTTTTGAAAGAAGCAGGAGTGAAGAACGTGCTCGATGGGCAGGTCTGCCTTGTGACGGGAGCTGCCGGTGGAATCGGGGAAGCGATCGCCCGACGGTTTTACGAAGCGGGGGCCAGACTCGTGCTGCTCGGCCATCATACGCCGGGCACCGAACAACTCGCCCGCGACCTGGATTCGTCGGGCGATCGGATCCTGTGCCTGCGGGCGGACGTGACCGCAGAACAGGAAGTTCAATTCGCCGTGGAGCAGGCAGTCGAGCGCTTCGCCAGGATCGATGTGGCCGTGAATGTCGCCGGCACCATCCGGCACCTGCCTATCGAGAAGATGAGCCTTGAAGATTTCGAGAGCGTTTTACGCGTCAACCTCACGGGAACATTCATCGTCTGTAGAGCGGTGATTCCCATCATGAAGAAACAGGCCAGGGGGAAAATCGTGAATATGGCCTCTTTGGCGGGACGTACGGGAAGGCCTGGAGTGGGGGTGAATTACGCCGCCGCCAAGGCCGGCATCATCGGTCTGACCCAAACGCTTGCCCGGGAGGCGGGTCCGGCGGGCATCTATGTCAACGCCATCGCTCCCGGTCCGATTCTTACCAAATTAACCAGGCAGGTGGGCCCGGAGGTATTCGCCCAATGGAACGTCGGCCGGGCGGTAAGCAAGGACGGGCTGCCGGAGGATGTGGCCGAGGCTGCACTGTTTCTCGCTTCAGCCCAGTCCGACTGGATCACGGGAGCTACCCTGGACATCAACGGCGGAATTCTCATCCGCTAGACATATATATCAAGGAGGAAGGCATGCCATCAGCCATAGCGGTCCACATCAAAGACGTAAAGGGAATTAAACGAGACCCGCCGCGGGTTTCGTGGATACTGGTGTCCGAAAAAACGGTAGGCGCCAAGAATCTCGCAGTCGGTATCAATGAGACCGCCCCGGGCAGCATGGTGCCGGAGCACGAGCACGGTGCGGAGGAAGAGGTGATGCTCTTTCTCTCGGGAAGGGGAAAATTCGTAACCGAGGAGCAGGAGATTCCTCTGGAGCCGGGTGTGTGCGTCTTCAACCCGCCCGGCGGCAAACACAAGATCGTCAACACCGGTGACGAGGTGCTGAGGTTCGTCTGGATCTATTCACCCCAGTTGCCGAGCCACAGAAAAGGAGAATGATGATGTCGAAGTGGAAATTCCCGCCGGAGGGCGGGCACATGGAGAAACCTTCGAAGATCTACTACCAGACCATGACGAAAAAGGACGTGGAAGAACGCCTGAAGGTCAACGACGTCCTGCTGATCCCTCTAGGTTCCACGGAGAACCACGGGGACGGTCAACCCTACGGTGAGGATACCTTCATCGTGACCCGAATGGCGGAGATGATCGCCCAGAAAACGGGCTGCACGGTTTCAGAGCCGGTATGGTTCGCCTCCCATCCCTTTTCCCATCTCGGGCAGAAGGGAACCGTACCGATCCCGGATCAGGTGAACTCGGCCTACATCCGGGCACTTATCTGCGGATTTTGGAACACCGGTTTCCGCAAGCAGATCTACATGGGCAGCCACGGCCAGGAGTACATCATTCCCTCAGCCATCCAGGAGTGGGGGAAGAAGTACCAGGTTCCAGCGGTGATCATCTTTCTGGATGTAACCAAGATCATGGGCGACGGCCTGAAGGACAAAGCTCACGGCGGACCTTTCGAAACACCCTTCCGGCACGGCGATGAAGCGGAAAACTCCCTCTGTCTGGCCCTGTTCCCCGAGTTCGTGCAGATGGAAAACGTGGTGGATACGAAAACCTGGGGGTTTCTGCCGGAGGGGCACATCGACAAGGGCGGTGATATCTACAACTATCCGATCCCCGGTCAGAGTCATATCGGCGGTGGCGGGGTGGAGTTTGCCCTCTATCCGGAAGGTGTATTGGGCAAACCGTCGCTCGCTAAAGCCGAAAAGGCCTACCAGGCCATAGAAAATTTTTTGAATTACACTGTACGACTTCACGACGATATTCTCGAAAAATTCCCCCCTGGTGTACTGCCGGAGAGTAAATACATGACCCAGCGGGACAAAGAGGAGATCGACAAGCTGCTTAAAGGCCCGTCTGACGGCGGCAAGCATATCTACACCCTCGGCTGGCCGCCGTAAGGGAAGGTATTACTTCTTGAAGGGAAAGAAAATACGTATCGCTTCAATCGGGGTGGGAATGATAGGGCATGTCCATGCGAAAATCCTATCGCGTATGGAAGAGTGCAATTACACGGGTATAGCAGATTTCGATCCGCAGGCGGAAGAAATCGCAAAACAGCTCGGTACACGATTCTATGAAGACTACAAGGAGATGATCGACAAGGAGCGTCCCGATGGAGTGGCTGTTTCGGTTCCGAACGAACTCCACGAATCGATTGGATGCTATTGTTTGCAGCGGGGAGTGCACGTCTTCATGGAGAAACCCATTGCGCCAACGATTTCCGAAGCCCAGGCCCTGATAAAAAGTGCACGGGAAAGCAATGCGAGACTCCTCATCGGCCATCACCGGCGATTCAATCCGATGGTGAACGCCACGAAAGAAATGATTGCCAGAGGAGATCTGGGCGATATTGTAGGCATATCGGTACTGTGGGCCATGTACAAACCAAGCGAGTACTTTGTAGCCGGCGAGTGGAGAAAGAAGAAGGGAGGGGGCCCCATTCTCATCAACACGATCCATGAGATGGACGATTTACGCTACCTGTACGGCGAAATCGAACGTGTGTATGCCGAGGCAAGCAACAAAACCCGCAAGTTCGAAGTCGAAGACACCGTATGTGCTACCGTGAGGTTTAAGGATGGGGTGCTTGCCAGTGTGTTGATGTCTGATACCGCACCCTCTCTGTGGGCATACGAGGCCACGATGGGGGAGAATAAATTCTTCTTTCCCACGAAAGGAGATATATACCACTTTTTAGGCAGAAAAGCATCTTTGACTTTTCCGGGAATGGTAAAGGTCTATTATGCTGACCCTTCAAAAATGGGTTGGCAATATCCTTTGACCACGGAACACCTCGATATCAAGAGCAGTGATCCCTATCCGGAACAAATGTCACATTTTTTCAGAGTAATAAGGGGAGAAGAGAAACCGAGAACCAGCGGCGAAGACGCCCTCAGAACGTTACGCGTGACCTCGGCTATAATCGAATCTGTAGAAAAAAGAAAACCGATCACTGTCGAGTATTCACCGTAAAAGTTTCGTCCAACCTCTGTTTCGAAAAAAAGTATAGACAGGGAGGACACCGATGAAAGCAATCGTTAAGACAGATCAGACGGCAGGATCATTTGCAGTCAAAGACATACCGGTCCCGAAACCGAAGCCGACGGAGGTCCTTGTACAAATCAAGGCTACAGGACTGTGTTATACCGATATGTCGATCCTCAATGGGCAATACAAAGGAAGAAAACCCGTACCCATACCGATGATCATGGGCCACGAAGGTGCGGGTGTCATCGCCGAGCTTGGAGAAGAGGTCGGCACGCTGGAGGTCGGCCAACGGGTAGGGTTCGAGGCGCTGGGCGGCTGCGGCAAGTGCTACAACTGCAGAACGGGCAACAAGAATATGTGTACCGATTGGAATCACATCGGCATCACCTATGACGGCACCTTCGCCGAATATATGGTCATCTCCGAAGACCTGATTCACGTGTTGCCGGACAACGTGGAGTTCGCCGATGCCGCTCTGCTTGAGCCGCTGGGTCTGGTGGTGAGATCAATCGAACATGTACAACCTGCTATCGGTGAAAGCGCTGTAATCGTCGGCCCCGGCACGGTCGGCCTGCTGCATCTGCAGGCCCTCGTTGCTGCGGGCCTGTCCAAGCTGATCGTAGTGGGGCTGGATATCGACAAGATCAGGTTCGGGATCGCGGAAAAATTGGGAGCGACCCATATCGTAAATGCGGGCAAAGAGGATCCGGTTGAAGCTGTTTTGGATATCACTAACGGTCGGGGCACCGATATTGTAATAGAGACGGCAAGCTCCCCCAAAGTTTGGGATTTTCTCCTCGATCTCGCTGCCGCGAGAGGGCGCATCTCCTGTTTCGGGCTCTATCCTGAATCCAATTTCAAGCCCCTCGCCATAATTCGCAGCGGTGTAACGATCTATGGGGATGTGGCGTTTCTGCAGAGACACTTCATTCGAGCGATTGGTTGGCTGGAATCCGGCAAGGTGTCAGGACAGGCTCTAGTAACAAAAAGATTTACTTTGGGGCAGGCCAAGGAGTCTTTCGAAGCGTTCAAACACAAAGAAACAGTGAAATGCCTTTTCGAGCCCTGATGTCGAGTGTCCGGATGCATAAAAGGTACAGGTGATATGAACCGAAGTAAAAAACCTCCCTTTGACGCGACCAGGCTGGTTGCCCTGATGGAGGAGTCGGAGGTGGAATTGCTTCTGGCTTCGACCCGTCACAATATCCGCTATCTTACGGGCGGCTATTACTATCCACTGTACATGTGGGATTCTCATGCCCGAAGAACGCAGTATCTCTCTTTCGCCTGCATACCCCGCCGCCTTGATAACTCCTTTTTTGTGGGACGGCCCGGCGAAAGGGAGGTGATGCAGGAAGCGGATGTGTGGCCGGGACAGTGCTACGAGAGCGAGCAAATAGCGAGTCTGTCGACCGCGGCCAGGACGGTGGAGGTGTTGAAGCAGCAGCGTCTGGATGCTCTGCGCATCGCCGTGGAGCTTCCCTCCCTCCCAGCGGACGTCTTTGGGGTGCTGAAAGACCTGCTTCCCAATGCAGAATTTGTCGACGCTGTGCCCATTATGGATAAACTTCGGGCCGTGAAGAGGCCTGATGAGATCCAGAGAATCCGCGAGGGAACAAAGAAGAACCAGGAAGCTTTAGCGGCGGTCCTGACATCGGGCAAGGCCGGAGCTACAACCGCAGAGATTGGTGATCAGGTCGCTAAAGAGTTCCGCAAAAGGGAGCTTCATTTCCTGTACGCTCTGGTGTGTGCAGGACCGAGTTTCTTCAGGGCGCCATCAGAAAAAAGGATCTGGAGGCCGGATCATATACTCCACATCGATGCCGGTGGAATGATCAACGGCTACATCGTGGAGTTGTGCCGAATGGGCTGTCTTGGCGAGCCCTCGGGTCTTGCAGAGGACCTGTTGCAGGGATGCCGGGATTTGGAGAATGTTGTACTCGGTACGCTCCAGCCTGGAGTCGTAGCCAGCAACGTGCAACGCAGCGCGGATGCGTTCTTGGCGGAATATCCACTCGGCAATTATGGCAAATTCATAGCCCATGGGATCGGTTTGGTCCATCATGAGGATCCGGTGATCGATGCGCATTCCAGTGATCTTTTACAGGAAGGAATGGTACTGTCCATCGAAATGGAGTTCCGACACACCGAAGTGGGCCATGTAAAAATAGAAGACATGGTCGTGATATCTCAAAGCGGAAACGAACTGCTCATACCTCCAGGCAACGACTGGTTTATCTCCACTCCCTGAATCGGTTATAATTAATCTCCAGCTCGATGGACCTGCGGGTTCTGTTGCTGCCACGAGCAAATCGATGGATGGTGCAACGATGGCTACCGTACGAACAAAACTGATCAGCCTCCTGGGTTGCCCGCTGGGGCAGACCCTTGCTCCCCAGATGTTCAATGAAACCTTCCGGAAACTGAATCTGGATTATTTTTATTTCCCGATCGAGATTGGAAAAAATAAGCTGGAGGCGGTTGTGAACGGAATCCGCTGCATGAACTATGCAGGATTCAACGTTACCAAACCCAACAAGATCAAGATACTGAACTATCTTGATGAAGTGGACGAATTGGCGGAAATAATCGGCTCCGTCAATGTGGTTACCATTAGAAACGGGAAGCTCAAAGGGTACAATACCGACGGAATCGGATTTGTACAGGCGTTGCTCGACGAAACGGGCATGGATCTCGGGAAGAACACATTTCTGATCTTAGGCGCTGGTGGAGCTGGCAGGGCTTTGAGCTCCACGTTGGCCTACCAGGGTGCGAAGAAACTGTATATCATTGATAAAATCGATGAATCCAGCTCCTCGCTGGCAGAGAACATCAACCGCAAGATCAGGGAATGCGCTGAGTTCATCCCCTTCGCCAAGACACCGATCCGGCAGTTGATTCAAAAGAGCGATGTGCTGGTGAATGCCACAGGGGTAGGCATGCAGCCTCATATCGAGGATACACCGGTGAAAAAAACGCTGCTACACAAAGACCTGTTCGTGTACGATATCATTTACAGTCCTCTCAAAACCAAAATGCTTCTCGAGGCAGAACGAGCGGGATGCAGGACCATGAATGGAATCGATATGGCGATCATTCAGGGGATCAAGGGCTTTGCTTTGATGACGGGCATGCCTGAACCGGCTGCGATAATGAGGGAAGCCATGTACAAGCTAATCGCTGACTAGCAATCAACGCTTTTTGAAGATGGGCTGCATCAAGGTGCATGAGGAGATCAAGCACCACGTTCCCAAGAATATATTGTTGTTGCCGGGGACTATGAAAAACGGCTGTTCCATGCCATCCTAACGCACAACGGCTGGGCATCACAGCTGCAGCCGAGCAGGTGGAAGCGGGAACGAGCAGCGAGGTTAGATTCGTGAGCAAGCACATCGCAGTTATTCACGGACCAAACTTGAACATGCTGGGCAAACGGGAAATCGGAATCTACGGCGGCAAGACGATGGAAGACATCAACTCCGCTGTCGCCGCTGAAGCCCGGAGGCTCAACGTGACCGTGGAGTTCTACCAATCGAACACGGAAGGCGAACTGGTTACTTTTATTCAGAAGTGCAGAGGAAGAGCGGACGGTATATTGCTGAACGCCGGGGCTTATACGCATTACTCCGTAGCCCTCCGTGATGCTATCAGTGCCGCGCAGGTTCCCACGGTGGAAGCCCACATCTCAAATATCTACAAGAGGGAAGCCTTCCGTCACATCTCCATGATTGCACCGGTATGTATCGGACAAATCTGCGGCTTCGGCGCCTTCAGCTACATCGTGGGACTAAGGGCATTGATAGAGGACAGGCTGGATCCCTGGTTGGTTTAAAGGTGCATGGGCAAGGAGCATGTATTGAAGAAAAAAAGCTTTCTGGTTATATCAGGACCCAATTTAAATCTACTGGGAACACGCAAGACCTCCATCTACGGGAAAGGATCGCTGGAGGATATCCATCGCGGCCTTCAGCAGCGCGCAGAAGAGCTGAATGTGAAAGTTGAATGCAAACAGTTCAACAGCGAGGGGCCGATCGTAGACTGCCTGCAGGAGGCACCGGGACGTTTTGACGGAATTATCATCAACGCCGGTGCTCTGGCCCACTACAGCTATGCACTGCGCAGTGCCATAGGAGCCACGCTCCTGCCGTGTGTGGAAGTGTTTATTTCCAACGTGTATGCCCGGGAAGAGGAGTTCCGCCACAAATCGGTCATAGCGCCGGTATGTGTCGGCGTAATTTCCGGTTTCGGCAAAAAAAGCTACCTGCTGGCCTTGGACGCATTGGCCAATCTGACCGAGGTATAGACGAAGGAATCGGCGCATGGATGTTCAGTGGGGCAAGATGGTAACGGATCTGCAGCAGGTGGAGCGGGCCGCTATGGAGGGGTTCGAATTTGTGCATCCGGTGAATGACCTGGTCACGAACCTGAGGGATGGACAGGTCCTTCGGCAGAAAAAACGCATCCTGGAAGGCGGGCCGCCCTTCAAGGTTTGCGGGATTCCGCTTTCCGCAGATGTGCGGGTAACTCAGAAAGGTTTCAATATCTACGTCTGGATGGAGCACCTGAAGAACGCGGCATCCCGTATGGCGGAACTGGGCTGCAGGAAGCTGGTCTGGAGCGACGGCAGGGCAAGGGTTCTTCCCGTTGAAGGGGCTACCGCCGGATCCAAGGAGCAGGTTCTCCAGTTCCTGCATATGCTCTGCGCAGTGGCGGCGGAGTTCGACATGACCGTCCTGGTCGAACCGCTCGGCCCCCGGCGGACCAATTTTTTGAATACGATGAAAGAGACGAGTGAGTTTCTTCCCCGGGTGCGGAAGGAAAACCTGTCATCCGTGATCAGCCTGCGGGAGCTCGAGCAGATCGGCCTCTCCCTGTCAGACCTCGCCGAATATCGACAGCTTGTAGACCACGTGCAGATGGACAATCCCCGCTTCTACGATGGAGCACGAGTTTGCCCGCGTCCGAACGACGGTTACGAATACCGCCCGTTTCTGCAGGCACTGAAGGATGCAGGGTATTCGGCGGATATCAGCCTGCCGGGCGATGCAGATGCCGGTGGGTTGGCGTTTTGCCGGGGGCTTTGGAACGAATAGCGATGTCCGCCTGTATTGCCGGTAAAGGTCTCAAGCCTTGACCTACAGCCTTGCCGGGCGATAAGCTTTGCAGTCAACAACCGATTGGGAGGAATCCAAGTGGACACAGGTGCCGAATATTTGAGCCCGCAAGATCGCCGAAAGTTAGAGGAGCTGGGAAACCCATCGGTCCTGGAGATCACGGAGAAGTATCTCGCTATCCTCAAGCCAGAAAAAACTACGGTCATCACCGACGACCCCGCCGATATCCGCTACGTCCGGGAACTGGCGCTCCGGAATCGGGAAGAGGAAAAGCTGGCTATGAAAGGGCACACGATCCACTATGACGGCTACCATGATCAGGCCAGGGACAAGCAGAACACCCGAGTTCTGGTTACCCCGGGGATGAAGATGAGCAAGGTCATCAACACCGTTTCCCGCGAGCAGGGGTTGGAGGAGGTGCTCGAGATCATGGGCGGCGCCATGGCCGGGAAAGAGGCCCTGGTGCGCTTCTTCTGTCTCGGGCCTATCGGTTCCCGCTTCGCCATTCCCGCCCTTCAGATCACGGATTCCTCATACGTTGCCCACAGCGAGGATATCCTCTACCGAACCGGCTACCAGCAGTTCAAACAGCTGAAGGGCTCGGAGCAGGCGGATTACTTCACCTTCATCCATTCGGCCGGTCCTCTGGATGAACGCAACAACACGAAAAACGTGGATGAGCGCAGGATCTTCATCGACGTGGTCGGCAATCAGGTATTGACTGTCAACAACCAGTACGCCGGCAACAGCCTGGGCTTGAAGAAATTGGCCCTCCGGTTGGCCGTCTACAAAGCGAATCATGAGGATTGGCTGGCCGAACATATGTTCCTCCTTGCAGCCAAACCGGAAGGAAAGGAACGGCTCACCTATTTTGCCGGCGCCTTTCCGAGCGCCTGCGGTAAGACCTCCACGGCCATGATCCCGGGTCAGATGATACTGGGGGATGATATAGCCTACATCCGCAGCGCTCCCGACGGCCGAGCCTATGGAGTCAATATCGAGCAGGGAATCTTCGGCATCATCATGGATGTCAACCCGGTGGACGATCCGGTGATCTTCGAGGCGTTGACCACACCCCGGGAGCTGATCTTCTCCAACGTGCTCATCAATCAGGATCAGGCTTACTGGCTGGGCATGGGCAAAGACCTACCCAAAGAAGGACGCAACCACTTCAGCGATCATTGGAAACTGGGGGACAAAGACGAAGCAGGCAACGATGTGGACTACTGCCACCAGAACGCCCGTTACACGATACGCATCTCCGAGCTGACCAACGCCGACCCGAAGCTTCACGACCCCGAAGGTGTTCCGATCGAAGGAATCATTTACGGTGGCCGGGATTCCGATACCTCCGTACCCGTTTTTCAGAGCCTGGATTGGGTTCACGGCGTGGTGATCGGCGCCACCCTGGAATCGGAAACCACCTTCGCCACCCTAGGCAAAGGGGGGGTGCGGGCCTTCTCTCCGATGGCGAATATCGACTTCCTCGTGGTTCCGCTGGGCCGTTATATCCATAGCCATATCGACTTCGGCGCAAGATTGAAAAACGCGCCTCTGGTGTTTGCCACCAACTACTTCCTGAAGAAGGAAGGCCGTTTCCTCAACGAGAAGGTCGACAAGAAGGTCTGGCTTCTCTGGATGGAGGGTAGGGTGCACGGCGAATACGAGGCCATAGAGACACCGATCGGCTATATTCCCAAGTACGTAGATCTGCGTTCCCTGTTCAAGAGCGTCTTCAAGCGCGATTACACTTCGAAAGAATACGAGGAGCAGTTCTCGATCCGTATAGACAAGTTCCTCGAAAAGATCGAGCGCATGGAGAAGATCTATGCGGAAGAGCAGGAGGTGCCGGAGAGTTTCAGCGGCTATCTGCAGACCCTGAAGAGCCGCTTGAGCGAAGCCAGGAAGAAGCACAACTCCGGAGTGGTTTCCCCCGCCGCCTTCACCGGCTAGCTGTTGATTTCCAGCTCCCGGATCCTTCTGAGCAGCGTCGTCGCCCGGTCGGACTTTTCCAGAGCCCGGGTCCAGGCTTTGCGCAGTTCGCTGTTTTCCCGGCCCCCGATTTTGTTGAGGTTTACCAGTGAATCGTAGCGATCTCCCGGCTGACCTTTTAGGATTCCGTACAGCAGGGCCTTGAGGTTTTCGATCTGCTCAAAAAAGGAGTCCAGCAGAGCTCTGGCTTGACCGTCGGCCCGAGCCAGGATATCCGCTATCCGTTTCCGCCGGAGTCGCTCTCCCAGGGCCTGTCCCTTGACCTCCTGGATAGCAGCCCGCAGCTCCCCCTGAGGGCCGAGTGAGGATTCGAGCTCTTCGATCTTGGCCTCCGCCTCGCTTAAGTAGACGAAGGCGTCGGTGTAGGCGTGTCGGTTATCCTCCTTGTAGAACTCGCCATTGAGATAGATGAGCTTCAGGGAGCGGGAAAGTGGAGGGAAAACGGTCCTCAAAAACCCCTTTATGAATGACATGGAGAGCTCGTGTTGGACCGGGGTATCCCCGCCGAACTTCTCCGCCCGATAGTTCAGCATGGTCGGCAGGGATATGCTGTCCAAAAACTCCAGAGCCTCCGAGATCAGGGTGCTGCGTGTCCGGGAGTGATAAAACTCCAGATAACGATGATGCACCCATTGACGCCAGAACTCCTTGAAGGAGGAGAACCAATCGGTCGTGGAGGGGCGAGGCGCGGGATAGTAGCCGGGGTCCCGGGTGAGCAAACGCAGTAGGCTTACCAGAGGTACCCGGTCGCGGAACCGACGGATGCCCGCCAGGGCGGAGTGGATCATGGCCATGTCGTCCATCAACTGCTGTTCCAGATCGAATTCCTGCTCCTCCAGACGCTCCTGGTGAAGGAAGAGCAACAGATCGTAGAGGGCCTGAGCCGAGGGGGGGATGCGCACAGGTTCCAGGCTTTCGGCAAGCTCCTGCAGCGGTTTCCTGATATCCGCGAATTCCGCCTCCGGGGCTTCCTCTCCTTTGAATGCGGACAGCAGATCCTCGAAGGGATGACGGGCGAAGCTGTACAGTGCAAAGAAGGCCTGGGCGTCCCGGCCGATCCGCTGCCTGTCGTCCCGTGGGATCGCCTCGATCAGCTCCCGGAATCGCTTGAGCATCAGGGTGCGTACCGGCTTCTCCTCGCTGAAATGACCGTTCTCCCAGAAGACCTGCGGATCGGTCTGCTCCTGCAAACGTTCCCGGAAACCTCTCGGTTCGTCCCGCGTCAGGAACGCGACGAACTCGCTTCTGCGCTGCTCCAATACCTCCTGCAGGGGACCGTACAGGCTGCGGGCGTGCGCTCTGAGCAACAGCAGTTCTTCATGCATCCCGGTCAGACATCGGCATGAGGTAACCGAAATCAGGGAGGGATTGTCACGCTCTATGGCGACGGCAAGACGTTTTAGATGTCGTTCAACGAGCAGGGTAATCCTGTCTTTGTGGGAAAACAGGGATCTGACAAAGAGGATGATCCGTTCCAGAAGGTTCAGACTCGCCAGCTCCTCTTCCGGAACAAAGATCGAATCGCTTTCCTCCTCCGGCTGTAGCATTTGCTCGTAGACCGGCACGGAGCTCTGGATGCGAACCAGGAGAGCTCTCCGTTCCTGGTCAGTGAGCTCGCGCACCAACTGATCGAACACCGCGGGATCTGCCATGGTTCTATCGGTATTCTAGTGCCACAGTGCCGCCAGGTCAATCGGTTGCGCTTTCGCGTTGCAGACGAATCGGTCAAGCAATTTCCAGAGAAAGAGAATTTGACCCAATCCATTTTATAGACCATCGCAAACCCTCGGAGAAGTGGTAAAATTTAAAGCGCCACTTTAAATTTTCCAGTTTCCTCATTGTTATGGGTCCGTGCAATAATACCTGTTTTCCATAGGGTTGGCGGGTTCGCCCAAGAAACGATCCCAATAGGAGCAGGGCAGGGCCGTAGCACCGTTGACAATTGGCAACAGATGTTTAAATTGACATTGTGAAGAAAAACAGGAAAGCGGGTAGAGCCGTCGGGATCTGAGCACCGCGGAACTGCAAAACTGCAAGCCCGCCGATGATATCGGCTCACCTTGGCGAGAATAATGCGTCATCACAAGGTCGAGGAGTGGGAGAGCAGACTCAAACGGGTGTTTGACCGCGTCGACGACTACCTCGAAGAAAAGTACGGACACAAATATCCCCTCCACCCCGCGCGCCCGGCCCGGGGAGCAACCTCCAGCAAGGCCCACGACGGCCTGTTCAATATCGGCGCCAGTTTTTCAGCCGGATATGGGTCGAAACGCGGGGCCGGCTACGTCGTGGAGGTCCGCATGGTTACGCTGACCCGGGTTCCCCAGTACATCCGCGATCAGATCGAGGAGGAAGCCGTTGAGCGGCTTCGGGAGGAGCTGCCCAAGCAGTTCCCCGATCGGGAGCTGAAGGTGGAGCGGGACGGTCCGGTGTACAAGATCGCCGGAGATCTGCGCTTGTAGACCGGGTCTTGAAATAAACAAACCCTTTCTCTAATATAGGTGAATCTCGCCGCCCCCTTGAGTACCTGTACGTCCGGTGTTCTGGCGGGGCTACCAAAGGATTAGCGGAGGAGCACAAGTGAACTACTTTCTGACCGAAGAACAAGAGATGATCAGAGATCTGGCTGCCAGGATCGCCAAGGAAAAGGTGGCCCCGGTCGCTCTGGAGTACGACGAAAAGGGGATCTTCCCGCGGGACATCGTGGAGCTGATGGCCAAAGCCGACCTGTTCAGGGTGTTCATTCCCGAGGAGTACGACGGCCTGGGCGGCGGAATCATGGAGATGTCTCTGGTGGTGGAGGAGCTGTCCAAAGCCTGCGGAGGGATCGCCCTGGCCTACGCAGCCTCCGGCCTGGGCACGATTCCGATCATGCTCTTCGGAAGCGAGGAGCAGAAGAAGAAATACCTGCCCCGCCTGGCCGCCGGGGAGATCCTGGCTGCCTTCGCCCTGACCGAGCCGGAAGCGGGCAGCGATGCCGCGGCCGTAAAGACCAAGGCCTATCCGGAGGGGGACAACTACGTGCTCAACGGCACCAAGCAGTGGATCACCAACGGCGGGGAGGCGTTCATCTACACGGTGATCGCACTGACCGATCCGACCCGGGGACCCCGGGGCGCCTCGGCGGTGCTGGTGGAGAAGGATACTCCGGGATTCGAGTTCGGCAAGAAAGAGGATAAGATGGGGATCCGGGCATCAGTCACCCGGGAGCTGATCTTTAACGACTGCAAGGTTCCGAAAACGAATCTGCTCGGCCGCGAAGGGGCCGGATTCCTGGTGGCCATGAAAACCTTCGACAAGACCCGACCCGGGGTGGCGGCTCAGGCATTGGGCATCGCTCAAGGCGCGCTGGACAAGGCGGTGGACTACTCCCGGGAGCGCAAGCAGTTCGGCAAGCCTATATCCGCCTTCCAGGGGATTCAGTTCATGCTGGCCGACATGGCCACTCAGGTGGAAGCGGCCCGGGCCCTGACCTACGCCGCGGCCAGAACCATCGACGCCGGTGCAAAGAACGTGTCCCGGGTCTCCGCCATGGCCAAGGTATTTGCCTCCGACACGGCCATGCGGGTCACCACCGACGCCGTCCAGATCTACGGCGGCTACGGCTACATGAAAGAATATCCTGTAGAGAAGATGATGCGGGATGCCAAGATTACCCAGATCTACGAAGGCACGAATCAGATCCAGAGAGAGATCATCGGCCTCCAGTTAATCAAGGAAAGCCTGCAGAAGAAGGAGTAGTTTTGAAGATCGTCATCTGTATAAAACAGGTCCCGGATACGACCAACGTGCGGATCAATCCGGAGACCAATACCCTTATGCGGGAGGGTGTGGAGTCCATCATCAATCCCTTCGATATGTATGCGCTGGAGGAGGGGATTCGGCTGAAAGAACAGCACGGCGGAAGCGTGATCGCCCTTTCCATGGGTCCTCCTCAGGTGGAGAGCGCTCTGCGGGAGGCCATCAGCCTGGGGGTGGACGAGGCGATCCTGCTGTCCGACAGGGCCTTCGCCGGCGCGGATACCCTGGCTACCGGCTATACCCTTGCCCGGGGCATCAAGAAGATCGGCAAGGTGGATGTGATCCTCATGGGCCGGCAGGCCATCGATGGTGATACCGGCCAGGTCGGTCCCGGGGTGGCGGAGAACCTGGGTTTGCCCCACGTCACGGAGATCCGGAAGATCGAGCAGATCGACGAGGATGGGACCATAGTGGTGGAGCGCCTGCTGGAGGACGGCTATGTCCGCCTGAAGTCGAAGCTTCCCATCCTCCTGACCGTGGTGAAGGAGATCAATGAACCCCGCCTGCCCTCCCTGAAGGGAAAGATGGCCGCCAAGAAGGCGGAAATAAAGAACTGGGACCATCAGGACATCGATCTGGACCCGCAGCGGATCGGCTTGACCGGGTCCCCGACCCAGGTCATGAAGATCTTTACCCCCCCCAAGCCTTCCGGCGGGAAGATCTTCGAAGGGGATGTCGGGCAGGCCGTTACCGATCTGCTGGCGGAGCTCCGTTCAGCCGGTATTCCCATCGGGCAGCAGAAAGAGGAAGGTTAGAGCTATGGCGGAACCGATTCAAATCATCGTTGACAAGTGCGTAGGCTGCGGACTGTGTATCAAGGTTTGTGCCTACGATGCCGTATCGTTGGTAGATAAGAAGGCAGTGCTCAATGAGCGCTGTACCGTGTGCGGAGCCTGTGTCAGCGCCTGCAAGTACGACGCCATCGTCATAGAGAGGCGGCCCTTCAAGGGACAGGAGGTCGAAGAGTACTCCGGCATCTGCCTGTTCGCCGAGCACCGGCATGGTGCGCTGTCCTCCGTTGTCTACGAGATCATCGGGGCGTCCCGGGAGCTCAAGGCCAGTCTGGGCAAAAAGATCAGTGCCATCCTGCTCGGGGACAAGGTTCGGGACATGGCGGAGGAGCTGGTCTCCTACGGGGTCGACGAGGTCTGGATGATGGAAGATCCGGCCATCGGGGATTTCAACGAGGAGATCCAGGCCGATCTGGTGGCCAAGATCCTGCTGGATAAGAAACCGGAAATATTCCTGGGCGGCGGCACGATCATCGGGCGTTCCCTCCTGCCGCGGGTGGCGGCCCGGATCCTTACGGGATTGACCGCCGACTGCACGGAGCTGATGATCGACGGGGAGAACAAGCTGCTCAGGCAGACCCGGCCCGCCTTCGGCGGAAACATCATGGCTACGATCCTCTGCAACAGCCACAGGCCCCAGATGGCCACGGTGCGCCACAAGGTGATGAAGGCGGCCGAGTCGTTGGGAAGCCACGACGGTAAAATAGTGGAGTTGAGCTATCCGATTCTCAAGCCCAGGGTGGAGGTGCTGGAGTTCGTTCGGGAAGAGATGGATACGGTGAACCTGGCCGATGCGGATTTCATTGTTTCCGGAGGTCGGGGTTTGAAGGATCCCAAGAACTTCGCCCTGATCGAAGAGTTGGCCAAGGCGATAGGAGGAGCGGTCGGCGCCTCCCGGGCCGCGGTGGATGCGGGCTGGATCCCCTATTCCCATCAGGTGGGACAGACCGGCAAGACCGTGAATCCGACCATCTACGTGGCCTGCGGGATCAGCGGGGCGATTCAGCATCTGGCGGGTATGAAAAGCTCGGACATCATCGTTGCCATCAACAACGATCCCGGCGCCCCGATCTTCAACGTAGCCCACTTCGGGATCGTCGGTAGCCTCTTCGACGTAGTGCCGGAGCTGGTCAAACAGATACAGGGATAGGGCTTTATCTGATTCGAAGGTTAGATTAATAGGCGGCCGATCTCTTTGAGCTCGGGCATCCTTTCGTATATGGGCCGCACGTTCGGGTGGTCCGCCTTATCCTCTTCAACCGTCTTCACGTATAGGGTGTTGATCAGATCGGAAAACACTCCGAGATTGGCGGGAAAATTATTGATCGCCATATCCAGGAGAACTTTGTCCTCCTCGGGCTTGGAGCGGCTGAACACCGTCTCGGTTCCCGCGGAAAGCAACCCCCGAAGATGCGGGGCAACTTCCAGTTTGGCATGATGCACGAAGGTGGCGGCCGCGTGGATCTGCTCATACAGCTCTTTGTAGGGATAACCCTGGATCTTGTAGAAGTCGGTTTTCTCCGTTAGACGGGCTATGGCATCCCAGGTGCCCCTGGGAACTTTCATCAGCAACAGGGCTTTGCGTACGTAGCGGTTGTTGAGATTCGTGTGGTAGTGATTACGGATCTTTTCGACAATCTTGAAGATCTCTTCGTTGCGTACTGAAGACATGGCAACCTCCCGGACAGCGCAACCATGCTATTACAACCGCGAACAGCAGGTCAAGCTATATTTGGAATATCTCCGACCCCTTCCAGAACGTAGTGGGGAGCGTAGGGAAACTTCCGGAGATCCTCCGCTGCGGTCACGCCGCTCAAGACCAGCACCGGCTCGATCTCCGCTTCGATTCCGGACAGTATGTCCGTGTCCATCCTGTCCCCTATGATCACCGTTTCCTCTCTCCGGCAGTCGAGCCATTTCAAGGCGTGGCGCATCATCAGGGGATTCGGTTTTCCCACGAAGTAAGCCTTTCGGTTTGTAGCCAGTTCGATCGGCGCGATTAACGATCCGGTAGAGGGAACAATACCTCCTTCCGACGGTCCGGTCAGGTCGGGATTCGTTCCTATCAGTCGAGCTCCGCCCAGAACCAGTTGGACGGCCCGCTCGACTCTCTCGAAGCTGTAGGTTCTAGTATCTCCCACTACCACGTAGTCCGGATTGACGTCGTTCATGGAAAAGCCCGCCTGATAGAGGGCGTTGGTCAGTCCGGCCTCACCGATCACGTAGGCGCTTCCATGGGGATGCTGGCTGGCCAGGAATCCGGCCGTGGCCAGAGCGCTGGTGTAGAAGTTCTCTACAGGTACCTCGATCTGCATGCGCGCGAGCTTTTGCTGCAGCTCCCGGGGAGAGCGTTCGCTGGAATTGGTGAGGAAGAGGAAGCGCTTGTCGTTTTCCAGCAACCAGGCCACGAACTCTTTGGCCCCGGCAAGCAGGCGATTGCCGTGATAGATCACTCCATCCATGTCGCAGATGAAGCCTCGTTTACCCCGGAGCTGATTCAGCTTCTCGTCACTGCTCCTCAATGCTTGCCTCCAGCCTGCGGTCTGCTGCTCATCTTGACAGCACTCCCGCATTCCCTAGAACCCCTGTGGTCAATATAACTGAAAATACCGCTGAAGGGGTATCGAAGACAAGATGTCCGGGAGCCGGGCGCCCGTCTCCTTGACAGGTCCGCCGCCGTTGTGATATCGCTTGGAGCTACGCATCATGGATTCCGAGCAGAAAACACCCCATCCACTCCTTCCCATTTTGGCCGTGCTGGGGGCCGTGCTGTTCTGGGGTCTTTCCTTCGTCAGCTCGAAGGCGATCCTCAACACGGGTTTCCCTCCCATGACCATGGTGTTCCTGAGATTCCTGATCGCCTCGGTCGTACTGATCCCGCTGCAGCGCCGCCAGGACCCGGGGTTCAGGCTGCAGAAATCCGACCGCCTGTTTTTGCTGCTCAGCGCCTTGTTCGGGACCTTCTTCTACTTTCTCTGCGAATCCCGGGGCATCAAATACACCTCCGCCTCCAATGCCGCACTGATCACCGCCGTCATTCCGGCCCTGACCGTGGGGGCGGAGTATCTCCTTTTCAAGAATTCGATCCGCTGGTTTCAGGGCTTGGGCATCGCCCTTTCGATCGTGGGAGTATATTTCGTGGTCCAGAGAACCCCGGCGCAGTACGACCGGGCG
>Ga0315554_1000491_pt1 | contig 23473 bp, 18 predicted proteins | sample SalMarSW160370MG_FD_202114 | JGI IMG/M metagenome (GOLD analysis project Ga0315554, IMG submission 202114) | Salt marsh sediment microbial communities from the Plum Island Ecosystem LTER, Massachusetts, United States - Salt Marsh Sediment SW1603-70 ...
GATCCTCCGCGCTCTCTCGTGTCGTCCCGCGGGAATCGGGGCCAGATCCTCCGGGCACCGAGTTATCGCCGCGGCCTCATCGCCTCGCAGATCCTCGCCGTTCAGGAAGCGATCGATCGACGTCGCCGCACGATGACCGGCGACGATCGCCTTGACAGCGACGTCCGGTCCCGAAACGACGTCCCCGCCGGCGAAGATCCGCTTGATGTTCGTCGCGAGCGTGTCGGGATCGACCCGGAGGAGCCCGGCCCGGGTCTCGAGCAATCCGTCGGCCGCCGACAGGAGGTCCCAATCGACCGCCTGCCCGATCGCGACCACGACGGAGTCCGCGGCCATGATCCGCTCCGAGCCGGGTCTGACCACCGGGCTGAACCTTCCCGCATCGTCGAAGACGGATAAGCATTCCCGGAACTCGACGCCCGTCGCGCGTCCGTTCTCGCCGACGATTCGCTTCGGGGAAAGGCGGTGGTGGATCGACAGCCCTTCCTCCTCGGCCGCTCGGATCTCGCCAGGATTCGCCGGCATCTCCACCGCCGACTCCAGGCAGGCGAGGTGCACGTCCTTGGCGCCGAGGCGGATGACCGTCCGGGCGACGTCGATCGCCACGTCACCGCCTCCGATGACGATGACCTTCTCACCGACGTCGACCGGCTCCCCGGCGCTGACAGCGCTCAGCAGGTCGGTGAAACCCCGGACGCCCTTGAGGTCCGTCCCCGCGACCGGGATGAGCACCGTCTCCATCACCTGAACGGCCTTGAGCCCATCGAGGACGCCGTTGTCCACGTCCTGCCCGATGGCGGGGATGACGATCTCGGCCTCCAGGAAGAACTTCGAATCCTCCACCGGGCATGGGCGTCGTCGCCCTGACGCATCCGGTCTGCCCAGCTCCATCCGGACACACTCCAGCGCCCCGACGCGTCCCCCGACGCCGAGGATTCGCGTGGGCGCCGCGAGGAAGCGAAATTCGATCCCCTCTTCCTCGCAGGCGCGGATCTCATCCGCTCGAGCGGGCATCTCCTCGCGCGATCGACGGTAGAGAATCGTGACCCGCCTCGCGCCGAGGCGAAGGGACGTGCGAGCCGAGTCGATGGCGGCGTTCCCCCCGCCGACCACGACGACGGCCTTGTCGGTGATGTCGGTCGGCTGCATCATTTTGACGCGATGCAGGAACGCGGTCCCGTGCATCACTCCGTCCATGTCCTCGCCCTCGATCCCCAGTTCGCGGCTCTTATGGGTTCCGATGGCGACGAAGATCGCCTCGAAACCCTGATCGAACAGGTCGTTCAGGGTCAGGTCCGGTCCGACCGGCGTCCCGAGCCGGATCTCCACCCCGGCCCTGCTGATCGCTTCGATCTCGTAGTCCAGGACATCGACCGGCAATCGGTAGCGGGGAACCCCTACGCGGAGCATCCCCCCGGCCACATCGATCGCCTCGAATACCACCGGTGCGTAGCCCATGTTGGCGAGATCCCACGCGCAGGTCAGTCCCGCGGGCCCGCCTCCGACGATGGCAACACTCCGACCGGCACCCCGCTGTGGGATCTCGGCTCCTCCCACGATGGACTCGGCGGGAGGAGTCTGAGGGCGACCCTGGCGCACGGCTTCGATCTCGCGGTCGGCCAGGAAGCGGTGGAGGTTGCGGATGGCGATCGCTTCGTCCAGCTGCCCTCGGTTGCAGGCCACCTGACACGGGTGGTCGCAGATCCGACCGCACGTCGCGGGGAACGGATTGCGCTGTCGGTACAGCGCGAGAGCCTCATCGAATCTTCGCTGCGCGAGCAGTGCGATGAACCCCTGTACGTTGACCCCTGCGGGGCAAGCGTCTCGGCAGGGCGGGAAGAGCCGCTTGTCGATGGCAAAGGCATTCGGGAAGGCCTGCGCGTAGGGTCTGTAGATCGCTTTGCGCTCAGCGAGGCCCGAATCGAACTCGTTGATGACGCTCACGGGGCAGGCTTCCTCGCAATCGCCGCAGCCGGTGCACTTCTCGAGGTCGACGTACCGTGGGTGCTTTCGAATCCTGGCGGTGAAGCTCCCCGGCCCACCCTCGATCGATTCCAGCTCGCCGAGCGTGATCAGCTCGATGTCTTCATGTCGCCCGACTTCGACGAGCCGCGGGGCCAGCGTGCACATCGCGCAATCGTTGGTAGGGAAGGTCTTATCGAGCTGGGCCATGGCGCCCCCGATGGCGGGCTGCCGCTCCAAGAGAAACGCCTTGAATCCAGCGTTGGCAAGATCCAAGGCTGCTTGCATACCGCCGATGCCGGCTCCGACAACGAGCACTGCACCGACTTGGTCGTTCGCTGCTGTTCCGTCGAGCATGACCCTCTTCCCGAGGCGAGCCAAGCCGCCCCTCAGGCGCAGCACCAAGACGTCGGATAGTTCTCCAGGATTCTAGGGGTTCGACCGGTGCTCATCAAGAGGGAACCCGCGAAGCAGCCTGCTGTCCCGCGATCCCGCGTTCGGCTTCCATCGGTCCGATCGGCGGCATGACGGAGTCCACACGCGACGAACACCCGCTGCATACGACCTCTTCATCTGGCACGGGCAGCCTGGACCCCGTACGACAAGGTCGTACCACCAAGACGTTGCGACGGTCCGGGATCGGGCATCACGTCCTCCCGGGCCGCCGCGTCTGTGCGGGGCGCTCCACCCCTTGCCGGAACGGTCGTGTTCCTCCTTGATTCGGCGGGGAAACGCGGTTACAAACGGGTATTGGGAGATCGCGAGGAGGCCGAATGGCGCGCAACGTGCAGTTCGAACCGTCGCGGACGCTGACCGAGTTCCGGCTCCTTCCTGGCTTGACGACGGAGGAGACAACGATCGACCGCGTGTCGCTGAGAACCTCGCTCGTGCGGCGCCCGGACCGCGACGAGGCCGTCATGCTGAAGGTCCCGCTCGTCGCTGCGGCGATGCAGTCGGTCTCCGGCGTGCGGATGGGGATCGAGCTGGCCAAACTCGGCGGCGTCGCGTTCATCTACTCCTCTCAGCCGATCGACGATCAGGCGGAGGTCATACGCCAGATCAAGTCGCACAAGGCCGGGTTCGTCGAGCCGAGGACGATCCGTCCGGACGTTCTCCTCCGGGAGGTCGACGCGCTCCGCAAGGAGGCCGGCTTCTCGACGTTCCCCGTCGTGTCGGAGGACGGTCGGCTTCTCGGGCTGATCACCCGGCGCGACTACGACGTCCGCGCGCACGGCGACCTTCCGGCGAGCGAGCGGATGATCCCACGGGAACAGCTCGACGTCGGTGTCGGTCCGACCGACCTCGAGGAGGCGAACGCGATCCTGATCGAGGGCCACCGCTCGGTCCTCCCGGTCGTCGACGAGGACGACAGGCTCCTTTCGCTCGTCTTCCGCAAGGACATCGAGGATCATCTCGACAATCCCGATCAGGTCGTCGACGGGCGGAAGCGGCTCGTCGCGGTCGCTGCGATCAACACCCGTGACTACGCGGAGCGCGTCCCGGCGCTGGTCGAGGCCGGGGTCGACGTCGTCGGGATCGACTCGTCCGACGGCCATTCGCGCTACCAGCAGGCGGCCATCGAGTCGGTGCGGAGCGAGTACCCGTCGCTCCCGGTGATCGGCGGGAACGTGGTCACCGGGGAGGGGTTCGACTTCCTCGTCGAAGCCGGCGCCGGCGCGGTGAAGGTCGGGATGGGCGGCGGCTCGATCTGCATCACGCAGGAGCAGAAGGGGACCGGCCGCGGGCTGGCCACGGCGGTGATGAAGGTCGCCGGGGCGCGCGATCGGCATCGGGAGAGGACCGGGATGTACATCCCGATCATCGCCGACGGGGGAATCGTCGATTCGAAGGACGTCGTGATCGCCCTCGCCCTCGGCGCCGACGCGGTGATGATGGGGCGCTACTTCGCCCGGATGGACGAATCCCCGACCGAGAAGATCCGGATCGGCGGGCGGGTGATGAAACCCTATTGGGGGGAGGGATCGGCGCGTGCGCGCGCCTGGAGCCCGGCGCGCTACGACCAGGCGGGCTTCCTCGAGGGGGTGGAGGGGTTCGTCGAGTACGCCGGAAAGCTGGGGGACAACCTCCCGGAGCTGACCGGCAAGGTCCGCGCGGCGATGGCGTCGTGCGGTTGTGCGACGATCGCCGAGCTGCACGAAAAGGCCGATCTGGAGCTTGCTTCCGCGCTCTCGATCCGAGAGGGGAAGGTCCACGACATCATCCAGTTCGGCCGGGGCGAAGCCGATTCCCTGTCCAACTGGAGCGCGTAGGAGGCGAGCGATGACCGAGCGTGAAATCTCCCCCCTCGACGGGCGCTACCGGGAGCGCCTCGCGGAGCTGCCGGCGTACTTCTCCGAGTTCGCGCTGATGGAGGCCCGGTGCGAGGTCGAACTCGCCTATCTGGAGGCGCTCGATCGGACCGGCCTGTTCCCGACGCTCTCAGCCGAAGAGCGGAAACGGATCGACGGGGCGAAGGCCTCGTTCTCCGACGGCGACTTCGAGCGGATCGTCGAGATCGATCGCGAGATCGACCACGACGTCAAGGCGTGCGAGCGGTTTCTCCGCGAGAGGCTCCGGCTCTCTCAGTCGAACATGATCCACTTCGGCCTCACCTCGGCCGATATCAACAACCTGGCTTACGTGCTCCTGTTGACGCGCTTCCGCGACGAGCAGCAGCTCCCGCTGGTACGGAGGCTGATCGAGCGCCTCGCCGATCTGGCGGAGGCGTGGAAGTCCGTCGTCTTCCCCGCCCGGACCCACGGACAGGCGGCTTCCCCGACGACGCTCGGCAAAGAGCTGGCCGTCTTCCTCTCGCGCCTGCTCCGGCAGGCGCGGCAGCTCGAGGCGCATCGTTTCCGCGGCAAACTGACCGGAGCGACGGGCAACCACTCGGCGTTGGCGGCGGCGTTCCCGGACCACGACTGGATCGCCTTCTCCGCCGAGTTCGTCGGGTCCTTCGGCCTCGAGCCGAACCGGTGCACGACCCAGATCGAGGACCACGACACGCTCGCCGAGTACTTCGCCATCGTCTCCCGGATCAACAACGTCGTCTCCGACCTCGACCGGGACCTGTGGGAGTACATCTCGCGCGGCGATCTCGTTCAGAAGGCCGTTGCCGCCGAGGTCGGTTCGTCGACGATGCCGCACAAGGTGAACCCGATCCGATTCGAGAACAGCGAAGGGAACGTGACGATCTCCAACGCGCTGCTGCACGCGTTCTCCGACAAGCTGACCCGATCGCGGATGCAGCGCGACCTGTCCGACACGACGGTGAAGCGGAACATCGGCGTGGCGCTGGCGCACAGCCACCTGGCGATCGGGCAGACGCTTCGGGGCCTCGAACGGATCGGCGTGGACGAAGAGGGGCTCCGACGGAGGGTCGATTCGACCCCCGAGGTCCTCGCCGAGGCGTACCAGACGGTCCTTCGTGCCGCGGGGATCGACGATCCCTACGAGCTCCTCCGCGGGCTCACGCGCGGAGAGCCCCTCACGCTCGATCGGCTCCATCGGTTCGTCGATGGGCTTCCGGTCTCGGATGACATCAAGGATCGACTGCGCGGCCTCCGGCCGGCCGGCTACACCGGCCTGGCGTCGCGCGTCTGCGACGCGGTCCTCGAGAGCGCTCGGCGCTGGCTCGAGAGCTAGCCGATCTTCCGGCGCACGATCCCCGGTCGCTTCCGGTTGCCGGCCCGCCCGTTTGGCGGTACTCTGGGCGCGGGAGGCTGCGCGCGAGGAGGCCCATGTTCTGGAGGAAGCAGAAGGAGATCGAGACCCTCGTCCTCGAGCATCTCGGACACGTCGACGCCACGCTTCAGGCGTTCTCCCAGTCGTTGAACGCCTATCTCGGCGAGGGGGACGTCGAAACGGCCGACAAGTTCGCGCTGGAGACGCACCGCGCCGAGGGACGGGCCGACGACGTTCGTCGTCGGATCGAGGCGCAGCTCCTCTCGGGATCGCTCCTCCCCACCTCGAGGCGGGACATCCTGCAGGTCATCGAGCAGGTCGATCGACTGGCGAACGCCGCGGAGGAGATCCTCGACTATCTCCTCCTCCAGCGGGTCCGCGTACCGGACGAGATCATGCCGGAGATCACCGAGATCGGCGTCCAGTCGAACAACGTCTTCGCTGAGGTCAAGGAGGCAGTCACCAGCCTCTTTGAGAAGATCGATGAGGCGCTGGAGCACACGAAGAACATCGAGCACCTCGAGGGGGAAGTCGACCACCTGGAGCGGAGGGCGACCAAGCGGCTCTTCGCGCTCGACATCGAACTCGCCCGGAAGCTCCAGATCTCCGGGTTCATCCAACGTCTGGTACGGCTCTCGGACCGCGCCGAGGACCTCTCGGACCTGATCGAGCTGATCGTCGCCGCGCGCCGAGTCTAGGATCGAGAAGAACGGTGACCGACCGCTCGGACCGGCCACCGTTACCGCATGCTGGATCGCGCGAGGGCTACTCTTCCAGCTCCTCGAGCATCACAGGATTCTCGTCGATCACCTCAAGCAGAGCGTCGCAGTTGGGACAGTAGACGCGCCCGTAGAGGACCGCTTCGTCCTCTTCAAGGCGGAATCCTCTTCCGCACGCTGGACAGGTTGCTCGTGGCATCGAACCCTCCTCTCTCTCAGCGCCCGTTCAGGTAGGCGCACCCGTCGCCGTCAGTCGCGTTACTTCTTCTTGGGGGTGGCTTTCTTCTTCGTTCCCTTCTTGGCCTTTGCCGGCACGACGAGCACCTCCTCCCACCCCTTCGAGATGAAGGGACAGCGCAGCATAGCATCGAGGATCTCCTCCGTGAATGGTCGAGAACGTCCCGTTGGTCCATCGGTCGGATCGAGGATTGTAACGGTCCTAAGATACGGAGAATGCCTCGCTTCAAATTGCGCCGAACGCCTACCTTGTTGGAGGATTAATTACACGATTCGAGATTCACCCAATCTACCGCTTCCAATTGGGGGCAGAAGTCCCAAAGGCGGAGCGATGGCCCTCACGTGCCGGCCAGCTCGCCGCGGAGCACGGTGACAGCGTGGCCGGAAAGGAGGACGCGATCGCCGGCGACGCGACAGTGGATGGCCCCGCCCCGGGCCGACGCCTGGTACCCGACGAACTCGTCGCGCCCGAGCACCTCCGCCCAGTAGGGGGCCAGGGCGCAGTGGGCCGAGCCGGTGACCGGGTCCTCGTCGATCCCGGCGCCGGGGGCGAAGAACCGCGACACGAAGTCGAACGCGTCCTCGTCGCTCCTCGCGGTGATCATGACGCCGCGCACGCCGAGGCGCTTCAGTCCGAGGAAGTTCGGGGCCGCGCCGCGAACGGCGCTCGCCTCGACCAGCTCGACGAGGTAGTCGAAGCGCGTCCGGCCGACGTAGGTCGCCGCGACGCCGAGGGCGTTGAGGAGTCCGCGGGGTGGCTCGATCGCTTCCGGGGGATTCGCCGGGAAGTCGAGCGTGATCCGGTCGTCTTCGCGGACGGCGGTCAGCAGGCCGGAAGCGGTATGGAAACGAGCCTGCGCACCAGTCGGCAACATGCCCGTCTCCCACAGGACGTGCGCCGCCGCGAGTGTCGCGTGCCCGCAGAGCTCGACCTCGACCGCCGGGGTGAACCAACGGAGGTCGAACGCCCCGTCGGCGCGCCGCCGGACGAACGCCGTCTCGGACAGGTTCATCTCCGCGGCGACGCGCTGCATCCACACCTCGTCGGCCGCCGCATCGAGGATGCAGACCCCGGCCGGGTTCCCCTTGAACGGCACGTTCGTGAACGAATCGACCTGGTAGATCGGGATGCCCATCTTCGCCCCTTTCGACGCTCGACCGCCGACCGTTCGACCCCCTGATTCTACCGTGTCGCCGCGGCGACGGGGAGCCGGAATCGTCCTCAGCGTCCCCCCGCACGAACGTGACACGTGTCACATTCGCCCCGCACGTCTGGGCGCTCCGTGTGTGATGAAGGACACACTCCCGCCAACCCCGGGTCCCCTCCCTCCGAACGTGCCGGGCATACCATCGATCGGAATGGCTCGGAGAGCCATTCCGCCCGGCTGACGTCGGGCTGCTAGCTGTCTGCGGCCTTCGGGCCGAAAGGGAGTGGTGCGATTGATCGATCGGCTCCGGGTGGTGAGAAGATGGGGAGGGTGTCTGTCGATTGTCGCTGCCGTCGCGCTTCTTCCGGTGATCGGACTCGCCGACGATCCTTGTACTAAGCTGCCGGATCTCTGGCTCCCGCCGGACGGAACGCCCGGCCTGCAAGGCGGCGGGATCTCCGTGCAGGAGGTGACGGGGGACGTCTGCCAGGGGGGCGAGGTCACGATCACCGTGACGATCGACAACCTGAGCTGCGGTGACGCGGACGCGTTCGACGTCACCGTGACCTATAACGGGACGACGGAGCTGATCGGCACGCAGCGCGTCGAAGGCGGTCTGCCCGGCTGCGAGTTCACGGTCCTGACGTTCGTCTGGGACACGACGGGCGCGGCGCCCGGCGAGTACGACATCGTCGCCTGCGCCGACACCGGACACGAGGTCAACGAGCTGAACGAGACCAACAACTGCCTGACGATCGAGACCGATCTCCGGATCCTACCGAACGTGCCGCTGATCGAGGTGGAGAAGGCGGCCGTCGATACCGACGGCGGGGCCGTCTACCCGGGGGACACGATCCGCTACGAGGCGGTCCTCCGGAACGAGGGCTGCGCCGATCTGGAGGACGGACCGGACCACGAGTTCACCGACGCGCTGCCGGCCGGCGTTGCCCCGACGACGTACGTCACCTCGACGTCCGGGACGGCCGCGTTCGAGGGGGACGAGCTCGTCTGGGACGGGGGGATCCCGTCCGGCGGGACGGTGACGATCAAGTATCGAGTCACCGTCGACGCGGACGTCGAAGTCGGGACCGAGATCTGCAATCAGGGAACCGCACGCTGGGACAGCGACGGGGACGACACCTACGACAGCAGCGAGCCGAGCGACGACCCGGCCACGTCGGCGGAGGACGATCCGACCTGCTTCACGGTCGAGGAGAAGCCCAAAGGCCCCGCCCCGATGTCCGGGACGATCGACGCCCCGACGCTGTCGGAATGGGGAATGATCGTCCTGGCCAGCCTGTTCGCGATCGCGTTCGGCTGGCGGCTGGTCCGACGACGCGTCGCCGCCGCGTAGGGGAGGTATCATGGTCGACATCCGGGAACGACGTCCGAAGGGCCTTCTCCACCGCCGTGTCTGGTTGTCCGTCCTGGCCGCCCTGGGCACCGCGGCCCTGCTGATCTGGATCGCGGGAAACGGGGCGGTGATGGACGCGGTTCAGGGCGGGCTCGCGCGGATCACGAGCGGGATCCTCAACGGGTTCGGACAGCGGACGATCGTGGCGGGGAGCACGGTCTCGTCGGACGCCTTCGCGATCACCGTCGTCGCCGCCTGCACCGGCCTGTTCACGACGGGCCTGTTCCTGATCGCGGTGATCGCCTACCCGACCGGGTGGCGGTCGAAGCTGATCGGCGCCGGCATCGGCCTCGGCGGCGTCTTCCTGCTGAACATCGTCCGCCTCGTCAGCCTGTACTACATCGGCGTGCACCTGCCCCGGTTCCTCGATCAGGCGCATCAGCTGATCTGGCAATCGGTGCTGATCGTCTTCGCGGTGGCGCTCTGGCTTCTGTGGGCGGGGAGGTGGGCGCATGCGCCGGAAACGGCCTAGTGCGACGCCGACCGCGAGGTCCGACCTGGCGAGACTGGTCCTCCGCTTCGTGCTGATCTTCCTCGTCGCGACGGCCGTCCTGGCCGGGCTCTGGCCGTTCATCGCGCCCGGGTACACGGCCGCGGTGACCGGTCTGGCACGACCGCTGTTTCGATCGGTCGAGGCTCCGAACGTGTCGGTCCTCGAGGCGCGGGGCGCCGAGATCTGGATCTACCGGGTCGTCGGACCGGGGGAGATCGCCCCGTTCACCTGGTTCGATCGATACACGTTCTTCGCTGTCATCCCGCTGTTGGCGCTGCTCGTGGCGACGCCCGGGCTCGGATGGCCGCGAAGGCTCGCACGGCTCGGATTCGGCGTCGGCGGGCTGTTCCTCGCCCACGTTGGCTATCTCGTCGCCTCGGTCGAGCTCTCCTACGCAGCGATCGGCCTGACGCCCGTCGGCCCGTTCCTGGCGCGAACGCTCGACCTCTGGCAGACCGGCGTGCGCGTCCTGTGGGAGGCCGCACCGGTGGCGATCTGGGTCCTGCTGACGCTCGGGGTGTGGCGGCGGGTCTTGGGGCGGAACCGAAGCGAGAGGGATCAGAACCTCTCCGCTGGAGCGGTAGGGGCGTGCGGCTAGGGAATGACCATGGGCACAGGGGAAGGACGGGAATCGTGAAAGCCAGATGGACGGTCGTCGCAGGCCTGATCCTTTTGTCCGTGGCGGCTTCGTTCGCCGCGGCCTGGGCGTCGGACGCGCAGCTGTACTTCTCGACCGACAAGAGCGGGGAGAACCGCGTCACGAAGGTGAGGGAGGGGGACGAGATCTGGATCGTCGTCGTCGATCCGGACGAGGACATCGACTGCGACGTGCGGGACAAGTTCTGGACCGACATCAAGGTGATGGACACCAAGACCGGCGCCCACATCGTGTGGGAGAGCTACATCGACGAGGACGGCGTCGACACCGATGGCGACGGGAATGGGGACCTTGTCTTCCGCGGGGACCCGGAGTACGTCCCGCACAGAGGACACTGGCCGGGGACGACGGCCGGCTGGCTCGGGGCGGACTACATGGAAGAAACGAACCACAGCACGGGCGTCTTCGTCAGCCAGCGGCCGTTCCAGATCGGGACGCGCGTCGACTACGGGGACGACGGCCGGCTCCACGCGCACATCGTCGGCCCGTACGACACCCAGGCGGACGGCGCCGTCGATCCGACTGACTTCGAGTGGGGAGGCTACCTGTACGCCGACGGCGACGGAGACGAACATGGCGACGATCGGATCTGGGTCGATCAGAGCGGCGCGTTCATCCTCGCCCAGGATCCCGACGAGATCCCTACTGTCGATACCACCGACGGCGACGGAGATGCGTGGCTCCCGCCCGGGACGAAGACTCTGGGTGGCGGCGAGGACTACATGCTCGGCCGATTCGAGAACATGGACACGCTGGTCGGGCTGTACGTCGACCCGAACGACCCGAGCGATGTGGCACTCGGCCTCGGGAAGATCACCGACGAGAAATCGTCGGTCGAATGGGGGCGCGAGATCTACCACGACGCCAACGAAGCGGCCCTGGTGACGGTCATCGATCCGGACGAGAACCTCAACTGCGACGCGGTCGAGTCCGTGCCCGTCTTTATTCTGGTCAACCCGGGGTCGTGGAACCCGAGCGTCGACACGAGCCCGACCACGTTCTGTGCCCTCAAGCGGTACGGCGGGGTGATCGATCTCGCCGGGACCATGCCGGTCGTTGCGAGACCGATCGTCTGGTACAACATCTACGACAGCGGCGTCTCAATCGATCTGGCTTTCGATGGAAGCGACCAGCCGAACGTCGATGGGACGTACTACGTCGACTACCCGACGCGGACCGAGTTCGAGACGCCGGGCGATCCAAACGAGGGGGTCACCTGGTTCGATACGGCCAGCGAGTCCGGGGTCACCCGGGTGATGTTCTACGCGCAGGAGACCGGGCCGGACACCGGCGTCTTCCAGTTCTGGATCAACGACATTCTGCGCGATCTCGGGTTCGAATCGCTGAACGTGCGGGACGTGCTCGTCGCCTACTACGTCGACCCGAACGATCAGGACGACTTCAGCCTGGCGACGGCGTACATCGGCGAGAAGAATCACAGCCAGCTCCGGTTCACCGACTCGGGGCGGAACGACGAGTCGGTCTTCTGGATCGGGCGGGATCCCGTCTACATCGAGGTCACCGACGCCAACGCCAACACCGATCCGTGCTGTCCGGAGAAGGTCGTCGTCCACGTCTGCGACCCGCACGAGGTCGACGACGCCGAGTGGCTCGTCCTCGACGAGCTATCGAGCAACTCGCCGGTCTTCTTCACCAACCTTGGGATGCGGCTGGACTCGGTTTGGGACGCCTTGGGCATCGGCGATCCGGGGCTCATCGGCGGCTACTCGCTCCGGCTGGACAACTGGGAGCTGGAAGCGTTCAACGAGGATTCGGTCTACGCTCGGTACAACGACGTGCTCTACGTGGAGGGCGATCTCGCACAGATCGGAGACATCGATACGGGAACGGCCTTCCCGCCTGAGATCCAAGAGACGCGCGTCGCCAACGACGTGTCGTTCTCGCTGTTTCACGTCGGGGACACGCAGGTCTACGACGGCGAGGAGATGACGATGTACTTCCTCGATCGGCAGGGGGACCGGGTCGACGGCTACCTCAACTCCGACTGCGTGTTTATCGAGGTGGTCGACCCCGATCAGGACGAGGACCAACAGCGGCGCGAGCGGATCGACGGGTACTGGGACGGCCACCAGAACGTGCCGTTCGGCCCGCAGCACCGGCCGTGGAACCGGCTCGAATGCGGATATCGAGACGACGACGTCCACATCGTCAACGAGCTTCTCGGCGACACGAACATCTTCGCTCCGTTCGTCGTTGGGGCCGCCGACGGCGATCCGGCCGATCCGGACAACAGCTGGGCGAAGCTGTACGTCCTCAACCCGCGTAGCGGACGGTGGGCGGTCGTCGACCTGTTGGAGACGGGGATCGACACCGGCGATTTCGTCAGCGTCACGTGCATCGATCTGGTCGACCAACACGAGTGCGTCCCGTCCCTCGGCGTCCTACCGGGGGACACCTTGCTGGCGGTGTATCACGATCCGTCGAACCACTCGGACGTCGCGTGGATCTCGATCAAGGTCGAGATCGGCGGCGCCCTGCCGACCGGCTCGACGCTGTCGTTCGTCGACGCGGAGGGAAGCGCGGTGGCCGCCTACGTCGAGGGGGATCCGATCTACGTCCAAGTCGTCGATCCGTCCGTCGCTGACGCGGGGACGCTCGCCGACGCGGTGACGATCGACGGGGTCACCTACGATCTGACGCCGTTCCCCGGGGCGGCGCCGGGAACGTTCATCGCCGGGCCGTTGGAGCTCGGGGTCGCTGCCGGAGAGACGGTGACGGCGACCTACGTCGATCCGAGCAACCCGGACGACACGAGCACCGCGACGGTGTCGATCGTGGCGACGGAGTTCCACGTCGAGCGGTTCTACGCCGCCCCGTCGCCGTTCGCAGACGAGGCCCGGTTCGGGTTCGTCGGAAGCGGCATGGCGGAGACGTTCGCGGTGACAGTCTACGACCTGGTGGGACGCCCCGTCTGGCACGCGGAGGAGGAGAACGTCCTCTCGGTCGCTTGGGACGGACGCAACGAGGGCGGGGAGCAACTCGCCAACGGCGCCTACATCTACGTCGTCGTGGCGACCGGCTCGGAGAGCGCGTTCACCGACAAGGGGAAGGTGTTCATCCTGAGGTAGGAGCGAGGGCATCGCGCCGTCCGGGACGCACCGGGCGGCGCGTTCTTGTTGATCGCCCCTCGCCGGATCGTCTAGTATCGCGGAGGGAGGGGGAGCGATGTCCGACGACCGGCCTCTCGCGATACAGTTCAGCGATCTGCGGGAATTCACCGCGATTACGGCGGAGCGCGGCGACGAGGAGGCGTTCCGCCTCGCGCGGGCGTTCGCCGGGCTCGTCGAGAGTCGGGTGACGGACCACGGCGGGCGCGTCCTCAAGACGTACGGCGATGGCGTGATGACCTCGTTCGACGACCCGGTGCGGGCGGTCGAGTGCTCGATCCGGATGCAGGACGCCCTGTGCACGGAGTACGGTCACGGGGAGGAGACGACCCTCTCGGCGGGGATCGGCCTGACATGGGGGACGGCGATCCGGACCGACGACGACCTGTTCGGCAGCTCGGTGAACCTCGCCAAGCGGATCGCCGACGTTGCGAAGGGCGGTCAGATCATCGTCTCATCGACCGTCGCGCGACACGCGGCCCTGGCGGCGACCGGCCACGATTTCCGCGATCTCGGCGAGCGGCCGCTGAAGGGGCTGGGCGAGCACCGCCTGTACGAGGTCGTCTGGCGGAACGAGGTCGCCACGCTCGAGACCGTCCGCGACGACATGGAGTTCATCCTGACCGACGACCACAAGCTGGTCATCCAGTTCGCCAAGGAGGCGCGGGAGCAGCTTCGCAACGTCCAGGAGAAGCTGGCGTCGCTCGGGGAGGGAGAGACCGGCCTTGAGGGGAGGATCAAGCGTTCGATCGGAAGGCGGGTCGCCCGGAGGCTTCCCGATGTCGTCGAGTGGGCCGCCGCCCGGGCCGGGATGGGGATGGAGCACGAGCTGGGGGACGTCGAAGCCAGGCTCGAAGGGGGCAAGCTGGTCCTGTTCATCAACGGGCGGAAGCGGATCACCCTCGGCGACAAGAGCGTCGACCTCTCGGCGGCCGAGCGGTTCATCGATCGCCTCGCAGCGTTGAAGCGCACGGAGTCCGAGAGCGCGTAAGGCCCAGCCTGGCCGCGATGCCGAAACCGGCGAGGAGCTCCTCGGCGATCGTCCTGTCTCGTCCCGAGCGTAGAACGCGCGGATCTTCTTTTGATGTCGGGCTTCTCGATCCCCCCTGCGGCGTCCCCCGCGCGGTGCTCGTCGGCCTGTGCGGGCCCCGGACGCGGTCCCCGATGGAAGACCTCCTCGAAGTCCCCTCTCGAGGGCGACGGCGATCGGGATCGCCCGTCCGCCGTTCGTCAGGTAGCGGTCGATCAGCTCGGTGTGCGCTTCGGCCGGAAGACCCTCATCGAAAGACCCTCGCAGTCCCGTCCCACCTCCCGGTGACCCCTCTACGAGCCCCGCACCCCCCACCGCCACAGCTCTCGGAGGGACGCCGACTTCCCGGTCATCAGCATCCCGACTTCGAAGACCTTGGTGGCGAACCGCATCATCAACACGGTGCCGACGGCGAGCGAGAGCAAGCTCAGCCCCATCTCCCACGCCGGAACGAACTTCGTCCCCTCGGAGATCGTGGGCGTCGCGCCGATGCGAAGAAGCATCACGCCGGGCGTGAACGGCGGGATGAATCCGGCGATGCGGACGAGCAGCGAGTCCGGCTTCTGGATGATCAGCGCGGCGAACATCATCGGGACGTACGGGACGATGCCGGCCAATCCGATCGCGCCGCCGGAGTGGATGTCCTTGATCGCCGCGCCGACGGTGGCGTAGATGGAGGCGATGAACAGGTACCCGAGGCAGAAGTACAGGGGGTACGTCACCCAGTGCGCCAGGGAGAGCGACGCCAGGGAGAGGGGGAGGAAACGCCCCGCCACGAAGTAGGCGGTCGCCGCCCACGCGATCACCTGGATGAGGCCAGCGAGGCCGAGACCGATCACCTTCCCGGCCATCAGGTCCCACGCGGAGACGCTCGAGAGCATCATCTCGACGACGCGGCTCTGTTTTTCCTTCATGACGCCGTACATCGTCATCACCCCGGAGATGAAGGCGCCGATGAACAGGATCAGCGCGAGGAAGAGGCCGATGATGAACGGCGGCGGCGGCTCGGACGGAGTCGACACCTCCCCCTCCATGGCCAAGGTGATGGCGAAGACGGCGACGCCGATGATCGCGGGGATAAAGACCGTCATGACCAGGAATTGCTTCGAGCGGATCGTCTGGGTGAACTCCCAGCGGATGACCTTCGCGAGTTTCACGCGTCGCCTCCTTCGATCGTCCGGATGAAAAGGTCGTGCAGCGGAGGTCGATCCACGTGGAGCGCGAGGATCTCGATCGTTTCGGGCAGACAGCGGATCAGCGCGTCGGGCTCCGTCCCCGGCAGGAGCGTGAACGCGGCGCGGCCCGATCCGAGGCGCAGGTCCGCGATGCCTTCGATCGACCGGAGCGATGTCCCGTCGCCGGCGAATCGGAGGAGGACCGCGTGTTCGCCGTGCGCCTCCTTGATCTCTTCAAGCCCTCCGTACAGGACGCGGCGGCCGCGGTGGATGAGGAAGATGCGGTCGCACAGCTCCTCGACGCGGTTCATCTGGTGCGAGGAGAGGAGGACGGCCGCTCCGTCCTCGCGGAGTCGATGGATGACCTCCTTGAGCAGATCCTGATTGACCGGATCGAGGCCGGCGAACGGCTCGTCGAGGACGACGAACTGCGGCCGGTGGACGATCGCGGCGATGAACTGAACCTTCTGTTGCATCCCCTTGGAGAGCTTCTCGATCTTCTTCAACGACCAGTCGCCGAGGTCGAACCGGCCGAGCCATTCGCGAGCCCGGTCGCGGGCATCGGCGCGGGCGAGGCCTTTCAGTTCGCCGAAGTAGACGAGCAGATCGAGGACGCGCGCATCGCCGTACAAGCCGCGTTCTTCCGGAAGATACCCGGTGTGCTCCTTCGGAGCCATGGGCGCCGGGCCGGCCGCCCCGAATCGGATCTCGCCGCGATCGGGGCGGAGGATCCCGAGGATCATCCGGAGGGTCGTCGTCTTCCCCGCGCCGTTCGGGCCGAGAAACCCGAGGATCTCCCCGCGCTCGACGCAGAAGGAGACGTCGTCGACCGCGCGGACGGACTCGAACGTCTTGCTGACGCCCTCGACGCGCAATAGCTCGCTCCTGTTCAACGATCGTCCCTCCTCTCAGGAAGCCGGCGGATTGTACCGACGCCATGCCATTCGATCATGCCTCCGTCACAGCCTCGTGTCGGGAAGCGGCTCGACCGGCCCGGCCGTCGAGGCACAGGCACGACGGCGAGGGGCCCCGTCCCCTCGTGGAAGAGGTGGGGGGCGTCAGTCGTCCGCCCCGGGGCGTCGGGCCCTCCGGCGGGCGTAGTTGCGCCGGGCCTTGGCCCGGTTGCCGCAGCTGCTCATGTCGCACCATCGACGGCTGCGGTTCCGGCTTCGGTCGATGAACAGCCAGCCGCACGTCTCGTCGGCGCACTGGCGGATGCGCTGAAGCGATTCCGAAGTGAGGAGCGCGACGGCGGACCGGGCGAGCTCCCAGACCGGACCTTCGAGGTCGCGACCGCTCCCCGCGTCGAGGGCCCAAGCGAATCCGTCTTTGCGAGGTGCCAAGCGGGAATGAGCGTTCGCCCTGCGGGCCGAAGCCGTGATCGCGGTCAGATCCTCCCTGTCCGGTGGCTCGCCGGAGACCGCGGCGACGAGGATCCGGTACAGGCTCGCTCGAAACGAACGCGCCCTGCGAAGGACCCGCTCGGCCGCATCCGGGCGCTTCGACGCCTCCTCCTTCAGGGATGAGAGCCGCGGGCCGTCGAGGAGACCCGCCTCCTCGGCCCATTCCAGAAGGTCGCCGTAGGACTCCAGCCGGTCGGTGGGGGCATCACCGAGCCACTCATCGACCGTGTTGACGAAGTCGACGCTCGGATCTCCGCCGAGGAAAGCGAAACGGGCGCGCGCGGGATCCGCCTCCTTCGGCGCATCGCTCATCCTGGAACTCGCCGCCTTCATGTCCGTCCTCCGGCCCGACCTGCGTTCGAGACTCCGCCTACTATCTGGACCCCATTCTACCGAGCAGGGAGGCGGCTCCCAAGCGAGCGGTCGACGGGAGAACTAACCTACAACATTCATTTGACAGGTTTGAATGGTTCGAGTACTCTTACCCGGTGAACGAGAGTACGATAGTTAGCCGATCGGGCTGCGAGAGGCATGCACGTAAGACGAATGAGACCTGGACCGAGGAGGTTGCGATGCGTCGAGGGGGTTCCGCGGAATCCGTTGTCGATCTGCTGAGCGAACACGGCTGGGCTGCGCGGTTCGTGCCGATCGGGCGGGTACTCGATGCCTGGAGCGAGTTGGAGGGGCGGCGCACGAGCGGGGAGCTCGACGGCGCGCTCTTCCGGGAGTACCTCGCTCCGCTCGGTGGGGCGATCGATTCGCCCCCGAAGGGGATGCGTTCCGTTCTGGTCGCGGCCGTCCCGGATCCGATGATTCGAATCCGATTCGCCTGGCGCGGCGGCGAGGTCCCCGTCACGGTCCCGCCGACGTACCTTCATTGGCGGGATCGCGACGGGGAGGTCGAGGGCGTCGTCGCAGCCGCGCTCGACGGAGCCGGGCATCGCGTCCAGCGGACCAACGTCCCGAAAAAACTCCTCGCGACCCGCAGCGGTCTGGCAAAATACGGCCGGAACAACATCACCTACGTCGAAGGGACAGGCAGCTATCACCGGTTGGTCGCTCTGCACACCAGCGTTCCCTGCGCTGCGGACCCGTGGCGGGAGCCGGAGATGATGTCCGCGTGCGAGGAGTGCCGTGCCTGCCTCGAGAGCTGCCCGACCGGCGCGATCGCGGGAGAACGGTTCCTCTTACAGGCCGAGCGGTGCCTCACGTTCTGGAACGAGAAGCCGGCCGACGTTCCCTTTCCGGAGGGGCTCGACCCGAGTTGCCACAACCAGCTGGTCGGGTGCATGCGCTGTCAGGCGGTCTGTCCGGCGAACGCCGGGCACCTCACGATCGAGGAGGCCGATCCGACGTTCACCGAGGAGGAGACGGCCGCGTTCCTCCGCGGCGCCGCGGCCGACGAACTCACAGCGGAGACGATCGACAAGCTGAGGGAGCACGACCTCCTCGACTACCTGGAGGTCTTCCCGCGGAACCTCAGAGCCCTTCTCCATCTTCCGTCGGCGGGACCGGCAATCGGGTGACCGTGACGCTGCACGGAGGCGGTCCGGATTCAGCCGGGTGATGCGGGATCGGTTGGCCGACCTACTTCGATCCGAGCGCGCGCCGGATCCGCTGGAGACCTTCGGTGAGCATCGTGCGGGGGCAGGCGAGGTTGAGCCGGACGAACCCCTCGCCGCCGGGCCCGAACATCGCGCCGTCGACGGTCGCCAGGCGCCCCTTCTCGAGGAGGAGCTCGTGGGGGTTCCCGTCGATCCCCGCTCCGCGGCAGTCCAGCCACGCGAGGTACGTCCCCTCGAGCGGCGTCATCGCGACGCCGGGCAGCTCCTCCCGGACGAACTCGGCGGCGACGTCGCGGTTCGCCCGGAGGTACTCGACCAGCTCGTCGAGCCACGGATCGCCGTCCCGGAAGGCGGCGACGGCGGCGATGTAGCCCATCACGCCGGGACCGGGGACCAGCCCCATCTTCGCTCCCTCGTACCGCGTCCGGAGCCGCGGATCGGAGATCACCGCAAACGCGAACGGGATCCCGGCGACGTTGAACGACTTGGCCGGCGACATCAGCGTGATCGTCCGTCGATCGATCTCCGGCGACAGCGACGCGATCGGGATGTGACGGTGTCCCTCGTAGACGAAGTCCGCGTGGATCTCGTCGGAGCAGAGGATCAGGTCGCGCGCCTCGCAGATCTCGGCGAGCCGCTCCAGCTCCGGCTTCGTGTAGACGCGGCCGATCGGGTTGTGCGGGTTGCAGAAGATGAACAGGCGACTTCGCCCGTCGATCGCACGTTCGAATCCGTCGAAGTCGATCTCGTACCGAAGGCCGTCGGAGCAGGCCATCTCGCTCAGCCGCCCTCGCAGGCCGACGTTCTTCGGGACGGAGAGGATCGGGAAGTAGACCGGCGGCGTGATCAGCACCCCGTCCCCGGGCCGCGTTACCGCGTGGGCGGCGAGGTGGAACCCGGTGTACACGCTCGGAAGGAAGACGATCGCCTCGGCCTCGATCGACCAATCGAACCGGCGCTTCAGCCGGTCGACGATGATGCCGCGCAGCGCCGCCGGCTCGCTCGGGTAGCCGAAGATTCCGCGCTCCGTCCGCTCTCGGAGCGCCTCGATGATCGGGTCGGGACAGCGGAAGTCCATGTCCGCCACCCACATGGGCAGCACGTCTTCCGGATAGTAGGTCCACTTGATGGATTCGGTGCTGCGTCGGTCGACATGCTCTCGGAATCGGGCATTGTCAAACGTCGAATCGTCGTGCATGGCGCCTCCAGCGCAAGAGACGCCCCATTCTCATGCATGAACCGTGCAAGCGCAATGGGCGCGCCGCGTGCCGACGGACCATCAGTTCTACATCAACAGGTGCAAAACCCTTGAGTTGGAGCGAGAATCCATCTACTGTCTTCGAGTGACGAGACAATCGCTCGGAAGACTCGGAACGCTATGGATCGGACTCGGCCTTCTGGCACTGCTCGGCGTGGGCGCATGCGTCGTGCGTTGGGACATCGGCCGACGATCCGGGTCGGAGTACGACGCCTTCACCAAACAGAACATCCAGTTGTCGAGGGTGTTCGCCCGCGCTGCCGACGCCTGGCTGGATCGCGGCAACGCAGACACCGTCGAGGAAGCTGCGGATCTCCTCTTGGTTGGAAGCGCTCAGTACGTGCGAATCACCGTCGACAGCGTCATCGTTCTCGACAAACGACGGGCGAACGGCGCGGTCATGCCCCCGGATCTGACGGAGATCGATCGCCTGTCCGACGCGGATCCGTGGCATCGGCTTCGCGACGACGGACTGGACGTGGCGATTCCGATTGAACTCGCGGGGCTGGGAGAGCCGGACGAGGGCATCGTCCAGGTCGGATTCTCCGATGCGCAGGCCGATTCCCGACTGGCTCAATATCGCCGACTTGTCCTCTTCATGGCAGGAGGAAGCTGGTCCGCCTTGGCGCTCATGGCGGTCCTCGTCGGTCGGCTTCTGGCCCTTCGAAAGCGAATCGCAGGGGTGCAGAACGGCGGGATTCCACCGGATGGCATCATCCGCCGCGGAGGACCGGAAATCGACACGGCGAGCCGTACGGTACGGCTGAACGGTCAACCGGTCGATCTGACGCCGAAGACCTTCGAATTGCTCCTGTTTCTCGCGCGCAACGAGGGGAAGACGTACTCGGATGCCGAACTCCTTGAAGCGCTGTGGGCAGATGCGTCGTATGCGGCATCGAATGACGTCAAGCAGTGCATCTACCTGCTGCGCCGAAGGTTGGGCGCTGTATCCGAAGATCCCAAGCGCATCATCGTCAACGTCAAGGGGTTCGGATACCGGTTGGAATCTCCGAATGAGACAACACTGAACGAGGACTGATGGACAACTGACTTCGACTGCGATTGAAATGGGCGGCGAAGGAGGCAGCATGAACGCAACAAGACGACTCATGGCGGTCCTGCTCGTCCTCGCCCTGCTGGCGGCCGGGGTGGGGGCGATGGCACAAACGACCGCACAGGAGCAATTCGCGGCCGATGTGGCCGATCTGTTGGACCTGTTGGATCGCGCCCTGTACCTGGCGATGACCGGTTTCTCCGCCTACGACCACGAGGACCAGCTTGTGGCCGCGCAGCGGCTGATCAACCTGTTGGAGGGTCCAACCGGCGCCGAGTACGCCACATCGGTGGGGGAGACCGAGGGGAGCGGCATGTTGCTCAATCCTGCTTTGGATCCGAGCTATGACTGGTCAGGTTTGGCAGAGCAGTCAAGCGGCTCCGAGATTTACGTCTGGCGTGATGCGGCGGTGAATACCTCGAGGTTTCTCAGACTCGCTCTCGACGCGGCCCTTGATGCACGGGACACGGCGTACAGCCTCCTCGGACCCGAAGACGCCTTCCGAACGGCCTATGCTTGCTTGGTCGCGGCACGCGGCGGCCTGGAGGACCCCTTCCTCCTCGCGGGGATCGCGGATCTAGCGGAGCTGTACCCATCAAGCGCTCTGACGTCAGAAGCAGTCCAAGTCCGGGAGAATACATTGCAGGATCGACTACTGGGTGAACCCACCGGCGGTGTCATCCAGTTGGACGCCGGAATCTATCGGGACCGAGTCGTGATCACATGGGATGTCACGATCCAGGGGAGGTCTCCTGAGGAGACGATCCTTGAGGGCGTCGCCTGGGATGCCGTCTTGGCGGTCATTGCCGAGGAGCCGGTGCATCTCGTGTTGAAGGACCTTACGATCCGCGGCGGAGACAGTGGTGTGGCGTCGTGGGCCTACGACGAGGACGCGTCCGTGAACCTAACGCTAGACAACGTCACGCTGGAAGAAAACGGGATCGGCGTCAACGCATCCACGCGAACGAGCCTGGATGCCACAGAGTGCCGTTTCGTGCACAACGAGCTGGGATTGGAGAGCAAGGCTCCCGGAAGCGAAATCCTCGTTCGTCTGACCGATTGTCTGTTCGATGGGAACGACAGTGCCCTGTCCGTGGGCGGGGAGCAAATGATCATGCTGAGCGCGTGCCGAATCCTCGACGGCACGGACGCAAGCGGCGACATCGTGATTCGGGGCTCTGCTCGATTGGAGATGCGCGACTGCGAGCTTCATCGGATGACCGGCCGGGGAATCGTGCTCGCGGAAACGGCGTCGATGACGTTGATCGACAGCGTCATTGAGACCGCCTATGCGCACGCCATCGCCGTGGCGAGCACGAGCCCCGATGCATCCGGCCGCGTGGTGCAGGATTGCGGCATTTCCTTCGGATCCAGCGTTGGTGGCGGGACGGATCTCCCGCTGGGAACGATCAGCGGCTACGGCAACACCATCACCGGCGGCGTGTGCCCGGTGACCCTGCGGTTTCTCACCGATCCGGCGCCCGATGAAGCGACGGTCTCGGCCGGCCGATCGATTCAAACAGCGATCGGTTCCGTCGCGGACGGCGGGACTGTCTCGATCAACGAGGGCACCTATCATGAGAACCTCACGATCACGAAACCGATCACGTTGACCGCGACGGGGACCGTCATCATCGTGCCCGTGGATCGCTCACGCCCGGTCATCGATGTCTCGTCGACATCGGATGTCATCATTGAAGGGATCCACGTCGAGGACGCCGCGGTCGGGATCAGGGCCGCGCAGGCAAGTTGTCTACTCACAAACTGCCGCATCCAGTCAACCGCCGTCGGCGTGGACGTGGCCGCCTTCGAGGCGGACGACGTTCGCGTCGAGGCAACGACGTTTGCCGGGCAAGGTGTCGGGATCAAGACGCTTGGAGACGGACGGATCGAGATCGTGGACTGCACATTGCGGGAGCTTGCGACGGGTGTGCTAATCGGCGGCCTGACCTCAGTCGTCGTCCGGAACTCGGCTTTCGCGGACACGTTCGAGGGGATCGTGATGGCCGGCAGCGCAACGGCGACACTCTCGGGCAACACGATCGACGGCGCACGGCTCGGCATTCGTGTGAGCGATGTACCGAGCGGCCCGAAGGGCACCTTAAACATTGACTCCAATACGATTCGGAACTGCACGGAAGGGGCGATCAGTCTCTGCACAGACCTCGCGACGAACGACCTCGCGTTTACCGGGAAGCTCTCAGGAGCGGGCAACGTCGTGGAAGGCGGCATCGATGCCCTTTGCCCGTCCTGGTTCGCGTGGCCCGACGGATTTCTGACCGCTGAGCACCCCGCGGACTGATCGATCGAGCACCAAGGCGGATGGTTCACTGCGCGGGGAGCTTTTCGGAGCCCCGTGCGGCGTATCGTCAGGCAAGCTCTAGGATCTCGGTGTTCCTCAAATCCGCATCAACCGGTGCAAACGCCTTGCGTTGGAATGGAAAGGCTTCTACCGTAGTGAGGCGATGAACGGGCGGCGACGATGGATCGGGTATGCAATCGTCGGGAGTCTCCTTCTTGGGATCGGAACCGTCATCGTCGTGCG
>Ga0315554_1000492_pt1 | contig 23466 bp, 20 predicted proteins | sample SalMarSW160370MG_FD_202114 | JGI IMG/M metagenome (GOLD analysis project Ga0315554, IMG submission 202114) | Salt marsh sediment microbial communities from the Plum Island Ecosystem LTER, Massachusetts, United States - Salt Marsh Sediment SW1603-70 ...
AGCTATCCGTACCTGTTTCCCAAGAAGGAGCTGGACGGCCAGCACCCGGATTTCTACATCGACCGCAACCGCTGCATCCTCTGCGGCCGCTGCGTCCGATCCTCCCGGGAAATCGACGGCAAGAACGTGTTCGGCTTCCAGGGCCGGGGGATCGACAAACGGCTTATCGTCGATGCCCGCCACGATCTGTCGGAGACGGATCTGACGGCAGCGGATAAGGCGGCCAGCTACTGCCCGACCGGCAGCCTGATGAAGAAGCGGGAAGGCTGGAATATGCCCGTGGGTACCCGCAAATACGACAAAGAGCCGATCGGTGCGGAGATCGAAGGAAAGAGAGGTTGATCATGGCCAAGGTGAAAGTAGCAACAACGGCACTGACATCCTGCTTCGGATGCCATATGTCGATCCTGGATATCGACGAACGCCTGTTCGATCTGCTCGAGCTGGTGGAGTTCGACAAATCACCGATCGATGATAAAAAAGCATTCACCGGCATGGTGGACGTGGGGATCATCGAGGGCGGTGTCTCCAACGACGAGAATCTTGAAGTGGTCCGAGACTTCAGAAAACACTGCAAGATCCTCATCTCTATCGGGGAATGCGCCATCCAGGGTAACATCCCGGCCTACCGCAACATGGTGCCCCTGAAGGAGTGCCTGGAGGAGGCCTACTTCAACGGACCCACGGTGGTCAATCCCAGCGGCAGGATACCCGACGACCCGGATATCCCGATCCTGATGAACAGGGTCTATCCGGTGCACGAGGTGGTCAAGGTGGACTACTTCATGCCGGGCTGCCCGCCTCCGGCGGACCAGATCTGGGCGATCCTTTCGGCGCTGCTCACGGGCAAGCCGATCGATCTGCCCTACGAGTACGTGAAGAAGGACTAGAGGGGAGTTTTCATGAGTACTGCAACCAAAGATAAAGGAAAAAAGATCATCATCAGCCCCGTGACCCGGGTCGAAGGACACGGGAAGGTGACCATCCGAATGGATGAGAAGGGCAAGGTCGACTACGCCCGCTTTCATATAGTCGAGTTCCGCGGCTTTGAGCGCTTCGCCCAGGGGCGGTTCTACTGGGAAATGCCGGTTCTGATCCAGCGCTTGTGCGGGATCTGTCCGGTCAGCCACCACCTCTGCGCTGCGAAAGCCACGGACGTTATCGTCGGGGCCGATAAGATCCCAGTTACCGCGGAGAAGATGCGCCGCCTGATGCACTTCGGGCAGACCTTCCAGTCCCACGTCCTGCACTTCTTCCACCTTTGCTCTCCGGATTTCCTCTTCGGTTTTGATTCGGATCCGGCCACCCGCAATGTGATCGGTGTGGCTCAGAAGAATCCGGAGCTGGCCAGGATGGCCATCCTGATGCGCAAGTACGGCCAGGAGGTGATCAAGGCCACGGCGGGCAAGAAGATCCACGGAACCGGGGCCATCCCCGGCGGGATCAACAAGAACCTGACAATCGAAGAGCGGGATTTCCTCAAGAAGGATGTGGACCAGATGGTGCAGTGGTCGATCGACGGCCTGGAGCTGTTCAAGAAGGTCCTCCATGAGAACCTCGACTATTTGGTCAACTTCGCCGCCTTCGACTCCAACCACCTCAGCCTGGTGCGGGCGGACGGTTGTCTGGACATATACGACGGGCTCTTGAGGGCCAAGGCCGCCGACGGAAAGATCATCTTCGACCGGGTTCAGCCCAAGGACTACCTGGAGTACATCCGCGAAGAGGTTCGCCCCTGGAGCTACATGAAGTTCCCCTTCATCAAGAGCCTGGGCATGGATAAGGGCTGGTACAGGGTCGGTCCGCTGGCCCGGATCAACAACTGCGACTTCATCGACTCACCCCTGGCGGAGAAGCAGCGGCAGGAGATGATGAGCCTGACCAAGGGCAAGCCGAACAACTCCACCCTGGCCTATCACTGGGCCCGGTTGATCGAGACCCTGTACTGTGCGGAGAAGATCAAAGAGCTCCTGGACGACAAGGATCTTCAGGGCAAGGATCTGGTGACTGAGGGCAAGCACCGGGATGAGGGCATCGCCATACTCGAGGCTCCCCGGGGAACGCTGTTCCACCACTACCGCATCAACGACAAGGATCAGGTGACCATGGCCAACCTGATCGTCTCTACGACCAACAACAACGAACCGATGAACCAGGCGGTGGAATGGGTGGCTCGAAATGAGCTGGAAGGCCAGAAGATCACCGAGGGTCTGCTCAACCACGTGGAGGTGGCTATCCGGGCCTACGATCCCTGCCTGAGCTGCGCGACCCATGCCGTGGGGCAGATGCCCCTGATCATCCGGATCGAAGACGCGGCCGGATCGGTGGTCGACGAGCGGGTTAAGGAGTAGGGCAGGTTTTGGCCGCAACCGGCGCCATCCTGGTCGTGGGATACGGAAATCCTGGACGTCAGGATGACGGGCTGGGCCCGGCAATCGTGCAGGAGTTGGAGAAGCTCCACCTGCCCGGGTTGAACCTGGAAGCGGATTACCAGCTTTCCATAGAGCACGCGGCTGACCTGGGGCAGTCGGACCAAGTGATATTTGTCGATGCGGCGGTTCGGGGAACTGAGCCTTATCAGGTGAAGAGGCTCAAGCCCTCCCGGAGCATCGAGTTTACGAGCCATGCGCTCGGGCCGGAGGCGGTTCTGGCCATCTGTCGGGACACCTATCAGCGTACCCCCGAGGCGCTGCTGGTTGCCGTACGGGGGTACTCGTTCGAGTTCGCGGAAGGTTTGACCGACAAGGCCCGGCAAAACAAGAGCAAGGCTCTGGAGTTCATAAAAAACCTGATCGATCAGTGGAGAGGGAAAAACATGGCAGCTGAAACCGGAAAAACGATCCTAATTATCGACGATGATCCGGATATCCGCAAGGCTACCCGCATCGTGCTGGAGTCCGCCGGCTTCGTCGTTGGAGAGGCTTCCACGGGGCAGGAGGGGCTGAAAACGGCCCAGAAGATCAAGCCGGATGCGATTCTGCTGGATCTGATGATGGAAACCGTGGATGCGGGAAGCAAGGTATCCGCCCAGCTCAAGGAGGGGGGATTCACAGCCCCGATCTTCCTGCTCAGCTCGGTCGGAGACGCGGTGCGTTACAACATCGATGCTCAGGATCTCGGTCTGGCTGGGATCTTCCAGAAGCCGATCGATCACAACACGCTTCTGTCCACTCTGAAGACGGAGCTGGGTCTGTAGGACCCTCGGCAGTACTGACGGGTGTGAAGCACCGGTTTGCTGTAAGAGCCGGGGCGTTCCTCTTTATATTGCTGCTGGTGTCGGCGGGGCGCTGGGTTGCCTTCACCGGGGCAGAGCTCACCCCGCTGTCTTGTATACTCATAGCCGGCAGCTACGGGCTGATCGCGGCGGGAATCGCCTTCTTCACCATAGACCTGGTCCTGGTTCGTTCCCTACTTCAGCGCAAGATCCTCTGTATCCGGATTTTCGGGATTGCCCTAATTGCCCTGGCGGTTGTCGACAGGGTTTTTACCCTTTCCGGACTCACCGCCGCGATTTCACTGTTTCTCTCTGCCGCCCTGTTCGTGCTTCTGATTGTGCTCGATACCCTGGGATCGGGCCGCCCCGACTTTCGTACTGCCTCAGCCGACCACCTGCCCGCCCGCTACCTGCGCCGGAGGCCGATCAAGACCGCCGTAGAGACTCTACTGCGCCTGTTTCCCTTCCCCGAGCCCGTTGGGCTGTACAGGATCGGATCGGCTGGAGCCGATTCGCCCGTGCTGGTGACCGGGAACTTCGAGCTGACCCTGCGCCGCGTCTGCTCGGCTGTAGGGAATCTGGACTGCTGGCTGCTGGTGTGCGACAGCCGGGGGGTGAACGTTTGGTGTGCCTCCATGGCCGGGCACTTCACCACCGATTCCGTGGTCCGGGCCATTGAGCGTACAGGCCTGGCTGAGCGGGTGCGGGTCCGCCGGTTGATTCTACCCCAACTATGCGCATCTTCGGTTTCTCTGGAAACGTTGGAAACCCGGACCGGGTTCAGCGCCCGCTTCGGTCCCCTGTACATCCAAGAACTTGCGGCGTACTGGAGAAATCCAGCCGACCCGGCCTTACGCAAAGCCCGATTCCCGCTGAAAGCCCGTCTGGAGATGGCCTTGGGTTGCCCTCTGCTGCTTGCGATCCTGTTGGTTCTGGTCTACAACTTCATCGGCCTGGGTCACCTGCTGGTCCTCCTTCCCATCCTGTACCTCGTTTCCTTCATAAATGGACTGGTTTTCCCCTGGCGTCCGTTGAAGCGGATCGGGCCCTGGGCGCTGCTGTACGGCGCCGCGGCATTCCTGCTGGCAGGGCTGCTTTCCCGGGCCCTATTTCCCGGGTATATGCTGCTCTACGCCCTGACCGTGGGCGTTGGAGCCGCCTATCAGGTCACCGAGTTCAGCGGCTGGTCTCCCTTGCTCAAGTACAGTCTGATCCCCTACAGGAAACCCCGGGTGGAGGTGGACGGGCAGACCTGCATCGGCTGTAGACGTTGCGTGGATGTCTGTCCCAGGGCAGTGTTTCAAATGGAGGGCGGGCATTCGCTGGTGGTGGGGGAGAAGAGGTGCGTGATCTGCCGTTCCTGTTTCAGCCAGTGCCCGACCGGGGCGGTACTTCACTCACACGCGTCGCTGTAATCGCACGGGGTAATCGGCGGGCCTGAAAGCCTGTCTGACTTTGGATGTGGTTCAAGCACCGGCGGCGATCACGGCGAACAGCAGGCGCAGGGTGTCCAGGTTGTTCCTCCCCGAGGTGGGCGCCTCTATTCCCTCCTCTATCGCCTGCTTCACCGTATCCAGCAGCAGCTCGTCGCTTCTGCGTTCGCCTTCCCGCGGTTCATATAGACAATAACGATCCTTCTCTTCGATCTGCCAGAGCTTTCCCCGTTGGTCCAGGACAAGGTCGCCCCGTTCGAATTCCAGGCGCCAGAGACCGTTGTACGGAGTCTGCTCACCCCGGCACTCGTAGCTGCCCCGGTAGCTCACCAGGGTGCCATCGGCGCAGCCTAGAACAAGATGGCAGACGGAGGGACTATCCCACGGACTTCCCGGCGGCAGGTAATGGCGGCAGTGGATATCCCCGATGGGCGAGGGAAGGAAAGAGATCAACAGGTCGAGGTGGTGGATTCCCTGCAGGAACAGAAGGGGGTAGCGCATGGGCCGCTCGTGTTCGAAGCGGGGAGGGCGATGGCGGTGAAAACTGATCTCGCCCCCGATCAGGGGGCCGAGCCTGCCTTCCCGAACCACCCCCGCAATGCCCAAGAACGGCGCCTTGAAACGGTAGTTGTGTCCGATCACCAGGGCTAAAGCCTCCCGCGCGGCCAGATCGACGAGCTCCTCCGCCTGAGTCAGCGTTTCAGCGAAGGGCTTCTCCAGAACGCAGTGAACACCTGCGTTCAGAGCCTCCTTGGCCATCCGGTAGTGGAGGTGATTCGGTGTCACGACGATCACCACCTGGAACCGCCCGCTGCCGAGGGCTTTGCGATAATCGAGGTAGCGTCGTTCCTCCGGCAGCTTCAGCGCCTCGGATCTGAGCCGGAGGATCTCCGGATCGATATCCGCCACCCCGGTCAGCTCGAAATCGGGATGGGATTGGACAGCCTCGGCCCAGGCCATGCCCCGGTTGCGAACACCGATGATCAAAGTCGGATACATATCGAGTCAGGAGACCCGCTGGCCGCTACGGCGGTATTCCGCCGGCGGCTGCCCGACGTACTTGCGGAACACCGTACAGAAGTAGCGGGCATTCTCCCCGAATCCCGCCCGTCTGGCCACCTCGGCAACGGGTACCCCGGGAGACCGCTGCAGCAGATCCTTGGCCTCTTCCACCCTCAGGCGGGTGAGGTAGTGCTTGAAGGTTTCTCCGGTCTCCCGCTTGAACAGCTTGCTCAGATAATCGACGTTGGCGTAGACCAGGGTCTGGGCCAGCCATTTCAACGTTAGTTCCGGTCTGGCCAGATTCTCTCGAGTCTCGCTTTTAAGTTTTTCCACCAGCCGGCTTTTCCTGCTGCTGAACTGTTCGAAGTTCCACCGGACAACGGCGCCGCAGCACTTGTCGATCATTTTCTCCAGCTCTTCGAGGGTGTGGGTTTCCTCGATCCGTTTGATGTTGTCGATATAGTAATTCACTCTCTCGTAGCCGTCATAACGGGCAGCGGTGAGCAGAAGATCGATGATCGCGTCACAAATGCTTTTCTGGGACAGCTTCTGCGTTCTCAACTCCGACCAGAAACACCCCATGGCTTTCCGGTAATCCTGGTCGTTTCCGCACTGGATTGCCAAGCAGGCTTCCTCTATGTAATAGTGCAGATCGCTGCGGTTGTAGCTTCCGCTTCCCTCTAACGCCTCCTGCCGGGTAATGATGCTGTCCTCTCCGTAGTAAAAACTGTGCTTCAACAGATTCCTGGCCTCTCTGTAGAGGGTGTGGATCGCATCCAGCGCTGCGCTGCCGCTGACCGCTACGGTTACGGCGGAATCGTCGAAGCGGCTGAAGCGGCTCTTGATCTCTTCGATCCTCTGAAGCAATTCTTCGGTTTCCGCGTCCCTGACCACCGCCACCAGGGCTTCCTTGATGATCGTAGTCAGAAGGAGTCCTCTGTTCTCCAGGCAGCGCTGGCTGATGAGCTGCAGGGTCAAGAGCCTTTCGTAACTCTGTTCCCCCGCAGGGGCAAACAGCAGCAGGGTCACCGTACGCACCGACTCCGGGGAGATCCCAAAAAAGGACAGGTAGGAGCTCATCTCACGGCTGGTGTACATCTTGTGCATGATCAGGTCGCGGAAAAACTGTTCCTTGATCAGGGGCAGGTTTCGTTTCATGTTCTGCTTGATCTTCTCGACGAAGCTGCGCTCCTCCTCCATGCGGGCAAGATCGGCGCACACCTCTTTGAGGATCTTGTCGATCTCCCGCATCTTGGTCGGTTTGAGCAGATAGTGACGCACTCCGTACTGCATCGCCGTCTGGGCGAATTCGAATTCGTCGTATCCCGACAGCACTATGAAACGAATATCCGGTTTGATCTGCCGTGCCCGGCGGATGAGCTCCAGCCCATCGATGCCCGGCATCTTGATGTCGGTGATGACCACATGGATGTCTTCGCTGCGGATCTTCCCCAGGCCTTTCTCGCCGTCGGCGGCCTGCGCGCACAGAGCCAGGCCGTAGCGGCTCCAGGGAACTTTTCCGGCTAAACCCTCCCGGATGATCCTCTCGTCATCCACCAGCAAGACGTTGTACACGCACCTACCTCCGTTGCGGCTCTATGCCGCCCGGCACGGCTTCCACGGGCTCCAGCTTGGCTACAGCAATCGTGACCGTGGTTCCCCGCCCCCTCTTCGAATCGATATCCAGGCTGAACTCCTCCCCGTAGAACTGCTTCAGCCGTTCATGGATGTTTTTAATCCCGATCCCCGATCCCCTGGCCTCCACCTCTCCGGCCAGAATCCGCCGTACAAGGTTCTCCTCCATGCCGGGACCGTTGTCTCCGATATGGATGACCAGACGCCCGTCCCGGTCTTCGCTCCGGATGTTTATATGGCAGACGCCGCTACAGGCCTCCAGGCCGTATTTGATCGAGTTCTCCACGAAGGGCTGGAGGGTCAGCTTGGGAATCAGGTAGCCGTTCAGGGAATCCTCCAGGTCGATCGTGACATCCAGCCGCTCTTCGTAGCGGATCTTCTGTATCAGCACGTACTGCCTGAGCAGTTCCGCCTCCTCCTGCATGGTGAGAAAGATCTTCTTGGCGTTGATCGATACACGAAGCAGATCACCCAAGGCTTGCACCATGCCGGCTATCCGATCCTGATTGTTCAGCTGGGCAATCCAGTTGATCGATTCGAGGGTGTTGTAGAGGAAGTGCGGATTGATCTGAGCCTGCAGGGTCTTGTACTGGGCGTCTTTGATAAGCAGCTGCTTGCGGTAATTGTCATTGATCAGGTTTTCGATCTTGTCCAGCATTAGGGTGAACTCGCTGTAGAGCACGCCGATTTCGTCCTTACGGGTGTAGCCGTTCAGGCTGAGCTTGGCCTGGGTGAAATCTTCGCTCTCTATGTTCTTCATTTCCTCCGCCAGGCGCACGATCGGTCTGGAGATCTCCCTGGTGAATCTCACGGTTACGAACAGGAACAGGAGGAACATCCCGGCACAGAAAAGGGGAAAGACGGTGTTGAACAGCTGAATATCACGAAAAAGAGACTTATACGGTACTACGCACAGATACTTGGCTGTCTGGGAAGGGGAACCGATGAAAACGACAAAGTACTGTTCCTCGTTGACGCGGAGGATTTCGAACCCGGATCCGGTGAGGCTTCCGGCGGCACGAGGGATCTGTTTCACGATCTCATTGGAGGCGTAGAGCAGCTGCCGTTCGCCGAACAGTCCTATCTCCAGCTGATAATCCACCGGATAATCGAGAACCCACTTTGTGAAGCGCTCCTTCCTGATCACGAAACAGAGAACGCCCATTTGTTCCAGGCTCAATCCGGCTACCTGGCGTATCCGGCGCAGGTAGTACAGAGTGTCGGTATCGCTGTCCGTTTCTATCCATTCCCAGGGGAGCTTCGACCGGGAAAAAAGCTCCAGCTGCTCGGGAGATACGAAGGTCTCCAGCTTCGGGTAGTCGTTGCGCACGCTCACCACCCGGCCACGATTGTCGATCGCATAGATGCACTCCACGTAGGGCACGGTGAAGGAACCGATCAGCTTGCTCTTGAGCTCTTCGCCCAGAGCGAACCAGGCCACGGGATCTTTTTCCCCGTTCATCCTGTTTATCCTGTCCTGCACGTACGGATCGGTCATCAGATTGGCGGAGAAGTCCTCGAACTTTCCCAACTCCGTTTCCACGCTCCTGGCCATGAGTCCCAGCGACTCGGAAAAGGCCTTGTAGAGCAGCCGGTTGTTCCGGTTCCTGAACACGAAGAACATCGTATAGCTAAACACCACCACGGTGGCGATGATCAGGCAGAAGGTGATGAGCATCTTCACCCGAATGCTGAAACCGGCGGGTCTCATGACGTTTCGATTATATCATGAATATCACGAGCAAGCTGAGCTCACAAGAATGGCTGCTCATCCTCCTCATCCCTTCAGACCGGTCGTGCTGATGCCTTCCACGATGTATTTCTGCAGTATGAAAAAAACGATCATCACCGGCAGGATGGAGAGGGACGCCATGGCGAACATCGCCCCCCAGTTCGTGACCGAAGTTGGATCGGCGAACAGGCGCAGCGCCACCGAAACGGTGTACAGTCTCGGTTTGCTCAAGTAGATCACCGGCTGGATAAAGTCCTGCCAGCGCCAGTAGAACGAAAAGATGGCCACGGTGACCAGGGCCGGCTTGCACAAAGGCAGGATGATACGATAAAAAATTCCGAACTTCGTGCAGCCGTCGATCAGGGCCGATTCGTCCAGCTCGAAAGGAATCGTGCGCACGAACTGGATCATCAGAAAGATGAAGAAGGGATTGCCCAGGCTCCAGGGCACGATCATCGGCAGGAAGGTATTGACCCAGTGTATCCGGTGCAGGATCAGGTACTGGGGGATCATGATGATCTGGTAGGGCAGCATCAGGGTGGCGATCATACAGCCGAACAGAAACCTGGCGCCGGGAAAGCGAATCCGGGCGAAGCCGTAGGAAACCAGAGCCGCGGAGGTCATCGTGCCCAGGGTAGAGGTGATGGCGATGATGAAGGAGTTCGAAAAGAAGATGCCGAAGGTGTGGTTCCCGAAACCCTGCCAGCCCTCCACGTAGTTGGCGAAGCGCCACTCGTCGGGAATCAGGGACAGGTTGCCGCGGAATATTCCCGACTGGGTCTTGAATGAGCTCATGATCATCCACAGCACCGGATAGATCATGATCACCACCAGGATCATGCAGATGAGGTGGTACACGGCGGCGTTCAGATACTTCCTGGAGCTCACCATCATCTTCAGATCCCCACTTTGGATTCGTAGTAGACCCAGCGCCGGGAGGTGGCGAAGATGATCATCGTGAAGAAACCGATGATCAGCAGCAGGATCCAGGCCATGGCCGAGGCGGCTCCCATGTCGTAGAACTGGAACGCTCTGAGGAACATGTACACCACGTATACGAGGGTCGAGTCCATCGGGCCTCCCCGGGTGATTATCCAGGCCTGGGTGAACATCAGAAATCCATGGATCGTCTGCATGATCAGGTTGAACAGGATCACGGGGGACAGCAGGGGCAGGGTGATTCGGAAGAACTTCACCAGGGAGCCGGCGCCGTCGACCACGGCCGCCTCGTAAAAGCTCTCGGGGATGTTCTTGAGCCCGGCCAGAAAGATGAGCATGGAGGATCCGAACTGCCAGATGTAGAGGGCGATGATCGTGGCCAGAGCCGTCCTGGGATTGCCGATCAGAGAGACCGTTTTTTTGATCCCCAGGCCGGCCGCCGCAAGGCTGATCGGGCCGCCGGAGCCGAAGAACATCCTCCACACCAGGGCGATGGCCACGCTTCCCCCGATGATCGAGGGCAGGTAGTAGACCAGACGGTAGAGTCCCAGCAGACGGCGCTTCTGGCAGAGGATCATAGCGATGAACAGGGCAAATACGAGTCGCAGGGGCACGGCGGTGACCACGTACACGAAGGTGATGCCCAGGGATTTCCGATAGCGGGGATCCTGGAAAAACAGGCGTTGGAAGTTCTTAATCCCCACCCAAACCGGAGAGGAAATCAGGTCGTACTTGGTGAAGGAGATGTATAGGGAGGCCAGGATCGGGATGATCGTGAAGCAGAGGAAGCCGATCAACCAGGGGGAGATGAACAGATACCCGGCGATCGCGCTCTTGGGATTGTAGCCTCTTGTGTTTCTCATGCCTTCATCCTGCCTTTTGCAGCCGATCCGTGTCCAGCCTCGCGCCGGCTGGAAAAGCGAGGGGCCGCTTCGGGTCTGTAGCTGTTGAACCACAAAACCTGGCGACCCCTGTTCTTACCGATATTCCTGGAGCTACTGATTGAGAATGACTGTCATTTGCTCCCTGAACTCCTTGACGGCCGCTTCCGGTGTCATCTGTTTGTACATGACTCGCTGGAAGTAGTTGTTCTGGTACAGATCCCTGACCTCCCGTTCCGCCGTGGGGAACCGCGTGGACATGTCGCTGGAATGCTGTCCCACAAAGGATATGTAGTCGTAGATCTCGGCGTTCTGCGGATCAGCCGTCTGTTTCAATGCCTCCCGCACGCTCTGGGCCACGGGAACGCCTCTGTCGGCGGCCAATACCTTGTTGGCCTCGATATCTTTGAGGAAGTAGTTCAAGAACTCCCCGGCCTGCTCCTTGAGCTTCGAGGTCTGGGCCACGGAGAAGAACATCGACGGCCTCAGGTACATCCCCTTCTCGTTGTTGGGTCCGGGAAGGATGGAAAGCTTAGTCACCGCCTGGCGTGTCTTGTAGACCGAGACGACCTTGTTGGACCACATGATTTTCATGGCCGACTCATCCCTGGCGAAGGGGGTGTTCTCCTCGTTGGAGTAGAACTCGATGACAACCTCCACCGGCGGCACCAGACCGTTGTCCTGGAAATCTAGACACATCTTCAGGAAATCGACCATAATCTTATCGTTGCTCCAGCCGGGACCGTTGAGCTCCTTGTTGAACCACTCGGCGCCCTGGGTGCGCAGGTAGTAGAGCATGTCGTTGTCTGTGCCCAGGCCGTCCGCGCCGAAGACACCGGCGGCGTTTTTGATCTTCACGCTGGCCGCTCTCATGTCGTCCCAGGTCCAATCCAGCCCCGGATAGGCGACCCCGGCCTTGTCGAAGTAGCCGTCGTTGTACCCCATGGTCAGGGCGTTCACCCCCAGGTTTATGCCGATCAGCTTACCGTCGAAGTTGCCGATGCTGACCGCGCTCTTGTCGATTCCATCGGTGCTGAAGCTCTTGATGGCCGACAGATCCGCCATGAGATTTTTCTCGTTCAACTGGGGCATGCGCTCGATGACGTTCTGGAATATGTCGGGAAGATCTTCAGCCGCAGCGTATACGGCCACCTTGTCCCAGTACTCGCCCCAGCCCAGGTAGGTGGGTTCGATCTTGATGTTGGGGTTGCCCTGCTGGTACATGTCCAGCACCTTCAGGGTCTTGTCGTGCCTTGCCTGACCGCCCCACCAGAGGATCCTCAGGGTCACCGGTCCCGTCATAACGGAAGGGGATTCCCCCCCCTGCCCTCCAGCCAGAACAAACTGGGTGCAGAGGGCGAGGATCAGGATGCTGATCACCATTAGTTTTTTCATAAAACCTCCTTGGTTTTTCCTTAACGTAGGATAGATAATGACCGGTCGCATCTCGATTATCCCACGATATCCCCGATAACCGGCAGACAAAAAAGCGGTCTCCTATGTATAGAAAACCGGTGTCCTGGGCCGGGAGACCGATCTGCGTGTAGATTTTCCTCTCTCCCTGTGGGTACTATGAGACCATGAAAAGCTATGCGATCGTCGGGATCGGTTCCCGATCGTATCTCTATTCCGATGCCCTGCTGGGGAGTTTCAGCGATTGCGGCCGTCTGGCGGCGATCTGCGATCTCAACCAGGTACGGATGGATTATGCCAACCGTCGTTTTCGTGAAACCTACGGGATCGATCCCGTTCCGACCTACAAACCGGATCGGTTCGAGCAGATGATCGCTGAAGGCAAGGTGAACACTGTTATCGTCACCACGATAGATCGAACCCACCACCATTTTATCATCAGAGCCCTGGAGGCCGGATGTGATGTGATCACCGAGAAACCCCTGACCGTAGACGAGGGGAAGTGCCGGGCGATCTTCTCCGCTCTGGAGCGTACGGGCGGAACCCTGAGGGTCACCTTCAACTACCGCTACGCTCCCCGAAACAGCAGGATCAAGCAGCTGCTCAAGGAAGGTGCGGTGGGGGAGATAAAGTCGGTGCACTTCGAGTGGTTTCTGGACACCGTGCATGGAGCCGACTATTTCCGCCGCTGGCACCGGGACAAGCGCAACTCGGGAGGCCTGCTGGTCCACAAAGCCAGCCATCACTTCGATCTGGTAAATTGGTGGCTGGACAGCGCACCGGAGTTGGTGTTTGGGATGGGGGATCTGGTGTTTTACGGGCGCTCCAATGCCGAAGCCCGGGGTTTGACCGCCTTCTACGACCGGGCCACCGGTCATCCCAATGCCCTCGGTGATCCCTTCGCCCTCGATCTGCTGTCGGATCCGGAGCTGAAGGGGATGTATCTGGATGCCGAGGGGGAGGACGGCTACCGGCGGGACGAGAGCGTCTTCGGGCACTACATCTCGATCGAGGATGATATGGCGGTGCTGGTGAAGTTCAGAAACGGGGTGACTATGAGCTACCATCTGACCGCCTACTCCCCCTGCGAAGGTTTTCGCATCAGTTTCAACGGCACTGAGGGACGTCTGGAGTATGAAGTTGCCGAAAAGTCGTACGTTTCCGGATCCCTGAAAGACATCAATCAGGGTATGACCATCCAGGAACCCGTGAAAATTCTATTGAGACCGCACTGGAAACAACCCGTATCCATACCCGTGGAGCAGAGCTCCGAGGGCGGGCACGGTGGCGGGGACCGGCGTCTGCTGGAGGATCTTTTCAGGGGAGGAGAGGCGGATCCTCTGTCCAGGGCGGCGGACCACCGCGCAGGCGCGCTGGCGGTTCTCACCGGCATCGCCGCCAACCGGAGTATGGCTTCCGGAGCTCCGGTGCGGGTCGATGATCTGCTCCAGAGGGAAGCCCTTTGAAACGAAAGGCGGATGGTTTCAGCTATGTTCCCGACGGCAAACCCAGGCCGGTGGTGAAAGAGGGAGAGTTCCTATTCGCAGCGATGCATCTCAACCACGCCCATATCTACGGTATGTGTGCCGGCTTGATCGAGGCCGGGGCGGAATTGCGCCGGGTGTACGACCCCGATTCAGACAAGGTGAAGTCCTTCGTCCGGCATTTTCCCGAAGTCGAGGTCGCAGATTCGGAAGATCAGATTCTCACCGACCGGCGGATCAGCCTGGTCGCCGCGGCGGATGTCCCGGATCGTCGGGCCGCCCTGGGCTTCAAAGTGATGGAGCACGGGAAGGATTACTTCACGGACAAGGCCCCGTTTACCCGGATGGAACAGCTGGAAGCGGCCCGTCGCAAGGTCGAAGAAACCGGCCGAAAATACATGGTTTACTACAGCGAGCGGCTTCACGTGGAGTGTGCGGTCTTTGCCGGCCGGTTGATCGCCGAAGGAGCGATCGGCAGGGTGCTGCAGGTGCTCGGGCTGGGCCCGCACCGCCTGAATGCCTCGGGACGGCCTTCCTGGTTTTTCCGCAAGAAGCACTACGGCGGTATTCTCTGCGATATCGGCAGCCACCAGATAGAGCAGTTCCTTTTCTTCAGCGCTGCCGCCGACGCCGAGGTGCTCCATGCCCGGACGGCCAACCACGCCCATCCCCGCTATCCGGAGTTCGAGGACTTCGGGGAGGCGAGTCTGGTCGGGGACAACGGCGCCGGCAGCTACTTCCGGGTGGACTGGTTTACCCCGGAGGGCCTGAGCACCTGGGGGGACGGCCGAACCTTCATCCTGGGGACCGAGGGAACGATCGAGTTGAGAAAGTATGTGAACCTGGCTGCGGAATCGGCCGGGGATCACCTGTTCCTGGTGAACGCGGACGGGGAGCGGCACCTATCGCTGAAGGGAAAGGTGGGGTTCCCTTTTTTCGGCCGGCTGATCCGGGATTGTCTCGACCGGACCGAACGGGCGATGACCCAGGCCCATGCCTTCAAAGCGGCGGAGCTGTGTTTGAAGGCTCAGGCCCTCGCGGACAGATCGAGGTTGTAGCAGCCCTATTCTTTCGGCTTGGTCTGCTCCTCCAGATCCTTGAGACGTTTGCTCATTATGTTGATCTGAAACTCGATCGAATTGAGGACCCAGAACTGGAAATGATCCACCTTGGACTGGCGATGGATCATCCAGATGATCTTGAGGGAAACCAGCAGCAGGGCCAACTCCATCGACATGAAGCGGGGAATCGTGGGCAGGGCCAGGCCCGTTACCTCCCGCAGGATATCGAAGATAAAGAGGCCCACGACCACCACCAAAAAGATGATGTTGATCACCCGATCTTGCCGTTTGGAGGTGGCGCCCCCGATTTGCCCGATGACCTTGCGGATCCGGTCCTTCTCGCTTCTGTAGTGTTCTAGCTCTTGGCGTAGAATTTCGGCTTCGTCCATAGCTGAAGGGTAGTGGCCAGAGCTACCTGCGTCAAGATCGCTGGTTTTTCCTTGATTCCCCGCCGGAAATTCAGTTTATTTTTTTAAACAGGAGGTGCGTGCATGGTACGAAACATTCACGGGAAATCCCGGCTCGTTGGAGCGAGCCTTTTAATAGTTTTGGGTATTCTACTCTGGGTTCTCTCGGGCTGCGCCGGACAGCCGGCTGTGCCGGCGGACCAGCCCGTGGCAGATCAGCCCACAACCACAGTCGACCAGCAGCCTGCCGCAGCAGCCCAAACACCTGCCGCTGAGTCATCCGCGCAGCTGTCCGGGGAGTTATCCCTGGAGACCGAAATCCCCGTCGATCCGCAGGTGCGCCTGGGTCGATTGGAGAACGGATTGACCTACTACGTGCGTCCCAACAGCGAACCGGAGAACCGGGCGGAGCTGCGCCTGGTGGTGAATGCAGGCAGCGTGCTGGAGGATGAGGATCAGCTCGGTCTTGCCCATTTTCTCGAGCACATGGCCTTCAACGGCACAGAGCGCTTCGAGAAGCAGGAGATCGTGGACTACATGGAATCCATCGGCATGCCCTTCGGTCCTGAGGTCAACGCCTACACGAACTACGACGAGACCGTGTACAAGCTGCAGGTCCCGACCGACGATCCGCAGGTGATGGACACCGCCGTGAAGATCCTGGAGGATTGGGCCCACCTGATCACTATGGATCCGGAGGAAGTGGAGAAGGAGCGTCCGGTCATCGTGGAGGAGTGGCGGCTGCGCCGGGGTGCGGAGGCGCGCATGCGGGACGAGCAGTATCCGATCCTTCTATATAAGTCCCGCTACGTGGAGCGAAAGCCCATTGGGGACCTCGAAATCATCCGGACCGCCCCGGTGCAGACCTTACGGCGCTTCTACACCGACTGGTACCGTCCCGACCTGATAGCGGTCATCGCGGTGGGCGATTTCGATGCCCAGTGGGTCGAGCAGACCATTATCAGCCACTTCGGCAACCTGAAGCCTGTCGACCAGCCGCGGGAGCGGGTGGTCTACCCTGTGCCGGAGCATCCGGGGACCCTCTACGCCCCGGCCACGGATCCGGAGGCTACCTCGACCCGGGTCAGTCTCTTCGTGAAGACCGAGCCGCAGCCTGAAAATACCGTGGCTGATTACCGCCGGCAATTGGTGGAATCGATGTATAATGGAATGCTGAACGAACGCTTTCAGGAACTGGCCAAGCAAGCGGACGCCCCCTTCATCGGGGCCGGGTCCTTCTCGACCAGGTTCGTGCGTTCCATGGAGGCCTATGTGCTGGCCGCCCGGGTGCGGGATGCGCGGATCAGCGAGGCCCTGGACGTGCTGCTCACGGAGACCGAGCGCCTGCGCCGCCACGGATTCACCCCCTCGGAGCTGGAGCGCACCAAGGAGCGTTATCTGACCTGGATCGAGCAGGTCTACAGGGATCGGGACAACATCGAGTCCGAGACGCTGGCGGACAGCTTGGCCGGAAACTATCTGGAGGGGGAACCGATTCCGGATATCGAGTTCGAGTACCGCCTGTTCCAGGCCTTCGTCCCTGAAATCACCCTGGAGGAGGTCAACGGCCTGGCTTCGGAGCTCCTCAGAGAGGACAACCGGGTCGTTCTGGTAAACGCCCCCGAATCCGAGGCCGCCGCCGTACCGACGGAGGAGGCCGTGCAAGCTCTGTTCGCCTCGCTGGCGGGAAAGGAGATCCCGCCGTACCGGGACCGGGTTCTGGATCAGCCCCTGTTCGCCGTTCAGCTGGAGGGCGGCCGGGTCAGGGACAGACGGTCGTTTCCCGAGCTCGGATTGGAGGAGCTGCTCCTGTCCAACGGGGTGCGGGTCCTGCTCAAGCCCACGGATTTCAAGGAGGAGGAGATCCTCTTCAGCGCCTTCAGCCCCGGCGGGAATTCCCTGGTGCCGGATGAACAGTATGTGGCGGCTGTAACAGCCGCCAGCATAGTGGATGAGGGCGGATTGGACGGTTTCGACGCCATCTCCCTGCACAAGAAACTCGCCGGTAAGGTCGTGTCCGTGGACCCCTGGATCGGCGAGTTGTACGAGGGGATGAGGGGCAGCACCCGTCCTCAGGACATGGAGACCATGCTGCAGCTGATCTACCTTTACTTCACCGAACCGCGGCGGGACGAACAGTCCTACCAGGCTTACAGACAGGGGCTGCTGGCGAGGGTGGAGAACCGGGAATCCTCTCCCATAACGATCTTCTGGGACACGGTGCGATCGGCGATGTTCCAGGATCACTTTCGTTCCCGTCCCTGGACCGATGAGGTTCTGGAGGAGATGGATCTGGACGAGTCCCTGCGGGTGTACCGGGAGCGCTTCGCCGACGCCGGGGATTTCACCTTCGTCTTCGTGGGCAATTTCCAGCCCTCTGAAGTGGAGCCCCTGCTGGTCAGATATCTGGGCTCCCTCCCTTCAACCGGAAGGGTCGAGACCTGGCGGGACGTGGAGATGGATCCCCCGACGGGTATCGTGGAACGGGAGGTTGACAAGGGGCTGGAACCACAGAGCCGTGTGGAGCTCGTCTTCGGGGGCAGTACCGACTGGTCCCTGCGCAGCCGGCTTCAGCTGGAAGCCCTGAAACAGGCGCTGGATATCATCCTGCGGGAGAACGTGCGGGAGGAGGCCGGCGGATCCTACGATGTTGGGGTGGACGCCGAGCTGAACCACTATCCGGATGAAGAGTACTTCGTCTACGTGGGGTTCGGCTGCGCTCCGGACCAGGTACAGACCCTGACCGATTTGGTATTCCAGCAGATCCGCAAGCTCCGTGAACAGGGACCGCCCCAGAAGGATGTGGACAAGGTCAAGGAGATCCTGCGCCGGGAGCACGAGCAGAATCTCAAGACCAATGATTACTGGCTCGGCATCCTGCAGCTGGCCTATATGAACGAGCTGGATCCCCGGGTTCTGCTGGACTTCGATGCACGTCTGGAGAGTATATCCGTGGACACGCTGCAGAGGATGGCGGTGGAAACTCTGGATCCTACCAGCTACGTCCGGGTCGTGCTCAATCCGGAGGATTGAACCGGCAGGTTTGACCTATAAGGTACAGCCCGCGGGGTTGATCGGGGAATTCCCGTCTGGTAGAATCATTTGCGGATGGAGAAACGCAGCAATCACGAGTGGCTGAATGCACTGAAATCACCCGGACCGGAGCGGGAGCGGGCGCTGGCGGAGCTGCGAACCCTGCTGGTGAGGGGGTTGAGCTACGCCCTGCGGGGCTGGCGGCGTACGGCGGGCAGGGATTTCGAAGCCCTGGCCGAGGATTTCTGCCAGGAGGCTCTGCTACGCATCCTCGACAATCTAGACAGCTTCGAAGGGCGCAGCCGCTTCACCACCTGGGCTCACAAGATCGCCGTGCGGGTTGCTCTGACCGAGCTGCGGAGAAAACGCTGGCAGGACGTGTCCCTGGATAAGCTGGTTGCCGAAGACGGAGCCGAGTCCATGATGAGTTCGGATGAAGCCGGGCCGGAGACCGAGGCGGAGCGTACCGATCTGCTGGCCTGGATGAAGCGGATCATGATGGAGGAGCTGACCGAAAAGCAGCGCAGGGCTATTGCCGCGATCGCCTTCGGGGGTATGCCTCTGGAAGAGGTTGCCCGTCGGATGGATACCAACCGCAACGCCCTGTACAAGGTGATCCATGACGGCCGGGTGCGCCTGAAGCGTCGACTGGCTCGGGAGGGAATGAACCCTCAGGATATCCTGGAGAGTATGGGATAGGGGTAAGATTTCGGATGAACGGTTCATCAAGGGGCTGGATGAAACTCGGAATGCTTTTCAAACTCATGTTCTCTCCTCGCGCGCGGCGGACCGCGAAAGAAGTGGCGCGCCTGAAGGGCATGATCCATATGGTCGATGCTACGGCGGATATCGAAATTGCCTGTGAGGAGGCCTACCGTCTGCTCGACGAGTACGCCGATATGCTGCTGCGCGGGGAGGATCCGGGAGTCCTTCTTCCCCGGGTGAAGCATCACCTGGAGATGTGTATGGATTGCCGGGAGGAGTTTGAAATGCTGCTCTCCGCTCTGAGGGCTACTACGGGGTAAAAAAAGGGCCGCCCCGCTTACGCTCAGGGCGGCCCGTTGTTCTGTTTGATGCTTAGTTGCTCTTCACATCGATCTTGCGAGGCTTGGCCTCGGGCTTCTTCGGGATAGTTACAACGAGCAGTCCGTTCTTGAACTCCCCCTTGATCTTCTCCCGATCCGCATCTTTGGGCAGGACGAAGGTCCGAGCAAACTCATGGTTGCGCCGCTCACGGATCAGATATCCGTCCTTCTTCTCTTCCCTGCTCTCCTCCTTCTTCGAGGAGATGGTGAGAATGTTGTCCTCCACGTTCAGCTCGATGTCCTTGTCCGTGAGTCCTGGAAGCTCTGCTTCCATCAGATACTCATCCTCCGCCTCACGCACATCCACCGCGGGGGTCCGGGTGTTCCAAACGGGCGTGTCGGTGAAGAAGTTGTCCAAAAGTCCGTCCCAATCAAACAGATTGTTCGGTCGAGTGTATCGGATAAGTCCTTTCATCTTGAACCTCCTGTATTTTTTTCAACATTAATAATAGTGCATATTTTGTGCCAAACTCACACGGGCGGGCCTTTTGTGCGATAATTCTATGTATTGAAAAAAATTACGAACGGGTTCGGTTCCGTTGCCCGGCGCACAGCACAGCCCTGGCGTTCGTTCTGAGTGTCATTTTAACACAGTGGGTCAGAATGGTATCAATGTTGGATCAAAATGACTCAATTATAAGAGATTTAATGGCCCTTATTGCCTCGGCCGGGCTGTCGACCTCCCGGCTGAACAGTTTCCGCACCTGCCAGGATCGCAGGCCCACCACGGGAATACCCGCGGCGTTGGCCAGAGCGATCTCCGAGAGGGTACCGTAGGATCCGTCGATGGCGATGATCGCCTGGCTGCTCTTCACCACCAGGACGTTTCGGGCCTCACCGAGGCCCGTGACCACGGAACAGCTGAGGTAGGGATTGCCGCTGTCGCGGGAGCTTCCCGGAAGAATGCCGAGGGTTACCCCGTTTCGGGACCGGGCTCCACGGCAGGCCTGCTCCATGACGCCGCTCATCCCGCCGCAGACCAGGATCCAGCCCTCCTCTGCGATGCCGCTGCCCACCTGGAAGGCCAGTTCGGCGATTTCGTTGCTGCAGCGCCGCCCGCCGATTACCCCGACGTAGACCGCCTTGGCGATGCGCTCCGCTTCCATGGATCAGGCCTACTTCAGCCCCTCGGCCACCAGGTCGCCGATCTCCGAGGTCGAGAAACCCATCTGCCCGGCATTCATGCTCTTCATCTTGGAGATAGCCGCGACCACGGAGCGTTCCAGTGCGTCCGCGGCACGATCTTCCCCCAGATCCTGGAGCATCATGTGCACGGCCAGGATCGCGGCTACGGGGTTGATGATGCCCTTCCCCGTGTACTTGGGAGCCGAGCCGCCGATCGGCTCGAACATCGATACACCCTCGGGGTTGATATTGGCCCCGGCGGCCACACCCATCCCGCCCTGGATCATTGCACCCAGGTCGGTGATGATATCTCCGAACATGTTCGTGGTTACGATGACGTCGAACCACTCGGGATTTTTCACCATCCACATGGTGGTGGCATCCACGTGGGCGTAGTCGGTCTGGATGTCCGGGTACTCTTCCGCGACCTCGGTGAATGTGCGCATCCACAGGTCGTGTGCATAGGTCAGAACGTTGGTCTTTGCACAGAGGGTGAGTTTTTTGCCCCTGTTTCGCTTGCGGGTGTACTCGAAGGCGTAGCGGATGCAGCGCTCCACGCCCTTGCGGGTGTTGATCATCTCCTGGATAGCCACCTCATCGGGGGTGCCTTTTTTCAGAAAGCCGCCGATGCCGGCGTACAGACCTTCGGTGTTCTCCCGGACGACCACGAAGTCGATCTCCTCCGGTCCCTTGTTGGCCAGGGGAGTCTCCACGTTCGGATAGAGCTTCACCGGCCGGAGGTTGATGTATTGATCCAATCCGAAGCGAAGGGACAGGAGGATTCCCTGCTCTAAAACTCCCGGTTTCACCTCCGGATGGCCGATCGCGCCCAAATAGATGGCCTGGAAGCCCTTGAGGGTCTGCAGCGCGTCAGCGGGGAGCACCTCTCCGGTTTTCAGGTAGTGCTCGCCCCCGTAGTCGAAATGGGTAAACTCGAACTGGATGTTGAAGATATCGGAGATGCGTTTCAGGACCTTCAGGCCTTCCCGAATCACCTCCGGGCCTGTCCCGTCACCGGGAATGACTGCGATTTTGTACATGGTGGAACAGATTAGCGCCCAAGCGTGCTTTCTGTCAAGAAAGGTGCTGGGCGTGGGTGTTGTTGTAGGTTCGCACCATCCGCAGCAGAAGCTTACGTGAGGATCCCAGGCAGGCGTTCATCCAGCGACTGTAGTGCTTGCAGAACTCCTCCGTGGGCAGAATCACCAGGCGGTCGGCGGCAAAGAAGATCCGATGCCCGGGATACAGCACAAAGGCTCCCTGGATGACGCCCTGCTTGAAAACCCGCTTGCAGTAGCTCCAGCACCACCTGCTAAGACGATTCTCCTCGAGGAACACGAATCCGATCCGTTTCAGGGCCGTCTGCACTATCAGCTCGACGTGGGTCTTGCCGTATCCGCCGTAATACCAAAACCTGCTGGAGGCGTGTCTGGCCGCTTCGAGGTTACGGACGGTCCGGATCATCCGGCTGCGAAACTGTTTTTCCCTGCTTGCAGGCAGGAGCGACCCGGCCGAAGCGTTCAGATAGAGCTTCGGCGATTTTCGGGATTTTCCTGCAGCGCTTGCCTCGAGGGGATGGAGCAACCAGACGAAATGAGCCTCCGCCAGGTATTGCACTCGGGCTTTGGCTGCGGGACAGGTGATGTCCAGCTGCTTGCCGATCGTGGAGTAGTTCAGGGGCATCCCCTCCCAGGCGACGACGACCAGAAGGGTCTGCCTCAAGCTCTCGCCGGTCATCGGTGACCTCCTTTTTTGTTGCACTGCTCCAACCCTAAGGAAAGTGGTAAAATTTAAAGCGGCGCTTTAAATATTGCTAGAAATCCGAGGTTTATGGAGTAGTTGCCAAAAATCACTCCCCCCGTATGGATAAACAGGAAAATTTAAAGGTTCGCTTTAAATTTTCCACAGATCCCTATAACTTGTTCATAAGCGTAACCGAGAAACCTATGGAACGAACCATCATTCCCTACATCCCCTTCTCCTGTGCCCTACTGCAGAAGATAGTTCCGGCCGACCGCGATTCCGGGTTTAAAATCCACTATCAGTTCATACCCTCCTGGTTTACAGAGCGCAGCGAGCTGCGCTTTGACAAGCCCTGGCATACCGATCCCTTCCATCGCTACCGGAGCTTCGTCGCAATGGCCAGATTGCTGAACAGAGCGTTTCCTGATTTGAATTTGGGGGGAGAGATCTCCCGGATCAAGGGAAGCATCTCAGGGGTTCACTCCTGCGCGCTGCCCGCGGCATTCTTCGGCCAGCAGATTCTCTACGAACCCGGTGGATGGCCCGTGAACCAAGGCGAGCCGCTGACCGACGGCGAGGTGGAGGAACTGGAAGTTCCGGATTTCCGCAGTCACCCCGCCTTCGAGAATCTGATGCTCCAGATGGATCAGATCGAGCGGGAATGGGGTGTCATCGAGGGGGAGCTCAATTTTCAGAGCGTTTTGAACACCGCCTTCCGTCTCCGGGGCACCCACCTGTACCTCGATATGTATGACAATCCTCAGCGGGTCCACCGTCTGTTCGATGTCATTTACCGGATGCTGGTGGATTTCATCGAAGAGGTTCACGGCCGCCAAACCCGCTCCGGCGCGGAAAGGCCGTTTTTCATCACCGCCAACTGTGTTGTGAACATGATTTCAAGAGAGCACTACGAGCAGTTCCTGATGCCCTTCGACAAGAGGCTTGCCGATCACTTTCCCTATTTCGGGATTCACAACTGCAACTGGAGCGTGGATGAGTACGTCGACAGCTACGCCAAAGTGGGGAAGATTCTTTATCTCGATTTCGGTATGGACTCCGATTTGCTGCGTTTGAAGCGGACCTTCCCCGCTACCACCCGGACCGTGTTTTATCGCCTGACCGGAAAAGAACCTCAGGACGTGGTGGAGGATCTCCAAATAATCCGGAAGAGCGGCTCCTGTTCGAGGATCTACCTGTCCGCCGTTGGTGCTGACACGCCGGTTTCACTGGTGCACCATTTTTTCAACACGGCCTCCCGTCTGTGGAACAAACCGGTCCG
>Ga0315554_1000493_pt1 | contig 23456 bp, 18 predicted proteins | sample SalMarSW160370MG_FD_202114 | JGI IMG/M metagenome (GOLD analysis project Ga0315554, IMG submission 202114) | Salt marsh sediment microbial communities from the Plum Island Ecosystem LTER, Massachusetts, United States - Salt Marsh Sediment SW1603-70 ...
GGCGGCTCCCCCGATGGAACGCAGCAGGTCGTGCTGGATACGCCGGTGGCCGAAGGTGTGGAGAAAATCGTCAGCACGTATCGGGGACCTTCGGGCAAGGGCAGTTCCTTCCGCACCGTCTTCGAAATAGCCCGCGCTCTCGGCGTGCGCGCATCTGTGGTGGTGGACAGCGATTTGCGAAGCATTGCGCCCTGGTGGATTGAGCGCCTTGCGGGGCCTATCATCAAGGAGGGTTATGGCTACGTGACGCCGTACTACACGCGCTACAAGTACGACGGTACTATCACGAACAACGTGGTGTATCCCATGACGCGCATGCTGTACGGAGTGGACGTGCGGCAGCCCATCGGTGGCGATTTTGGGTTCTCCAGTGGGTTGCTTGACGCATACCTGGCCCAGGATGTCTGGGAGACCGATGTGGCGCGGTATGGTATCGATATCTGGATGACGACCACAGCCATCAACGAGGGCGTGCGAATCTGCCAGGCGCGCCTGGGCGCCAAGATCCACGATGCCAAGGACCCGGGCGCTGCTCTTGGCCCCATGTTCGTTCAGGTAGTCGGAACGCTGTTTTCACTCATGTCCCGATACGAGCGTCGCTGGAAGGCCGTCTCCCACAGCGAACCTGCGCCTCTGTACGGCCCGGAGGTGGAGCAGGAGCCCGAACCACTGGAGGTGTCCCTCTCACTGATGATTGACAAACTGCAGGCCGGCGTGGCGGAGCAGATGAGTCTGTGGGAACAGGTTCTGACCGCTCGAGATGTCGAAGCGGTGCAGCGGATTGCGGATTTGCCGTATGACGAGTACGCTTTTCCGCAGGACTTGTGGGCGCGAGTGGTGTTCGATTTCGCCGTAGCCTACAACAAGAGCGGGCTTGCACCGGACGAGGTGATACTGGGCATGACGCCGCTGTACAATGGGCGAACGGCGGGACTGGTGGCGGAGAGCCGCGACATGAGCAGCGCCGAGTTCGAGGCCAGGGTCATTGAGACTCAGGCGCGTGCCTTCGAGCAATTGAAGCCTGTTCTCGTCGAGAAATGGGAGAGGGCGTGAGCAGCGTCGAGATGGCCTGCTACGTCAGATGGGGCAGAGAAGAGTCTCTTCTCATCAACGGCGAGGGCCGAAGGCACCGAACGTTTCGGCCGGTACGTGTATGTTGGAAGCCTCGAGTTTCTCCATGAAGGTCGGCCGAATTCCCGTCGGGCGAAGCCGACCAATCACCCTGCCGCTTTCGACGCCTTCTTGCTGGAAGCGGAAGACATCCTGCATAACGATGGTCTCCCCTTCCAGGCCGAGAACCTCGCTGATAATGGTAATGCGTCGAATTCCGTCCTGCATTCTTTCCTGGTGAACGACGAGGTCGATGGCGGAGGCGATTTGCTCGCGTATGGCACGGTGGGGGAGTTCCATGCCTGCCATGAGCACCATTGTCTCCAGTCTGGCCAGCCCGTCGCGCGGGCTGTTGGAGTGCAGGGTTGTCATGGACCCATCGTGGCCGGTGTTCATGGCTTGAAGCATGTCCAATGCCTCGCCGCCACGAACCTCACCTACGATAATCCTGTCCGGACGCATGCGCAGGCTGTTGATAACCAGGTCTCGTATGGTGACCTCGCCCCTTCCTTCGATGTTCGGTGGCCGCATCTCCATTGTGACGACATGCCTCTGTCTCAACTGCAGTTCGGCCGCATTCTCAATCGTGATGATGCGTTCGTCGTTGGACAGATAGCCGGAGAGGATATTCAGCGATGTGGTCTTTCCGGAGCCGGTGCCTCCGGTGATGATGATGTTCAAGCGACCCTGCACACAGGCCTTCAGGAAGTTGAGTCCGTCTCGGGTGATGGTTCCGAATTCGACGAGGTTGTCTGCCGTGATGGGAATGTCGGCAAACTTGCGGACGGTGAGGACCGGGCCGTTCAGAACAAGCGGCGGGATGACGGCGTTCACGCGGGAGCCGTCGGGCAACCTTCCATCCACCATAGGAGAGGCTTCATCTATGCGTCGACCTATAGGCGCGACGATGCGTTCGATGATTCTCATCAGATGTTCATCGTCGTCAAAGCGAACATTGGTCGCCTCGATGCGCCCGTTGCGCTCAACATATATATACTCCGTGCCGTTGACCATAATCTCCGTGATGGTGGGGTCGGCGAGGAATGGCTCTATCGGTCCGTATCCTACGATGTCGGCGGTAATGTGCTTCAGAATCCGTTGCCTCTGCACGCTGCTGACAACCACAGTCTCCTGGCTCAGGAATTCATTGTAGATGGTCTCAATTGTGCGCCGGATATCCTCGGGGTCCAACTCGGTCAGGTTGTCGCCCATTTCGGAAATCAGCCGACTCTGTATTCGCATTCTGAGTCGCTTGACCGTGTCGTCGCTCTCCTCAGGAGCAGTAGGCCGACCAGGGTGTCGTGGCCTCAGGGTGAACTGTCTGTCTGACGGCGTGACGGGTTTCAGGCGCTTGGGCTCTGGCATGCGCTATCTGCCTCCATTCCCGGCGCCGCCTCTACGGAACATCCGTGCGAAGGGAAGTCCTTGGCGGGGATGTGATTCTGAAATCTGGAATTCCACCGAGTCCGCCTCTTCCAGTTCCTGCGTGAGCCACGTCGCCAGTTCGGCCATGACTGGCGCCAACGGGCTCTTGGGGTCAGCGAGCACAAGGGGGATTCCCGTATCGGCTGCCCGCATCACGGATTCCCTGTCTTCGGGCAGGCGCATCACGACCGTACAGTTCAGAGTGCGTTCGATTTCTGAGACATCAAGCGCGTCGGCCCGGTCTGCTTTGTTGACAATCAGGCAGATGCGTTCTTCCGGGTATTCCATCGATTGGGCAGCGGCGAGGAAGAGTTTTGCATTCTTCACTGCCGGGAGATCTGGGGTCGCGACGAGTAGAATACGGGAAGACATGTTCAAGATGCCGATTACCAAGTCGTGAAGAAACCCCTTGGTGTCCACAACAATGTAGTCGAACATGCCCTGCATTTGTTCGAGTATCGCCCTGACGTGCTGTGGTCCAACGAATTCGGCCATCTCGGGACGATTGGGAGCCAACAGCGCCTTGAGGCCAGAACGGTGAGGCGCCAATACGGCTTCTATCATCTCTCTATCCAGTTCCTGAATCTGAGGCACGAGGTCACTCATGCTCCGAGCCGGGCTCAGGTTCAGGAGGGCAGCCACGTCGCCAAACTGAAGGTTGGCGTCCACCAGGGCCACGGTGTGCCTTCCCAGTTCCTGGAGGGCCATCGCCAGGTTGACGGCGATGGTGCTGCTGCCGGTGCCGCCCTTAGGGCTGAAGACGGTGACGATTTTGCCGCGCGGGGCCTCGCGGCCTTCCATCTGCTGAAGTGGCCGTTCCGCGACGACTGCCTGTTCGAGGGCTGCGCGGCGGCCTGAGTCCAAGTCGTAGACGCTGTGGATGCTGGTTATCAGGTCATTTGCGGTGAAGGGCTTGGAGAGGAAGTCGCGCGCCCCGGCCAGCATGCAGGCTCGCGCCGACTCCGCATCGGTTTGAACGGACATCATGATAACCTGGGCGAAAGGGAACTGTTTGGTGATGGCCCTCGTGGCTTCGACACCGTCCATGCCAGGCATCTTCAGGTCCATCAACACGATATCGGGCTTCAGGCTCGACGTCTGCTGCAGCGCTTCCTCACCGCTTGAGGCTGTTCCCACCACGTCGATGGTGGATTGAAAACGAAGCAGTTTGCGTATACTTTCCTGGGTTTCGGGTCGGTCGTCCACAATCAGGACGCGGACGCTTCGGTCTCCGTCGTGATTCTCTGGTGTCTGCGTTGTCATTCCGTGCAACCCTCGCTATAGGCATAATCTGGACACATTGCTAGCACTCCCCAAGTCCGTCAGTCTGTCAAGTTCACGATAATGACGCCCTTGTCAAAGACGCTGGGGTGTGTCCCAGTACCCTCTACGACCAGGCCTTCAAACGTACCCTCCAGAGAGTGACCTCCTTGAGACACACTGGTGACATGGAACGCGGCAAACTCGATGATGTGATAGTAGTAGGAGTTCTTGAGCTTTGGGTCGTCCGTGTGGGCGCACCAGATGCCCATGTACTGCTTGTTGCACTCCGTCGCGCAGTAACTTGTGTCGTCCCACTGCCCATAGCCCGCCGCGTCATCCCAGCCTTCGTACTCGCCCTTCACCGGATGGCCGCTGGCGTCCACCACGCATCTTGGATTGCCCTCGTCGTCGAGGTCGTCATCAGTGAACATGAGGACCTGGTCGAACAGCGGAAGGATGATGTACTTTCCGACATACGCTTCTCCCAGCACAGAGGCTTTCATTCCAGGGTCACCCATGTATGCGGCGTTGCGAGATACGGATCCTGGATAGCCATCGCGCATCCACTGCTTGAGAGAACTGGCGTCGGGGGAGCACTTGGACGGGAACATGCAGTCCAGCCCCAGCCAGCCCCACTCTGCAGGCGCGTTCTTGTTGTTTCCGGCAAAGAGCGTGTACCCCTCCGTACCCGCGGTGTATGCCTCGTCACTATGCCATCTGTAGGCAAGGGGAACCAATCCCGAGGTGGCCCACGCCGCCTCGTAGACGGCCTCGGCTTCGGCGGAGGCGGTCATGAGATTCAGCCCAAGAACCTTGGCGAAGAACGTCGGGAAACTGGTGCTGGCAATGACATGGACCCCCGTAGCCGCGCTGTAGTCCGTCGGGGCGGGAGAGCCGTCGCCTGCGCTGATGGGATACCTGAAGCCGTTTTCAGCGATGTACAGTGCCTGGACGTCTTGCGCCTGGTTCCTTCGTGCCCAGTCCTGGATGATGGCATACAACTGCCCGTTGGTGAGAGATGCCGTCGGATCTACCTGATACAGAGCCAGTTCGCGCGCCCCGACAAGCACAGCAGCATCTGCGGCGTTTTGCATCTGACGGCGCTGCACGTACCAGAACGCAAGGTCCACGGCGAATGCTGTGAAGATGAGCAACACGATCATGGCGGCCGCGACGACAACTAAGGACTGTCCCTTTTCACTTCCTGCTGATTTGCCTTTCATTTCCCCCACCTCACACCAAAGCCTCTTCCCTATCTCTGCTATTCAATCACCATGGTCGCCGTTGCGACCAGGTTTACGGTTGGGATGATAGGGGTCCAACTGTTGAAAGACGCTGTCACGATGACGTGTATCTGGTTTCCTCGCGAACACCAGTTTCGCCCGTCTCCATACGCCTGCCCGTGCGCGTGGAAACAGTGTATTTCGACCTGGGGCTCTGTGGTCCCAAGCGTGAAGAGTATGCGCCGCGTCATGTACTCGATGTTTCGCGGCGACGCCGAATCGGCATCCGTCCACCACTGCGGGTGAACGGAGCCAAACCGAGCGCCCTCGCGCGCAGCATTGCCCATGCTGGCCCAGGTGAAGAACAGCCTCCCGAAATCGATCGTGCCAAAGATGATCAGCACCAGCAGCGCGCACACAAGGGCGAACTCGACGGTCGCCTGTGCCCTGCGTCCCCGTTCCCTTCGAGACGGACCCCTTCCTCGCTTCATCGCGTCTATTTCCGAAGTCCTCAATGTCCGACCATAACCATCATTTCGGCGGACCGCCTGATGTGTATTGTGTTCAGGCCGATGACGCGCCCGAAATACATCGGCAGGTCATAGTCTACAGTCACGACGACGGATGCCCCAGGTGCCGTGGACATGACCACAGAGACATTCGAGGCATCCAACTGGACGCCCGTAAAGGCCATCCCTGAGTTGTTCGCAAAATCCACTACACGGACGCGCACGGAATCGTACCCGGTTGGGTGAAGCGAGCCGAAGCGCGCTCCCGTTCTCGCGGCGTTGGTCAGCACGATGGAGGCATCGAGCACGCGGCCAACGTCAAAGACCGCGGCCATGAGAAGAAGGATGACAGGAAGTATCAGCGCGAATTCAACAAGGCTTTGACCGCGCAACCGTCGATTTCGTGGGAGTGCCCGCTCTGTCACGAATCTGCCCGTCCTCTTTGTCAGAGTGCTATAGGACTGTCTTCTTGATGGATGTAGAAAACCATCTTCACCTGGAATGGCGAGACTTAGGCTTCGGTTTCTTCATCCTCAATGGTGGCCATCTGGGTGGAGAGTCTCTGAAGAAGCCGGTGGTCTACGTGGGTGGCAGGAACGTTTCGGTGGCCGGCTGACTCAGTGCAAGCCGTCGATGACCTTCTGAAACGCGTCTGCGATGGGAGGGCCAAGCAACGCCAGTGCTGCGACGACAACGACAGCGACAAGCACCAGAATAAGGCCGTACTCAAGCAGGCCCTGTCCTTTCTCTCTGGGCAAATACCACACTCGGTCTCGCCTCCTCTGTTTCGAAAGGGCGTCCTGCTGCGTGCCTGATAACGATGCGCCCGTGCTTTATCAAGACAGCGATGGGCAGAACTGCCCCTGCCGCTCAGGGTGCGAGCAGTTGGTCTGGTCTTGGCAGGCAGGCCTCGCGACAAGCGGGGCCTGCCTCTTGGCAATTGGATTGGTTTGAACGGATGACGCGGCGCTATAGGTTGTTGATGATGTTGCTGAACACACCGCCGATGGCTGGGCCAAGCAGCAACAGCACGGCAATCACGACTATGGCGACCAAAACAAGAATCAAAGCGTACTCAACCAATCCCTGCCCCTTCTCCCGCGGCACGTAGAACATGTTCTTTGCTCCTTTCTTTTTCTAGCGAATCTTGAGCCGCTGTCGGATGGCAGAATGATACGTGTATATTATATCACAGATTTGTCTGGACATGGTTAGAATTTGGTTAGAATTTGGTTTGAGTTTGTTCATAATCGGCCTGTCTGCCTGTGTATGGGGCACGACAGCACGCCGCGCCTGCAGACTCCGAGGCGAAGAAACCTGCTTCTCGCAGCAGCGAACTCACACTTGACGCGCGCGTACAGCGGTGTATGATGATGAGGGCCAGATACCGCTCGCCACCATATCACAACCTGCGCGAGGGGGAGTTGGTGTGAGATGACGACTGAATCGAACAGATTCGAGGAACTCCGGCGGCAGGCTGCTCAACGAGGGCGTGTCGTGGAGGAGACCGCCAAGGGTGCGCGGGCACTCCGACGGTTGAGATTCGCGCGTGCGCGGAGCCATCTCAAGAAGGCCCTCGAACTCGACCCTGAGTTTAGAAGAGCCAAGCGTCTTCTGCTCATTGTTCGCGTGGGGTTGCCGGTCTTTTCTCTGATGGCGGCACTTGGCGTACTACTCCTCGGCTGGCTTGCTTTTCTCGTGGTGACTGTCTGGGGACCCTCCGTGTGGAGTCGTGAAGCCCCTGTTGCCAGCCCTGCACCGACTGCTACTGCGTCCTTCACGCTTCCACCACCGGCTCCAACGCAGACCCCACGGGCTCGAGTGACGTCTACGCCTGTCATTCGACTCTCCCCGACACCGACGCCGGCTGAAGTGACGATAGAAATCCTTCAAGCGCGGCTGACCGAGCAAAGCGCATCAGTCGAATTCAAAGTGTTCCAGAAGGGTGTGAATCAAGTCGGTCTCCAGTCAGGCGAAGTCAATGTGACCTCTGCCGGGCGCAAGATTCCCTTCTCCTTCCAGGAGCGTAGTGCCGATGACCCCGTTTGCGTCATTGTGGTCGTTGACAACTCCGGCTCCATCTTCCCCGGGCTGACACAGATTCGCGATGCCATTCGCGGTCTGAACGATAAGCGCAAGCCGGGAGATGAACTTGGCCTGATTCTTTTCGCTGAGTCTGACAGAGTGGAAGTGATGCAGGAACCTTCGGAATCACCTTTGGACGCAACCGTGGTGACCGGCGAGGGTCAACTCACCGCGCTTTGGGATGGCGTGTTGGAAGGTTTGGAACAAGCGCAGTCGTGCTCCGTTCAGACGCGCTACCTGATTGTGCTGACCGATGGTGCGGATACAGGAAGCGTGAGGCTGCAGGGCGACGATACCGACAGGGCCATGTGGGTAGCCGCACAGGCGAAGCAAGACGGCGTGGGCATCTGCACGGTAGGTGTGGAATCAGAGACCCTAAAGGAAGACCCGCTCAAGTTGGCCGCCTACGGCTGTCGCTATGAGCGCGCCTCGCAGTTCGACGAGTTGGTGACACTGTTCCAAGACCTGTTTGGGTCGGTGCGACACTTCTATCGCGTTGAATTCGGCGCAGACGAACTCCCTGTAGGGGAACGTGTCGTCGCGCTTCAAGTATTGGACTCTGAAGAGACCGTTGTGGACTTCGGCGACTAGTGGGGCGGCAGAGCAACTCCTGCGTACACGACTCGCAGCAAGCCGCTGTTTGGTCTCATCTCCAAGCGAGGTGCCCTGTGGGACCTGAACCTGCCGAGCGGACGCACATCGTCTTTGTCGTTTCCGATGCCACCGGCACAACAGGCGAGCGCGTGGTGAGAGCCGCGCTCATGCAGTTCGCCACGGCCCGCGTGCTCGTCGAGCGGGTGCCCGAAGTGCGCACCACCGAGCAGGTGCGGGAGGTCGTACAGGCCGCTGCCAAGCGGGGCGGCACCATCGTCCATACGCTGGTCTCCGCCGAACTGCGCCAGGCCATGCTGAACGAAGGGCGAGCGCGGCATGTCATGACCATCGACCTGATGGGGCCGCTCCTCACCCGCCTCAGCGACGTCCTCGAAGTCTCTCCCCTGGCTCATCCCGGCTTGTTCGAGCAGCTTGACGAGGGCTACTTCCAGCGCATCGATGCCATCAACTTCACCGTGGCCCACGACGATGGCCGCAAACCGCAGGACCTTTCCCTCGCCGATGTGGTGCTCGTGGGCGTCTCGCGGACCTGCAAGACGCCTATCAGCATCTACCTTTCGTACCGCGGCTGGCGCGTCGCAAACGTGCCGTTGCTGCTGGGCATGGAGCCCGCGCCGCAACTCTTTGCCGCAGACCGCCGTCGCGTGGTGGGGTTGACCATCCGGGAGGAGCGCCTGGTGCGACTGCGGCAAGTCCGTTTGCAGAGGATGCGCAGCGGGTTCGACCGTGGCTATGCCGACGCCGCGCAGGTGGGACGCGAAGTGGAGTGGGCTCAGTTCATCTTCCGCCGAGGACAGTGGCCCCTGGTGGATGTGACCAACAAGTCCATCGAGGAAGCGGCTGCGGAAATAGTGGCGCTGGTCACGCGGCGCACGCACGAGGACAGGTCTGTTTGACATAATGTTGGGACCGCGCTTGCGTCCTTCCGACTGCTCCGCTACGGATTCAGTGCAAGGTAGATTCTCTCCGCCGAGAGCGGCAAGTCGCTGAAGCGGACGCCGATAGCGTTGTAGATGGCATTGGCGATGGCGGGTGCTGTCGGAACCATCACATGCTCGCCGACGCCTCGCGCGCCCCAGGGCCCGTCCTCCAGCGGCGTCTCCACGAAGTACCCGCCTATTTCCCCCGGCACGTCCACCGCAGTGGCGATGCGGTAGTCCACCAGATTTCGATTGAGAGGCTGGCCCTTCTCGTCGAAGCGGAGCGACTCAAACGCAGAACTGATGCCGTGAACGGCGCCTCCCTCGATTTGCGCCATGACCAGGTCGGGGTTGATGGCCTTGCCCACGTCGTAGGCGCTGGCAATCTTCAGGATGTCCACCTGCCCGGTTTCGGTGTCTATCTCCAAATCCACCGCCTGCGCGCCGACGGTGTAGTGAACCACTGCGCGAGGGCCCTGCCCCGTGTCGAAATCCAGGTTGGTGACGTAGGTGGGCATGAAGGAACCGCGACCGATTACAGGCCCCCCCTGCCAGCCCTCGAAGTTCTCATTGGGCAAGCCGTAGATGACCATATTCTGGAGCGGCTGCTCCTCCTCCGTCTTGTATGAGATGACCTTGCCGCCCTTGATGTCCAGGTCGCTGGGGTCCTGCCCCCAGTATGCGCCGACAATCTCCAGAATCTGCCTGCGGGCGTCTTCGGCGGCGGCCTTGACAGCATTGCCCATAGACCACGTGACGCGGCTTGCCACGGTTTGCCACTCGTAAGGGCTGTATTTGGTGTCAATGGGACTGACGACGCGCACCCATTCGTAGGGCACGCCCAGCGCGTGAGCGGCCATCTGCGCGGCCACGGTGAAAGCGCCCTGGCCCAGTTCCTGCGCCCCAATCTCCACGATGACCGTCGCATCTTCGTTGAAGCGCACGATGGCCGAACTCCCCGGATTGGGCGGCATGGCCGGTGCCTTCCACATGATGGCCAGGCCCTTGCCGCGCCGTTTGTGGGGTGCCGACGGCTGCTCCTTCTCGCCAAGCCGGACTGCGTCTGCGACCTTGTCGATGCAGGTCACCAGGTCAATTGGGGGAATCTTCATTCCAGTCAGGATGGTGTCGTTGGACTTGACACAGTTGCGGCGTCGGAACTCGGCGGGGCTCATGCCAATCTTCTCGGCCAGTTGGTCCATGATTTGCTCGATGCCCCAGTGAATCTCAGGCATGCCGAAGCCGCGCATTGGCCCGCCAATGGGCAGGTTGGTGTAGACAGAGTAGGAGTCACCCTTCACGTTGGGGATGTTGTACGGGCCTGTGCAGGAGTAGCCGGCAGCGCGGGCGATGTTGACGCCGTAGTCGTTGTAGGCACCGCCGCCGAAGTAGTAGGCAGTCTCCATCGCCAGCAGGTTGCCTTCGGCGTCGCAGCCGATTTTGGTGCGTGCCAGCAAACTTTGGCGCATGGTCGTCCCGACGAATTCCTCTTCGCGCGTCATGCGCAGTTTGACCGGATGCCCCGTGACGGCCCGCGCCAGAACCACCGCACACGCCTCCATCGTGACTCCAGCCTTCCCGCCAAAGCCGCCCCCCACGTATGGCGACACCACCCGCAGATTCCCGTGGGGGATGTTGAGGCTCTGGGCTATGAGGTCGCGTTGGGCATGGGGCGATTGGGTGCTTGTCCACAGCGTCACCTGCTCGGACGCCTCCCAGAGCGCCACAGACACATGGGTTTCCAGCGGCACGTGCTGTATCTGGGGCAAGCGGAAGGTTCCCTCGACAATCGCGGCGCACTGGGGCCAGGCGGAATCCACGTCTCCTCTCCGCAGTTTGAAGTGCTCCGAGATGTTCGTCCCCGGTTCTGGGAAGATGAAGTTGGCCACCTTATACTCGCCTAGATTTGGGTGGAGCAGGGGAGCGCCGGGGGCGAGAGCATCTTCCGTGTCGAGGACCGCAGGCAACGGCTCGTATTCTACCCTGACGAGTTGGACGGCCTGTTCCGCAATCTCCTCGCTGGTGGCTATCACTCCGGCGACGGGGTCGCCGACATACCGCACGCGCTCGCCTGCCAGCACCGGCCGGTCCACGAGATACATGCCGACTATCTCCGGCGCATCCTTGCCGGTCACCACGGCCTTCACGCCGGGCACCTGCAGCGCCTTGCTGGTGTCGATGCGCTTTATCAGCGCGTGGGCATGGGGGCTGCGGACCAGCCTCGCGTGGTACAGGCCCGGACCAAACTGCAAATCGTCCGTGTAGGTGGCGATGCCTGTGACCTTGTCGTATGCGTCGGCGCGGCGGACGCTTTTGCCGACAGGTTCAGAAGTCGAGCGCTCCACGCTATGCGCCTCCTTTCTCTGCGGCATCCTGGACAGCCTCCACGATGCGCAGGTAGCCCGTGCAGCGACAGAGGTTGCCCGTTAGCGCCTCTTTCACGTCGTCGCCGGATGGATGCGGGTTGCGGTGCAGCAGGGCGTGGGCGGAAATGAGCATCCCCGGCGTGCAGAAGCCGCATTGGACGGCATTGTGGTCCACGAAGGCTTGCTGCAACGCGGTCAGATGGCCATCATCTGCCAGCCCTTCGACCGTCAGGACCTCCGCCCCATCGGCTTCCACCGCCAGCACCATGCAGGAGTTGACAGGCTCGCCGTTCATCAGCACCGTGCAGGCTCCACATTCCCCCGCCGAGCAGCCGTTCTTGGTGCCGGTCAGCGCCAGCCTGTCTCGGAGCATCTGCAGAAGGGTCATATGGGAGGGAACGGACAGGGTTTCTGCGGCGCCGTTCACCGTCACCTTGATAGTGTGCATGCTCATCATCCGTCCTCCTGGCTTGCCAACTGAGCCCACACATCGCGAAGGCCTCGGAGCGTCAGGGCGCGCACCATCGCTTTCCTGTAGGCGGCGCTGGCGCGCACGTCGTCTATGGGGCTGGCGGCTTCCATCGCCATCTCGGCTGCGGAAGCGAAGGTCTCTTCTCCTGGCATGTCGGAGGCCAGGGCTGCCTCCGCCTCCGCTGCCCGCAGCGGCACGGGAGCGACCGATGCCAGGGCAATGCGGAAGCGATAGCCGCTGGGAGCCGTCTCATCGGGAAAGCCGAGCACGGCCACGCCGACGATGGACAGGTCGCCAGCCTTGTTGCGGCCCAGTTTGAGGTATCGCCCTGCGCTGCCGGCTCTCGGCGGCGGCAAGCGGGCGGCGACCATCAACTCGCCTGGCTGGATTGCCGTCTTGCCGGGGCCGAGGAAGAACTTCTCCGCGGGCACCTCGCGTCGCCCGCCCGGCCCGTGGAGCACCATGCGCCCTTCCAGCACCAGCGTGGCGGGGGCTGTATCGGCAGCAGGAGAGCCGTTGCACAGGTTCCCGCCCAGTGTGGCGCGGTTGCGCAGTTGGTAGGTGGCGACAGATGCGGCTGCCTCCGCCAGCAGGGGATAGTGCGCCCAGACCTCTGGACTCTCGGCAACCGCGTTCATGGTGGCCGCCGCCCCGACTGTCAGGCCGCTCTCGCTGTCGTAGGAGATGTCCTGCATCCCGGGCAACCCCTTGACATCCACCACGATTGGGGGCTGAAGGAAGCCATCGCGCATGCGGACGAAAAGGTCGGTACCGCCCATGAAAGGACGCGCCTCGGGATGTTCCCCCAGGAGGCGAAGGGCCTCATTGAAGGCTGCCGCCCTCACGTAGTCGAAACTCGGAAGACCAGGTCTAGCCAGCACGGTGCTCACCTCCTCCCGTGCCTTCAAGCAGGAAAGACTGCACGTACTCCCAAATCATGGCCAGATGGTCGTTGAGGTCGTGATTGGCATCCACTTCGACCAGGCGAACCTTGTCAGGGAAGTCGGCTGCATACGCTCGACTGTGGTCAATCGGCACGGTGTCATCGCTGCGGCCGTGGATGATGGTGATGGGACTTGGGGGCGGAACCATCTCAAGATATCCAAGCCCGTCCCTGTGAAGGTCATACCTGACGGGAATTGTTTGCTGAAGCGCTTCGTGGAAAACCGGTGCAGCGCCAGCCTCTTCCCATTGCCCCAGTTCCTTCTGCGAAAGCCCGCCCGACAGCCATAACAGAGCAGGGGCCAGGAGAAGCATTTTGTCGACCCCGCCGAAGCGGTGCGCGTAGTGCAGGCCTATCAATCCGCCAAAGGAACTGCCAATGATGCTGAAATCCCCCAGAGCATGGTCCAGCACATACTGCCTCAGGCGATTTATCAGGCCGGTGGTGGTCATGTACTCAAAATCCGCAGGAGTCGGATTGAAATCGGGCGCGTGAAATTCTACAAAAGGCAGCGCCTTGAAGCGCTCTCTAAAGTACTGAGCCTTCGCAGATTGCCCCGAAGAAGTGAAGCCGTGCACGTATGCGACCGTCTTCCTCTTCATTCGCGCTGTTGCGCGGACGCTGTCCAATGCCTATGCTCCCTCTCGAAAAGCCACGAACCGACCCCACATAGATGCGGTTTCCATGCCTTTCTGCATGTAGCAGCCGATGTAGTACCTTCCGCTTGGAGCGTTGGCTATGTCATTGCCGAGGTTTTCGGCATGGACAATCTTCTTCGGGAAGAGATTGAGGTGGGTGTCCTGGTAGTACTTGTCGAGCGGGAACATCTCGTCCCAGTCTTTCCCGAAGTCCTCTTTCAGTTTGCGGTTGGCCTCTTCGAAGGTCTTGGGATGCCAGATTCTCTGGATGGTGTTCATGGGGTGGTCCTGGCTGACCGCGTCGATCCCAAGCCACTTGATTTTCTTGTCCACGCACCACTGGGAGAAGTCAGCGGAAGGCCCCGGATGCTTTATCATGTAGCGGAATTCGTCCGAGTCCGGGCTGATCCAACCGAACTTGTACCAGCCAGTCTTGATGATGAGGATGTCGCCTTCGCGAACCTCCACGACGGATTCAATCATCTCAGGCGTGTAGACGCTGGAATCGCTGACTAGGTGGGAGATATCGGCGATAGCGCCCGGCCCCACCCAATCCTCGAGGGGAACCTGCCCGATGGTTCGACCGGCGGGCCAGAAGTGCTTCTCCCCGTCCATGTGGCTTCCGAGGTGGATGCTGGCGTTGCAGATAGAGCCGTTTCTGCCCATCCCGAAGTACTGGCCTCCCACCCGCTTGGTGTAGGTGACGGTGAGCGGCACGTAGTTCGCCCACTGGGGCGTCTGGACGCTCAGAGGGATGGTCAAGTCCAGCATCTTGGCGGAATCCATAACCTGGAAGAACTCCTCTTCGTCCATGTCTTCGGGAGCCTGCAGTGCACATGCGCGCGACCAGGCCGCCTCTACCTCCATGAAGGGGATGGGCTGAATCATGATCCAGGCGCGCTGGTTGCTCAGTTTCGCGATGTCCCCCACAAGGCACTCGGCGAAGAGCAGATGGGCCTTGGGCATGGTCGAGTGGGTCATTCTGTAATACTCATCTGGCGGGAACATCTCGTCCCACGTCTTGCCGTAGTCTGCCATCACCTTCACTTCGGCCTTCTGGAACTCTCGCTCGTGCATGTAGCGGATGGGCGTGTTCATGGGGTGCTCCGCGCAGCCGCAGTCTACGCCGATGATCTTGAGTTTCATGTCCAGCGCCCACGGGAAGAAGTCGGGCGAGGGGCCGGGATGTCGCACCAGGAAGCCGAATTCCTTGGATTCGACGCCGCCCTGCGCTTCTTCGTTGAACACGTCTGGCTGGTCCCACGAATACCGGTGATAGCCCGTGTTGATGATGAGGATGTCGCCTTCTTTGACCGTCGCCCTCTCGGTAATCATCTCGGGCGTGTACAGGCCGTAGTCGGACACGGCGTCGGAGATGTCCACGACGACGCCCGGCCCGCACAGGTCCCGCAGGGGGATGTCGGCAATGGCCCTGCCGCCGGAGTGGAAGGCCCGTTCGCCTACCAGGTGGGTGCCGACGGTGTTGCTCCAGTTGAGCAGTTGCCCGTTGGCGCCCGCGCCCCCTCCGTAAGCGCCCGTCACGCGCTTGAAGAAATGAATCTCCAGCGACTTTTCTCCAGGCCACGGCGGCGTGAAGATGCTGCACCCCTGGGTCAAATCGTACAGTTTGGCACTGTCCATGATTTGGATGAATTGCTCTCGGTTCATTCTGTTGCCTCCTATTCAATATGGATGCTGGATATCAGATAGTAGATATTGGATATTAGGGATTCGGGGCGGTTTGGAGCCAGGCGAGTTCTTCGTCGGTGAAGGCTGGAGTTGGCGTCTCATCCAACTTCTCAAATCGGAACGCCATCCCCACTCTCCCATCCCCAATACCTAATATCCGTACTCCTCCGCAAACGCCACCAGCGCTTCCTCGAACATGGCCATTGGCGGGCGCACTAGGCCTGCCCCAACCTGCCCCACGCCCGCATCCTTGTGAGCGATGCCCGTGTTGACGCGAGGCGTGATGCCCTTCTCCACCACCTTGCGGATGTCAATGCCCGTTGGCGTGCCCCGGAAGTCCAGCGGTGGCATGGTGAAGTATTCGTGCTCGGCGTGGCAGATTTCGTACATCTCCAGGGTGGCGTTGATGGCGTCCCTGGGCGCGCCGCTGACGAAGGTGACTATGGCGGGCGCGCTCGCCATCGCGAAGCCGCCGATACCTGCCGTTTCGGTGATGGTGCTGTCGCCGATGTCGCCGCTGGCGTCCTCGGCTTTGAAGCCGGGGAAGTAGAGGCCCTTGGGCACAGCCACCGGAGCCGTGAACCAGCGGTCGCCCAATCCGCTCACGCGGATGCCGAAATCGGTGCCGTTGCGCGCCATGACGCTCACGATGGTGCTCCCCTCGACGCCGTGGGCGGCGTCTGCCATGGCCTTGCAGGCGGCCATCACCGGATTGAGCACGCTGAGGGCGTTGTCGCCCAGGGCTTTCAAGATGTCGGAGGCGATATCCGGCTCGGGCGCGGCCTTGGCCACAAAGGGCGCGAGTTTGGTCGTGTACAGCAGCGAGCCTGCCTTGTTGCGGTTGTGGCCCTCGTCGCCCATGTGCAGGGCTTCGGCCAGCAGCGCGCGGATGTCGATTCCCCCGCTGGCGTCTATGGCATCGGCCAGCACCGGAGCCATGACGTCCTCCATCCAGCGCAGGCGCGAGAGCACTTCCTCGCTGTACGCGCCGTAGCGCAGCACCTTGCCGTAGCCCTCGTTCAGGTTGGAATAGGCCTTGTTGCCGTGGGTCTTGTTCTCCAGAACGTAGACCGACATGGAGGGGCAGATGACTCCGGCCATCGGCCCGACGGTCTGGTGATGGTGGCACGGCTCAAGTTCAATCTTGCCGGACTCCACCAGCGCCTGCGCTTCGGCCTCATTCTTCGCTTTCCCCTCGAAAATCAGGGCTCCTGTGATGGCGCCGCGCATGGGGCCTGAAGCCCTCTCCCACGTGATGGGCGGGCCGGCGTGGAGCAGCAGGTTGTCGCGCATGCCCGGTATCACGTCTCGCGCTTTGCCCAGGCCGACCAGCACAGGCCGAGCCTCCATCATGCGTTCTGTGGCTTCTGTGTTCGCTCTCTCGATGTCCATCGGCCACTCCTTTCTTTTGGTACGGTTGGCACTCAATGCCGGGTGCTGGATAGTGGTGGTCTTCTATCCTTCCGGCCTGGGCTTCCCGATTTGGAAGCGGGACTTCGCCTCTCTCAGGCTGTCGGCGTACAGTTCCAGGTTGCGATCGGCCAGGTGGTCGAAACTCTGCGGGCTTTTGCTTCCCCACGTCACGTAGCGCAGCGGGTCGGGGTCTAGCGTGGCGGCAATGATTTCCTCGCCGCCCCGCGCCTGCGCCAGCCGCCAGGCAATAGGATTCACAATCATGCTGTGGCCGAAGTAGTAGTTGCCGCCCGCGTCTGGCCCTACGGAATTGGTGGCGACGAGGTACACGTGGTTGTCGTAGGCTCGCGCCGCGTTGGTCATGTGCCAGATGTCGAAACTGCGCAGCAGGGCCGAAGGGCGGACAACAACCTCAGCCCCTTTCACCGCCAGTAGGCGCGACAGTTCGGGGAAGTCGCCATCGTAGCAGATGATGGCGCCGATGCTGCCCAACGCTGTCTCGAACACATCGGCCCGATTGCCCTTCGTCACCCAGCCGCCTTGCTCCCTCCGCTCCACGGGGAACGGGTGGGTCTTGTCGTAGATGCCGATGATGCCGCCGTCCGGCCCGATGAGCACAGCGGAATTGTAGACGATGCCCCGCTGAGGCCCTCGCCGGTACGTTGGCCAGACGACATGGACGCCGTAACCCTTCGCTGCCTTCTGGATAGCGGCGGTGGTGCGCCCCGGCACGTAGTCCAGCATGTCCCACAGGGCCTCTGGCCCAAGCCCGGTGACGAATCCGGTAGTCACCGTCTCCGGGAAAACCACCAGTTCGGCCTCGTACTCCCTGACGGCTTGCTCCAGCCAGGCGACCCCTTTCTCACTGTTCGCGTGCACGTCGTTGGGAGTGATGGCAATCTGCACGCAGGCAGCCGTAAACTCTTTCACGCTATTTCCCTTTCATCTTTTCCAAAATCGCCATGAGGCGCTCGTTTCCACCCGCCGGGGGCCGCCACTCCACCTGAATCACCGGAACGTCCTGCGCCGCCAGGCTCTCTGCGAACGATTCCAAACCGACGTTGATGACGGCCACGGGGCGGTGCAGCACGCTGAGGTCTACGGAGACCGGCCTTGAGGTGGCCAGGTTCGGGTTGATGGCCTGGAGCAGCGGGCCGATGTACTGCACCGCGGCATCGGTGCTGGTCTCGACGCGCGCTCCTGCTTGTTCCAGCCGCAGCACTTGGGTGCCCAGGTCTTGCGGGTCCTCGTCGGTGCCCACCACGATGGCAACCACTTCCATGCGTCTCCCCGCCTCTTGTGCCCGGGCGCGCGCTTCGGCGATGGCGGGCGCGAGTTGGCCCGCCGGGTCGGGGTGAGCGCCAAAGCCCAGCACCACGTCGAGCAGGATGGCCGCCACTTCCGGGTCGGCGGCTTCCTGTCTCAGCCTGCGGATGCGCAGGTCGTTGTCCATCATGGGGTGCAGTCGCCCGACGGTGAATTCGTCTTCGCCCAGGTCAACAATGGTGTGGCCCTGGCTGATTAGCGAATCCGCCAGCCGGTACTCCTCGCTCAGCGGAGCGTTGGAATAGACTGCGGGCACGTAGCCCTGCAGGAGCAGCAGCGCCTCGTAGGCCAGGGTGCCGCCGGAGAACAGGCCACGCAGGTAGCACTGCCCGGGCGCAAAGCCTGCCGGTTCAGGTTCAGTCTGGCGTTCACTGCCGCCGCCTCCTGCTTCCGCCGACAACTCCACGGCCAGCCGGGCGGCTTCGTCCAGCGTGGAGACGAAATGGAGGTTGCCCACCCGGCGGGCGGGCGGGCCGTAGCCGATGAAGTCCACCACCACCGGCTTGTCCGCGTCCTGTGCCATCCTCAGCAGTTCGCGTGCCACGCTGGGAGACGGCGGCTTGGAGAGGAGCACGATAACTCGCGTGTCGGGGTCGCGGCTCAGCAGGTCGAGGCCCTGGCGGGCCGTCACCGCGCCAACGGCGTCGGACAGGTCGCGCCCGCCCGTGCCGATGGCGTGGGTGATGCCGCTGCCCAACTGATGGATGCAGGTGCTGACCTGCTGCAAGCCCGTCCCTGCTGCGGCCACCAGGCCGATAGGCCCGCGGCGCACGCGGTTGGCGAAACCCAGGCCGACACCGTTCACGATGGCCGTGCCGCAGTCGGGGCCCATGACGAGCAGGCCCTTCGCTGCGGCGGTCTGCTTCAGGGAGACCTCGTCGGACAGGGTCACGTTGTCGCTGTAGAGGAAGACGTGCTTTCCCAGACGGAGCGCCTGGCGGGCGACTTCGGCGGCATAACGACCGGGGACCGATACGAGCACCCACTGCGCATCGGGCATCATCTTGGCCGCCGACTCCAGGCTCTTGGGGCGATAGTCCTGTTCCATGTCCCGCCGAGACCGGGCGAGGAGTTCGTCCACCTGACAGAGCGCAGCCTGCGCGGCGGCATCGTCTTCCGCTCGAACCACGATGACGAGGTCGTCGGGGGCCGCTGTTCGGGCCTCCGGCGTGAGCAGGTGGCTCTGAGCGAGGATGTCCTTGTTGGCGTCCGTTCCCATCGCGACACCGGCATCCAAGACGCCGGGAAGGTTGGACAGGGCCAGTTGCAACTCCAGGAGAGACAAGGAGTCGTGGTAGGCTCCGACACGAATTTCTGACCTGAGTGCTGCCATAGCCCACTTCCAGAAGATTCGGCTGGTGCGCCTGGGACAGGCCCGTGGACGAAAAAAGCGTGCTCCCGCTGAGCGGGAATGCAAGCCAGTATAACGGGTTCGCGCCGCGACGTCAAACGCGATTGCTCAGGCCCAGGTCAGACGACTCCCTGCTCCCGCAGTTGCCTCACCCGCTCGGAATCGTACCCCAGGCTGGCGAGGACATCCTCGTTGTGCTGGCCGAGCCAGGGCGGAGGCAGCCGGTAGGTGGCGGGCGTTTCGGACAGGTGCATCGGGTTGCCGACAGCGCGCACCAGACCCGCCAGAGGGTGCTCCAGTTCCACAATCATGCCTCGTGCGACTACCTGCGCGTCGGCCAGCGCTTCGTCGGGGAAGTTGATGGGGCCGGAGGGAATGTCGTTGGCCGCAAGTTGCTCCAGCCAGTGGGCCGCGTCCTGTGTCTGCAGGATGTCCTGCAAGAGCGAAACCAACTCAGAGCGGTGCTCGTTGCGCTGGGCGTTGGTGGCGAAGCGAGGATCGGTCATAACCGTCTCCTCGATGCCCAGCAGGGCGCAGAAGCGCTGCCACAGCCGCTCCGTCCCCACGGCGATGATGATGTGTTTGTCCTTGCACCGGAAGGGCTGGTAGGGCGTGATGGTGGGATGAGCGTTTCCGAGCCGAGGGGGACGCTGCCCCGTGGCGAAGTAACTCCCGGCCAGATTGGCCAGCCACGCGACCTGGGAGTCGAGAAGCGCGATGTCTACGAACTGCCCCCGGCCCGTTCGCTCCCTGGCCAGCAGCGCCGCGAGAATCCCCATCGCGGCGTAGATGCCCGCGCTGATGTCCGCCATGGGCGTGGGGAAGCGCGAAGGGCCGCCCTCCAACTCGCCGGTCAGGCTCATGAGGCCCGCTTCTCCCTGGGCCACCACGTCGTAGCCGCCGCGCCCGGCCCTGGGCCCGGTGTGGCCGTAACCGGAGATGGCGCAGTAGACCAGCCGAGGGTTGAGAGCGCGCAGGGTCTCCGTGTCCAGCCGCGCTTGCTTCAGCGATTCCATGCGGGGGATGTTGACCACAAAGACATCGGCCTGCTCCAGCAGTTGGTGCATAATCCGCTGGCCTTCGGCGGTCTTGAAGTTCAGGGTGATGCCTCGCTTGTTTCGGTTGGTGCAGAGGAAGTAGGCGCTCTCCCCGCCAACGAACGGCGGCCCCCAGCCGCGCGACATGTCTCCTTGTCCAGGCGGCTCCACCTTGACGACGTCGGCTCCCAAATCGCCCAGCAGCATGGTGCAGTAGGGCCCCGCCAGGGCCTGGGTGAGGTCAATCACGCGGGTTTCTGCCAGCGGTTCCGTCACGCAATCTCCTCCGAATCAGCGATGAGGCGTCCGGCTGCTAGATGGAGGGGCGAAGCAGGCGACCCTGGACGCCGGGTCGCTGATTGCTTCGCCCCCACGAAAACGGTTTACCAGTGTTTAGTCCTCATGATGATGGGCAGGTAGACCTTGGCCTGGCCTTCCACCGTCACGGCTGCCGCGGGCCATGCCGTCAGCACCGACGTTCCGCGATACTCCACGCTGGTTTCCGTCGGCGGCCACACCAGGAAGCGCAGCCACGCGCCGCTGCCGGGATTTACGGCCCTGAACCGGAGCGTCGCCACAGTGATGTCGCCCGTGAGCGAGCCTCCGAGCATAGTGGCCGCGTAGTGAATTGTCCCGCTGCTGTTGTCGTAGGAACTGACCAGTTCCATGTCGAAGGCGCTGCCTCCCTCCACCGCCTGCGCTTGCAGGAGGCTGTACGGGAAGGAGATGTACGCATCCAGAGTGTCCACTGACTGGGCCCCTGCATGGATGACCAGGTCCACCGTGAAGGTGTCGCCCACGTCCTGCGTGATGGAGGACGGAGAGAAAGCGATGCTGACCGGCGCGGCGGCGCTGGAAACTCGTAACGCCTTCTGCGGCACTGCACGCGGCGCCAGGGACGCCACCGGCATTCCGCCAACCTCCACATCTCCGGCGAGGCCGAAGTTGGCAGCCAGCAGGCCCATGTCCACGCCGTCGACAACGTCATCTTCGTTGAAGTCGGCGCGGGGGTCCCAGTTGAGGCCTCCGGGCGTGGAGCCGAAGGCCAGGTTGACGATGGAGGCGTCCGCGCCGTCCACGTCGTTGTCGTTGTCCGCGTCGCCTTCCCGCAGTTCTCCCATGTGCACGATGTAGTTGCCAGCAATCAGTTCGATCCCCGACCAGCGGTTCGCCAGGGTGTGCATTCCCTTGACCCGCAGGTCATAGGTGCCGGGCGCTGCTTCGAAGGAGAAGTGTCCCTGATTATCTGTCGTGACGCCCAGGATGTCCAGTGTGGCCCCCGAAGTCGGGTCCAGCAGTTCCATCGTGAGCGGCACTTCCCAATGCGCGTTGGGCGGCGCAGGCCGGCCTTGCAGCGCTACTCTGACCCCTATGCTGGCCGGGTCTCCGGCCTGGATGCGAGCCTCCCAGACCCGCCCCAGCACGGAATTGATGCCGGAGAGGACGTCGGTTCGCCTGGGCGTCATCCAGCCGAACTCGATGGGCGCGCCCTCGGCTGGCGTGCTCCGCAGCACGCGGAGATACAGCCGCGTGACTTCCACCCTGTCCCAGAGCGGAGGTTCGCCCAGTGCGGTGCGGGCGGCGTAGTTGACCTCACCGGCCTCGTTGTCCACCTCATTTTGCAGGACGAACGTGGGCTCCCCAGGCGTGAGTTGTGTGACCGGGTTGCCCTCCGCGTCCACCACCTGGAAAGTGTCGGGGTCGAAGTCGATGTAGACCTGCACCGTATCGAACGGCTGTGCAAGCGCAGCGGTAGCCACGATGTCCAGGGGGACTATCTCTCCCACTGCGGCCTCGGCGAACCGGGGGTTGAAGAACAGGTTCACCGTGTCCGACAGCGGCGAGACGATGACCGCGTACTCGACCATGGTCTGGATGGGGCCGCCCTGGTACTCGTCGGCTTGCGCCTCCTCTTCCTCCACAGGGATATTGGCTCCCCACAGCGCTGGCGAGAAGATGTCGGGATAGAACGTCTCCGAGGAGTCGTCCCACCGCACGTAGTCCACCAGCGCCATGTATTTGCCTCCGGTCACCTCGTAGATGTCGTGGGACACGTAGGCGGCGTCATTGTGCAGCAATGGCGTATGGCCTGGGGTGTGGCCCGTTGTCGGCAGGTAGAGGCCGGGATACCCATCCTCCGCGCTGTTGATGAGCGGGTCGCTGATGCCGATGCGCCGTCCACCCGCGCAGTCCACGCCGGCGGCAGTGACCCAGTGGCCGCCGAGTCGCCGCCAGCCGTCGGGCTGGTGCTCCCAGAAGCCCAGCAGGAGCAGCACGTCATCGCTGCGCAGGACTTCGTCGGCGATGAGGCTGTACGTCGGTTCCTCCTTCAGTGTCACGCTGTACTCGTCCAGCAGGTCCTGTTCGTCCAGCAGGTCGCGGATGCCGTTGGCCAAGTCGTCGGGCCGCGTGCCCACCCAGTCGCCTGAGTCGCTTGGGTAGCCATCCGTGTGCATCCGCTGCGCCAGGTCCATCACGAGAGGCGCGACGTTGCCCACGTCATGATCGTCCCACGCCCCGAAGGCCTCCACCAGCGGGTAATGGTCAGAAATGGCGGGCGGCGGAGTTGCTCCCGTCTCGAATTTGGAGTCGTACCACCAGAGCGAATTGGCCGCGGCAGCAGGCCCGTCCACCGTGCGCGTGACGGGGCCGGTGGTGTAGCCGTACTGGTCAAAGTCGGGCACGCCGTTGGGCGCGTAGTCGGGCCACGAGGCCTTCCAGCACATCTCCGGCGTCCAGCCCGGAGGCGGCACCGACGGACCGCAGCGGGACGTGCAGATGACCACTTCATCCACGTAGGCCCAAAGGTTGCCGACTCCGGCGCCGTCGTTGGCCGCGCCGAACATGAGCCGGACGGTCTCGCCGATGTAGGGTGTAAGGTCGACGAGAACGTTCTTCCAGCCGTAACTGTCCACGGTGTTGACGATGTTGTGGCTGACCCCGTCCATGGTGACGAGGTTGGCCACGAAGACGTTGGCGTGGATGTCCGGGTCATGGTTGTCTACGTTGACCCAGAAGGTGAGCCAGGCCTCGTGAGCATCGGCAGGGATGGGCACATCCTGGTATGCCAG
>Ga0315554_1000494_pt1 | contig 23452 bp, 20 predicted proteins | sample SalMarSW160370MG_FD_202114 | JGI IMG/M metagenome (GOLD analysis project Ga0315554, IMG submission 202114) | Salt marsh sediment microbial communities from the Plum Island Ecosystem LTER, Massachusetts, United States - Salt Marsh Sediment SW1603-70 ...
TGAATAAAGTCAAGGAGGTTGCAAGCAAAGTGAAATACAACGATCTGCCTCTGGAAGTCTGGGAGGGATACTGGCACGGCATCTATCGCCGGATCGAACGCGGCCTGGGGTGGATATTCGCCTCCATCGGTGTCATAATCATACTCATTCTCGGGATATTCCACCTGATCCGGGACTACTTCCTCGACCCGACCATTGGCCTTCTACCCAAACTCGGCGTCGGGGCCTTGATTATCGGCGGCGTTTTTTTGCTTGTCTCGGTGGTGCGGGAGCGTATCTTTGCCTTCAATCGGGACCGGTATAAGGAGGTAGAACGATGACATCGGGTAGCCCTTCAATGATTCTGGTGACGTCGGATACGATCCCCGGCAAACGGATCGTCCGGGTGCTCGGATTGGTTCGCGGCAACACCATCCGCGCCCGGCATGTCGGCCATGATATCATGGCGGCCCTGCGCAATGTGGTCGGCGGCGAGATTACCGACTACACCAAGATGGTCGCCGAATCGCGCGAGCAATCGGTCGACCGCATGATCGCCGAGGCCGAAAAACTCGGCGCCAACGCCATTGTCACGATCCGTTTCACGACATCTTCGATGATGCAGGGCGCCGCCGAATTATTGTGTTACGGCACCGCCGTCGTCGTCGAGGACGAGTGAGATCCGACACCAAATTGGACCGGCTGGGAATATTGCACAATGGATAGCGAATTACGTGAAATACCAGTTGCAGATATATTCCCCGGGAACATCGGGAAGAAATATGAACATCTATTAAACACACTATCAGATCGATTGGTTCGCGCGTCGTCCTCTTTCCTTATATGCGAAAAAATCAACCGATTCCCTACTGACATGTCGTTGCAGCGAAATACTGGGGAGCAGTTCCTTAGTTTATTTGTAGATAATGCTGTTTATCGAATCATCACGGAAATTCACGGGATGTTCCGCGACAAAAATAAAAAATGCTTGACTTTTATTTCATTAAGAGAATGGATGACCGAAAATTGCTGCCAAATGTACTCTGATTTAATTGATGGAATAGCCATTGAACCGGAAGATGAGGTCGAGCAGGCGTTGTTACACAAAGCAACGCTCTTTAGACATCAACTCGCGGCCCACATTAATCTGCGTCGCGCCACCATTAAAAAAGAACGAGAAAAGGCAATTCCCACTTTCGAGGAATTGAAAAGACTAATTGATTTGGGGCAAAAACATTTTCGCTATTTTCTTGTGGGCCATGGTCGAAGTTTCTATTACATGCAATATGACTCTTCCGTAGCATACCCTTCCGGAATGGATAATCGTTCCGATATCGAGTATATCCTCGATTTGCTTGCCAAGAATTCCGCACTTCTTAATATGCCCGAAGAACAGCCCGAATTTTTCCCGGCCTTTGTGCGCCAAAATTTCGATACCGAGAAGAAGAAGACGTTTAACAAGTGGCGCAAAAGGATTCGACTAGCGGAAATTGATTTTGAAAGATATTAGCCCACCCGACGGGTGGTTTTTTTCGGTCATCCGGCTGAGTCTATCTCAAGCTCGACATGCGATTCACCCCGATACTATCCGTAGCCGCTCCGACGCGTTGCCCTGCGGCTTCAGCCGCAGGATTACGGCGCAACCATCACAACGGAAATACATGGTTGTCGTACCTCCCCCTTCGCCAACATCATATGGCAAATGAGAACGTCCGCCACACACAAATAATAAATTCGTGGGCGGCAGACGCCCTCGTCTGCCCCCCGTCCGCCCCTGAATATGCAACCCGCTTCGGCTGACCTCCACCTCCGGTCGCGAACTGTCGAAAGCGGAAAATCACCAGTATCGAGTTTTTACTGCAAGTCTTTGCAGTCTCCGCTCAAAAATTGTAGCGAATCGATGCAGTTTGTGTCCCCGCTCCATTATATAGAGAGCCTTTTCGAAGAAAGGAGCGTCTATGCGTACGCCAAGATCATATAATTGTTATTCCCGATATCAACGATTACCATCACTCGCTACTGCCCAATTTGGCGACGCGCGAAAATGAAAAAATGAACAAACGAACCCATTTCGGTGTAACTCCAAGGCGTCAAGCGCCTTGCCCGGAATTTCGTTTTTTGGCTTTCCATCCATAGTGGTAACTGAACCACAAAACCACAACGGGTGCTCCGGCCTTAAGGGAAAAATGCTTGCATCAAAAAAACTTGCCATTGAAAACGATGTCTTTTATGATACGATTAACGTAGATCAATCTCACTTGCTGAGGTAAGGAGACATCTCATGGGCAGAGGCATGAATTCCCTGTGGAAAACCGAAGATTGGTGGGCGGTATGGTTCGGGATCGGAATCGTATTTGTGGCGCTCATCGCCTTCTGGGCCGGCGGCAGCATTTCCCGATTGGCGGCGCTTCCCTCCAGCTGGACCGGGCTTAATGCCATCGGAAACGACTTGGCCAAAAATATCGGCAGTTATGCAATATTAATGGTCTTTTTCGGTGTTGTCTTCTCTTTCTCCCTGAGACTTATGGGAGTGTCATTGCGCCAATTCATCCCGGGTTTTCTGATCCTGTTCGTTTCGTCGCTCATTATCTTCTATCTGTCGGGCTGGAAGGTAATGAAGGACCTCAACATCGAGGCGCCCCTGATGGCGTTGATCGTCGGCCTGCTGATATCCAACGTATTCAAAATGCCCGAGTGGTTCAAAACGTCGTTGCGCACCGAATACTATATCAAAACCGGTATCGTCCTGCTGGGAGCCACGCTGCCGTTGACGTTGATTTTCAGTGCCGGTCCTATCGCCTTTCTGCAGGCGACGCTGGTTTCGGTGATCACGTGGCTGACGATTTTTCTGGCGGCGACAAAAATCTTCAAGCTCGAACCCCGCTTCGCGGCGGTCCTCGGCGCGGGCGGAGCCGTATGCGGTGTATCGGCTTCGATAGCAGTCGGGGGTTCCGTCAAGGCGCGCAAAGATCATATTTCAATCGGCATCGCCGTGGTCACGGTCTGGGCCATTGTCATGATTCTTTTTCTGACTATTCTCCTGAAACAGCTCGTCCCGGACAAAATGCACCCGGCGGTCGCCGGGGCATGGGTGGGGACTTCGGAATTTGCTGACGCCGCCGGATTAGCGGTTGTGGCCGAGCTGGCGACCCGTTTCGGAGATGCCCCGATCAACGCCTTCACCCTTATGAAAGTTATCGGGCGCGATATCTGGATCGGCATATGGTGTTTGATCCTTGCCGTCGTTTCCGTCATTTATTGGGAAAAAGGCCGCGAATCGGCGCGAGGCAGCGTCGGGGCCGGGATTATCTGGCAACGCTTCCCAAAATTCGTGATCGGGTTTCTGGCGGCCTCGATACTAATGAGTGTCGTATCGAGCCGGGCTCCGAGCGATCATATGGGAATCGCAAAATGGCAGGGGAAATTTAAAAATGTAGCATACACTGCTGATTTCTCCGATTATCAGATCCCTCCCGCTCTGGCCGATCGGATGACCGTCGACCCAGCCAACCAGACCTTGCATTTCGCCGGCCGAATGTCATATGAGCAAATCAAAACCTTATCCGCGGCGGCCACCGGTCAGGATCAGATATGGGCCCTCAACCAACTGCAATTCAGTTCATCGTGGTTCGATAGCGTCCTTACTCCGCAGGTGATCAAACCCATCAAAAACTTGCGGACGTGGGCATTCGTGCTGTGCTTCCTTTGCATCGGGTTGTCGACGCGGTTTGCCGAGCTTTTCACTTTTGGGGTAAAGCCCTTCTGGGCGTTCACCATCGGGGTGCTCGTCAATGTCCCGTTGGGATTTTTCCTCTCGACGGTTGTCTTCGCGGACTTCTGGTCGAAACTCTGAGAAATAAGGTGAAAGCGTAAAATGGTTTCGACTTATTTATGTAATAAAAATTGTATTTATAAATATATTAGGCGGCAGCGGTGATGGCATCGAATTCGCGGAGCAGTTCTTTCTGGCGTTCGGTCAATTTCGTCGGGACTTTGACGTGGACGGCCACCAGAAGGTCGCCCTTCTTGTCGCCGACGGCCAGACCGAGACCTTTCAGACGCAGGACCGTCTCCGGCTGCGTGCCGGGTTTGATCGTAACGTTGATTTTTTTGGTCAACGCCTGCACGGTCACTTTGGTGCCCAGCGCCGCCTGCGGAAACGTGAGATCCACCGCGGTGCGTATGTCGTTGCCTTCACGCTGATATTTTTCGTCTGTCATAACGTTCACCTTTATGATAAGATCGCCGGTCGGTCCGCTGGCAGCGCCAGGGTATCCCAGACCCCGCAGGCGGATCGTCTCGCCGTTTTTAATTCCGGCGGGAATTTTGACCCGGATCGTTTTTTTCTTCTTGATTGTGCCCGCGCCGTTGCATTTCGGGCAGGTCTGTCCCGGAAGCACGCCGCGCCCCAGGCACGACGGGCACGGCCGGGAGATAGAGAAATTACCCTGCACATGGGTTACCTGACCGGAACCGTGGCATCGCGGGCAGACCGTCTCCCCCGCTCCGGCAACGGTGCCCTGGCCGCCGCAGGCGTCGCATGTTTGGGGAACGCCGAGGCGAATTTTTCGGGATGTGCCCAATGCAGCCTGCGAGATGCTGATGTCCAACTCGGCGCGGACGTCGCGGCCTTTCTGCGGACCGGCCTGCCCACGTCCGAAGGGACTACGCCGACGAGCGCGGACATTGTCTCCGAATATGGAACTGAATATATCGCCCAGTCCGCCGCCGCGGAACAGGTCGTTGATATTGAAACGGTCGCCGAAAACCTGCGAAAAGTCGGCGTCGGTATAGAACCGCCCGCCGCCGGGGAAACCGCCTTGCTGCGGCCCGCCGCCGAATCCGCCGAATTTACGCATGTTGTCGTACTGGCGGCGTTTCTCGTCGTCGTTGAGGACCTGATAAGCCTCGGAAATTTCCTTGAATTTCTCCTCGGCGGCTTTGTCGCCTTTGTTGCGGTCCGGATGGTATTTTTTGGCCAGTGTGCGATATTTCTTTTTTATCTCGTCCTTGTCGGCGTTTTCGCTGACACCGAGGACTTGATAATAATCCTTGGCCATCTATCTATCACTTCCCTTGCTGTGCTATTTTGAAGATGACGGTCAGGTGCAGATTGTCGATATGCACACGCATCCGCCATCCATCGGCGGTATTCGATGGGATATCCACCGTGGCTGCCTTACGGTATTCTTCCTCGCCGGTACCACCGCATCGACTACAGGTCTTCCACAACGGTTTCCCGAAGCCCATACAATGACGGCATTTTCGCATCAGCGGCAAATCGAGCTTCAGCCGTCCGCCGCGGGCGGCTTCGGCCGGCGACAACTCGATGAACAGATCAAGGTATTCGGGCGCATCGAGATTAAACAACGTCAGAAATCCGTCGCGGAAATCATCGAACAGATCCTGCACCCGGTTGCGCTCGCGGTCGATCTCGACCCGCATGTAATAATCATGCGAATCGGCCGTCGTTGGCGCCTGGTTTCGCCCGGTGAGCTGTTCGTAGGCGATCAGCACCCGGCGAAACCGGTCATCGGGGCCGCCGGTGATATCCGGATGATACTTCTTTGCCAGACGCCGGAAGGCGCGCTTGATTTCATCCGACGATGCATCGCGGCCGATACCGAGTATTTCGAACGGATCGATTGACATATCCATCACCAAAGTATACGTAACCGCCGTCGTAGTCAATCGTTCTCTTGCCCGTCAAAAGGGGGGGCGGCCTATAGGTCGGAAGGCCGCTGTTCCGCAGGGTCCTGATCCCGCCCGGCGGGATTGTGACCCTGCGGAATTTGTTGGTGAACCGCACGATCACACCGCCGCAAGGCGGCGGCAGGATCGTGCGGAACACATCTGCTGGGAATTATGAGACAGTTCCTTCGCGTTTAATCGTCGTCGACGACTTCATAGTCGGCGTCGACGCTTCCGTCGCCTGCCGCCGAAGCCTGTTCGCCGCCCGGCTGATCCTGTCCGCCCGGTTGCGGCCCGCCCTGTTGCGCGCCGGCGCGCTGGTACATCTGTTCGGCGGCGGCATGCCAGGCGGTGTTGAGATCATCGGCGGCCGATTTGATTTCGTCGGTGTTGTCACCCTTCAGCGCCGTCTTGACCCGTTCCATGGCTGCTTCAATCTTCGCTTTGGTGTCCGCGTCGATTTTGTCGCCCATATCCTTCAGGTTCTTCTCGGCCATGAATACAGCCTGATCGGCCTGATTGCGAACCTCGACCTTATGGGCTTTCTGAGAGTCTTCGGTTTCATGCTGTTTGGCGTCGTTGACCATCCGCTGGATTTCCTGTTCGGTCAGGCCGGACGAGGATTCAATGCGAACCGATTGCTGTTTGTTGGTCGCTTTATCCTGAGCCGAGACTTCGAGGATACCGTCGGCGTTGATATCGAAAGTGACTTCGATTTGCGGCATGCCGCGAGGCGCCGGCGGGATTCCGTCGAGATGGAAACGGCCAATGGTCTTGTTGTCGACAGCCATCTTCCGTTCGCCCTGTAGCACGTGCACCTCGACCGTCATCTGGTTATTTTCGGCCGTCGAGAATATTTGCGACTTCTTGGTCGGTATGGTCGTGTTGCGCGGGATGATCACGGTGTTGACGCCGCCCAGGGTTTCGATACCCAGCGACAGCGGAGTGACATCCAGCAGGAGCATTTCGTTGACATCGCCGGTCAACACGCCGCCCTGAAGAGCCGCACCCACGGCGACGACTTCATCCGGATTGACGCTCTTGTTCGGATCGCGGCCGAACAGCTTTTTCACGGTGTCGACCACCTTGGGCATACGCGTCATGCCGCCGACGAGAATGACGTCGTCGATGTCGGACGCGCTGAGCTTGGCATCCTGGAGGGCGTTACGTACGGGATCGATTGTCCGCTGAACGAGATCGTCGGTTAATTGCTCGAATTTCGATCTGCTCAGTGTCAGATTCAAATGTCGCGGTCCGTTGGCGTCAGCGGTAACGAACGGCAAATTGATGTTCGTTTCGAGCGTAGAGGACAGCTCGATTTTGGCTTTCTCGGCAGCTTCTTTGAGCCGCTGAAGGGCCATCGGGTCTTTCGACAGGTCGATGCCGTCGCTCTTGCGGAACTCATCCACGAGCCAGTCGATGATGCGTTTATCGAAATCGTCACCACCGAGATGGGTATCCCCGTTGGTGGAAAGGACTTCGAACACGCCGTCCGAAAGATCGAGGATCGAAATATCGAAGGTTCCGCCGCCCAGGTCATACACGGCGACCTTGCCGGATTTCTTCTTATCCAGACCGTACGCCAGAGCCGCCGCGGTCGGTTCGTTGATGATGCGCTTGACATCCAGGCCGGCGATGCGGCCGGCGTCCTTGGTGGCCTGACGCTGGCGGTCGTTGAAATAGGCCGGAACCGTAATGACAGCCTCTTTGACTTCGTGGCCAAGATAGGCCTCGGCGGCCTTTTTCAGATAAGTCAGAATCATCGCCGAGACCTGCGGGGGAGCGTATTCGCTTCCGCTCATGATGATCTTCGGCTCGCCGTTGTTGTCGCGTTTTACCTTATAGGGGAAATTCTTCAGCTCGGTCGTGATTTCGTCGTAGACACGTCCCATCAGCCGTTTGACCGAGAAGATGGTATTTTCCGGGTTGGTCACGGCCTGACGTTTGGCCACCGCTCCGACCATCCGCTCGCCGTTTTTATTGATGGCAACGACCGACGGGGTGGTGCGACCGCCCTCGGGGTTGTTTATGACCTTGGCGTCGCTGCCTTCCACGACAGCCAGACAGCTGTTGGTCGTGCCGAGATCGATACCGATTATTTTCTTACTCATTTCAATCACCTCTCACATGCATAATTTGGGCTCCGAATGCAGTCGCCGCCGGAGCCCATGTATGTCGACCAAGACTCGACAAGATTATTAGCTGATCTTGACGTCGATCTGCTTCGGCTTTTCCTCTTCCTTGAGAGGAAGCGTGACTTCCAGCAGACCGTTCTTGTAGTCGGCTGATATGCCGGATTTATCGATATTTTCCGGCAGCGTGAAGGAACGGGAGAAGGTCCCGTAGAAGCGTTCGGAACGAACCACTTCCCGCTTGTCCTCGTCGTTGCGCTTGCGCTCGCCGCTGATGGTCAGAGTATCGTTTTCGACCATCAATTTGATTTTGTCTTTTTCCATGCCCGATAGTTCGGCGACGATTTTGAACGCCCCGTCTTCCTTCATGAGATCCATCCGAACCGGGAACGATGCGTGGCCGTTCCAGGCGCGTCCAAAATGATTGCGAACTCTGCGGTCGAAATCCCAGTCCGCGTCGAGCAGATTGCGCAGCTGATTGTATGTTACGAGAGACATAATCTTTTCTCCTTTCGATTTCTTTGCTTTGTTCAATGACCGATAATATAACAAACAGCGTGCCAAAATTTCTATTCGACTGCAGCACAATGAATTACGAATCACCTTGGAAATCAAGAGGCGTAAACTGATGTCAAAATGGCATTGCTATTCTGCCGTATTGGCTGCAATAACTGCCAATCATGTCATATCGGCAGTCATGATGACGATGGGCATGATTCGTGGTTTGTGAATCAACTACATCTCACGCGTGCAAGGTACGGGTGGGCCACCGTAGTTTGATTGCTTGAAGTCATGATTTATGAAACAGCCCCGTTGTGCTTAAATGGGAGTTATCCCTTGAAACAATACAGACGCTCTTTGCGATCAGAAACGAGTATCAACCCTCCGCCGACCTGGGCGGGCATGGTCACGGGGCCTTCCAAGCGCCTGCGGTCGATAAGCTCACCCGTGCTTCGGTCGAGGCTATAGAAGTGGCGATCATATGATCCGACTAGAACGGCGCCGTCATAGATCACCGGTGTGGCCGTAACGACCCCTTCAGTCTGATAGCGCCATATGATTTCGCCGGTGGTCTTCGCCAGGCAATACATGGCGCCGTCGGTGCCGCCGAAGAAAATTCGGGATTCCGTCTCGGCGACGCGACCGTGGATCTGAAAACCGATCGGCTGCTGCCAGACGATCAATCCGGTGGTTTTATCAACGGCATTCATGCTCCCGTCGGCGAGCCCGAAGTACAGGTATGATCCGACGGACAGATCGGAGACAATGCTATAATCGAATTGTGCGTCCCAAACAGGTTCGCCGTTGCCCGCCTCCAGCGCCCGGATCATGCCGTCGCCGTCACAATAGTATACCGTGGAACCGTCCGATACCGGGGACACGTCGACCAGTTCTTTCGATTTGACGCTCCAGAGCGTGTCCAGGCTGGGAAATGTGAATGCGGCCAGGCCTTCGGTGGTCCCGACGACAAGAATATCCGCAACCAGTATCGGCCCGGATCGAATGTTCCGGACGACACGTTTATCGATCCTGTTTCCGTTGTAGAGATTGGTTACGCTGACTTCACCGTAAGGAACTTTTCGAATGAAGACGAGAAGGGAGTCGGCTACAACCGTATTGAGTATGATGCCATGTCGTTTCTTTATCTGCGCCGCCCGGTCGCCGGTCGTGCGGTCATAGGCGAGGATACGGTCATGGGTCGATCTGAATACGACAAAACCGCCCGACGCCAGCAGGGGACTATCGGCAGACCCCTTTATCTTCTTTTCGTAGAGAAGATTTAAGCGTCCATCGAATGTATCGCTCGAAGCTGAGAATGTTTCGACGCCGGAGGCGACATATTTTGACGGCGGTGAAAGAAGCTCATTTTTTCGTGACAGGTTTTTCGAGGCGCAGCCGGTCAGGGCAAGTACGGCAATAAGCGGCGCAATCGGCAGGAATCTACGCATTAGAAATTCCATCCGAAAAAGAACTGTGTTTCGGTGTGTTTGGAGATATGATGGAAATCGTGCCGTCGCGCGATATCGAAGCGGAGAACAACCAGATACCCAAGAGCGACTCTGAACGAAACCCCGAAGGAACCTTTCCAGGGCTGCCACTTGTCGTCCCAGGCCGCCGCGAGATCGTGGAAAATGGCGCCCCGGATGCCCCGAAGATGGAAACTGCCCAGCGGGAATGCCACCAGGAAATCATTGATAAGCGGAAAGCGTAGTTCTTCGGAATTGAACAGGATATTCCGATTATAGAAGGCCCGGCGGTCATAGCCGCGGAACGACCAGCTGCCGCCCAGGTATATCCGCTGCGGTTCGACCCCGGAGGATGAAAACGCAAAGAAGCGGCTCGCGATACAGGACAGATATCCTATGCGAAGATAGTGGCGAATATCGGCCAGCGCCAGCCGGTTAAATTCCTGCTCGCTGCGGAAGTCATAGGTCCAGCCCACGGTCAGATTGACCCGCCGGCCCTCCAGCGGCCCGGTTGTTTCCCAAAGCGTGTTATCGGTGATGTAGCTCAGCGAAAATGTCGTCGGGAGAGCGATGCGGCTGCGGCGAAAACCGACGTCCTTGTCGGAATATCGGGAAAATACGGTCGCCTCGAACCGGTCGAATTTGGAGATCGGGTAGCCGGCGAAAAGAACGCCGCCAACCTGACGTTCGTAATAATATCCTTCATAATCGTTATAATATTGATCATAAAGGTGGAAGGCGCCGACGCCCCAGTTCAGCCGCGCCGAACGACGCAGGTAGGTCACGGCGCCGTTGAAACTGGAAAGGAATTCGTCCTTGTTGCGGGCCGTGTTGGAGAGAAGGAAAATAAAAGTATTATTGCCCAGCACGTCGCTCATGGCGACCTGGACGCCGCCCAGTGTTCCATAAACTTCATCGTACGCCACTGCCGATTGGGCAATATCCAGAGAATAATCGGTGGCATACTTGACCGTGGTCGCCTTGGCGCCGGCGCCGATCTTGCCGGGGAACCATTCACTGTTGACGGGTGGTTCGGTTGCGGCAAACACCGGAGTGGCTTCTTCAATGGACATTTTGAAAATCTGGAATCCCCGGTTCTGGTAGGCGGAGAAGTATAGTTCATCCGGTTCATCCCCGAAGCGGGGATCATACGCCCCGGTGATGAAGTGTGTCATTTGAACCATGCCGCCGTCGGGATCGACGCTGAAAATATTGAAGGCGCTCTTATCGCCGCGGTCGGACGAAAACACGATCTGCGACCCATCGGGACTCTCGGTAGCGCCGCGATCATGGTAAGGACCGTAGGTCAGACGTTCGATGACCCTTTCATCGATCCGATAGCGGTAGAGCGCAAGATAACCGTCGTACCCCTCTCCCCCGCGATCGCTGGAAAATATAATGGAACGGCCGTCGTGGCCGAAACAGGGATCGACATCATAGTAGATGTCGTCAGTAAGCCGCGTCAGACCACCGGAGGTCAGATCGAGAATATAGAGATCGGAGTATCCCGATGACCGGCTGCCGGAGAAAACGACCCGTTTACCGTCGGGCGAAAAATGGGGCGAGGCGATGGCAACGAGGCTGTCAAACTGGTACTTCTCGGTGATCGACCGTTTCTCGATATCATAAAGGTATAGGACGTCTTTTTCCTTGGACTTGGACGAGAAGGCCAAGAAACGATTGTCGTACTGGTCGACGCCGCTGGTCATGAGATGCAGCGATTCGAACCGGGCCGACAGGTCGCCTTTGATCAACGTGATCGACCGGTCGCTGTCGCCGTCGGCGGGAATCATGTAGATGGCCGAATACCCTTCCTTGTTGGCCTTGTAGATAACCCACTGTTCCAGTTCGCCTCTCTTATTGGTGAGCGTAACCGGGACCGGCCTGACGGCGAATTGCCGCCGGGTCAGCCGGGTGGCTTTCTTGTCGGGAAGATCAAGCGAGGCGATCTGCGGGAAATATTTCTTCTTAAGAGAGTAGGTCCATTTTTCCGAGAGCGTGTTCAAATCGTCGCCAAGCGCATACTGCATAAGCTCGTCGAAGCGGCGGCTCATGTCCCAGTCGTCGAACAGCCGCGTCAGTTTGTCTTCGCCGTATTCGGCCGAGATAAAATCGCATATCGACTGGCCGAGCTTGTACATGAAATACGATCCCTCGACCGTCCAGAGCTGTTCAATGGACGGCAGGGTGCCGTTGATGACCATGTCGCGGACGATCAGGTCGGCTTCGCTATCCCATTCCCGCGACCAGTGTTCGGCCAGCCCCTCGGTAAACCACAGAGGCGGGTAAGCGACCGAATTGCGCCCGTATTCGCGGGCGGTGCGGCTTATTTTGGCGATGGTGAAGACATGGACGAGTTCATGGCGGATGACGCGATCGAAATCATAGAAGGAGCCGTTGTATGGGACAACCACGCGCCCCTTGATGAATTCGGTGAATCCGGCGACGTTTTCGGGCAGCAGCGACCACGTCACGTTGGTTTGCACGAAATAATTGGGATTGCTGTAGATGATCAGCGGAATTTTGGAATAGATCTCAAGATTAAATTTGGCGGCAAGGAGTCGATAAGAATCCTCGGCCGATTTGGCGGCGATTTCGGCCAGGTCGCCTTCACGGCTGTAGAAATAAATCTTGAAATGGTCGGTGGTCATGACCTGCCAGTCGAAGGTGGTGTATTGGACCTTGTTTTTGCCGAAATAATATTGCGCCGACGCGGGCACGGCGGTGATAATCGCGAGGGCTGCGAGAACGAAGGCGAATATATATCTATGTCGAATCACTCGATATCCAGACAGAACATGGGTGACGTTTTCCACCCTTTTACTCACGGTACTATGACGTATCATGTTTCCATTTCGCTTGATAATAAATTATATCGGTTTTGACGGCGGTCATGTCAAGAGGTGTTGTTCAAGTTTTATTGAGGATTATATCGGCGGCCCGTCCGCATTTGCCGCATTTTCTGTCCTTGTTGACGCCGGTAAGCTTCGTCTGATACCATGAACGGGTTACCAGCGTATTGCCGCAGGCTGGGCAACGGGTGTCGGAGCGACCCTCGATCTGCATATTGCCGATGAAGATATAGTTCAGGTACTGATCGATAATCTCACAGGCGCTAATCAGCGTCTGTTTCGAAGTGGCCGGCTTGTCCAGTTGATAATCGGGATGGTAGGCCGAGAGATGCAGGGGGATATTTTTGTCAACCGAGGCAAGGAACTCGCCCAGCTTATGGAAATCCTCGTCGCTGTCGTTCAACTCCGGAATGACCAGATTGGTGACCTCCAAATGCGCGGGCGAGGCGCCCACGATGCGGATGACTTCGAGAACCGGCTCCAGTTTTCCCTTGCAGATGCGGCGGTAGAATTCCGGGCGCATGCCCTTGAGGTCGATGTTGAAGGCGTCGATTAACGGTAGTAATTCCCGCAGAGGTCCGGGATTGATATAGCCGTTGCTGACCATAACATTCACCAGTCCGGCCTCGCGGACCCTGGGAGCGGCGTCGAGCAGATATTCGAACCAGATCATCGGTTCGGTGTAGGTATAGGCGACGCCGACCGATCCGCGTTGGGCGCCGACCCGAGGAAGTTCCTCTGGGGAAATATAGGCGGTCGGCGCTTTCTCCTGCGAAATTTGCCAGTTCTGGCAATTCTGACACGAGAGGTTGCAGCCGTTGACGCCGATGGAAACGATATCGGCTCCGGGGAGAAAATGATAGAGCGGTTTTTTTTCGATGGGATCAATGGCGACAGTCACGGTCTCGCCGTAATTTTCCGTCATAAGCCGGCCGGCGTCGTTGAACCGGGACTGGCAGATGCCCCGGCGATCCGGTTTCAGGCGGCATTCTGCCGGACACAGATGGCATTGCACCCGATCATCTTCAAGTTTTTCGTAATGTAGCGCTTCTCTGATCATTTTCCATTTATGATACGTTCTGCGGCAGCAGCCAAATCGTCGCCTATATAATACGGGCGGGAATATATGTGCGTGGGCAATTGCTTTTCGGCTTCAGCGCCTTTGCCGGTGCGAACCAATAGCGACCGGGGGCCGACGGCAAGCCCGCACTGAACGTCGGAATATTTGTCTCCAATCATGAACGATCGCTTGAGGTCCAGACCCAACTTCCGGGCGGCCTCTTCCAACATCCCGCCTTTGGGTTTGCGGCAGTCGCAGTCCGCCGTGAATTCGGGATCATCGCCGTCGGCGAGGTGCGGGCAATACCGCACATCGTCGGGTTCGGCATCCTTTTCGCGCATCTGCCGCCGCAGCTCCTCGTGGATAACATCCACTGTCTGGGCGGTGAAAAAGCCTCTCGCCACGCCGGACTGATTCGACACGACGACTATTTTATAACCGGCCTTCTTCAGGTTCTCAACCGCTTCCATCGAACCCGGCAGAAATTCGATTTTATCGGGATCGGCCAGGTAGTCGTTGTCGATAATCAGGGTCCCGTCGCGGTCGACGAACACGGCCGGGTCGAGTTTGATCTGATCGAGCATAGCGGCGACTTTATCGTAGACCATGTCCACGGTCAGGCGGGTGAAGCAGTATTGCATGTCCCGATAGCAGGCCTTGTTTCCGTGCAGTGAACACGGCCGGCAGGGTTCATCGATGCCGAGCACGACATCATGGACGCCCTTGGGGGAAAAGCCGAGCTGTTCATGGGTTGGGCCGTAGAGGGCCACGGTGGGTGTGCCGACGGCCGATGAGACATGCATCAGACCGGAATCATTGGTGAGCGTCAGGCGGCCGGCAGAAAGTAGCGCCGCAACTTCGGGCAGCGGGCGGTCGATATGGAATGAGACGAGATCGTCCGGGAGATTTTGAAAATGACTCTTGAGATCGGCTTCAGCCTTACCGAGTAAGATGCGCACAGGAAATTTGAAGTCATAGATGATCCGCTCGGCAAGTTCTGCGAATCTTTCCGGCGGCCACGCCTTTACCGCAGCGCTGGCGCCGGGGACGATGGCCACGCCTTCGCGGCGGAGCCCATCGCCGGACAAGACGTTATCGGGAAGATCCAGATCCGGCAGACGGGCCAGACGGGCGCCTTTCAGTTCGTCGATGACGCCGTTGTACAGATCGATCGTATGCGGCACCGGGGAAACGAATTTCTTCTGATTGACAGCGGCCTGACGTCCTTTGCGGCGTTTGTGATAGACGACCTTGTAAGGCGCTTTGGTCAGGGCCGAGAGATGGAACGAACGGAAGTTCTTGTGTAAATCAACCATCAGATCGGGATTGAATTCGTCGATCCGCGACGAAAGTTCGACCAGGTCGAAATAATTGCCGTCATCGGGAAAGGCGATCACGTCGTCAACTCCCGGCAGCATTTTCGCCAGCGGACGATACATTTCCCGCGTCACGAAAACGATGTTTGTGTCGGGATACAAAAAGCGCAGATTTTTTATGGTCGGTCCGGTCAGGGTGACATCCCCGAGCCGGCCCAGTCGAATCACGGCTATGGTTTTCATCAATACATCACTAAAAACGAAATCGCGCCGGCCACAAGGCAATAAAGCCCGAATAGATAAAAGCGGCCGGTGGCGACGATTTTCAACAGGTAGTGGATCGCCAGCAGACCAACAATGAAGGATACCAGCGCGCCAACAACATACTCTATTCTTGTACCGGAGGCGATTAATTCAGTTCCTGAAGATAGCGTATCGAGGAGGAAGGCGCCACCGATGGCCGGAACGGCCAGAAGAAACGAGAATTCCGCCGCCAGTGACGGGTCCATCCCGAGAAACATGGCGCCTGAGATGGTCGTCCCCGACCGGGAAATTCCCGGCAGAATGGCGACGGCCTGAGCGCAGCCGATCGCGAGACCACGAGCCATCGTCAGTGGTTTCTGCCTATTCACCGCCAGCCGCGTCAGCAACAGGATAATTCCGGTGACCATAAGCATCAGAGAAGCGAACTCAGGCGAGTCGAAGGCCTTTTCGAAGTACCCTTTAAGCGAAAGGCCGATAACGCCCGCCGGAATGGTGCCGATCACAACCGCCCAGAAAAGCCGTCGGTTTTTCTCCGGCTCCGGGGCGCTTGGACGGAAGAGGATCGCCTGCGCGACGGTGTAAATTCTGCGACGGAAGTACACGAGGACCGCCACCAGGGTGCCCATATGCAACCAGACTTCCAGATGAAGGCCGGGCGCCGACAGACCCAGGAGTTTTTGTGTGATGACCAGATGTCCCGAAGACGAAATCGGGAGAAACTCGGTCAGCCCCTGGATAATACCCAGAATGAGAGCGTCAAATAAATTCATATCAAACCGGCGTGACCCTTGTGGTAAGCAGTGATTCTCGGTCAGTTATCTCCGCATCAAAAGGCGGCAATATCAATACCCAGCATAAAGGCGGTCTGGTCATCGATCTGGAATTCGGCGGTAAAATCGACCAGGGGCGTCACCGAGAAAAGCGCGCCCATATTCAACCCGATCTCAAAATCAGAATCCGAATACCCTTCGAGTCTCCGGTTATCTCGATAAAAGGCGTCGGCATGGTTTCTCTGATACCGTAGGTTGAGCCGTGCATACGGTTCGATGGAGGACCGGTTTTGGAAAACGAAGGGCCGCGAGGCTATGACCGATCCGCCAATACCGAGCACATCGTACCATTGCAGGACGGCGTATTCCATGCCGGCCCCAAGGGAGAGGTCAATCGGATTACGATAGCCGCCTTCGGACGCCTCACCCGTCTTTCCGTCGCTGAATTTCCACAGCAGGTATTTGGCGTCGACGCCCATGATGATATGCGGATCTGTGTGGGAACCTTCCTCATCGATAAATCCGAGGCGGAATCTTCCTTCGGTAAACGGGCCGAAGCCGTACCGGAACGATCCCACGACGGCGAAAGCATCTTCGGCGGAAACGATATATCCACCGATCTTCCCCGCATTGGCTGGGAGAATACTGGCCGGACTCATCTGGCCGAGAAATTGCGCCGAGGCGGTCGCGGCTGAAATCAGCACTATCGCGGTGAAAATCAAAACCGTTCTTCGCACTATAGACTCCTTTCCAATTTGCAATTTACCATGCTCTATATACGCGCCGTATTCGGTACGTCAACAAAAACTAATCCCGGCGGCCGGTTTAAGTTTAACCTTGACATTGCCGGCGGCTCTTTCTACTATGTGACAAATTTTTCGCGACGATGGTTTATCGGCCGCAGCCGCGCTCGTTTCGCCGCCGACATCGAATTCGAATTTGCATCGCCCGGTTTTGGGAACTTTCTGGGGCGGCTGCGATTGTTCTGCCACTGAATGCGGGAGGAATGACATGGCGAATGCACCTCGGGAGCATTGGGGCACGCGAATCGGCGTCATCCTGGCCGTGGCCGGTTCGGCGGTCGGCCTGGGGAACTTCCTGCGGTTCCCTGTCCAGGCGGCCGAAAACGGCGGCGGGGCATTCATGATCCCCTATCTGCTGGCGCTGGTCTTTATCGGCGTCCCCATGATGTGGGTGGAATGGACGGCCGGGCGCTATGGCGGCGGCTACGGTCATTCATCGGCTCCCGGCATTTTCCAGGCGTTGTGGAAACGAAACCCGGCCATCAAATACGTCGGCGTCCTGGGGATACTCGGGCCGCTTATCATTTACATGTTTTATGTCTATATCGAGTCATGGACGCTGGCCTATTCCTATTATTCCCTGACCGGCAAACTGACCGCCGCCGCCAACGCCGGTCAGTTGACGGGATTCTTGTCCGGTCTCCAAGGGTTGAGCCAGAACGGCTGGTTTGCCAGCATGGCGCCCGCGTTCATCTTTTTCTGCATAACGTTTCTCATCAATATCGGGATAACGTATTTCGGCATCCGGGGCGGCATTGAAAAAGTCTGCAATATCGCCCTGCCGATTTTGCTGATTTTCGGCGTCCTGCTGGCCATCCGCGTGCTGACGCTTTTTGCCCCCGATCCGTTACATCCCGATTGGAGCTCATTCAACGGACTTGGATTCTTATGGAATCCCGATTTCTCGGCGTTAAAATCGGGCAAGGTGTGGCTGGCGGCGGCGGGACAGGTGTTTTTCACGCTGTCGCTGGGGATGGGAGTGATACTGACCTATTCGAGCTACCTGCGCGAAACCGACGACATCGCCCTCTCCGGGCTGACGGCGGCCAGCACCAACGAATTCGCCGAAGTTATCCTGGGTGGGTCGATCATCGTCCCGGCGGCGTTCGTGTTTTTCGGCCCCGAAGGCATCGTCGATATCGCCAAATCGGGCGCGTTCAACCTCGGTTTCGTCACCATGCCGGGGATATTCGGGCATCTGCCGCTGGGACAACTGTTCAGTTTCCTCTGGTTCTTTATGCTTTTCCTGGCCGGCATCACGTCGTCGATATCGCTGGCGCAACCGATGGTCGGCTTTCTGGAAGATGAGTTCGGCATGAGCCGCCGCCGAGCGGTGCTGATATTCGGCATCTTTACGTTTATACTCTGCCAACCGGCGGTATGGTTTCTATCCAACGGGGTTGTCGATGATCTTGATTTTTGGGGCGGAAACTTCTTCATCGTCCTTGGCGCCACGATCGAGATTATCCTGGTGGCGTGGATTTTCGGCATGGACAAGGCCTGGGCGGAAATGCATGTCGGGTCGAGTATCCGCGTACCTCGGATTTTTCGGTTCATTATCAAGTATATCACGCCGGTGTTTCTCCTGATCATTCTCGGGACATGGTTCGTCCAGGACTGGATTCCGTTCATATTTATGGAAGGCGTGCCGTCGGAGAATATCCCCTACGTGCTGGGCACGCGGCTGGGTATTCTGGCCATATTCGTCCTCCTGTGCGCAATGGTCCGGGTAGCCTGGCAACGAAAGAAACGAGCGGCTCAAAAGGAGGTATGATATGGACGTCGGCGGATGGATCATGCTGGGATTTATGTGGGGCGGGGTCATCACCCTTTTGATCTACTGCTTCGCGAAAATCCTGACGACGGATAAAAGCACCGAGTTGTAGCGATCTACTCGAGCTTGACACCGACCAGCGTCGGGCAACACTCTCCGGCGTCGTTGGGAACTGACGAGCGATGCCGGTGCACTTCGAAGCCGGCCGCGGCCATTTCATCCAGCCATGTCTTCAGGGAAAATAATCCGAGCAAATGACAATCGGTTTCGATGGTTAGCTCTCCCCTCTGGCGGATAAGATAGATCAGGTGGCATTCGTACCAGGTATCACCCGGATCGGGATCGTAGCTATTGTCGATGAGAGTGATTTCGATATCGTCTTTGGAATTGGTTAGCACCGTCGTTTTGTTTTGACGAAAATCATCGGCGCATTCTTCGACATAAGTCACAAAAACTCCACCCGGACGGAGGTGGCTGTAGGCGGTATTGAACGCGGCGCGAAGGCTTTCGATGGTGCGCATATAGTTAATCGCGTCGAAGATGGTGACGGCGTCGAATCGATTCCCCAGCCGGACGGAACGCATGTCGCCCCGTACATAGGTAACCTCGGGATTCAACGCCCGGGCCAGCGACAGCATGTTCTCGCTGATGTCGACACCGGTAACCTGAAAATACCGTTTGAGAGTGTGATCGTTATGCCCGCCCCCGCAACCGAAATTGATAACCCGTTCCACCGGGATAGACGCGTATTTGCGTATAAGACCGATCATTTCTTCGCTTTCGTCGACGTAATCCTCCGGAGGACTGATGATCGGCCATGTCCAGGCCAGATCGTCGTACAGGCGCCGTTTGTCGCGACTGACGAATGTCTTCATACTCTCCCCTGTCTCATCCGTTGAAAGAATGCGATCTATCTATATTACGACTCTTCGGCCTCGGCGCGACGAAGAAAATCCAGAGCCAGCTCCCGCAATTTATCCTTGTCGAGGTGTTCGATCTTTTTGGCGTCGAGGAATTTGGAGAAGGCCTGATCCAGCCGCCCCAGATTCAAATCGGCGTAAAGGTTCTCCTCGGGCTTTTCCTCTTTCTCGAAACGCACATCGAGCGAAAAGGCCTCGTTTTTCAGGGCCGCGATACGGTCGAAGGGCAGTGCCCGGTAGGTTTCCTCGGGAATGTCGGTCAGCCGGATACGGATGATTTTGTCTTCGGGCCGCTGAGCCCGGACGGCGTTTTCGAGTTTCGCGACGATATCGTCGGCACTTTGTCCCCTGGCGTCGACGGCCGGAAGATCGAGCATGACGCGCGACGGGGTTTCGTGAAAGACGATCTTGTTTTCACCGGCATCAAGATTTACCTCGACGAATCCCTTGGCGTGTCCCGCTTCGGACTGCGACAGCCGTTCGGTCGATCCGGAATAATAAACCATCGGTTCGACCTCGGTGTAGTTGTGATAATGTCCCAGGGCGACATAATCGAATCCCCGGTGAAAATAGGATGAGGCGATTTCCTGCTCGGACAGATCGGCCATCTGGAATTCCTTGATACCGGCGACGACGCCGTGCAGCATGAGGATATTATATTTCGCGTCGGGATCGGGTTCGATTTTATTCAATTCATCTTTGAGGATATCCGGCGTCAGGCAATGCGGCACGGCGGAAACGCTGCATTCGCCGATGCGCAGCCGTTCGTACCGGGACTGGTATATGACATGGATGTTTTCGAAATCCCTGAAAATCGACAGCACTGCCCCGATATGCTTCTGCTTGGGGGCGTCATGATTGCCGGAGATGATCACCGTCGGGATGTTCGCTTCGCGTCCCAGCCGCAGGAGATGCTCCGTGGCGAAGGCGATAATCCGGTTGGGTGGATGCACCATATGGAAGAGATCGCCGGCGTTGATGACGATATCCGGCTTGAGCGCAATGATGCGATCTACCGCCTCGGCGAAACTATCGAGGATGTCCTGCTGGCGGCGGTCGCTTCCGGCGCCGAGATGATTATCTGCAAAATGGACGATCCGCATGGTTAGAAGAAATCATCCGGGATTTTGTCTTTGACGTCGTCTGCTTTGCTATTGGCACGATTCTTCAAATAGTCTTCATAGAGAAATATCTTGAGCGGCAGGGCGAACGGTACGGTCGGCGACGTCAGCAGCGCCTCGCCGGCGGCCAGCGTCTGGATTTCGGTGCCGAGGGCGGAGATGTCCTGTTTGGCCGAGGAACGCATGATGGTGCGGTCGCGTTCATCGGCCAGTCCGAGGATGAAAATGGAATTGAGCTGCGACAGGAGTTCCTCGGAGAGCAATTTGGGCTGCTGCGTGATAACGCCTAGGCCGACTTTGAATTTACGACCCTCGCGGACAACCTGGTGGAAAATATTGCTGTCGCCCGCCGATGCTCCCAAGACCCGTTGCGCCTCTTCGAGCATGATCAGGCAGGGAGTGAGTGTGTCGAATTCTTCTCCCGATTGGTATTTGTATCTATAGCTGTTCAGGACGGCGCGGGTGAGCACGGATGTGACCATCGTCTCTTCGGGAGTCGACAAATTGGCGGAATCGACCAGCACGGTGTATCCGTTTTGCAGGCGATTAACGACGTCGCCGCAAGTGGAGACGGACGAATCGAAATTGACGGTTTTGAAGTCCTCAAAACGTTGGGCGCGGCGTTTGAGCACGCCCAGAGTCGCCTCCTGGAATGACGCGCTGGAAGCGGTCAACTCTTCGGCCAAGGATTCGATGTCTTTTCGTATCAACGTCCGCAGCCATTCCCTGCCATATTTGATGCGCACCGCCCAGAGGGCCTCCCGCTGGGCCTGCGTGAAGCTGAAAATCTGCTCGACGTCCTCGATTTCGATTTCATTGATGGAGATGGACAAGCTGTTGTGTTCGCCCTTTAATTTTCGCCGGGTATACGTGGACAGGCGTTTCCCTGCCAGAGGGTGATCGGCCAGCCCCTTGCGCCGCCCCTTGCCCCCGTCGTGATATTCTCCGTGGGGGTCGAACATCAGCAGACCGTAACCCCGACTTTCCATTACAGCGGCGGCGAGCACCTTCATCAGGTTCGATTTACCCATGCCGGTCGTGGCGAAAATACCGAGGTGCTGCGACAGCGACCGTCCCTCAATGCCGAGCGGCAATTCCATGATCATCTCGCCGCAGCGGAGATTGCCAACGATAAGATCGCCGCTGTAATCCTTGAGAAATGTCATGGTTTCCTGATCGGGCAACGTCACCCGTGAAAAATGGGCCGGAATCGAACGGGGTCGATGAAATCGTCCCTGATACACGTAGCCGAGTGGCGAGCATTTGGCCAGCTTATACAAACGGCGGTCGGGATCGTGGATGCGATACGAACGGCCGTGCAGGTCCTCCTCCATCATCCGGCCGGCGGCTTTTTCGGCCCAATTAGCCTCGGCGCTCTCGTGACCGTAACTGATGTCGGTGATGCGCAGGAGATATTTCCGACCGGTCTGCTCGTCGTCGGCCATGACGATACCGCCGATGGACAACGGGGTGGTATAGAGGGAGCGGAAATGCAGTTCCGCTGCCGACCGTCCCACCAAACGTCCGATAAATGTCTGATTCGATTCGCTCATGGTATGGTCGTGTCCAGCAAGTCCGCGTTTAGACGGTCATGCGCGTCTCCTGATAGATAATGCCATAGTTCGCGGGGAAAGTCAATATGTTCGAGGGCGCGTTCGAGCGTTTCGCAGATGTGGTTTCGCAGAATTCCATCGATACGGGCCAGCCGATGGGCCGCCGCCAAGGGATAAGGATAGCCCGCGAATTCGATATCATCCGAAATCGAAACCAGCGCGGCGAAAACATCGTCGATATCATCATCGTAGCGATTGATGTCTATTCGATACGGTTTGTCCGCATACGAATGCAACTGGGCCAAGTAGATATTGCCCAGCCAGCCGCTCGTTTCGGGCAGATCCCGATTCAGGCGCCTGTACCACAGGCCGGTGCCAGCATCCTTCGGTGCGGTGTCACCCATACGGCTGTCCAGCGGAAGCGAGTTATTGACCGACAGCGAGCTTTGTTTCGTTACCGCGGCGACATGGATTTTTCGTTCCGTTGCGAGGCGCATGAGACGCCGCTGATGTTCCAGGTTGAACGCCGGATGTCCCCGGAGCGAACCATCGACAAGGACCAGACTATCCGATTCCGCGTCCTCGATCAGACTTTCGAGCAGCCGCCATTCGGCCAGCCAGCGGAGATCATCGACCGCTCGCGCCGGAACCGACGGATTATATCCGCCGGGAATGTCGGCGGCGTATTCGCGGACGATGTCGGCCGCCGCCGAGCGATCATAAGCGACGACTTCCGGCGGTGAACATTGCTCCCGCAGGCGGACCCGGTCGCGGAAACACACCATCCCCGCCCGCCATGCGATCACCTCGGCCAGGCCGCCGTATCCGACGACGGCCGACCCGCCGTCGACGGCGTAAACCGTGGCAACATGAGCCGCGGCAGTTATGTCATGTCTCGGGGCGTCGTCAAGGGATTTGACCAATTGCGGCGATCCTATCTTGTCGTCGGTCGGCATGGATTCCTGCTGGGCCGGGGTGGCGGCGTAGAGAGTCTTCAATTCGCGCGCCACGCGGGCAGCGGTGTCGTATTCGAGACAATTATGTTCGCCGGTAACGTAGGGCATGAAAAAATATATGCGGCCAGCGAGCCGGCCGCAAGTTTATATCAGAACGGATAGACAAAAATGTGATCGGCGAACGGGGTGTTAATATATTCCGTAGCGGCTGATACGATCACGGAGGGTATTGCGCGAAATCCCCAGCATTTCCGAGGCTTTCACTTGGTTCGAATTGTAATGCTTGAGACAGGC
>Ga0315554_1000495_pt1 | contig 23446 bp, 17 predicted proteins | sample SalMarSW160370MG_FD_202114 | JGI IMG/M metagenome (GOLD analysis project Ga0315554, IMG submission 202114) | Salt marsh sediment microbial communities from the Plum Island Ecosystem LTER, Massachusetts, United States - Salt Marsh Sediment SW1603-70 ...
TTCACGCCGACCATGACTTGCTGACCCGCCGCGGCTCCCACGGTTTCGACATAAACAGTATCCGCATCGGGCAGAGCTTCGGTGACCGTCAACTCCACAACACATGCCTGCGGGCTATTGGTCGCGGCAGGATCGACGACGCTAATGGTGTCAATATACGCGCCCGGTCCCATGCCGGTGATGTCGAAACTTAGCGTGATGACGCCGTCACCCGCGCCACTGGTCGGATCCAGCGAAATCCATCCGGTCTTATTTGAAGCGGTCCAGTTCAGCGTTCCGCCGCCGGTATTGGTGACGGTGATTTGCTCATCGGGGATAGCAGCGCCTTCGACCGCGGAAAGTTCAATCAAAGTCGGATCGAGAGTAATCTCCGGCGGAGCCGGCAGAATCGTCAATGTGACAGGCACCGTTTGAGGGCTGTTGTCGGCGTTGGGATCGCTGACCGTGACAGTGTCGTAATACGTGCCGTCGGCCATTCCGGTAACATCAAAACTGAGCGTGATGAGGGAATCACCCGGTCCGCCGGTGGTCGGATTCAGTGTCATCCAACCGGTGGTATTCGAGGCCGTCCAGTTGAGTTCACCGCCGCCGCCGTTGAGAACGATAATGGTCTGGCTCGGCGGGGAGACGCCGATCGCCGTCGAAAGATCGATACTGGTCGGGTCGAGGACAATCATCGGCTTGGGGGTAACGGTCAACATAACCGGAACCGCCTGCGGGCTATTGCCCGCATTGGGATCGATAACCTGGATAGTATCATAATAGACCGCAGCGCTCAGCCCGGTGATGTCGACACTCACCGTCACGCTGCCGTCACCGCTGCCGGAAGTCGGATCCAGATTGAGCCAGGTGGCCGTCTTGGTGACCGTCCATTCGAGAGTGCCATCGCCGATATTGCTGATCGCCAGCGCCTGTGACGGCGGATTGGCGCCGTCCGCTTCGGCCGTGAACGAAAATGACGTCGGCGATACGCTGATTATCGGCACCGGAGCGGCGCTGATGGTAACCGTTATAGGAACCGTGACGGGATCATTGGTGGCGGCCGGGTCGGAAACGGTAATGGTATCGTAATAGTTGCCGGCCGCAAGCCCGCTTACCGCGAATGATAGTGTCACAATACCGTCGCCCGAACCGCTCGTCGGGTCGAGTGTCAACCATCCGGACACGTTGGACACCGTCCAATTCAAGGTACTTCCACCGGTGTTGCTGATCGACAATTGCGCGTCGGCGATATTATCGCCCTCGGTTATGGCGTAGCTGAAACTCGTCGGATCGACCGCGATGGTTGGCGGGGGAGGTTCGACGACGAGTGTCACCGGCGTTTTCTGAGGAGAATTATCGGCAGAAGGATCGGCTACCGTTATCGTGTCATAATATGTCCCCGCCGTCAGACCGGCCACGTCGAACGTGAGGTCGACAATATCATCGCCAACGCCGCTGGTGGGAGCGATGCTCAGCCAGGCGCTGAGATTGCCTGCCGTCCAGTTGAGTGTTCCCCCACCGCCATTGGCGACGCTCAACTGATCATTGCCAAGACCATCGCCCTGTGTAATGGTATAGGAGAAGCTGGTCGGAGACAGGACGATATGCGGCGGAGGCGCCTCCACCACCAATGTCACCGGAGCTTTTTGCGGGGTATTCGTGGCGCCCGTGGCCGCAACGGTGATGGTATCGTAGTATGTGCCCGGCGAAAGAGCCGCGACATTGAAACTCAACGTTACGTCGGCATCACCCGAGCCGCTGGTCGGATTCAATGTCAGCCACGCCGTTTGTTTCGATGCCGTCCAACTCAACGTGCCGCCGCCGATGTTGGTAATCAACAGATGATCGTTCGGCAGCGCGTCGCCCTGGGTAATCATATAACTGAAGCTGGTCGGGCTCAAGGAAATCGTCGGAGGCGGTTCGGCCACGACCAGCGTCACCGGCACCTTCTGCGGATCGTTGGTGGCGGCAGGATCGGATACCGTGATGGTATCATGATACGTGGCCGCCGATAGGCCGGTTATATCTACCGAGACGGTGACGTCGGCGCCCCCTGTTCCCGAGGTAGGATTGAGCGTCAGCCACGTGGAGTTTTTGCTCGCTGTCCAATTGAGTGTACCCGCTCCGGTGTTGGTTATCGTCAGATCCTGGGAGGGAGGATTGGACCCGCCCTGGGTCGCCTCGAAAGAAAACGACGTCGGATCAAGACTGATGGTCGGGTTCGTGGGCGGATTGCCGTAGGTAACGGTACCCGCGACGAATTGCGGGACAAACGTCTGGGCGCTCGCCAACGATAATGTCATGGTCCCCGCCGGCGGATAAAATGCCGAATCGATGGTCATAATCTGATCGGTTGTTCCCGGCGCCGCCCGACAGTACATAGTAAACACGACTCCGGAACCGGGCTGCAAATATAGTTCAGTAATAACCAAAAAACCCGCAATCAGCCGCTGATTCGCATTATCGATGCCCACCGGCTTGGTGCCATAACCCGCCAGACGGCCTCCAACAAAAGAAATACTGTCGACTGTGAAATCGGATGAACTCCACCCCAGCGGAATCTGCATACCGGCTAATTCCTCATCGTTGTACAGGTACGCATCAACGGTAAAAGTCTCCTGGCCGAGAGGCACGCTCTTGGTCTCGATCCGAACCGTATCAGGCACCCCCGGATCTTCAACCATCGGCTGCAATTGCAGCGACTGCCCGAGGTCCGCGGCCGTTTGGATCTGTGCCGACGCCGAAACGGCCAGCACCGATACCATAAGGGCTAATACGACAATGATACTCTTGTTCATTATTTGCCTCCGATCGAATTCTTCATTGACCAGCTGCCCCCGGCGATAAGTAACGGGGGCATGATTGTTCCCATGCAGATAAAATTTTACACCATATGAAATATATACCGCTATGTTGTTATGTCAATATCGAAAACGAGGCAGAATCGTGCTATTTTTGATTGTCTGCAAAACCTTGCCTAATTGTTGCATCATCACGACGTTTCGGACGTCGATTGAGGAGGAAATATCCGGCTGCCGCCAGTATTGCGCCGCATGTATCGGCCAGGAGATCATACACGTCGGCGTCACGGCCGGGGACGAACGACTGATGGTATTCATCGAGAGCCCCGTAGATCACGGTCAATACAAAGGCCAGAGCATAAGCGGTCCGCCGGGAAAAGCCGACCGGTGCCCCGCCGGCGGCGCGGAGCGCCAGCAGGTAAAACAGACCATATTCGAAACAATGGATGATTTTGTCGAAAAAGGTGATGCCGATATCGGGCGGCGCCAATCGCGACATGGACGAAACGACAAAAATCAGGGCCGCATACGCGAGCAGCGGTCCCTGATTGGCGAGAACCGTTCGCAAAGAAACATTATGGTGCTGCTGTTCCATGAATCGTCGAATCTACCATATTGCCGGCCCAGCGGCAATGATAATGAGCATCTTCTTACCGTATTTGTACGCGTGAAATCCATTAAGAAGTTGCCAAGATCGGCCCGATATCGTACTCTTGAGTCAAATCACTCTTTCGCGCAGGGACCCTCGACGATGGAAGCATCTCTCATCAGCAGCCCGGCGGGTGTTCTGGCGGTATTGGCTGCGGTCACGTCGTTTTTCTTTCTGGCCGAGAAAAAAACCGGCTGGAAATTATTCAAGTATTTTCCGCCGTTGATATTTATCTATGTCATCCCGGTTTTGCTGTCGAACACGGACATCATTCCCAACTCCTCGCCCGTCTACGATTTCATGGGCGACAACCTGCTGCCGATGTTCCTGGTTATCATGCTCCTCGACGTCGATCTCATGGCCACCGTCCGGGTCATGGGTAAGGGCATATTCGTCATGCTTCTGGGCACGCTGGGCGTCATGGTCGGTGCGCCCGTCGCTTACTTCATCGTCAAGACCGGCCTTGATCCCGAGGCCTGGCGGGCGTTCGGCACCCTTGCCGGAAGCTGGATCGGCGGCACCGGCAATATGCTGGCCGTGGCGCGCATGATCAACCTGGATGAAAAATCCGTCCTGTACGGGTATGCCGTTATTGCCGACAACGCCGTTTATCTCATCTGGCTGCCGATCATGCTCGGTTCGAAAAATCTTGCCGGATGGTTCGGCCGGTTTACTCGTGTTCCCGAGCAACGTCTGGAGCGCATGGAACAGGCGGCCCGGGAAATCACGCTGGATAAGGGGATGGTCCAGATGCGGCATTTTTTGTATCTGGCCTTTTTCGGTTTCGCCGTCACGGCCCTGGCGGCGTGGCTGGCGAACATGATTCCCCCGGTGCATACCGCCGCCGGCACGGCGATTGTCACCCACAGCACCTATAAAATTCTCATAGTCACCGTCTGCGGCGTGGCGCTGTCGTTCACACGGGCAAGCAAAATCCCCGGCTCGCACGCTCTGTCGATGGCTCTTGTCTATTTGTTCGTTGCACGCATGGGCGCCAAGGCCGATCTGTCCAATATCAGCGTCGCCGTGTTATGGTTTCTGCTGGGGGCATATATCTGGATTTTCATCCACGGGGCCTTCCTGGTCGCCGCTGCACGCATATTCAAAGTGGATGTCCACACCGCCGCCATCGCTTCGGCGGCCAATATCGGCGGCGCGGCATCGGCCCCGATTGTCGCCGCCCACCACAACAGCGCCCTTGTTCCCGTGTCGATCCTGATGGCTATGATCGGATACGCCATAGGCAATCTGGCGGGGTACGCGACCGGGCTGCTTTGTTATCTGGTTTCGTGATTACGGCAGTTCAATTACGCTTTGCAGACACAGCGAGTCATAATGGGGCGAGATATTCAGGCGGTTGTATTCGGCCAGCAATTGCCGATGCAGCGCAATAAACGATGAATCCCCGTAATTGAGCGGACAATAGGCTCGGCGGTCGGTACCGTACCCGATCGTGACCAATAACTGCGTTCGCCTCGTGGTTTCGTTCCACGTCCCGGCCTGCCCGATGGTGTCGCCGGGATCGACCAGAGACGCCTGCAGGATTCCCAGATTGATAACATGATTGTACACGACGGTGTATTCCGCTCCGGGAAGCGACGCCACCCGTACTTCGTAGTCGGCCTGATCGGGATTCTCAATTATCGTGTCGACGACACCATGCGTCACCGCCCGGACCGCCGCCCCCGGAATCGTGAAATATTCAAATGCGGCCGATCGGAAAACGTTGTCCGGCGGAATCAGCGCGCCAAACGGGGTGATCACCGGCGATCCGGAATCGATCATGATATCGCCGAAGGAGGAATTGGCCGGGTCGTAGGCAATATCGACCGGTGTCATGGAAAACACCGGCGGCACCGACGCCTCCGGGCTGGTTTTATCCTTGCAGGAAAGCAGCGTTATCATGAACAGAAGAACCGCCGTCAATAAGATGATGAATGGGTGAACATAGATGGGACGAGCCTTTGATATCGTACCGTGATTCATCATCATTCCCCTCCATTGATCGGCGGCTTGATTGCCGGCGGTCTGCGATAGACGGTCATAAATTTATCGGAATAGACTTTTTCCCACCATCCGTCAAGCTGCCCGAATATCGGCGCCGTGTCATTGAAAAATGATACGGCATAATTAATACTGTATAACATACAAAGCTGATTGATCGTATCCCGGCTCGCGCTGGTCATCAGGACTTCGTGGTTGTTTTTCATCTCTTCGGACAGGGCGCCAGGAAGCTGGAAATATTCGCCGGACCGGGCCCCGATCAGGCTGCGGGCGGGGAAATACGGCAATATATAATTGCGATAACCTTTGCTCGTGGCCAGAACGAATTTGCCTGGTTGCAGGTATTGCATCAGCTTCGGGTGGACGTGCGACTCAATATACTCGAACGACCCATATGGCTCCACCCGCCGGGCATAATACCGGGTGGTTTGTACGACCTGATCGGTCGTGCTGTACAGCGCCAGCAGAGCGACCGCCGCGTATGCCGGACGACGATACTGCTTTTGCGATAGCAGCCATTGAACGGCATACGCCATGGCGAATATCGAAAAGATATATAAAATCCGCGAGGCATATTGGGCGCTGAAATGATAGAACGTGAACAGGTAGGCCGCCAGCGCGATGAGGGGAAAGGGATGACGACTCTTTGATCGAATATAGCCGATCGTAGCCGCGGCAAGGATGACCACAACGAGGCCTGTATGCCAATCCAGAAATGCGCGGTCGGCGGGTGCCAGAAAATTCCGTACCAATGACCCGGCCCAGGCGAAATCGGGAAAGCCCCGCCACAGCGCGAAGGTAGATGCCTGTCCGAGCGAATTGGCGGCATAGAATGAGAGAACGACATACATCTGGTAGAAGAACGGTACCATGGTAACGATAAGCGTTCCCGCCATCACCAAGAAGCGCCGATAGTCGCGCCGAAAATAGAGGTCATAGAGAAACGCAAATCCGATCAAAAACAGGTACCCCGGTGACACGAGATAGGCCACTCCCCACAGAAACGCCGTCAGGATGGACATACCGATAGTCGCACGATTGCGGAAAAACAGCCACAGGCCGGCCAGGAATATCGACAGGGAGAAAGTGAACGATGACGCCAGAAACAAATAGCTCGATCCCATATAACGATTTATAAACGGGATCATAAGGACGGTGATGGCCGCGATGTTTGGCGGAAAAAGATTCCGCAATGCCAGATAGGCGAACAATCCGATCAGGAAAACGTCAACCAGCGAGATCCAGAAAAGGATCGTATCGATCTGCATGCCCAGCCGCATAAAACGCGAAAGCAGAAAATGGTAATAGGGCGGATGAAGGGTCTGGATGCCGGTCACGGGATCGGCGTAAAGATGGCCGTTCATTACCCATAACGCCTTGGCCTTGACATACATCAGGTCGGGACTGAGATAATACTGCGGGGTATGATAATACAGATACGGCGCCGCGATCAGGACGAACCCGGCGATCAGAATCCACACGTGGATATGCTTTTTCATAAGGCGAAGGGCCGGCTATGATGCTTCCCGCCCGTGACACTTTTTGTATTTTTTGCCCGAACCGCAGGGGCAGGGGTCGTTCCGGCCGACCTTGGGAATATCACGTTTGAATGGCTGTCGTTTGCCCCGTTCGCTGGCCTCGGCCATGGGGCTGATATCTATCCCGGATGATTGGCTCCCGCCGCCGGTCCCGGCCGGACCGCTTTGCTGGGTCGCCGAAGAAAATCCCATCCCGGTGGCGTCGGCATGGCTGGCTACCAGGGCCGGCTGGCGACGCCGCTCCTCGCGGGTCGGCTCCGGCACGCGCAACCGCATGCGAAAGACTTTCCCGACCGTTTCGCGATCGATCTGATCGATCAGATTGCGAAACATCTCGAACGCTTCCTTCTTGTACTCCAACAGCGGGTCGCGCTGGCCGTAGGCGCGAAGGTTGATACCGGTCCGGAGTTCGTCGATCTCATTGAGGTGATCCCGCCAGTACTGATCGATGGTGACCAGGGCCGCGTACTTTTCGAGCTGGCGCATCGTCTCGGCGCCGTAGGCTTCCTCTTTTTGCTGAAAGATAATCGTGACGGCCTTCTTGATTTCGTCGAACAGTTTCTCTCGGGTCAACTGCGGGATATCTTCCTTGTGAATCTGAAGGTTAAGGAGGAAGATATATCGCAGTTGTCTCTGGAGTTCCGGGACGTTCCATCGTTCGGGATAATCGTCGTCGGGACAGTTTTCCTCGACGACCATCCCGATCGTATTGTCGATCAGATCCAGAATGGTTTCTTTGATGTCGGGATCTTCAAGCGCCTGCAGGCGGCGGCCGTAAATGACCTGCCGCTGCTGATTCATGACATCGTCGTATTTCAGGGTATGTTTGCGGATGGCGAAATTCTGCGCCTCGACGCGCTTCTGCGCCCGTTCGATGGCCCGCGAAATCATCGAGTGGGTGATCACCTCGCCTTCCTCGACGCCCAGGCGGTCCATGACGCTGGCGATTCGGTCGGAACCGAACAGGCGCATCAGGTCGTCTTCGAGCGACAGGAAAAACTGCGATGATCCCGGGTCGCCCTGACGGCCCGACCGGCCGCGTAACTGGCGGTCGATCCGGCGCGCCTCGTGCCGTTCGGTGCCCAGGATATGCAAACCGCCGAGATCGGCGACGCCTTTACCCAGCTTGATATCGGTGCCGCGCCCGGCCATATTGGTGGCAATCGTCACCGATCCCGATTTGCCGGCGTTGGAGACGATTTCCGCTTCCTGCTGGTGACGGCGGGCATTGAGAACGTTGTGGGGAAGACCGACCCGTTTGAGCATTCGCGACAATACCTCGGATACGTCGACCGATATGGTTCCGACCAGAACCGGCCGGCCCACGTTGTGAAGCCGGACGATTTCTTCGATGATGGCGTTGTATTTCTCCCGGCGGGTGCGGTATATTTGGTCTTGCATATCATCCCGGCTGACCGGGCGATGGGTCGGAATGACCACCACGTCCATTTTGTAAATGTCGAAAAATTCGGACGCTTCCGTCTCTGCGGTACCAGTCATGCCGGCCAGTTTTTCGTACATGCGGAAGAAATTCTGCAGGGTGATCGTTGCCAGCGTCTGCGTCTGCGCTTCGACTTTGACCCCCTCCTTGGCCTCGATCGCTTCGTGCAGCCCGTCGGAATAACGACGGCCGGGCATTAAACGCCCGGTGAACTCGTCGACAATCATCACCTTGCCTTCTTGCACGACGTACTCGACGTTTTTCTCAAACAAGGAATGGGCTTTGAGCAGCTGACTGATATTGTGCACCTTCTCGGAACGCAGGCCGTAATTATGATAAGCCTCGTCGGCTTTCCGCGCTTTCTCCTCTTCGGACAGCGACTCGTCGCCTTCAATGGCTGACAATTCCTCGGATATATCGGGAATGATAAACAGGTCCTGGATTTCCTTGGGGAACTGGGCCCGGCCGTTATCGGTCAAATTGATGGAGTTTTCGCGTTCGTCAATGGCGTAATACAGCTCTTCATCCAGTTCGTGCAGGCGCTTTTCGCGCATCAGCGACGCCTCGACCTGCTGGATCAGTTTCTTGACACCGGTTTCCTTGATGAGTTTCAGATATTTCTTATGCTTGGGCGCGCCCCGGCTCGCCGCCAGCAGGTTATAGCCGATCTTGTAATTGTCGGAATTTTCCTCCTGCATCAATTTTTCCGCTTCGGCGATATACTGCCCGACCAGATTGTTCTGCTTGCGCACCAGCTCGCTCACATATGGCTTCATCTCGTTGTACCGGCCCGTATCGGGATTGTCCACCGCCCCGGAAATAATCAGCGGCGTCCGCGCCTCGTCGATAAGCACCGAGTCGACCTCGTCGACGATGGAGTAATGGAACATCTTGGGTGGTTCGTTTTCCTTGACGGGAAGAGCCGTCTTCCGCAGATACCGGTGCACCCGGTCCTCGATACGCTGAACCATGTTGTCGCGAAGATAATCGAAGCCAAATTCATTATTCGTCCCGTAGGTGATGTCGCAGGCGTACTGCTCTTTGCGCTGCTGGGGGTCCATATCGTGCTGGATACACCCCACCGTCAGGCCGAGGACTTCGAAAATTTTGCCCATCCAATGGCTGTCGCGAAGGGCCAGGTAATCGTTGACCGTCACCAGGTGACAGCCCTTGCCGGTCAGGGCGTTGAGATACAACGGCATCGTCGCCACCAGCGTTTTTCCTTCGCCGGTGGCCATTTCTGCGATGCGTCCCTGGTGCAGGACGACGGCGCCGATCAACTGGACGTCATAAGGAACCATGTCCCAGGCCGTTTCGATGCCGGCCACGTCCCAGGATTTTCCGGCCAGCCGTTTGCAGGCTTGTTTGACGACGGCAAACGCTTCGGGGAGAATATCGTCCAGCGTTTCGCCGTCATCCAGCCGGGACCGGAACTCGTCGGTTTTTCCCCGCAACTGTTCGTCGGTCAACGACTCGAAATCGTCGCAATGTCTATTTATTTCCTGAACGATCGGACTGATTTTTTTCACGTCCCGATCATGCTTGGTGCCGAATATTTTTGTTATCAGTTCCTTCATATCTCACTTTGTCCGTATTTTGTCGCGATTATCAGGTAATAACGCGCCAAAATGGAGATGGTGCAACTATATTTTCCCGTGGTTTTATACTCATTGGCGCGTCGCAAGTTGCGTCGGAGAAGGTTGACCGCCTCCGACCGAAGTGCTATATTCCGGCGAGCCGGTACTCCGGACAGAATAAGCCACACCGGCGGAGTGCGCTTGATACGTAACAATTATGATATATGTAAATCCGGCAGCCGGAAAATAAATAATCGGCGCCGGGAATTATCGCATCTGTCCTTATGGCGGCTGAGAGAGTATGACCGAAGGACCGATTGAAGGAATAGTCACCCGGGGGCACGGCAACCGTTTTGTCGTGTACGCCGGCGGTCGCTGCTATTCCTGCCAGATGCGTAAAAAAATCAAATTCAAAACCGAACATACTACCCCGGTTGCGGTAGGCGATGATGTGCTGGTGACGGTTATTGACGACCATGAAGCCGTGATCGAAGAAGTCTGCGAACGCCGCTCGGTTTTATCCCGCCCGGCCGTCGGACAGGAAACGACCGAACACGTGCTGGCCGCAAATATCGACGTCCTGATCGCGGTTACTTCCGCCAAAGAACCGGCCTTCAAGCCCGGCCTCATCGACCGCTTTCTTATCGCCGCCGAATCGGGCCATCTGATGCCGGCCGTCGTTATCAACAAAATCGATCTCGGCCTGGAGGATGAAGCCATAAAGACGGCTCAAGTCTATCGCGAACTCGGTTATGATGTTTTTCTGACCTCGGCCGTGGATGGCAGCGGTTTGGACGAATTCGGGGATTTCCTTAACGATCATCGCTCGATTATGGCCGGTCATTCGGGGGTCGGCAAATCGACCATCCTCAACCGCCTGCTTCCCGGAACCGAGCTGCCGACCCGGGAAATATCGCACAGCACCGGGCGGGGCCGTCATACGACCAGCCATATCGAACTGTTTCGCCTTCCCGGCGGCGGTTTCATCATCGACAGCCCGGGCATCAAGGTGCTCGGCCTGTGGCAGGTCGACCGGGACGACCTCTCCTCGTATTATCCGGAAATAGCCGCATTGGAGGACGACTGCCGATTTCCGCATTGCAGCCATATCCATGAGCCGGATTGCGCCGTCCGGGCGGCCGTGGACGACGGCGCCGTCGCGGCGGTACGGTATCGGAATTACGTTCAAATATATGAATCACTCTGTTCGCAAAATCGTGTGTGGAAGCAAAGGAATCGGCCCTCGGAGCCGACATAATAAAAAAGGAAAACTATGGCCGCCAAAAATATAGAGATCAAAGTCGGGATCCTCGTGCTGGCCGGTGCGGCGGTGCTGATTGCCGCCATCTGGCTGGCCAAAGGCTACCGCTTCGGACAAGAGTTTTATTCCGTATCAGTTGTGTTCCCGGAGGTCGGCTCGTTATCGACCGGGGACCCGGTTTCGGTGTCGGGCGTCAATAAGGGAAAGGTACAGACTATCAAACTCTATAAGGGCGGTGTGCTGGTGACCATGGAACTGTCACAGGACGTCGAATTGAAACAGGATGCCACGTTCACGATCAAGAACCTCGGCCTGATGGGCGAACGATTCATTTCCATCAAGACCGGCAAATCCGAGACGCCGCTCGATATATCCCAGATGGCCAAGGGGAACACGGAGGCGGGCATCCCCGAAGTGATGGGTACGATGGGCCAGGTGATTCAGCAATTGAATCAGCTCGTCGAAAAGCTCGATCAGACCATCGCCTCGCCGGCGACGCTTGACAAGTTCTCCCGGACGATCACCGATCTGCAGCAACTGTCGTCGCGGCTCGATTCCGCCACCAAACATAACGCCCCCAAAATCGACCGGACCATCGATAATTTCGCCGAACTTTCCGCAACGTTCAAGAACGGCGTCGACCGCAATGAAAAATACGTCGATACCGCGGTGCAGAATATCGATATCGCCTCCCGGCGTCTGGTCAAACTTACCGACGACATGGAGGAAGCCTCGAAACGCTTCAAATCCTTTGCCACCGACCTCGATGAATCCCAGGGATCGCTGCGGCTGCTGCTGGAAGACCGGCGGCTCTATGACGACCTGCGCCGCGCCGCTCTGAACCTGGATAGCCTGGTCGTCGATATCCGGCAGAATCCCAAGAAATATATCAGCTTCAGCGTGGAGTTATTCTAACTATGAATTTCAAGCTTGCTTTGGGAATTCACAATCATCAGCCGGTCGGAAATTTCCAATCGGTCTTCGAGGACGCGCACGATAGATGTTATAAACCGTTTCTGGAACTCATAAAGAAACATCCGCGGATACGCTTTTCCCTGCATCAATCCGGCATTCTGTGGGATTGGCAGAAGGAACACCGCCCGAAATTTTTCCGGTTGGTCAAGACCATGGTCGACAGCGGGCAAATGGAACTGCTGACCGGGGCCTTTTATGAACCGATTCTATCATCGATTCCGGAGCGTGACAAAGCCGGTCAGATCGGTATGTTGACCGATTATCTCAAGAAACATTTCGGCGTCGATCCCGACGGCATGTGGCTGGCTGAACGAGTCTGGGAACCGCATCTGCCCAGGGATATCGCCGCCGCCGGCGTCGGTTATCTTCCTCTGGACGATACTCATTTCAAATATGCCGGCCTTCGAGACGAGCAGCTATACGGAACCTATGTGACTGAGGAAGAAGGGAAGAAGGTCGTTCTTCTGCCGATCCTCAAACGTCTCCGCTATCTGATCCCGTTTGGGAAACCGGAAAAGACAATCGAATTTCTCGCTCGCGCCGCTCAGGAACATCCGGGCGGGCTGGCGGTGTACGCCGATGACGGGGAGAAATTCGGCAGTTGGCCCAAGACTTACAAGCATATTTACGAAGACGGCTGGCTTGAGCAGTTTCTTACTCTGCTCGACGACAATACCGATTGGCTCGACGTCATCAGTCTCGGGGAAGCGGTGCGGATGACAAAGCCGCTGGGACGAGTGTATCTGCCGACGGCGTCCTACAGCGAAATGCTCCATTGGGCTCTGCCGCCGGATAGCTTTATCGATTACGAGGAATTCGAAAACAAGCTCAAGGAGCTGGAACTGTACGACGCCTACGGCCGATTCGTCCGGGGCGGCCATTGGCGCGGGTTCCTGGCCAAATATCCGGAATCGAATCTGATGCACAAGAAGATGCTGGCGGTATCCGACCTGTACGCCGAGGTGACTGACCTACCGGGAGTCGATCCCGACCAGTTGGCCAAGGCACGCGACCTGCTGTATGCCGGGCAATGCAACTGCCCCTATTGGCACGGCGTTTTCGGAGGTCTGTATTTGCCGCATCTGCGACAGGCGATCTACAAAAAGCTGATCGAGGCCGACTCTCTTCTGCGCCAGCTGGCCGATCGCGCCGTCTATTATCAACCGGTTGATTGGGACTGCGACGGATTCGATGACATCGCCGTCGGGGGCAGGGATCTTTCGATGGTTATCTGTCCGGCCCGGGGCGGCCAGATTGTCGAATTCGATATCCATGACATAAATGTCAACATCGCCGACTGTCTGACCCGCCGCCGCGAAGGATATCATCAAAAATTGCTCAAGGCCCAATCCAAAAGCGGCGACGGCGAAACCAAATCGATTCATGACATGGTCGTCACCAAGGAAAAAGGTCTGGAAAAGTTGCTGGTCAACGACTGGTATTTGCGTCGTTCACTCGCCGATCATTTTCTCGGCGACGGCACCTCGCTCGACGATTTCCTGGCCGGACAGTATATCGAACTCGGCGATTTCATCCTTGAACCGTACGCATATGATGCCTCGGAAAACGAAGATGCGTTCGTTGTGAGGCTGACCCGCGACGGCCACGTCTGGCACGGGAATTACCATTGCCCGCTGCAAATCCAAAAGATGATTACATTTCCCAAACACGGCAACCTCGTCACCGTCGATTATCGCCTGGTGCAGACCGGCCTCGAAGCATTGCCGGTGAATTTCGGAGTCGAATTCGATTTCAACCTGCTGGCGCCCGATGCCGACGATCGTTATGCCATAATCGACGGCACGCGTCCGACCGACTCGCATCTGGCCGCCGCCGCCGAAACGAACCGCGTCTCGACCGTCGCCTACGCCGATGAATGGCAGAAGATCGGTATCCGTATCGATTCCGGCCAGCCGGGAAAACTCTGGCGTATGCCGATCCATACCGTCTCCCTATCCGAGGGCGGTTTCGAGAAGGTTTTCCAGGGAAATTGCACCGTCTTCATCTTCGAAAAGACTCTGAGGCAGAACAAAGCGGCCGAATTTTCCTTTAAGATCTTCGCCGGACCGCTGGAACGGATGAATATGCCGAACCTCAAAAAAAAAGTGACGGCCGATAAGATATGATATGATCCGCCATGAGTCTATCCGCACGAGGCATCAGCGAACCTTGCGCCTGAAGAAAATACCCGCGAATCCCGCAGCGAATAAGCGAAAGCTGCTCGTCAGGCATCGCGAAGAGTCGGGAGTCAACCAGCGCGAAAACTGTTGACAAGGCCCGCATGAGCCGATTAATTGACTTTTTTTGGAATGGAAGAAAGCTGGAACCCACGACCTGACGAAAGCGGCACACCGCCGGTCTGAGCATGTGGGGGCCTCCAGGATATTCGACAATGCTGTTCAACTCGTACGTCTTCGTTGCTTTTTTCGCGGTCGTGTATAGCCTGTATCTGCTCCTGTACAAGAATTACCCCGCCCAGAACCGTCTTCTGTTGGTGGCCAGCTACATCTTCTACGGATACTGGGATTGGCGCTTCCTGTCGCTCATCTTTATCTCCACTATCATCGATTTCTTCGTCGGAAAGAATCTTTTTGCCACCGAATCCGAGCGTCGCCGCAAAAGCCTTCTCGTTGTGTCGGTTCTGGCCAATCTGGCCCTGCTGGGATTTTTCAAATACTTCAACTTTTTCTCGGATAGCGTTGCCGCCCTGCTCCAGACGTTCGGCATGCATGCGGGATTCGTAACGCTCAAGATCGTCCTGCCCGTCGGGATATCGTTCTATACCTTCCAGACAATGAGCTACACGATAGATATTTACCGCCGCAAGACCGAGCCGACATCGAATTTTCTGGATTTCGCCCTGTTCGTATCATTTTTCCCGCAACTGGTGGCCGGGCCGATCGAACGCGCCGTCAACCTTCTTCCGCAAGTCACTTCACGGCGGACGATCAAGGCTGATCAACTCAATGCCGGTCTGTTTCTGATTCTCTGGGGATACTACAAGAAAGTCGTCATCGCCGACAACGTCGGCATGATCGCGGATAAAATATTCAACGGGTATACCCAATATCATGGGGTGGATATTGTCATCGGCGTGCTGGCTTTTGCGATACAGATCTATTGCGACTTCTCGGGATATTCCGATATAGCCCGCGGACTGGCCAAGATGATGGGCTTTGATTTGATGGTAAATTTTCGATTGCCTTATTTCGCCCTGAATCCCAGCGACTTCTGGACGCGGTGGCATGTGTCGCTGTCCTCCTGGCTCCGCGATTATCTCTACATCCCCCTCGGAGGGAACCGCAAGGGCCCCGCTCGAACCCGTATCAACCTCGGCCTCACCATGCTTCTGGGGGGACTCTGGCACGGCGCGGCATGGAATTTCGTCGCCTGGGGCGGCTTCCATGGGGCCATCCTGGGGATCTACCGGGGCCTCGACCGCCATCCCGAACACGACAATCCCTTGAGCGGGAAATATCAGTATCCACGCGTGTTCGCCAAAATGGCGCTGATGTTTGCCCTGACCCTCATCGGATGGGTTCTTTTCCGCGCTCGCACGATGCATCAGATCGGCTATATGCTGACCCATTGGGTCGGCGGTTTTTCGGATCAGAGCCCGGATCTCGTTCATAAATTGCTGTTTTACTCGATTCCGCTGGTAATCATCCAGATCTACCAGTATGTCAAACGCGACCTTTTGGCGCCGATGAAAATCCGGCTGGTCTTCCGCGCGCCCCTCTACGCATATCTCCTGCTCTGGATATTTATTTTCGGCGTACGGGCCGCGACGGAATTCATCTATTTTCAGTTTTGACGTAAATGAAACACGGATACGATGAAAGGTAGCAGAGATTCATGTCGGCAGCAGAACCGAAACGACTGACGCGCGAAATCATCGCCCCGACCAACCGCCGACACCTCGTGGCCATCGTTATCGGCGCGCTGCTTCTCTCGGCCATGCTGAATTTTGCGGCCGTCTGGTACCTGTCGATATGGTCGCCGAATATCGGGTATCTTCTGATAGCGGCCAAATGGGATATGCTTCGCACCATGTCGTCCCCGGCCGACGTTCTTATCGTCGGCGATTCCAGCGGCAATCAAGGGGTCGATCCGGACGTCATCCAATCCGAACTGGGCCTGTCGTCCGTCAATCTGTGCACCATCGGCGACGCCCTGGTGCTTGAAGGCGCCTGGATGATCGACGATTATATCGCTCGCTACGGCCCACCCAAGAAGGTCGTTGTCGTCCACGCCTATGATATCTGGGCGCGCGACGGCAACATCAGCGTCCTGGCCCAAATCCCGGGATCATGGTGGCGACAAAAGCCGGATATCGAGTTGACCCCGAAACAGAGGGTGAAGGTCTTCCTCAATCGGTACGTTCCGATCTATACGCAGCCAAGGTCGCTCGGATACGTCCTTCAGAATCCCTGGGCGGCATTCCGCCGTGAATTGACTCTCGGGCCGGACGGATTCATGAAAGAAGACACGGCCGAACCCCGGCGCGTCGTGCAAGACGCCCAGGTTCACCTGCAATTCGTCCGGGGAAATGGGTCGGTCATGTCCGAATGGAATCGGGCCGCGCTGAAGCGAATGGTCGATCTGGCCGACCGCTATCAGTTTGATCTCTACATCGCCAACAGCCCCGTATATGACAGCTTATATGCTGATTCGGCCTTTCAGGCTTATTTTGCCCGCGTGCAGGCGGCAATTACGGAAATCGTTGCCGCCAGCGATCGGGTTCATTACATCCTCAATCCGCCCATGACTTTCCCGGCGGCCGAAATGCAGTCGGTCGATCATGTCATCTATGATGGAGCTCTAAAATACACCGCCCGCATCGCCGCGGAAATCAAATATACCGGAATAGGAACCAATTGATCCGCGACAACCATCCGGCCCTTCTGCACATTATCCCCCATGGCAACCGCCGATCTTCCCGGAAACCCATTGCCTTTTATCCCGGTTGTGATTATCATTACAAACTGTTTCTTCAACCGGAATAAGGAGTTGTGCTCATGCAGAAATTCACATTCTACCTGCCGACGAAGATCATCTTCGGACCCGGGACCATCGATCAGGTCGGGGTCGAGGCGGCTCACCTGGGTAGGCGGGCCCTGATTGTGACCGGCAAACAGTCGGCGACCGCCCACGGCATCCTGGATAAAGTGACCGATTATCTTGAGCGGGAGGGTGTCGCCGCCGTGGTCTGCGATACCATCGAACCAAATCCGAGGACGACGACGATCGACGAAGCGGGCAAACTGGCCCGGACGAATAAATGCGACTTTGTGATCGGTCTGGGCGGCGGATCGCCGATGGATGCCGCCAAGGCCATCGCCATCGCGGCCGTGGAAGCCAAACCGATCTGGAATTTTATCCGACACGGCGATGCGCCGCCGCTCCTGGTCAAACAGGCGCTGCCGATTATGGCCGTCCCGACTCTGGCGGCGACCGGTTCTGAGGCCGACGCCGGCGGCGTCTATACCAACTGGGAAACGCACGAGAAGGCGACGATGTTTTCGCCCCATATGTTTCCGCGGGTGGCCATAATCGACCCCGAGCTTACCGTGACTGTCCCGGCCGATTACACCGCCGACGGCGGGATCGATATTATCTGCCACGTCATCGAGGGATTATTCACCGGGGCCGACAACACGCCGATTCAGGACCGTTTCGCCATCGGCGTTATCAAGACGGTCATGGAGAATCTCTCTATCGTGCTCAAATATCCCAAAAATGTCGAAGCGCGAGGCAATTTGTCGTGGGCCTCGGCAGTGGCGCTGTCGGGGATGGTTAATTCCGGCCGGGGAGGCTCTTTCCCCATTCATGCCCTGGAACACAGCCTGTCGGGCCATTATGACATTTCTCACGGGCGCGGGTTGGCATTGCTCCTGCCGGCCATAATGGAGTATACCTACAAGACCCGGCCGCGCAAATATGCCCTTCTGGCGGAAGAGTTGTTCGATATTCATCGCGACGGTAAATCCGACGAGGAATTGGCGGTGGCCGGAATCGAGGAAATGAAAAAATTTCTGATATCGGTCGGCCGTCTTTTGACTCTGAAGGATATCGGCATCACCGATGACAGCAGATTCGAGGCGATGGCCGACGACACCCTTCGAATCTACGGCGTCGACGGAGAATATCTGGACAATCCGAAGCGGTTGTATAAGGATGATATTCTGAAAATCTTCATGAATATAGCCGGGTAAGAGCATTTTTTATCGGCGTCGCCAGTTAAGTTGTTTTATATCATTGACTTTAACTTTGGCGCGAGGGTCGCGAAGACACGAAAAGAAATTGCGCTTTGCAACAAATTGTGCTATTTTTTGTTGTAAGTGCATGGAAGCTATGGCAGAATGCCATATAGGCCGATATATAAAGGAGAAAGAATTTGCATTTACTGATGCTGATGACCGGCCAGCCCGCCGGGGAAGGTGGCGCGGGTTCGATGCTGGTTTCGCTGGTGCCGCTACTTCTGATCTTTGTCATATTTTATTTGCTTCTCATTCGGCCTCAGCAGAAGAAGCAAAAGGAGCACCAGAAGCTGTTGACGGCCCTCAAGAGAGGTGATCGAGTGGTGACCAACAGCGGCATGTTCGGGGTGATAGCCTCGATCAACGACGACAAGAACATCGTTGTCCTCAGAGTTGGCGACGATGTCAAACTGGAGTTTTTGAAATCTTCCATCGCCGGGAAGGTTGAGTAACTTGGTTAGCATGGAGCGGTGTTGGCGGTAAAACCGATTGTCAAATACGGAGATCCAGTCCTACGTGACGTATCCGAACCGGTGGAGACGATAACCTCCACGGTAAAAGATTTGGTGGCCGATCTCAAGGCCACCCTGAAGAAGGCCAAGGGGCTCGGTTTATCAGCGGTACAAGTGGGCGTACTGTTGCGCGCTTTTATCGTGGATGTTTCGGCCATAGACATCACGGCCGAAACCGAAGTCTATATAAATCCTGAAATCATAGAAACCTCCGGGAGTTGCGAATTCGAAGAGGGGTGCCTGTCTTTTCCGGGAATTTATCAGACCGTGACCCGTCCCGAACGGGTGAAAATCAAAGCTTTGGATGAAAACGGCAAAGAATTCGTTCAGGAGGCCGACGGCATTATCGCCCGCGCCATCCTGCACGAATATGATCATCTCGACGGCGTGTTGTTTATCGATCATTTTTCGCCCTTGACACGTACGCTGGTGGACCGAAAGCTGAAACGCCTGGCCAAATCCGTATAAATCGGTACCGATTGCCCACCGACAAGTGCATGAATGTGGTTTTTATGGGAACGCCCGGGTTTGCCTGCCCTGCGCTGGAAACCCTCGCGAATTCTTCCCATCATGTGGCGGCAGTTGTCACCGTGCCGGATAAACCGTACGGTCGCGGCCGAAAAACTACCGCCTGCGAAGTAAAACTCAAGGCCTTGACCTTGGACATTCCGGTTCTGCAGCCGAAAAAACTGCGGAGCCCGGAATTCCTCACGGAAATATCGGCGCTGGGCGCCGACGTTTTCGCGGTCATAGCTTTCCGTATTTTGCCCCGAAAATTGTATTCGATCCCTCCCAAAGGATCGATCAATATTCACGCCTCGCTGCTGCCGAAATATCGCGGCGCGGCGCCGATACAACACGCGATACTCAACGGAGAAACCGATACCGGACTCACGTCGTTTTTTCTTACCGACAGAGTCGATCAAGGCGACATCATCGACCAGAGATCATTCCCGATCGGACCGGATGAAAATTTCAGCTCCCTGTCAGCCCGACTGGCCGCCGCCGCCGGGCCGTTTCTGATCAGAACCCTCGAACTGATCGACACACCGGATTTTTCGCCGCAAATCCAGGATCAATCGCAGGCCACGCCAGCGCCGAAAATCGGCCCCGAGAACTGCCTGATCGATTGGCATGGCGATGCCCGCCGGATACATAATCAGATTAGAGCGTTTTCGGAACATCCGGGCGCTTTCAGCTTTCTCGACGGCCATATCATTAAAATCCTGGGCACGGCGCGGGAACTGCCGGAACGAAGCACACCGCTTGAACCGGGAGAACTCCTGCCGCAGAATAAACGATTGTACGTCGGCACCGGAACGTCTCCATTGCAGATTATCAAAATTCAGCCGGAAGGGAAGCGGGCAATGGACGCTTTGTCCTTTCTCAACGGCTATCGAATCGAGCCGGGTCGGAAAATGACGTCGGTACGAAAGGAGGTGATAAAGTGAAAAGAGAAATCATCATCAACTCTACCGAACACGAAACACGAGTGGCGCTTTTGGAAGACGGGAGACTGGTCGAAATCCTGGTCAAAAGCGCCGACGAACGCCGAATAGTGGGGAATATTTACAAAGCCCATATCAAGACCGTCCTGCCGGGCATGCAGGCCGCGTTTATCGATATCGGCATGGACAAGGCGGCGTTTCTGCACGCCTCGGACATCGGGCATCTCTACCAAGGCGGCCGCTACGACGTCGACGACGACGAGGAGGCCCCGGCGGAGATTATCCGCAAGACACGCCGGGCCGGCATCGAAACCGTCCTGAAGGAGGGTCAGGATATTCTGGTGCAGGTCATCAAGGAGCCGATTTCCACCAAGGGGCCGCGCGTAACGTCGGAAATATCGATCGCCGGCCGGTATTTGGTTCTGGTTCCCGATGACAACCACGTCCGCATTTCGAAACGGATCAGTGACTGGGGCGAGAAGAAACGCCTGCGGTCGATCGTCCGGGAATTGCGACCCGAGGGATTCGGCCTGATCGTGCGCACCGAAGCCGAAGGGCGCAACGAAGCCGATTTCAAGATCGATATCAAACGGCTGCTCAAGTACTGGACGCCGCTCAAGAAGCGGTCGGAACGGCTGAAAGCGCCCGCCCTGTTGCATCAGGAAATGGGCATGGTGTCGGGACTGATCCGGGACGTCTATTCCGACGACGTCGAGCTCCTGGTGGTCGACAACCGGAGCGTCTACCGCGAAATCATTTCCTTCGTGCGGGAAATAGCTCCGGCCCTCAAAGGCCGGGTTAAGCTGTATCGCGAAAAGACGCCGATATTCGATTACTACAACATCGAACCGGAAATCGAAAAAATGATGGACCGCCGGGTCTGGATCAAAAAGGGCGCCTACCTGATTATCGACCAGACCGAGGCCATGGTCACGATCGATGTCAACACCGGACGCTTCGTCGGGCGCAAGGACCAGGAATCGACGATCCTGCGGACCAATCTGGAGGCGGCCCGCGAGGTCGCCCGGCAGATACGGCTTCGGGATATCGGCGGTTTGATCATTGTCGATTTTATCGATATGTACAACCGCGAGAATCGCCGGAGACTGTACGACGAGTATTGCCACTGGTTCAAATACGATCGCGCCAAAAGGGCGATCAGCCCTGTCTCGGATTTCGGCCTGATCGAAATGACCCGCGAACGGGTTCGGCCGTCTTTGATGACAGCGCTTTCCGAACCCTGCCCGCATTGCAACGGGCTGGGACGGGTGTTGTCCAGACAAACCATGGCGACCAAGATCGAACGCTGGTTCCTGCGGGCCAAGGCCAACGGCAAACGGGCCAAATTCAACCTGATTGTCAATCCGGGTCTGGCCGATTTCCTGACCAACGGCGACGGTAATCGGGTGGCCCGAATGGCCAACCAGCATCGTTTCCATATTAACCTGGTCCGGGATACGACTATTTCGCTCCAGGAATTTCTGGTCACCGACGTCGAATCAGGATCCGACCTGACCAAAGAAAACGATGGGTAACTTCGAACATACGTCGCACCTTGAATGGGAAGCCGAAAATCGGCTTCCCATTTTTTTTATCCGTTCGGTCGGGGAGTATTGGACAGGCCCTGTTAAGAATTTCGACCCAACTTATCCTTGCCATCACCGTGGACAATTGCATTATATTAGCGGCATGGAACGATTACATAATGCTCTTTATGGCATCAGGGCGCTTATTCTCGTGGCACTGACGCTCATCGCCCTGCCCGCTCCGGTATCGGCAGCCCCCAATGAGATCGTGCAGTTCCTCGAAGGCGAATGGTGGAACGTCGATATCACTATCACTGAGGAATCGGGCGTCCGGCTGAATGAATACCGGGAGATGATGGTCGTCAAGGACGACCAGACCCTTACCGTCACCGCCTACAAAATCAAAGAGGGTCAGGACGTCACCAAGGATATAACCATCAAGATGACCGGGGACAGCGTCACGCTGGCGCAGGAGGGGTTCGAGGCGCACGGCGTCAAGACCGGCAATTTCATCAGCCTGTCCGGCACGGCCGGAGACTTCGGCATCGAATTCCGCCTGTACCTGATGGGAGATACCTATATCTATCAGAAGGACGTCCGCAAGGATGGCGAGGTCATCGAAAGTCAGATGTCGTATCTGGAGCGGATAATCAAACCCGGCGATTAAGGCAACCGCCGGGTAGGGTCAGTCGGCAAACTGATACGCGGAATTGCGGCGGTAATGGCCGGCGTCGCGGTTCATCATTTTGTTGATGATGAACTCGCGCCGGATGGTGCAAAAATCGTCGTAGTACCGCTGGATGATAACATTCACCTCGGCTTCAGTATATATCCGGTTCGCGTCGAATTTCTGCAGGAAAAATTCCAGTATATATATCCGTTTTTTCCTTTGCGCCGGCAGGTTGGTCAGGCGGCCGTTCTTGATAAAATGGTACAGAACTTTCTGCCGGGGCGGGACGGTCCGCTGATTGGACCGATTGTCCAGCCACCGCTGGACGGCGTCTTCCTCGACCCGCCAGTCTTTGCCGATTTTGTACCCCTCGATCTCACCCGATTGCAATTTGCGGGTGATAACCTGGATATTCATTTTAAGCTTGTCGGCCAGTTCGGCCGTGGAATAGAAGTTCATCTCGCCAAAATCCTTCATAGGTTGTTCACCTTTACCTTCTTTTGCCGTATTATAACGCATTATTCGGTATAATCAAGGTAGTGTCCTAATTTCAAAATCCCGCGGTCTACAAGGGGGTGGGGTGTGAGATTGGTACTTGTAGATTGGCTGGATTCTCATTCAGTAAATGAGTGGGAAAGTTTCGATGACTTGAAACGAGACTGCCGCCCCATCGCCTGCCGTTCGGTTGGGTGGATACTCTCAGAAGATAATGGGCATAAGCTGATCGTCCCGCATATCGCCGGTGGTGGCGATAGTGGCTACGGGCCGTTGGGGTCAGGAAATATGACGATCCCCAACGGCT
>Ga0315554_1000499_pt1 | contig 23419 bp, 19 predicted proteins | sample SalMarSW160370MG_FD_202114 | JGI IMG/M metagenome (GOLD analysis project Ga0315554, IMG submission 202114) | Salt marsh sediment microbial communities from the Plum Island Ecosystem LTER, Massachusetts, United States - Salt Marsh Sediment SW1603-70 ...
CCATCGGAAGTATTTTCCGAAACAAGGTCATTTATTAAGGCAGTTGCTTCATCCAGTTTCATTCCCTGTTTTACAGTTGTTTTTAAGAAAGCCTGAAGGTTAGCCATTAATAGTGCTGCCGGCACACCTTTACCTGAAACATCTCCGATAGCAATACAAAAAGTATTATAATCAAGCTCAATAATATCATAATAATCTCCTCCAACTTGTCTGGATGAACTGTTTAGCGCCGCAATATCGAAATTACTAAATTCCGGTATCTCCTGTGGAAATAGATTTTTTTGAATATCTCGGGCAATCTCAAGCTCTTCTTCCATCTTTTGTTTTTCTAGAGCTTCACGAAACAATCTTTTATTTTCAAGAGAAATAATAGCTAGACTTCCGACTGAATAAATAAACTCTATATCAGCTTCCGTGTAATCCATATTATTAATTCTTTTTCCCAGGATAATTAATCCTTTACTTTCTCCTTGAACCTGCATTGGAACAACAAGCTCAATAGAGAGGTTTTTTAATTCAGGGTAATTTTTTTCAATTATATCTTTTGTCAATGAAGATTCTAATTTCTGGATTTCATAAAGCTTAATAACTTTCAATAGTAAATCTTCTGTAAACTTAGACTCAAGTAAATGAATTTTGTTGTCTTCAAAACTGATTACTGCAAATTTTGATACAAGGAACTGACCTATAACCGAATAAATTAACAATCTTGCAACTTTGGTACTTTCCGAAAACAAACCGAATTCTTTGCTTAATTCAAAAAGCGAACTTAGCCTGTTTACCCTGGAATCCAGCATCCTGTTAACAATAGTTAATTCATTAATTACAAGTGAATTTTGTACTGCTGTAGCAGATATATTTAAAATAGTTCTTAAAAATTCGAGGTCATCTTCCGTAAAAGGGATCTTATTTAATTTTTCTCCAAGACAAATAATGCCAATACATCCCTCGGAAGAATTAATTTTCTCAACAATCTGAAGTCCTGAAATATTTAAAAAGTTTTGAAATGCTTCCTCATGAAGAAACTCTTTAGTTGCTTTTAACCGGGGAAAATCATTTAATATATCCGCTGAAAGCCCTTTTGAAGATTTTAACTCTAAATAATCTCCGTATTTAATAGCAATTAATCCTTTGGTAACAAAAAACTTTCCCAGGCAGGTAAAGAGTATATTATTTAAAATGAAAGTGAGGTCGCGGCTGGAATTAATAATCCTGCTAAATTCTACAAGTGCAGTTAAATTTCTTTTAATTTTTATATCGTCGGTATCATTCATAATCATATTGCGGAATTCAGATTTTTTGAAAGAAGCACCTGGTTATATTTCCCGGGTATAGATACATATTTTACTTCATCCATTAATCTTTTCATCAAGTACATACCCAAACCACCAACTTTTCTTTGCTCATAATATTTTTCCAAATCGGGTTCCGGGACGGTATCCGGTTCAAATGAGGCACCATGATCAATAATCATAATTGTAAATTTGTGAAGATTGTATTTAAGCTTAATTACAATTTCTCCATCAGGATAATATTTGTATGCATGTTTAATAATATTCGTACATGCTTCATCGACAGCAAGAATAATGTCATCGATAACTTCTTTTGAAACACCAATATCCCGTGCAGCGGAATAAATAAATTCCCTTATCTCCGAAAGATTTTCGGTCCGGCTTTTAACGATCATCTTTTTTTCTTTATGTTTATTATTTGTTTTCAACGTTCTTGGTCTCAATAAATTTGTTAACGGCTTCTTCTTCCGAATTAAAAATTTCGTAAAGCAGCGGGAAGCCAAGAAGATCGAAAATATTGAATACCTTATCTGTCATACTGGTTAATTTTATATCTCCATTATTATCCCTAACCTTTTCAATAAAAGCCATAAACACTCCTAATCCGGCGCTGCTTATATATGCAAGGTCTTGAAAGTTTACTACAATTTTGTACCTCTTGTTATCGATAAGGCTTGAAAAAGTATTTTCTAAAGAAGGCGCTGTATGTGCGTCAAGGTATCCCTTTAGATATATTTTACTTATTTCGCCTTGTTCTTTAACAGAGGTGTTAAATTCTGCCATTCTTCCTCTCCATCCTTTTTTATTTTAGGTTTCCATTTTAAAATTACAAGTGTAATATCATCATGCTGATGATTATTGCTTGAAAATAAAGAAATTTCTTTTAATACAGAATTAGTAATATCATCAGCACTTTTATTTGTATTTTCCAATAGAATCTTTTGAAACTGAAAATCTCCAAAATCTTCATCTTTACTATTTTTTGCTTCGCTAATACCGTCAGTATAGAGAACTATCGTATCATTCTCTTGAAGATTTAGTACCACTTCGTCAAGAGTTTCGGCAAAACGCGAACCAAAATCCAATCCCAATCCCAAACCTGAAGGACGTAAATTTTCGGCTAAACCATTCCTTAATAAAAGAATCGGGCAATGGCCTGCTCTTGCTAATTTTAATTTTTCTTCTTCAAAGTCAATAATACCATACGCTGCGCTAACAAAACTCTTTCTATCGAGTGTTCTTTGCAAAATTTGATTCGCTTTAATCAAAATTTCTCTTGGGCTGTCAATAGTTTTGGTTAGAGATTCGAAAATTCCTTTAATTTCTGCCATAATAAAAGCAGCTGAAATCCCCTTCCCGGAAACATCTGCAATTACAAAAGCAAGTTTATTCGGCCCGATATCAAAATAATCATAATAATCGCCGCCAACTTCAAAAGCAGGAATAAATGCAGATGATATTTCTAATTTATCAAACTCAGGGTTTTCTGCGGGAATAATTTTCCGCTGGATTTCTCTTGCAACATCAAGTTCTTTTTCAAGTCTTTCTTTTTCGATAGATTCTTCAAGCAGCCTGGAATTTTCCATTGCTACCGAAGCATAATCCGAGAATGTATTAATTGCGTTTTTATCTTCTTCATCAAAAATAAAATTTTCTTTTTTTACAACGACCAAGTATCCTCTAAGGGTATTATAAGCTTTCAAAGGAGAGACAGCTGCATATGAATAATTGTCGTTAGGTTGCATAGCTCCTTGAAATCTTTCTAATTTTAGGATAAATGTTTTATCATATTTCTCAATATTCTTTTCAAAAATTTCATCAGTCAATTTTTCAGCACTCACATAACCTATATTTTTATTGGCAATAATTTTCATATTATCATCTTCAGTCAAAACAATCCATGCAGCATGAGCTTCACACACTTTCATTCCAATATCAGTAATTGTCTCCGTTAACTCGGAAAAATCCAGCACCTGTATAATGAGCTTACTGAAATACTGGAACGAAGAAACTTCCTGAGCTTTTCTATCAAAAGCTTCTGCCGTAGGCATGTGAAATAATGTTGTAAAGAATAAAATAGTAAAATAGGTTATCCCATAAATCATTATTATGCTGAAAAACTGGTTTAACGCCGGTGAGAATTGCATCAAAATCTGGTGATGAATTTCCTTATCGGAATTATTTATAAGGTTAACCGCAAAAAGAATTGCTATTACAATCGACAAAAATAAAATTATTAATTTTTCTCTTTTAACAACAAAAGCTATCCAGGAGATTTTAAGAGAATTGATAATTATTAAAAGAACCGAGACAATAAAAAAAGTATTTTTTATAAATGAAAGGTCATGGTTATTTTTAAGAAATGCAGTGAAAGCAGATAAAATTATAAATACAACCATTGTATTGAAATACGTATTGGCATTCTGTTTTTTATTTAAATAGAAAAACTCCTTAAATGCTAAAAAAATGTATGAAAGCGCTGCAAGAATAATCAGTGCATAAATAAAAGTAATTATCCCAAAAACCAGGTCAGGATTGTTAACCCTTTCATTTACATTACTGAAAAGACCATTAATAATTGTGTTCGAAAATGAAATAAGGAAAAAAATAATTGCGCTTACAATTCCAACATTCATTACCAGCGAGAGAGGATTAATACGCTTGGTTTTTAATAGATCTATAAAATAAAGAATCAAAAATATTGTCGATGCAATAACTAAAATTTCATTTAATATATTCAAAGGGAAAGAATCGCTGGAAGGGGAAAATATTTTAAAAAGAAATAATAATACGATAAAAACAACAAAAGCTTGAAGTTTTATATTTCTTTTAATTTTAATTCCGGCAAAAGTCATTTTTTACAATTTTGCGTATTTATACAATAATCTAAAGATAAATTACATTAAAATTAGTTTTTTGTAAAGAAAAGATGTATAAGCGGAAAAATTATAGGATGGAGCAAGAGGTTGACCAAAAAGTAAAGAAAGTGTCATTTCGAGGGAGTCTTCGACCGAGAAATCTTTTCAAAACGTAAGATTTCTCCCTTCGGTCGAAATGACAATTGGACTTTTGGGTCACCCTCAATTCTTAAATTTCAACGGATTTTGACTTTTTTACTTCTTTTTTAATATCCTTCTTTAAATTATTCATCTCCTCTCTCATCTTTTCCATTTCTTTTTGAAGCTTTTGCATCTGTCTACGGAATTCCTTCTGGTTTATCAAAGAATCATTCTGAAAAAATCTAAATGCCGCAGTAGAATCGCCGGGCGAGTAAAAGAAATTTCTGTGCATACCAATTAATGAATCTATATTGGGAATTCCGAAATCAAAACTATGGGTTGAATCCCCTTCTCTAAATTTAAACTTGAAGTGATTTTTCCCGTCAAATTTAGGAATTGAAAAAGAAAAACTTTGAATATTTTTCGTTGCAAGATCAATTTGTGCGGCAATACTGTCAAAGTTAGGAAGTTCGATATCGGGAATATGAATATTTCCCAATTCCACTCTACATTGGTTTGAATCAACAAATATTCTGAAACTTTTATTGAATGCGGTATCGTGTTTTATCTTAGCCAGATTGCTGTCAATCATAAAATTAAAGTTGAATCCTTTGAATTTTTTATCAAAGTTTTTCATATTCTCTTTCAATTCCTTGTGGAATTTTTCCATCTCAGCTCTAAATTTATCCCTATCAAATTTAAATGTAGATGAAAAGATTGAATCAGGAGTTATAAATATATACTGGCTGTCCGGGCGGTTTTTAATTTTCCTAACAAAATTAACTACCTCCGGTCTGTCATAAAAAGTATAACCCGAAGGAACAATTTTATTAAATTCGTTTTTATTTGCCTCTTTAGCAAAAGCCATTATATCCGCAAAAATAGCTTTATGATAATTCCATAAATTAGGATTTATTGCTACTGTATTTTTGTCATTTACCAAAACCTGGGATTGCAGGTCATCAGCATAGGAATCCAGAATAGAATCCATTTGATGTTTTTGATTGTTATTTAACTTCAAAGCTTTAATAAATTTATCAAAATTATCACCGTTTGGTATTATGCTTGCATTTTTAATTTCAAAATAATTATCGCCGTTGGATTTGGAGCCCAGTAATAAATATTTACCGTTGGATCTATCCAATGGTAATTGTTTTGAAAAGGCAAAGTTGAAAATATCTTTATTTGTAAGTCCAGCTGTAAGAAGAAGCGGTTTCAAGTTCTCAGTATAAAAACCTGATAAATTTGTTTTTTGCTGCTTTATTACATCCTCAATTATTGTGGGATTAAATTTCAAAATTACCATTAAAATTATTGTAACAACAGTAAAACCAATTGCCGGGTACCATTTTTTAACTTTATTTTGACGAGGTTTATTAAAGCTTAGAGAGGCATTTAAACGTGTTTCAAAATAAGGGTTTTCTTCGACCTTTTTTATAGAAGAAGTTGTTAATTCTTTTATCTTTTTTAACTCTTTCAGTTTATCTTGAAGCTCTTTGGAAGAAATCAGCTTTTCTTCAATCCTGGTTTTTTCTCCCTGGCTTAATTCATCATCTAGATAAGCTGATAGAAATTCAAAATCTTTGTGTAAATTTTTCATAACATCAACTCCTGCTCATAAGGCTTTAATAAATTTTTCAATCCTTCTCTTGCCCTGAAAATTCTAGATTTCACAGTTCCAATTTCACATTGAACAGTTTCGGCAATTTCCTGGTAACTAAATCCTTCAATATCTTTTAATAATAATGGAATACGTAATTTATCCGGTAACTTTGTAATGGCTTCTTGAACTAATTCGGCAGTATTTGATTCTTCTACTGAAATGTTATATCCAAGCTCTTTATCAAGATCTTTAATTGGCGAAAATATTTTTCTAATCTTCATTTTTCTTATATGGTCTTTACATTTATTTATTGTTACACGGTAAAGCCACGTAGTAAATTGTGATTGAAACTTAAATTGATTCAAATTTTTATATACCGTAATAAAAACTTCCTGAGCAATATCATCTACAGCATCGTTTGAACCTAAAGTGAGGTATATTATATTTCTTACCTTTTCTTTATGCCGTTGAACTATCAGTTTAAAAACCGATTCTTCGCCGTCAATAAATCTTTTTATTATTGAAAAATCGTCATCTAAACTTAGTATTTGTGGATTCTGCAAATCTTCTTTGCTTTTTTTTATTTTCATTTTTTAGACGTTTACGTTTTTTAATTGTTCCATTTTTTATCTAAAAATCTTATTATATTGTAAAAAGTGTGTCAAAGATTTTTGTAATTCCAATATTAAATATACTTTAAAATAAATTTAATATATTTTAAATAATTATAATTATTGTGCTTATTAAAAACCTATTTACCTGAATGTTTTTTATAAAAATATTTTTAATTTGGAGTTCTTAAAAATCTAAATTTACTTGCAAAAGAATATTCAACTAACTAAATTTAACCGAAAATTTAAGGAGTTTAATGATGAAAATAAAAACTAGTGAAAAATACGAAGCTGTGGTACTGGAATTAAAGGGAAATGTGATGGGTGGCGATGACACCAAAGATTTTAATGACCTTTTACATAAATATATTGATCAAGGGAAAAAAAATATTATTGTAGATCTTCACGATGTAAAGTTTATGAACAGCTCCGGTTTAGGTATGTTAATTGGAGGATTAACAACCATGAAAAAAGCAGAAGGCAATTTAAAATTAGCCAATGTCACGGACAAGATTCAGAGCTTACTGGTAATTACCAAGCTTATTACAATTTTTGAATCTTATAATAGTGTAGACGAAGCGGCAAAAAGTTTTTCCGCTGCTTAGTTAAATTTTTACACTCCTTAATTTTATAAAACTCCGGATTGTTATTCGGAGTTTTATTTTGCTTAATTATAAAAGTAATAATCAGGGAAAATAATGAACGTAACTGTTTTAGTTGGAAGTCAATGGGGGGATGAGGGGAAAGGGAAAATTGTAGATATCTTAAGTGAAAACGTTGATATTGTTGCCCGGTATCAGGGTGGGGCTAATGCCGGTCATACTGTGGAAATTGGAGATAAACAATTTATCTTACATCTAATTCCATCAGGTATCTTAAGAGAAAATGTAATCTGTGTAATTGGAAACGGAGTGGTAATCGACCCATCCGCGCTCCTTCAGGAAATTGAACTGCTGGAGAAAAATAATATTAAGGTTGATGGCAGGCTTTTTATTAGCCATAACGCTCATTTAATAATGCCTTATCATAAGCTGCTCGATTCAATTAGTGAAAGCGGCGAAAATAAAATTGGAACAACTGGCAGAGGGATAGGCCCTTGTTATATTGATAAATATGCACGTAAAGGAATTAGAATAGTTGATCTTTTAAATAGAACGGTTCTTGAAGAAAAAATAAGAGCAAATTTAAAAGAAAAAAATAATCTTCTAAAAAAAGTATATGATCACGATGAACTTGATGTTGAAGCAATAATTAAAGAATACCAGGAATTTGATAAAAGAATAGATAAATATATAAAAGATGTTCCATCCTACTTAAATAACGCAATAAGCGAAGGAAAATCTGTTTTAATGGAAGGCGCACAGGGTGCTTTATTAGATGTCGATCATGGAACTTATCCTTATGTTACCTCTTCAAGTCCGACATCAGGAGGGGCATGTATTGGTACGGGTATCCCGCCAAATCGAATTACTCAAATATTTGGTATCGTAAAAGCTTACACAACTCGTGTAGGGAATGGTCCTTTCCCGACAGAATTGGTTGACGAAGAAGGTGAAAAATTAAGAAAAACCGGTGCGGAATATGGAGCCACAACTGGTAGACCTAGAAGATGTGGCTGGTTTGATGCTTTCCTTGTAAAATATTCAGTAATGATTAATGGGATTGATTATGTTGCAATAACAAAATTAGATGTTCTGAGTGCATTTGACGAAATTAAAGTATGTACCGGTTATGAATTAAATGGTAAAAGTCTTAAATCATTTCCAACTGATGTAAACAGGTTGTATTCAGTAAAACCAATCTATGAAACTCTTACGGGATGGAAAACGGATATTTCTAAGTGTAAATCTTATTCTGATTTGCCTGAGAAGACTAAGAATTATTTAGCGTTTTTAGTAAAACATGCAGGTATTAAAATAAATATTGTGTCTGTAGGTCCAAAACGGACTCAGACCTTTTTTGTGCAATAATCTGCCATTTGGTTGGTTTGGGGGTATTAAATTCTATTTAACCTTTGTTAAAATTCTTTTATTATATACCATTAAAAATTCTTATCTAAAAAAGATCAAAACTTGAAGCGAGAATAATTATGAAAATGGCAGGCGGACCGGCTTCATTAAATTTCAAAATTTTTTTAATCATTATTGCAATAATAATAGCCGGCGGAACTCTTTTTTATACTCAAAACCTAGTCCAACAGCTTCAAGAAAGAGAAAGACAAATAGCACAATTATATGCAAAAGGTATAGAGTATGTTGCTAACGCTTCTCAAACTGATGCTGACCTTACATTTCTATTTGATAATATTATTAAGCCTATTGATTTCCCTTTAATACTTACCGATGCTAATAATGATGTAAATATTAATGTAAAATCAGATATTAAAAATGTTAGAAACGTTAAATATGATCAATCTCTTAGTAAAGATGAACTTGAAAAATTCTTTAAAGAAAAAATAAAAAAAATGGATGCTATACACCCTCCGATAGTTGTAACATATAATGATTCTATAATTATAAATGAAATTCATTACGGAGATTCCGATTTAATTCAAAAATTAAAATTCTATCCTTATTTGCAAATTTTTATTGCATCACTTTTTATAATTGTAGGTTATCTTGGGTTCAGCAATATAAAAAGAAGCGAACAGAGCAATATATGGGTTGGAATGGCAAAAGAAACGGCCCACCAGTTCGGGACACCAATTTCAAGCTTGATGGGATGGATTGAAATATTAAAAATTAATTATAAAGAACCGGATAAAGTTTTGGATGTTGCCGAAGAGATTACAAGTGATGTGGAAAAACTAAATAAGATCACGCACCGGTTTTCGAAAATAGGAGCTACCCCGGAAATTAAAGATAAAATTATTTTTGATGAGATAATGAAAGTTGTGGAATATTTCCAAAGAAGACTGCCTCAATCTGGCAAAAAAGTTGAACTAAAAGTTCAAGGAGATAAACATGCCGCGGCTGCAGTAAATTCAGAATTATTTGAATGGGTAATTGAGAACCTTATTAAAAATTCTCTGGATGCTATTGATCATAAAGAAGGTGAAATAAGTATTAATGTAATGGATTTTAAACATAAAGTCGAAGTAGATGTTACAGATAACGGAAAAGGAATAGATATAAAAAGAAGAAAAGATGTATTTAGACCCGGCTACAGCACAAAACGAAGAGGATGGGGTTTGGGTCTAAGCCTTTCAAAAAGAATTATAGAAGTTTACCACAGTGGTAAGATAATGGTTAAAAATTCTGCACCCGGTGAAGGCACTACTTTTAAAATAATTCTAAAAAAATCTTAACTCATTTCTAACATACGTTCAATAGGAATTAATGCTTTTTCCATTAATTCTCTACTCATAATAATTTCAGGAATTCTATTTTTCATACAAAGATATAATTTTTCCAATGTATTCAATCTCATGTAAGGACATTCATTACAGTTACAATTCTTATCCGGTGGTGCGGGAATAAATGTTTTTAGAGGATCTGTTTTTTCCATTTGATGAATAATCCCCGGTTCTGTTACTACTATATAAGTTTTAGCAGTATCTTCTTTTACAAACTTCAATAATTTACTTGTTGAACCGATGAAATCCGCTCTATTTAATATAATGTCTTCACACTCGGGATGAGCAATTATTTTTGCATCAGAATATTGAGTTTTGAGATCAATAATTTTTCTTTCACTAAAAGTTTCATGGACTATACAACTGCCATCCCATAAAAGCATATCTCTGCCGGTTTTCTTTATTAAATATTTTCCTAGATTTCGATCAGGAGAAAAAAGAATCGGCTTATCTTCTGGAATTTGATTAATAATTTTTTCTGCATTGCTTGAAGTACAAATGATATCGCTTAATGCTTTTACTTCCGCAGTACAATTTATATAACTAATTGCTAAATGATCCGGAAACTTTTCCCTAAAAGACTTAAATAAAGGTGCCGGACAGCTATCAGCCAATGAACAGCCTGCTTCTAAATCCGGAAGCAAAACAATTTTATTTGGATTTAATATCTTTGCAGTTTCTGCCATAAAATGTACACCGGCAAAAACTATGATATCTGCAACAGTTGATTTAGCTTTTCTTGATAAATCTAGGCTATCACCAACAAAATCAGCTAAATCCTGGATTTCCGATTCTTGATAATAATGTGCAAGAATCACCGCATTTAGTTCTTTTTTTAATTTTTGAATTTCCTCTATATAATCCAATTGAACATCAAAATCTAAATCAAACATTTCTACTCCAAGTGTCTCAATTTAAAAATTTACCTTAATTAAAATGTTAATATACAATTAAAATTTCACTTTTTTTAATTTGGCACAATGCTTGATAGATATATAATAACTTTTTAAGCATAGCACCTCTCCTTATAACACTCTAACTGCCGTAGTAACCCTTCGGCAGTTCCTTTTTTAAACCAAAGATAATAATTATTCTAAAATTATGCTGTTAAATAGATGCCGGTAATAATTTTACAAGCATAGTAAGTTTTACCGGTAGGTAATAAAGTATATTAAATTCAAGGAAATTTCAATAATATTTTGATGGCACATCTATTGATAATTACAACGTGAAATAGAAAATAGTTTAAGCATAGCACCCCTCCACAAAATGACACACAAGCTGTCGATTCTTTATGCCCTCAAAGAATCGACAGTTTTCCTCTTTTAAACCAAATCTTTATTAAATAATTCTTTCAAAGTGAGAATTGAATTTAGAATATCATTTTTACTTGCTTTTACATCTACTAATATATTACCAATTTCAGATAATAAAACAAAGTTTATCATGCCACCCCTGCTTTTTTTATCCAGATGCATGATATTAACCATATTCTTTTCATTAAGATTAGCTAAAATTTGGGGTAAATTAATTTTTAAAGGAAGTGATAAATAATCTCTCATTTTATTTTTTTTTAGAATCCCGATTTTATTCGATAGGTAAAGAGCTGAAATTATTCCTGCAGTAACAGCTTCACCGTGTTTAATTTTAAAGTTAAGATCACTTTCAATTGCGTGTGCAAAAGTGTGCCCTAAATTTAAAATTTTCCTCAAACCCGATTCCCTTTCATCCTGAGAAACAACAGCAGATTTTATTAAAGCGGATTTTATTATTATTTTATTAATTACCTCATCATTGTTATGATATACTTTCTCGATATTATTTCTCGCATAATCAAAGAAATCCGAGGTAGATAAAAACGCATATTTTATTATTTCCCCGATACCGGATGTAATTTCTTTTTTAGGAAGTGATGACAGAAAATTAATATCAACTAAAACAAAATTTGGCTGATAGAAGGTACCAATCATGTTTTTGTTACTATTAAAATTTATACCGGTCTTCCCTCCGATTGCACTATCAACTGCTGCAAGTAAAGTTGTGGGGACATGAATTAACTGAACACCACGCATAAAAGTTGAAGCAGCATACCCGGTTAAATCACCTGTTACTCCCCCACCAATTGCAATTATTAATGTATCACGTCCAAAATTATTATCAAGAAGGAAGGAATAAATTTTATTTAATTCTTTATAAGATTTTGATTTTTCACCGGGTTTAAGAGTATAATACTCAATTTTATTTCCATAACCTGCAAAAGGCTGCTTAATATATTTATCCCAATATCTTCCTACATTTTCATCTATTACAATTAATATATTCTTGTTTAGATTTGTCTTTTTTATTTCTTCAATTATTTGCGTGTAATTATATTTTCCAATGAAAATATTGTATGAATTTTTTGAAAGCTTCAGTTTTATTTTTTTCAATATTTGAAACGCTCTATTTATTAATTTCTAATTCATCATTTATTATTTTAGCAATTCTATCTACAGTAACTCCCACAGGAATGTCATCAGTATTAATAGTTATATCTGCTTGATTATAATATTTTTCCCTTGCAAGAAATAAATTATTTATTTTTTGAATTAACTTTTCTTTTGAAAATTCTTCTCCTTCGATCAATAAATTGGGCCTGTCCCTTTTGAAAGCGACTCTTTTATAAATAGAATCAACAGAAGCTTTAAGATAAATTACTTTTCCTGTATCTCTAATTATGCTTAGATTATTATGATTAACAATTGTTCCTCCCCCCAAAGATATAATTGCACCCTTATTTCCAGAAAGTTCTTTTAGGATTTCACTCTCAACCTGCCTGAAAAAAGTTTCGCCGTTTTCTTCAAAAATCTTTTTAATCTTTTTGCCTAATCTTTTTTCAATTACTTTATCGAGATCAAAATAATCCCATCCTAAAGTATTGGCTAGAATAGGTCCCACAGTACTTTTTCCGACTCCCATAAATCCTGTAAGGTAAACAATTTTATCATTCATAACTTTAAAATTAATGGATAGACAAATGAAAACAAATCTCGCAAAAAAAAGTTTTCATACCTTCAATTATACTGGTTAAAAAGAATCTGGATCAAAAGTAAAAAATTGTTCCAAGTACAAAGGTAATTCCGTTGACATCAATTTGGGAATCGAATTCTTGTCTTGTTAGCTTCACTATCTTACCATTATAATTATACTGCTGTTTATTATACATGCTTTTTACTGAAATCTGTGGATCTCTAAATTTCATTTCGCCTTTTATTGCTATATTATCGGATAAAAGATAATCCATATCAATAGCAACTTGAACTCCGTAAGCAAAGTCTCTTTTAGCATTTGAAACTTCTGCGTCTCCAAATTTTCTAATCATACTTCCATAATAATAACCTAATCCACCTCCCATCAAAAATTTAAATTTTTCGGTTGAAAATGGTAGGATATAATAAATAGATAACTCAATCGGTATTATTTCAAACCCATCTTCAACATTAATATCTCTGCGTATCCCATTGGAAATTACTTTTTCGTTCATTCCTGTTGCCGTACTTTTCATATATTCTAGATTCAAACCTAGAAGAACTTCATCAAATAATTTATATCTGAAATTTATCCCTGGATTTATAATGTCAGAAAGCCCAAAAGAAGAATTTCTTTCAACCGGATTAGGTGAATTAGGATTTAAAAAAATTCTTGCATCTGTTGTATAAACAAAATTTAAACCTATACTAAAATTATTTTCATTATATTGAGCATTGGCATAGGCACTTAAGAATAGGAGAAAGATAATAAAATGTTTCATTTATTAAGCAATAATTTTAGCTTTAAGATGGAAAATTTTTAAAACAAAAAAAATCCCCAATTTTTACCCGTAAGCACAAATTGGGGATTAAAAGTAGAATATTTTTAAAACTACCTGTTATAAAATAAATATCTTTTATCAACTATATCCGCGTTTTTTCTTAATTCCGTTATCCAATCATTAAAAAAAGTACTTTTCTGTTGCGACATAAGACTATTTCTAATAATATTTTTTTGCACAGCATATGCTGAAGAATCGAAAGGAGTTCTATAAATTACTTTCATGAGATAATATCCTCTATTACCTTTTACAGGATCCGAAATTTTATTAAGATTAAGGGTTTTTGCTTCTTCAAGAAATGCAAAGTCATTCCTTATTTTAGGTACAGGATTTCCTGCAACGAATCTTCCTGTTGTATCAATTTCTACCTTAGGATAAATTGATGAAGCTTTATCCAAATCGCCGTTAATTTTTGCTCTCATATTCTCAGCAATTTCCAACGCTTTCTCAAATTTTTTCTCCCTGACTACAAGAGGTTTAATCCTATTTTTAACTTGATCAAAAGGTTGTACTCCTTCTTTAATTACTTCGGAAACTTTTGGAACCATAAAACCGTTTTTAACTTTATATGCGTCGCCAATTGAATTTAAATCATTATTAAATGCAAAATCAACAAGTACTTTACTTACACCAATTCCAGGGATAGCCGCAGCATTTTTTAAGAATGCAGGAGTTTCATTTACTTTATAATTCATCAATTTAGCTTCATTTTCAAAATCATTCTTTTTTGCGATGTAAGCAAAATCCTGTGCGGCATTATAATTAGCATCAATAGTTGTCGGTGATTCCTTAATTGGTTCAACAATTTTTTCAGTTATATATTTTTGATCTGTTCTTGCATTTACTTTTATAATATGATATCCATAATTTGACTTAATTGGTTTCTGAACAACTCCAACACGGCCGCTGAATGCAGCTTTTTCAAATTCCGGAACCATAGCACCTTTACCAAACCAACCTAAGTTACCGCCTTTGAGTGCACTCCCTCTATCACCTGATTTTTCTTTTGCTATTTTACTAAAATCAGCACCACCTATTAATGATTTATAAATTTTCATTGCTTCTTCATAATTTTTCTCATCACTTCCAAACTGATTTACCAAAATATGAGAAGCATTAACAAAAACCTCTTTAGAAGGTATAGTACCGTCAACTTTATAAAGAGCATACCCCTCAGGTGTTAATACAGGGCCAATTATACCTGATTTCCTTTTATATAATGAATCTGCTGCTTGGGTTGGATAATTTGAAATACTAAGTGTATCCTTAGAAATAGGGATGGATGAATAAAGATCAGCAGCATCACTAAATTTTAACGAACCGTCCTGCAATTTTACTTTTATGCTCGTTAGTTCATGTTTAATTCTATTTGTATCATCTGCAGTTGGTTTATTAGAAAAAAGAACATATTTCAATTTTCTTTGAGGTTTAATTTCGTAATTATCAAGGTGATTATTATAATATTCTTTTAAATCTTCATCTGTAACTTTAATTGTTGAATCAGGAAACTGAACTAAACTAACTAAAGCATATTTTACATCTATTTTGGTATCCCTATTAATAAAAGTATTTAAGATTTCTCCGTCACTAACAGTTATTGAAGCAGCCAGCATGCTCTGCAATTTTTCACGTAGTCTTGTTTGCCTGACATAATCTTCTGCTTGAATAAGAACATCTTTATTCTGCGGATTAAATAATGCACTTTCATACATACTTCTATTAAATTTCCCCGTTGAATCGATAAAATTTTGTTTTAGAAATTGGGGAGGATTATTTCCAAGAATGATATTTCTAATTTCCTGGTTTGAAATGGTAATACCGTATTTCTTTATCTGCTGCTCAACCAGTGTTTCATTAACCAAAGATTCCCATACCTGGTCTCTAAATTGGTCCATATCATCTTGATCAACATCTTTACCTGTTTGTTTCTTTTGTGCTTCCAATTGTTGATCGACTGTTTTAGCAAAATCATTGTAACTTATATCCTGACCATTAATTGAACCAACATTATTAGTTCTAACACCTAAAGCTTCCATTACATTAGAAGATGATACTACCATAAAAAGAACAAACAAGCCGCCTACAGTTAGAATAAAAGCCGGCGCTAAACTTCTCATTTTGGCCATCATAGCCATAATTATACCCTACTCCGTAACTTTATAATAAAAATAATTAAGTATATTAAAATAGATACATGATCCTAAAAAATCAATTGAATTACATGTATAATAATAACATTCTTTATTGATTAATTTATATGAATGAAGCGATAAAGGTATATGTTTATAAAAAATAAAGTAATAAAAGTCTAAGTAATTGTTAGTTTTATTATTTTAATATTTAATTCTAATGTTATTCATGCTAAATTTCTAACAAGCCACTGATGAACCGGCTGCATATTTTTATAAATTTTAAATGCGAAATTCACAGGAGCCTTTTCAAGTTCCTGTATATTTTTGGATTCATAATAAACATAGAAACCATTATAAAGTAGGTATTCTGCATAAGGATATTCCGGATCGAAACCTTTGGGAATTCTTTTGTATGTTTTACCGCCCAAATTATAATTTCCTTTTCTCATTACCTTCTTAACTGCATCACTTAATTGTTTTCCTAAAACAGGATCATAAATTTTCTCCCTGTAATTTTTAAGCATTTCATTGGTAAACATGTACATACCCGCCCCTAGAAAAAATACTTTAGGATCTATATGGAAATAAAATCCGGAGCATTCCATTCTCTTACGTTTCCCTTCCCATAAATAAATACCAAGATTAGTTTTAAAAGGAGATTTATCTTTACTAAACCTTACATCCCTGTGAAGCCGGAAAATTGATTTATCTATTTTAGGAACAGCCATAACTTCCGGTGCAATTGTATGGAGTTTCTCGCCAAGATCAACTACAAACTGCAGGGCTGGTTGAAGAAAATCACTTTTAAATAACTCTCTGTTTTCTTCAAACCATTCTTTGTTATTATTCTTTGAAAGTTTTTTTAGAAAAGCTAAAGTGTTTAATGGAAAATTTTGTTGTTTCATTTTTATCCTTTAAAAAATTTATTCTTGATTATTTGTAAATAATCAATTATAAAATGCCTATGGATTTAAGAAAAAAATTTAAGCTTTTTGAATTTTGAATTTCAAATATTGACTTAATCAAAATATATTTCCTTTTTGAAACCGCCAAATACTGATAGCAATAACAATCGCAGCAAAACCTAAAAGTGTTCCGAAATACGGCAGAACTTCAACTATACCTGCACTTCTCCATAAAACTTGAAGAAATCCTTCAATAGACCAATAAACTAAAGTTAACTTGGCTAAAGCTTGAATAAAAGACGGAAGAATAAACGTAGGAAACCATGCACCACCAATTGCACTCATTGTTAAAATTAGAAAAGTACTAAGTCCTCTTGCCTGTGCAGGTGTTTTGCTAAACGCTGCAACCACCATTCCAAATGATGTTGCGGCTGCCGATGAGGCAACTATTATTAGAAATAAATTAATAAAATTTGAAAAGATATCTATTCTAAAAAAGAGGTATCCTACAAAAAACAAAGTAAAAAGTTGAATAACACCAATTGAAATATTATAAAGATATTTACTCCACAAAATGTGCTGTCTCGAAACGGGTGATGATAATATTCTTAATGTTACACCATTTTGTTTTTCATAAAATAGAGAAGCTCCCGAAGCAGTTATACTGAATAAGAGGAACATCATTGCCCATCCTCCCACGCTTCTTGTTGCATTGGGATTACTAACATTTTCTCCAACGAGCTGCTGCTTATCAAGCTTAACAATATTCTTAAAGAAATCAGAAGCACCCTTAGAAGCAGAATCGCTGGCTGTTGTATCATTTAATCCAAATGTCCAGTTTTTTAAAATAACAGAAGTATCAACATTAAAGTATTTACTAACAACCGATGCAATTTTCTTCATAAATGTAATTCCGCTGTCTTTCCCTAAATAATCCTGCGCGCGTCTAACCATGCTTGAATTAAATATTTCAGGTATTTGGGTCATAATTGTCTGCTGAAGCAATCCCTGTATTATTTGCATCTCCATTTCATTCTTGGGATCGTAATAAAATTTAAGCTTGAGCCCAAATGAAGTATCAGAATATGCATCTTGAGGAATAACTAATGCAGCAGAAGAATTACCTTTCTTTACGTAATCTTTTATTGTTGTTGTATCAAATCTAACTTCTTTTCCTTCATCATTAATATAAGTTTTAACTAAAGAAAAAGTTTTTGTGGTATCTAGAGTAGATTCAATTTTATGAGCAATTTTTGTATTACTATTATTAAGAAATGCCAGCTTTATTCCACTTGGACTAGAATTGCTCCCTCCGAAAATTGCACCAAAAAGAAGTATAAAAAATGCAGGAACTATAAAAGTTAAAACGACATCGGCTTTATCATTCCAAAAAAGGATATATTCTTTTTTTATAAGATTTAATATTGTTTTCAATATTTATTCTCTCTTTAAATGACTCTAATATTATAATAATCTATTCATATAGATTATTAAGCTTTATTTTTTCACATTAGACGCAATCTTAATAATTTTTTAATCTTTCAATCTTTTTAATCTTTCCAATCTTTTATTTTTCAATCTCTCAAACTTCTACCAGTTAAACGAAGGAACAAATCTTCAAGCGAAGGCTTTTTAATATTAATATTAGAATAACTAATACCATTTTTCTCAATTTCTTCATAGAAATGAGAAAGCTTTAATCCATCGTTAGGTTGAATTTCATATTTATCTGTTTCATCAATTAATTTTCCAAAACTTGAAAACAGATTAATTTTGCTTTCTGTTAAATGATTCTTATTAATTGTAATTGTATTTTTATATTCAAGTCCCTCTAAAAGTTCTTGAAGTGTTCCTACAGAAATTATATGACCAAAATCGATAATCGCAATTCTATTGCATAATCTTTCAGCCTCTTCCATATAATGCGTTGTGTATATAATTGTCTTTCCTTCATCATTTAATTTTTCAAGATATTCAAATATTGCATTGCGGGACTGCGGATCTATTCCAACTGTCGGTTCATCACAAAGAATAATTTGCGGATCATGAAGTAAAGAAGCTGCAAGATTTAAACGCCGTTTCATACCGCCGGAAAAAGTCTGGACTTTTTCTTTTCTTTTTTCGAACAAACCAACCATTTGTAGTTTTTGAGCTATAACATATTTCAAATCTTTTTTATCAAGATTAAATAATGAACCGAAAACTTCCAGGTTCTCCTCGGCGGAAATTTCTTCATAGAGAGCTATGGTTTGAGGTACAAGTCCGATCTTATTTTTAATTTCAAGATTATCCTGGGTAATTTTTTCACCATCTATAAGGATTTCTCCTTCACTAGAATCTAAATAACCCACAAGCAAGTTCATAAGAGTTGATTTACCAGCACCATTTGGTCCTAAAAGTCCAAAAAATTCTTTTTCTTTTATTTCGAGAGAGACGTTATCAAGTGCAGTTGTAGTGGGAAATTTTTTTGTAATGTTATTAATCTTGATCATAAAGGTTATTTGCTTCTGAATTTAGTGCATTACTTTTTTCAAAGGAATAAATATAATGTTTTTCATATTTATCGGAAAATAAAAAATAGTTTGATGGTTATCTTATTAATTGAATGGTCGTAAAGATATTTTAGATATTGAAATAATATTTTATTTTTTGGAAAGGTTTAGAAAATTTTATAACCTTCAATACTTGCAACGCAGGTTTTGCAATATTGATTCCCTTTTATATCAACCTCTTCAATACTTAAAGAAGCATGCATAACACAATCCCAATTAAGACAATGTTTCAGCCCGAAGTTATGTCCGATCTCGTGTAATATTTCTTTAAGCGCCCTTTCTAATAGAAGGTTATGATCCGATCGGCCGGAATAAAATTCTTCATGCAGCCGGCATAAAGATACAATGGAGTGTTTTCCGTTTAATTGCGCTTCCCCAAATACAAAAGTCAAGGCAGGAACATAAAGATCAAATTCCGTAAGCAGAAGTATTTTGCCGTTTATATTATCAGATAATATTATTGCATTGGAAAGTAGTTGAGTAGAAAAGAACTGTTTCCGTTCTATAGAAAAAGCCGACTCAATATTTACATCCAATTCAATTAAATTTACCCGGGAATTAAATCTCTGGGAAAGTTCAAAAAGGATATCATCAAGAAGCCCCGAATTTGACAGGTGAATTGGAATGACATTTATATCCATTTATTCCCATTTTAACTAATTCTTATTACGCAAACCATATTTATTTATTTTGTTATATAATGTTACCCTATCTATTTCCAAAATATTTGCACTTCTTGAAATATTCCAGTTATTTTCATTCAGTACTTGAAGAATATATTTACATTCCATAGATGCCAAAGATTTTTCACCGTTTTCATTAATAATATTATTTGCTGAAACATGAAACGGTAAATCTTTAACATGAATGCTGTTCTCCTTACCAATAACAACTGCCCTTTCAATTGCGTTTTCAAGTTCCCGAACATTACCCGGCCAATCATAATTAGTTAAAAAGTCCATCGCTTCCTTTGAGATACTCTTTACCGGTTTATTCATAGCTGTAGCAAATTTATTAAGGAAGTAATATGCAAGAATTGGGATGTCTGCTCTTCTTTCCCTTAAAGGTGGAACAACAATTGAGAATACATTTAATCTATAATACAGATCTTCCCTGAATTTCCCTTGTTTAACAAGATCTTCAAGAGGTTCATTAGTTGCAATTATAACTCTGAAATCACTATTGATTAATTGATTACCTCCAACGCGACTAAACTGCTTAGTTTCAATCACTCTTAAAAGTTCAATTTGCATTTTGGGTGAAATAGAGCCTATCTCATCAAGAAAAATTGTTCCCCCATCAGCCATTTCGAACTTTCCCCTCCGTTTAAATTGAGCCCCTGTAAAAGCGCCTTTTTCATGACCGAAAAGTTCACTTTCCAATAAAGTTTCAGTAATTGCACCGCAATTAACCGGAATAATAGGAAAATATTTTCTTTTGCTGTTAATATGAATTGCCTTGGCAACCAATTCTTTCCCGGTCCCGCTTTCACCTCTTATCATAACAGTTGTATCGGTAGTTGCGACAGTATGAATCAGTTCAAAGATCTTTTTCATTTGCTGACTTTCACCGATAAAATTATCCGGCTTTATAATTTCTTCAATATTTTCTTTTAGCTGAATATTTTCATGCTTAAGAGCTTTTTGTTCCAGGGCTTTCTTTACAAGATGAGCTAATTCATCCGGGTCGACCGGCTTGGTAACATAATCATATGCCCCATCTTTTAATGCAGTTATTGCCGAAGGTACTGAAGCAAACGCAGTAATCAAAATAACAATTGTTTCCTTATCTATTTCCTTAACCTTTTTTAACAGTTCAAGCCCGCTAATACCCGGCATTTTCATATCAACGAGAAGAAGATCATACTTACTTTTATCAAACATTTTTAATGCTATTTCGCCATCTTCTGCAGCTTCAACATCGTAGCCGTCTTCTTCAAACCAATGGAGTAAAGATTCCCTGACTATTCTTTCATCATCAACAATTAATATTTTTTCTTTTCCATTCATATAATTAACCCCTCTAAGAATTTTTTATTTTCGGTAATTTAATTTTAAATGTAGTTCCATTAGGAGAAGTATTTTCAACCTTTATATTTCCATAATGATGGTTAACAATTCCGTAAGCTACAGCTAATCCAAGACCTGTTCCCTTTGGTGCTTCTTTGGTAGAATAAAAAGGTTCGAAAATATGAGGTAAATCTTTTTCGAAAATTCCTGTACCTTCATCAATTATTCTGATTACAGCATAATCTGTTTCCTCATCAATTTTAACAGTTATTTTTCCACAGTTCGGCATTGCTTCAATTGCATTTATTAAAAGAGCCATAAATGCCTGCTGGACTTTATGCGCATTGCAGGAAATCATTAAATTTTCTTTGGAATATTCTTTTACCAGTTTAATTTTATTAATATCAAGATGATGACTGATAAGAGTAATACTTTTATCCATTAAAGAATTAATATTTTCATCATGATATTCACTATTTTCTTTATGAGAAAATAATAGGAGATCTTTAACAATTTTTCCGCATCTAGAAGATTCATCAATTATTAATTGTAAATAATCTATTATTTGCGAGTACTCACCGTTTTTTTCAACCTTCTTTAATTTTTTTGTAATCAGCTTACTGTATGTTAAAATTCCTTCAAGAGGATTGTTTAGTTCATGTGCAACGGTTGCAGAAAGTTTTCCAAGAGATGCAAGCTTTTCAATTTGATTTACCTGGTTATAAATGTTTTTGAGCTCTTCGGTTTTTTCTTTAACCTTTTCGTTTAATGTTTCAGACCAATTCTTTATTGATTCATAAGCTTCATTTAATTTTGAAGACATCTCATTGAAACGTTTTGCTACTTTACCGAGCTCGTCTTTTGAATTTATTGGAATTTTATAATCAAGATTCCCTTTACCTACTTCTTCAATCCCTTTAGATAATTTTCTCATTGGTCTATTAACCAACAAAATTATAAAAGCACCACACGCAATTGCAGTAACTATGGTAATAATTGCTGAATTAATAACAGTTGTTTTTGCTGTTTCAGTTTTTATAGAATCGAGAGGCGCCAGTGAAACCATAACATCCAGCACACCCAAAATCTGTATTTTAGGAGAATGTGCATGACAGTTTGTAGAATTGCAATCTTCTTCATTATAAATTGGATTTATTAAACCCAATACTCTCTTTTTATCGGGCGCAGTAAATATTCTCATTTTACTTTGATTTGTAATAATATTTAGCGGAACTTCAGAATTATGACAAACAATGCAGGCTTCAGCGGTAAGGTTAACTTTTTTGTCAATTTCAGAAGAATCTGTAGAAAAGATTATGGTTCCCTGTTTATTATATATTCTTATTCCTTTTACACCTTCTTCCGTACCAATGGTATTAATGATCTGATATACATCTTCACGCCTGTTTAAGAGCATACTATATCGTGTAGATTTTTTAATCAGATCGCTGATATTATTAGCATTTTTAAAGCTGTTCCTGGTTAAATATCCCTCAAGGTTTGTAATAGAAATGTATGTATAAATCGACAGAATAGTAATTAGAATTACAGAAATTGCAACAATCAGCCTTATGCTAAGCCGGTTCCATAATTTTGTTTTCATCCAACTCCCCTAACATACATTTACACAAACTTAGATAATAATGACTTCACTTTCAACTTATAAATTTTCAATAGAACCATTGCTATTTAAAAACTTCATTTAAGACCGTTAAAAATTCATTTTTACCTAGATATTGATAAAGATACTGAACCGGTTCGCCACCATCCATTAAACTTTTTCCAATACCCGGCTTGTTTTTTATCTGGTTTTTTAGAATAAAAATAATATTATTTTTTTCCAGAATCCAATCGTCTTTTGTTAATTGAATATTACTCATTTCATCTTCATCGAATAATATTACCGAATGCCATTTATTTTGATTAAACTTGTTTGGAGAAATGCTGATTTTACCAATTATTAAAAAATTAATCGGGGAAATAAAATCCTTTTTACCCCAATTCCCTTCCAGAGTAAAAATTATATGATCTTTCTTTATATTATTCCCGGGGAATTCCTGAATATAATTTACGCTTTCAATTAAATAAAGGATGATAGGGTTTATTCCAAG
>Ga0315554_1000500_pt1 | contig 23416 bp, 19 predicted proteins | sample SalMarSW160370MG_FD_202114 | JGI IMG/M metagenome (GOLD analysis project Ga0315554, IMG submission 202114) | Salt marsh sediment microbial communities from the Plum Island Ecosystem LTER, Massachusetts, United States - Salt Marsh Sediment SW1603-70 ...
ATCGAGTACAGCCTTTTTTATTTTTAGAAACTTTATGATGGATTTTTATTTCTTAAGTAATATTTATAACCTTAATTTACAAACTCAAGTTTGAGTTTTAACAACAAAACTTATTTCAATAAAATCTAAATTACGCTCTCCTTATTTTTTTTTCTCCCAAAATATTTACCTAAATAAAATGTAAATCTTTCTAAAGATTATTTAAATATTGCGAAAATAAAGTATTCTAAAGTCAAATTGTTTTGGAATAAGAATTGTTATTAGTATGCAAAAATGCATAAATATTAAAAAAATAAGAGTGTTTGATGGTAGAATTTAGGTTTACTGCAGCAAAGTTAAATGGACAGTCAATAAGTGGCGCATTATCTGCAAATTCCATAACAGAAGGTAAGAAAAAAATCCGACGCCTTGCAGAGAAAAATCAACTTAAAGTTACTACAATAGAAAAAAAATCTACCTTTATGTACAGGGTTAGAAGGGGTAAAGAAAAACCTGTACGTGGTGAACAAAAAGCCTTTACAAAACAGGAAGTAGAAGATGCCTTGAGACGATTAGGCTTTGAGATCCTTTCGGTAAATAAAAAACTTCTTGAATTAAAATCTAAACCACCGCAGTCAGAAATTGTTACGTTTGTTAAGATAAGTGCAGAAATGATGGAGCAGAAATTAGCTTATCAAGAAATATTGACTCTTCTGATTAACGACACGCAGAATAAGACCTTAAAAGAAACTTTAAAAGAAATTAATAATGATCTGAAAAAAGGAGCCGACAGTGAGGTAACTTTTTTGAAATACCAATCTGTATTTGGGAAATTCACTGCTTATATGCTAGGCCTAGCTTCAAAAAGTGGTAATATGACCGAGATTTACCGGGCCACGGCTAAATTCTTAGAAAGACGGCAGGAGTTCAAAAAAAATCTGAGAAGTGCATTAATTACTCCGTTAGTAACTATATTTGTGCTCTTTTTGGCGGTATTATTTTATGTAGGATATATCTTTCCCGAAACAGCCAAATTATTTGTTAAATTCAAAATTGAACTCCCACCAATGACTGCTTTCACATTAAAAATAAGTGACTTTTTAATGGGTAATATTTGGCTTGTTACAGCAGTTACAGTAATACCCCCTATCGTTTTAATGTATTACTTCCGAACAAAAAAAGGAGCTTATTTAAAAGATCAATATCTATTAAAGATACCTATGATCGGTACATTAATTCATAAAACTTTAATTGAAGTTTTTTGCCGTGTTTTTTACACACTTTATAGTGGATCAGCTGAAAGTATTGAACCTATAAGAATCGCTGCTGAAGCTGCCGGTAATGCATATTTTGAAGATAGAATTAAGTCGGTAGCAATACCTTTGATGGTTAAAAAAGGGATAGGCGTGACTGATGCTTTTGAAGCTGCCGGCGTATTTACTGAAACAGCGTTATCAAGATTTCATTCTGGAGAAGAAACAGGTACAATAAAAAATACTGCGCTTCAATTGGCTAATTATTATGAAAGCGAGACTGTATATAAGTTAAAAAACTTTATTGAAATGATTCAGGTTTTTATAGCAATGATAATAATGGTTGTTATGATTGCATTAACACTTGTTTCAGCAGAGACTGCAACTGTGAGACCAAAAACTCCTGGAATGGGAAGTAATACAGTGCAAGTCGAGAGGACAATAGCGTAAACTTTTTAAAAATGAAAAGCTATTGTTTTGGATAACTTCTTTCGAAGCCTCTCGAAATACAAATTCTTTTGTAAAAAATTTATAATAGGTACTAGTAAATGCTAGACACATCACTGGAAATAACTGACAAAATCGGTTACTTATTATTTAAAAAAGGAATTATTGATGCCGAGACTCTTGAAAAGGCATTAGCTGCAAAAATAAATGATCAGAGTAAATTAAAAAGAAACTTAGCACAGATCCTAGTTGAAGATTTCAAATTTGAACATGATATAATTTTTGGCGAAGTAGCAATTCTATATGCATTCAGGCAATTAGAAACTCCAGTCGATGAAGTCCCTCAAAGCCGACTTGATTTTATTAAAAAGACTATTAATAATGCCGGTGATCAATTAAAACAGCAAATACTTGAGCATAAAATAATACCTTATAAATATGATGAAAGAATAAAAGATAAATTAATTCTTGCAGCAATTGATCCTACTGATAGAAATATTCCTAAAATCGCTTTTGGGCTCGATGTAAAAAAATATGAAGTAGCCTATATAAAGAAATCATACTATGAAAAAATAGTACAGACTATCTTCCCACCTGAAAATGTTTATTTAAAGGCGATGGAAGAAGCCGATTATGAAATGCACATAGAGACCGATGATAATTCTTTTAACGAAGAAGAACTTGATGCAGAGATAAATAAAAGTGCATTAATCAATCTAGTAGAAGGAGCGCTGGTAGAAGGGGTTAGAAAGGGTGCCAGTGATATCCATTTTGTGCCTAAATCTGGAAATAGAACAGAAATAGTGATGAGAGTTGATGGAAATCTTCAACTCTGGCATGTGCAAGAAGGCACTTTACCTGAAGCCGTAGTTGCTGTTGTAAAAGACAGATCTAAAGGTATGGACAGGTTTGAAAGAGAAAGAGCTCAAGATGGTTTTATCCAGAGAGAAATAGATGGATATGTTATTCGGTTCAGGGTTTCTGTACTTCCAATGGTAGGGACCGAGCTTAAAAATAAATTTGAGAGTGTAGTCATTAGAATCCTTGATGATAGAAAAGTTATCAGAGATTTGGAAAAATTAGGTTTAACTGGTTATTCTAAAAAATCTTTTACCAAAGCAATAAGTCAGCCCCAGGGAATGGTAATATTAACCGGACCAACTGGAAGTGGTAAAAGCACCACTCTTGTAGCTGCTCTTTACCAGGTTATTGATCCGACTGTAAATGTTCTTACTGTTGAAGATCCTGTTGAATATGTTATTGAAGGTGCCCGTCAGCTGAAAATTGGTTATAGAATGAATTTTGAGCAAGCTATACGTTCTATTCTTCGTCATGACCCGGACATAGTTTTGGTTGGTGAGATGCGAGATAAAGAGACTGCTGAAGTAGCGATAAAATTAGCGAATACTGGTCACCTAACATTTTCAACTTTACACACCAATGATGCTCCCAGTGCTGTTGCACGTCTATATAAAATGGGTATTGAACCTTTTTTAATAGCATATGCAATTAATATAATAGTAGCACAAAGATTGATAAGAAAACTTTGCAACGATTGTAAAGTAAAGGTCGAAAAATTTGATGATGTTTTCATGGAAGCAATAGGTCTTAGTGTTGATGAATGGAAAAATTATACGATTTATGAAGCGAAAGAAAAAGGGTGCGAGAAATGCGGGGGAACAGGTTATAAAGGCAGAATGGCAATTCACGAAGCTCTGTATTTTTCTAAGGAAATAAGACAAATTATTGTTCGTTCAGGTATTGAGGTAGATGAAGAACAAATTCGTATTCAGGCAAAGAAAGATGGAACATCAAACCTGAGAGAATCCGGACTGGAAAAAGTGAAGCTCGGATTAACATCAATTGAAGAAGTAATAGCTTCAACAACAGAAGATTAATTATGCTAAAAATATTCGCTTTAAGTCCATACAGGATAGAAAATTAAATAAAAAATTTTTTGTAAAAAAAAAGAGAAATGTAGTGCCACAATCTGAAATTAAAAATATACTGTCAAATTTTATTGAGCAAATTCCTAAAGCTTTATTTGGTGCCGATAGAATAGAATATATAATAGATAATATAGAAAAATTAAAACCTGAAGATAATCTTCTACTAAGAAATTTTATAAATAAGGTTTTAACGAGTATGATAGAACGCGATGCTTCCGATATCGAAATAGGGGGGCACGGAAACGGTGGTTTTATATGGATGAGAACTTTTGGGAATAAAGAACGGGTAAAGGAATTACCAACTTTCTCAAATGAAGAATCGACAGTTTTAATTACAAATTTATTGACTATTAATCAAAGAAAAAATCTTTTAACTGAACGAAATCTGGATTTCAGCTATACTTTCCTATATGAAAGGAAAAAAATTGATGTCCGGTTCAGAGCTGATGCATATTTTGACCTGGATAATCTTGCTTTAAATATGAGAGCAATAAATTCAGAGGTAAGGCATATTGATTCATTGGGATTTCACTCTAATGCAGTTAGAGCAATGAATCATTCTTATATAAAATTTGGACTTTCTTTAATAACGGGTATAACAGGTTCAGGTAAATCAACAACTCTTGATGCTATTATTAATTTTCATAACAAATTTGATCCTGCACATATTATAATTATTGCATCTCCTGTCGAATTTGTCCACAAATCAGATATATCTATTATAAAACATCGCGAAGTAGGAAGGGATGTACTTTCTTTTAAAGATGGCATTGTGCAAGCTTTAAGACAAGACCCTGATATTATAGTAGTTGGTGAAATGAGAGATCCCGAAACAATATTGGCAGCATTAGAAGTTACGGATACCGGGCACAAAGTTTTTTCTACTTTACATACTTCCTCTGCTGTAGAATCAATAGATAGAATTATTGCAGAGGTCCATCCTAATGAACAGGCACGTGTAAGAAACCGTCTTGCAGATGTTTTAACTACTGTTGTTTCTCAGAAATTAGTTCCAAGTCTTGATGGAAAACGGGTCTTAGCTAAAGAAGTGCTTATTGTTACACCAAGTGTAAAAGCGGCAATTAAGAATAATACTACAAGTGAAATTTACATGATGATAAACCAGAGTGCAAAAAGCGGCATGATTACAATGGAACAAGATTTGAAGCGACTTTACCTTGAAAGGAAAATTTCTCTGGAAAATGCAATTGCTTATGCAAATCAAAAAACAAGAATTCAACAAATATTAACGGCGGTGTAAAGTGAAACAATTAATATGTATTTATTGCGAAGGCAGCGATACCAAAATTGCTGTCGTAAACAAAGAAAAGGAGAATGTTAAAGTTTTAAAAACAGCTTCGGTAGATGTTCTACAGCCCGCACTGCAGTTGGAAGACGGAGTTTCAGATTTAAATATTGAAGGTGAAGACTTAACTCTTCAAAATTTAAAGCATGAAGATTCAGCAACTGTTAGCTCCTCCAGTCAAAATATATTGAATTCGGAACTTGTTGGCATTAATTTAAATAAATCTTACTTTATTCCTGCTTTAACTGAACCGTCTATTTATTACCATGTTTTTGATGGGAATAAAGACGGGAAATCTTCTAAAGTAACCCAGGAAATTATTAATGATATCCAAAGAACTAAAAATGTTGTTATTGATAAAGATAACCTTGGATACATAGAGCTTGCAAATAAATCTTTATTATCAGTATTTCTTAGTAGCGGGGATATCCACGCAATTCAACTAATTAATACTCTGGCAAGAACCAACGGTAAAAGAACTTATAAAATTCCTTCTGTAAAAAGTGCCGAAATTTCTCTTGCTTATTATGTTGCAAATAGAAAGAAATTTTTCCCGGATGATCATTCCCTAATTGTTTATATAGGAAAAGAATATAGTAAATTAATTTTCTTACATGGTAGAAAACTTCAACACATTGGTACTACCCTGGATATAGGAACTCTAAATCTTCATACATATGATGTGTATTTCTCAAAAATTCTTCTTGAGATGGAAAACGGCGGGATTAATTCACTGGATAATATTATTGTCTGCGGGGAAGATGATTCTGAAAATTTAATATTATCATTTTATGGTACTTTCCCTGAAGCAAATGTTTCAAGACTGGAATTTGACGATATTGATATTTCTTCATTGGGTCAACGTGAAAAAGATTCAATTTCAAGCTTTAGTATCCCTTTAGCTATTGCCATAGATTACTTTGACGATACTGAAAAGAAGCATGACGGGATAAATCTGCTTCCCAAATATGTAAAAGAAGATCAAAAAATATTTCAATTTGGCTGGCATGGTTATGCTCTTATACCGTTACTATTTGCCGCCACTTTTTATTTTACATTACAATTTCTAAGTAACACTAAAGAAATAAGTAGTCTGAATGATAAGGTTGCCGAACAAACACTTCTTCAAAGGCAAAATCAGGAAACTTTAAGTAAAATTTCCGCTATGGAAGCAAAAATAAGTGGATTTGGTCAGACTCAAGCAATCCTGGATTCAGCTGCTGTTGGTACCAAAGTATGGACTAAGGTCCTTGCACACATTTCCAATTTTTTTGAAGGAAAAAGAGATATCTGGCTAACTAATTTAAATTCAAATAATACCAGTCTTGTTCTTTCAGGGTATGCTTTATCAAGGCAGGTCTTAACGGATTTTGCTTATTCTGTTAATTCAACAGAATTAAAATCAATTAACTATGAACCAATGCGAAAACAAAATGTATATAAATTTAATGCAATTTTTAATTTAACAACATTTGAAAAAGAAAAGAAATGAATAGGAAACTTAAAAATACGTTAGCCCTTTTAGGGGTATTACTAGTAATATTAATAGCCGGTGGTATTTTTATCTTCGGTATTCAGCGAAGTAAAATTTCTGATAAAAAAGATAAGCTGAATGAATTAAAAGCTCATGCATTAAATAAAGAGCATCTAGCCAAACAATACAAGGATCTCCTGGTAAAATCCCAATCATTAGATTCAATATTAGCATCAAGAGAATTTAATATACCGCAAAACCTTTCTTCAATAAAATTTTTTGATTTTATAACCGATGTAACTTCCAGTTTCTCTTCCCAAACCCATGTTGATGTTGAGTATACAGATCATGGTCAAGATAAAGAGTTTTCTTATTATCAATATAAATTAAAAGGGAGCGGTAAATATTCCGAGATTTATCAATTAATTTATGCAATTGAGCAGAGTAAAGAGTTGAAAAAATTATCTTCAATAACTATGAACAATTTAATTTCGACAGATGACGATGGGATCCCATATTTTGATGTAAACTTTAATATGCTGGTGAAAGTGTACTATTCTCAGAACGACAGATTTGCAACAGCAAAACTTGTGGAGAATGATCTTCGTTCAAAAAATGTTTACGATGCTTTTTATCCATTAATAAGAAATGAAATTCCACCTAACATAGATAATCTTTTAGACGTACAAGGTGCAAAATTACTGGCACTTGTTCCCGAAGGTGCCTTCTTAGCCGATGCCAAGGGTAGTACATACCTGCTGTGGGAAGGAGAACCTGTTTATTTGGGATACTTAACTAAAATCGATTACGATAATAAATTGGTTCATTTTATTATAAATAAAGGCGGTATAATTGAAAAAGTCGACCTCCAGTTGCAAAAAGATGAAGATAATAAAAACAAAAAGAAATAAGAGAGAGTAAAATGAAAACTATTATAACCTCCATAATCCTTGCATTATTTATTACTCTGCCTGCATTCTCCCAGCAATATTTAGAGAATGATTTAAAGGAGTACACAAATCCTAACGAACTAGTAACACTTTCTTCAGATCTTCCATTTAATAAAGCTATTGCACTATTAAGTAAGGTAAGTGAAACTACTACAGGAAAGAAAATTGTTTCTACGGTTGATTCAAACGATCCTATTGGTGTTGAAATTCAAAACATGCGTTACGATAAAGCATTAATTATTATTACGCAAATGGCGGGATTGGTTTATGAAGATAAAGACAATGTTATCGTTGTAAAGAAAAAAAATGAAGAAACAGAAAAACGTTCTCCTGACACATATGCATCTGTTAATGTAAGAGAAGTGAAAATTTCTGCTGTATTCTTTGAATTAGATGATCAAGCTGCAAAAGAAAGAGGAATGAATTGGAAGGCTATGTTGTCCGGAAAAGGATTTGGACTAACCGCTTTATCTGGTGATTCTGTTGGAATGGGATCTACACTCGGAGGTTCAAAAACTGCATCTATAGGCGGGTACGGTTCTTTTTCTTCTGGTAGTTTTTTTGGTCAAGCTACTGCATTATTCAAGTTTTTTGAAAGCCAAAATATTGGTGAAATTATTGCAAGCCCGAATATTGCTGTAAGGGATGGGCAAAAAGGAAGAATTCAAGTGGGTCAGGATATATCAATTAAACAAAGAGATTTTGCTGGTAATGTAGTTGAAAAGTTCTTTTCTACCGGCTCTATAGTTGATGTGACACCATATGTTTATAGGGAAGATGGGGTTGATTACATTTTACTAAATATTGATGTAGAGAGGAGTTCTTATGTACCTGATCCAAGTGGTACAGGGCCTACAGTTATTAATAAAACCCAAGCAAGTACACAAATTGTTATGTTGAACGATGAAGAGACTGTAATTGGCGGATTATTTGTTAATGAAGATCAAAAAACCCGCAGTGGTATCCCAATATTAAAAGATCTTCCTTGGTGGTTCTTTGGCTTAAGATATATTTTCGGGAGCGACCAGATAACAACATCTAAAAAAGAGTTGGTAATCTTACTTAAGACAGATCTTATTCCTACTTTAAAGGAAAGAGTTGCTGGTGTACGTCCTGAAAATCCATTAAAAGATGAGGTATTAAAACAACGTCAAAGAATAAAATTTTATAAGTTTAATGAAGATACCAATAAATAGAAATAATTAAATAATATGGAATCTATTTTAATTATTGATGATGATATTAACCTCTGTTCAGTTCTTAAAGAAGAACTGGCAGAGGTCGGTTACGATGTAGAATATTTTAATAATGGATTTTACGCTTTTGATTATATTGCAAAAAATCCGGTTGATCTAATGCTTCTTGATTTAAAAATGCCGGAACATGATGGCTTCGATGTACTTCAGGAACTAGAAAAAAGAAATCAAAGAATGAAAGTAATTGTGCTAACCGGATACGCTGATGTTAAAAGCGCAATCGATTCTGCAAAAATGGGTGCAAATGATTTTATAAGTAAACCATATGATTTCGATGAACTTTTAATAACAATAAGAAAAGTTCTTCAATCTGATGTATAATCATGAAAATCAGTTATCGTATTCTCTTCATAAACTTTGCCGTAGTCGTTTTAATTATTGGTATTTCTGCCTTTACATTTTACTCCATAATGTACAATGTCCTTTCTTCTCAACAATCAAAATATCTTAATAATTCTGCAAACAACTTTACATATTTTTATAGAGAAATTCTTCAAAATACCGATGATGATTTTCTTTTCTTAATAAAAAACGGCAAAGAACCTTCAGCAAAAATCCGGCTGCCCGATCAATACATGGGAAAGAATATTGATTTTATTTTTGAATCTAATAACCAGTTCAATTCCCTCGAACCAATTTATTATAATGATAACATTGACTTACCTAAAAGTGAATTTTCACTGGAAAGTTTTTTAGCGAAAAATCCTTTATCTGTAATTAAGCTGTATAAGGCTGCAAACGGTTTGGAATACTATTACGGACGAATATTAAATGAGAAATTATTAAATGAAATTGCTCAAAAGGTCGGAGCAGAAGTATCCGTAATCTGGAAAGAAACCCCCTTAGAAATCTCAAATAGTTCTCTTAATCAAAAATATATTTATGGTTTATCTCAGGCATATAAAAATCTTTCTTTACAAAGTAATTTAAAAATATATACTCTAAGTGCTGAGTCTACGGATTTATTAACAACATTGTATACGCCTATAACTGATTTTACAAAATATGAGCAACCTAAATTTCTAATTTTTACTCCTTTAAATGAGACAACAGATTTAAAGAATAATCTAAAGGATATTTTAATTGTAATTGGTATTTCCGGAGTAATTTTATCCTTAATATTAACCTTTGTTTTTACAGATAAAATTAGGAAGCAAATCACCCAGCTTAGCAAAGCAACTGAATTTACAAAGGAAGGAAAATTTAAAAACAAAATAGATATTAAAAGCAATGATGAAATTGGGATGCTTGCCAATGCCTTTAATAATATGATGGAAGTATTAAGTAAAAATCAAAAGGCGAGAAATGAATATTCCGACTTTATTGCTTTAATTAATAAGAATCCGAATTTAAATGAAATTTCCGAAGCAGCCTTAAGAAAGATAATTCAGACATGCAATTTTACGGTTGGTGCAATATACTCAGTTGATAACGAAAATATCACACTAATAAATTCATATGGAATAGACAAAAATTATAAGTTGTCGGATAGATCATCTTTTTTTGATCCGGCAATAAAAAACAAAGAAACTGTTGAATTTAATTTCACAGATAGGATGCCGGTAATTAAAACCGGCATTTTTACATTACAGATAAGAAACTTAGTAATTATTCCAGTAGTCTATAATAATAATGTTATTGCTATTCTTGAATTAGGGGCAATTGATAAACCTTCGGATGAAGCAAGGCAGTATTTGGTAAATATCCAGGAACAACTTGCAATAGGTTTAACAAACGCAAAAGCATTTGTGCAGCTTGAAGATTTGGTAAATGAATTAAAACATCTAAATGACGAATACCAAAAGCAGAATGAACAAGTAACAAAGCAAAATGAAACACTTGTCCAGCTTCACAATCAATTAAAAGAAAAAGCAGAAGAATTAACCATCCAAAAACAAAAAGCCGAAAGTTCTACACTATTAAAATCACAATTCCTTGCCAGTATATCTCATGAATTACGAACCCCGATGAATTCAATACTTGGACTCACCGAATTAATTCTCGAAGAATCTTCGCTTACCGATAGGAATAATGAAAGACTGCAAGTTGTATTAAACAGTGCCAGAAGATTATTAAGTCTAATTAACGACATACTGGATCTATCAAAAATAGAAGCCGGTAAAATGGAACTGCATCCCGAAGAAGCCGCACTGGACAGCTTTTTGTCCGAAATTGAAACCATTATAAAACCTCTGGTAGATAAAAAATCATTACAGTTTAATTTAATTAGACATTCAAATACCAATATCATAATAAATATTGATCGTGGGAAGCTTGCTCAAGTTTTAATGAACCTGCTTGGTAATGCAGTTAAATTTACCGAAAAAGGTTCCGTGGAATTGCATGTCACTTTAACAGATAAAAAAATCTTAAAGTTTGATGTTATAGATTCGGGGATAGGAATTTCCGAAGAGGATCAAAAAATAATTTTTGATGAATTCCGGCAAATTGATGGAACAAGTACCAGAAAGTATAATGGAACAGGATTAGGATTATCCATTTGTAAAAAAATTGCAGATTTAATGGGAGGAGAACTCACAGTACAAAGTAAGGTCGGTAAAGGTTCTATATTCAGTTTTACAGTTCCGATAAACATTGAAGAATTCCATGATGAAAATAAAATTTCGAAAATTAATCTAAATGCTTTACAAAAAAACAAGAAGAATCCTGTACTTGTAATTGATGATGATCCAGAGGTACGTTATACGATAGGGCAGTATTTAATTTCAAAAGGATACAAGGTAGTTTATGCGGAAGATGGTGAAAAAGGAATAGAAGAGGCAATTCGGGTTCAGCCGTTTGCAATTACTTTAGATATTATGCTGCCTAAAAAAGATGGATGGAATACTCTAAAAGAATTAAAAGAAAATCCCCATACCAAAGATATTCCCGTAATTTTAATTTCAATAATAAGTGATAAAAATTTAGGATTCGGATTGGGTGCTTTTGAATATTTTGTAAAACCTATATCATCACAACAAATATTTTCAGCTTTTACTAAACTTGAAAATCTTGCCCAGAGAAAAGTTAAGAAAATAGTTATTGTTGATAATGATGAAAAGGAAATTGAAAGATTCAAAAAAGAATTCATGAATGAATCGATTGAGATCACCGCTATTCAAGATGGTGAAGATGCTTATGAAAAGATAATTGAACGGCAACCGGATCTAATAGTTATTAGTTTACTAATGCCTTCTTATGATGGAATAACATTATCACATAAACTTAAAACAAATAGGGAAACCCGAAATATTCCTGTAATTTTGTGCACTGAAAATGAATTTTCAGATAAGGAAAAAGACGAGCTAAACAATATTGTGGAAAATATTACCGTTGCTGAAAGAAATCATCCCCTGGACGTTCTTAAAATAGTCAGGGATCGTCTAAAATTACAGGAAGATTTTTCATCTGCGTATATTCAAAATGAAGAAAATGTTGGCAAAGAAGTTGTTGATGATTCAGTAAAAGAAGAAAACCCTGACTATTACGGGGAAGTTTTAATTGTTGATGATGAACCTGAAGTTTTATTTACAATGCGCGAATTAATTCAAGCTTGTAATTGTAAGACTATTCTTGCTAAAAACGGGATCGAATGTCTAAAAATTCTTGAAGACAAAACTCCAGATTTAATTTTATTAGATATTATGATGCCTGAGATGGATGGCTTTCAAACAATAAAGAAGATAAAGGAAAATCAAAGATTAAAAAATGTGCCGGTGTTTGCAGTATCGGCAAAAGCGATGAGTGAGGATAAAAAAATTATTCTGAAACACGGGTTTGAAGATTTTATTCCCAAACCTGTTAACTCAATTATAATTAGTTATAAACTTAAAAAAATATTTAATCAAATTAGAATATTAGAAAATGAAAAAAATATTAGTTATCGATGATTTACCGGAAAACGTTTATATGCTTCAAGATCGATTGGAAAATGAAGGATATGAAGTGGTTACTGCATATGAAGGAAAATCGGGAATAAATAAAGCAATAAATGAACACCCGGATTTAATTCTGCTTGATATAATGATGCCGGAAATAACAGGTATTGAAGTTTGCAAAACCTTAGTATCAAATAATGCTACTGCGGATATACCCATTATATTAGTAACGGCAAAATCTGATGCCGAAGATACAAAGGAAGGTCTTGAAGCAGGGGCCTTCGATTACATTAAGAAACCTTTTAATAGGATAGAGCTTTTAGCCCGTATAAATTCTGCTTTAAAATTAGCTGAAGCTCATAAGCTGGTATTGGAAGCAGAAAAGAAAAATACTTTTACTGCAACAGTTGTAACTACAAATCACAAGATAAAGCAGCCATTGACATTAATTACATTAACGGCCGCAGCGGTAAAAAGGGAACTCAATAAAGAAGTTATATCAAAAGAAGCAATATTAAAAAAATTAGAATATATCGAAGTTGCGGTAAATGAGATAAATGATGTACTAAATAAGCTCCATGCAATTAAGCAGCCTGTGTTTTCAGAATATGTTAAAAATATTAAAATGGTTGATGTTGATAAAAAAGAATAATAATTTAATTGCAGGTTTAGATTAATTGCTGGATCGTGGCAAGCATGGTATCAAATTCATACGGTTTGGATAATAAACTATTAATTCCCATCTTTTTAGGATTAAAATCCTTTTCCAGTGATAAGCTCCCGGTTGAAAGAATAACAGGCATTTCAAATTTAAATTTTCTTATTTGATTTACACATTCAAGTCCATTCATTTCCGGCATACTGTAATCCATTATAACCAGATCAACTTTGATTTCTTCCGTTAAAACTTTTAAAGCTTCAACACCGGAGCTTACTTTTATTACACTATAACCATTTGATTCTAATAGTTCTGCAAGCAAGTCTCTCAACATCATTTCATCATCGGCCAGGAGAATAATTTTTTCCGTAGAAGAAGATTTTTCAACATGTGAAGGTTCAAAAGCCGGGATAAAAACATCAAAAGAAGTTCCTTCACTTAAAGTACTCGAAACTTCAATATGACCTTTATGTGCTTTAATAATACCATAAGTAACATAAAGACCCAAACCCGAACCGGTTTCTTTTATTTTAGTTGAAAAATAAGGATCAAATATTTTTTGCAAGTTTTCGTCATCAATACCGCTCCCTGTATCCCTAACAGTAAAATTAACATAATTGCCTTTATCCAGTAAAGGATAATTTATCATATTCTTTTCATCAATAGTTATATTTTTAGCTGAAAGATATATTGTCCCTTTATTTTCGATGGCTTCTTTTGCATTTACATTTAAATTTAATAGAACCTGATATATTTCTGTTCCGTTTCCCAAAATATCATAAAGATTATCTTCAATATTTATCTGCAAAGTAATTTTTTTAGGAAAAGTCTGTAGAATTACTTTTGATATTTCGGAAAGCAGCAAATTTGGTTTTATTAATTCTTTTCTTTTAGGAGTTGGCTTACCATAAGATAAAAGCCCTTTTGTTAAATCCTTTGCCCTTATTGAACAATTCTCAATGTTATCAAGCAGCCTGTATATATTTTCACTTTCAGGAACCCTCTTCTTTAATAAATTTAAACTTCCGAAAATACTTGAAAGCAAGTTGCTGAAATCATGAGCCATACCACTGGTAAGTTTTCCTATTGTTTCAAGCTTTTGAGACTGCAATAATCTGTTTTCAAGGGCAGTGTTTAATTCTCTGGTTCTTATACTGCTAACTGCAAAAGATAATAGTGAAGCAAATTGTTCTATATAATTTATCTCTAAAGAATTATATATCTCTTTTCCTCCAACTATAATGGTTGCAAGCAGGTCATTGTTAAAGAAACATGGAGAGACAATTAAAGATTCGCTTTGGAAAACACGAGTTAAGTTAAAGCCTATATTGGTTGTTCTGTTTAAGGCCACTAGTGAACGTTTATTTATTCCAAGCCATTTTATAATAAAAGAATAATTAACGCTTATTTCTTTTTTTATATCCTCTTCATTTTTTATATGCTTGCCAGGATCAATAAAAAGAAATTCATATTTTTTGTTTTCTTCATGAAAAACAACTATTCCGAATTGACTGCTGCTGATTTTTATACAGCTATTTAAAATTGATCGTGATAAAACATTTAATGATTTCTCTTTTACCAGAAGGGCTAGAATATTTTGAAATTCCTTTTGAAATAAAAGATTTTTTTGAGGGGATTCATCTAATAAAGAAGGGATTTCTTTTTTAGATTTTTCCAGCGAAAGAACAAAACCATCTAATTTATCTTTTGATTTAAGGGCGGTAATCCTCAAATTATTATTTAAGGATGGAAGGGAAATTTCTAAAGATTTTTTATTCTTAAACTTGTCAAATTGCGAAGGCTCTACATCTTTAAATATAGTGTCTATTCCTCTTCCCTTTAATCTCTTTTCCCCGGCACTTTTTTTAAATTTTTGGTTAAACCAAAGTATTCTTTTATCTTTATCTGCAATAGCTAGTCCGGAACCGTTTTGCTCCAACAATTCTGAAAGAGCATATTCAGAAATGATTTTTTTGAGCATTTATAAATTTAGTCCTGTTTAATCTCATATTTCTTAATCTTAGTATACAAAGTCTTCGGGCTAATCCCTAATTGATATGCTGTTTGTGTTCTATCCCATCTATTTAGCTTTAAAGCCCTAGCAATATGTTTCCTTTCCAATTCTTCCATACTTAAAACTACTTCGGATTGACCGTTATCTTCATTGGTTATTTGTTGATATTGATCTTGTACAGCCTGTGTAACATTGCTCGGTAAATTAAGATCCTCAGGTTCAATTATGTCCCCCTCGGCAAAAATTAAAGCGCGTTCAATTATATGTTCAAGTTCCCGTACATTCCCTGGAAAGCTATAACTTGTTAAGACTTTCTCAGATCTTGAAGAAAGTCTTTTAGGCGATCTAATAGGCGATTTAGATTCTAAGAAATGATTTGCTAAAATGATTATATCCTTTTCCCTATCCCTTAAAGGAGGTATAGTAAGAGTAATAACATTTAATCTAAACAACAAATCCCTTCTGAATTTTTTATTATCTGCTTCTTCAAGTAAGTTCCTATTAGTAGCACCAATTACCCTAACATTAGAAGTAAGATTTGTAACACCACCGATTCTTCTGTATTCGCCATTTTCCAGAAAACGAAGGAGCTTAGGCTGGAGTGTAAGACTAAGTTCACCGATTTCATCTAAAAAAAGAGTACCTCCGTGCGCAATCTCAACCAATCCTTGTTTAGTTGATTTTGCATCAGTGAAAGCGCCTTTTTCATGTCCAAAAAGTTCACTTTCAATTAATTGATCTGGTAAAGAAGCACAATTCACCACAACAAAAGGTTTATCTCTCCTTTCGGAATGTTTATGAATATATTCTGCAAATAATTCTTTCCCTGTACCTGTTTCTCCTTCAATTAAAATATTCGAATCGGATATTGCGGATTTGTTAGCCAGGTTTATAACTCTTTGAAGTTCTTCACTTTCTCCAATAATGTTGTGTGGGAGTATCTTATTTACTTGATTTGTAAGAATAGTAGTTTTAACAAGTAAGTCTTTATGTTCAAGAGCCCTGTTTATTGTAAGAAGCAGTTCATCGAAATTGTAGGGTTTGGTTATAAAATCATAAGCACCCAATTTCATACATTCAATTGCTTTTCTAACTTCATTCTGAGCAGTTAAAACAATTACCTGTATTGAAGAATTATAATCGGACGTGAATTTTAATACTTCTTCACCTGAAACTTCTTTCATATTAAGATCAAGAAGTAGCAGATCATAATTTTTTCTTTTTATATTTTCAATTGCTTCGCCACCATCATACACAGTATCAACAGAAAAACCTTCCTCAAGCAATTGCTCTTTCAATAAATAACAAAGTGTTTCATCATCATCGCAAACTAATATCTTAGAGTTTTTATTCATATTTTTTTAGATAAAAATTATTGACTATCATACTTTTGTATTTTATAAATTTATTTTTGCTTGGAATAAAAAATCCTAATTTATATATTTGTAGTTCTTAAAAATTTTGGGCGCGTAGCTCAGTGGTAGAGCATCTGCCTTTTAAGCAGAGGGTCGGTGGTTCGAGACCACCCGCGCTCACTTTATTTAAGTTATACCTTTCAAATATTATTACACCAAAAAAAATTGTCTCAAATTCAATATTAACATTTTAAACAAATAACAGCAAGTCTGCTTTCCCCAAACGAAGTAATTTATTATATATAAATATCAATTAAAAACCGATTATTAAAGGCTAAAAAATCAGTTTTCTATTAAATCCTTTTTACAAATATAAAGAAAAATTATAGAAATTTGTTATAATTTATTATACAATTTTTGGTTCTAAATACTTTCCGAATCAATTTATCCTTTTTTATTAGTGTGCATTAAGTAAGTTATAAAGACAATATATCCAAATGCTGCAATAATAATTCCTATAATACTATCTGAAAAAACGTCATAAAGGCCACGCAAAAGTGCCATAAATGAAATTCCAACTACAATAACAAGCCATTTCCTTCCTTTTTTTACTGCAGCCATGCTTAAAAACAGTTTCCCCATCTTCCAAGCCAAAAGCACTTCCATGATCTTTATCTTTCTTAATGGGATCAGAAGGTTCCATAATTACCTCGCTTATTTTTTATAAAAACAAAACAATATAATGGCCTATTGATCTGAGAGCTTTTGATACATTATCAATTTTAAGATATGATAAATATTTTCGGAAAAAAATCAGATTTTAAGAAAGAATAGAAAATAAAATAATATTACCAAATGTATTTTCTTATTTATAAAAAATAATTAATTTGATAATTAACTAAGACAGCGAGTTTATATTTATGGGCGAAATTGTATTTTGGACTATTATCCGGACAGCAGTTTTAATTCCTATAATTTGGATACTTCAAGGTTATATTGATTTTCAATTTTGGTGGATTATTAATGTTGTAGCAATTTATGTAATTATTTTACATCCGGTAATAATTCATTATAAATTATTTGAAGAAAAAAATAAAGATATAATAGAATCAACATTATGCTCAACATGCAAACATTTCGACAAAACAGCAGTACTTTGCATGAGACATGATAAACATCCTTCCTTGGAATTCCTTCCATGCCAGGGTTTGGATTGGCAACCAAATGCTATTAATATTAACAAAGAAGATATCTCCAGTAAGTAAAATTTATATTTAAGAAATCTCCTGTCCTGTGAATTACCTCACAAACACTAAATGATTTTTAATATAGTGGGGTATTATGTCCTTTTATCTTTGTCGATATAACTATAATCTTAAACAAAACTTTTATCAAAACTCTTAATTGCAATGAAAAGAATTTTTCAATATATAATTTTATTATTTTATAGTACAATAATTATTTTTCCTTTTTCTATTTTTTTGTATGCCTACTCCTCAGGTATTACAGGTGTAACAAAGAAAAGTAACAATCCTGGCTGCATATGTCATGGATCAAATCCTTCATCTGATGTAACAGTAACTATAAGCGGTCCCGACACATTGACTTTAAATCAGACTGCTAACTATTCAATTACAATATCCGGCGGGCCATTGACAGCGGCAGGAACAGATATAGCAGTATCAAACGGTACATTGGCACCTGTTTCAAGTGATTTAAGAATTCAAAACAGCGAACTGACCCACGAATTACCAAAGGCACCAGTAAATGGTGTTGTTACTTTTGATTTTACTTATACAGCACCATCGGTTCCAGGTGAGCAGACAATTTATGCAAATGGAAACAGTGTAAATTTTAACGGTCAATTCACTGGTGACCAATGGAATTTTGCGCCGAATAAAATAATTCTAGTTTCAGTGCCAACCGGAGTTGAAAATGAATTAAACATTTTTGCATATAACCTTGAACAAAATTTTCCCAATCCTTTCAATCCTTCGACAAAAATAAGGTACGGCATTCCGCGTAATGAATTTGTCTCGTTAAAAGTATATAATTTGCTGGGAAAGGAAGTTGCAACTCTTGTTAGCGAAGAAAAGTCCCGAGGTAATTATGAAGTTACTTTTTATACCAATAACATCTCAAGTAATTTTGCGTCAGGTATATATTTTTATGTTTTAAGGGCTGGGAATTTTTCTGCAACCAAAAAATTTATTTTACTCAAATAATATTACTTGTGAAAATGAAAAATATAAAATTCAATTTTATCAATTCATCTTTTATAATTTAATTATGCCTTTTTTTTAAGTTCTTCAGTTATTATATGAATACAAAAATTTTTTAAAGAATTCTTTAATCCCAATTAATAAAGAAACAAAACCTTTAAAAGCATATGAACTTTGGGCTGAAACATATGATGGCGAATATGGAAATTTAATGCTTTATTTTGATGGACTTCTTTTCGAGGAATTTTTAACAAAAGTAAATTTAAATGGGAAGAGGATATTAGACTTTGGCTGCGGCACAGGTCGATACTGGAAGAAACTATTAGAAAGGACTCCAATACAACTGGTTGGCTGTGATATTTCAAAATCCATGATGGAAAAATTAAAAGAAAAATATCCGGATTCCGAAACGTACACTCTGCAAAACAATAAGCTTAATTTTCTAGATGATAATTCGTTTGATTTTATAATTTCTACCCTGGTAATTGTAGATATCCCAAATATAGAAGACATTTTTAAAGAATGGAATAGACTACTGAAAAAAGAAGGAGAAATATTTATTACCGATTTTCATCCTGATGCACTTAAAAAAGGAGCAAAAAGAACCTTTAATAAAAATGGGAAAACAATTACAATCAAAAATTATATTCATCCGGTAGAAAAATTAGAACACATGTTTTCATCTTTCGGATTTACTGTTATTAATAGAAATGAAAAAATTATTGATGAAGATGTTAAAGAATTTTATGTGAAGAAGAATGCGTTAAATATTTATGAAGAATATAAAAATGTTCCAATGATTTACAGTCTTCATTTAAGAAAATGATTCTCAACAATATATATATTACTGGCGAAGTATACGGAAAAAAATCAATAATAATTAATAAAACCGGTATCCAAAATATTTGTAATGAAAATGAAATAAAAAATCAAAGTGACACAATAATCAATTTTGAAAATGTAATCGCTTTCCCAGGCTTAATTAACACACACGACCACCTGGATTTTAATCTTTTTCCTCCTCTTGGTAAGAGGATTTATAAAAATTATATGGAATGGGGAAAGGATATCCATAAAGTAAATAAAGATCAAATAGAATCAATTTTAAAGATACCCTTTCAGCGAAGGTATAAATGGGGCATTTACAAAAATCTTTTTCCGGGGTAACAACAGTTTTTCATCATGGGGATATCTTTAAAGATTATGATAATGAGATTATTGATATTTTTACCGGGGGAAAAATATTTCATTCCGTTAAACTTGAAAAATACTGGAAGCTAAGAATCAATTTACCGGGTCTTTATCCCATTATTATACACATAGGGGAAGGGAAAGATAACTCTTCTAAAGAGGAAATTAAAACATTAATAAAATGGAATTTTCTTAAGAAGAAAATTATCGGGATTCACGCTATTGCTTTACAAAAAGAAAATACAAAATATTTCCGGGCAATTGTCTGGTGCCCTGTATCGAATTATTTTTTATTTGATAAAACTGCTGATATCAAAGAATTAAACGGAGAAACTAAAATTATATTTGGAACCGATTCAACGGTCAGTGCTGAAGGAAATATTTGGGAACATCTTCGTTTTGCAAGGAAACTTAAAATGCTTAACGATAAAAATTTATTCAATTCACTTACCATAACACCAGCTGAAGTCTGGAGTTTAAAATCTTTAGGAGCAATTAAAGAAAATTATATAGCAGATTTAGTTGTCGCTAAAAATAAATTTAATGTAAATTGGGATTCGTTTTATTCCATAAATCCTGAAGATATTATTTTAATATTAAAAAACGGAAAAATAGTATTCTGGGATGAAGAGATAAAAAGCCAGCTAAATTTTTTAAACTCGAAGTCAAAACTTTTTTCTAAAATTATTCTTTCCGGTAAGATAAAATATGTTTTAGGGAATCTAAAAGAACTTATTAACTGAACTTACGCAAAGATACAAAAAAGGCGTAATTTTGTAATAACAAAAAGAAGAGAAGAAAATGGATAAAGAATTATTAGAATTATATTCTGATTATCTATTAAGTTCATTTTCATATACAACAGCGACCGGATTATCGATAATGACAGAAGGAGAAATAAGCCACGATAAAGTAACAAGATTTTTAAGTGAAAGTGAATTCGGTTCAAAAGAATTATGGAAAATAGTAAAGTCAACCATCAGAGAAATAGAGACAGAAGAAGGAATAGTAGCCATAGACGATACCATAGAAGAGAAACCATACACAGAAGAAAACGAAATAGTAAGTTGGTATCATGACCATACAAAAGGAAGAGCGGTCAAGGGAATAAATCTTCTATCGGCATTGTACATAAATGATAAAGGAAAAATCCCAATAAATTATGTAATAGTTAAAAAAACAAAAACAGTATACGATGAGAAAAGAGGTAAAGACAAAAGAGTAAGTGAAATCACCAAGAATCAGATGTATCAGCAAATATTAAATCAAATAATAAAGAATAAAGTTCAATTTAAGTATGTAATAAACGATGTTTGGTATGCATCAGCAGCTAATATGGTTCATATAAAGAAGAAATTAGAAAAAGAATTCATAATGCCAATAAAGACAAATCGTAAGATTGCATTGAGTCGAAAGGATAAGATGTATGAAAAATATGTTACAGTAAGTTCGCTTGAATTAAAAGAAAACACTTCTTACAGAATCTATTTAGAGGATGTCCCATTCGAGTTATATTTAGCAAAACAGATCTTCAAAAACGAAGACGGTACAGAAGGTGTTTTATATTTAGTAACAAGTGATTCTACATTAACATATGAACAAATTACAGAGTTCTATCAAAAACGATGGAAAATAGAAGTATATCATAAGTCCTTAAAAAAGAATGCTTCTTTATGCAAATCTCCAGCGAGAATGGTTCGGACTCAGAGTAATCATATTTTTGCTTCAATATTTGCCTTTTACAAATTAGAATGTCTTAGTATGAAAACAAAATTAAATCACTTTGCAATAAAGGCAAGGATTTATGAAAAAGCTATTAAAGTAGCTTATGAAGAATTGCAAAAAGTCCATCAATTATCTTTTGAATTTGCTAAATAGCTCTTTTGCGTAACTTCAGTTATTAATTTTATTTTGTTTTTCCACCGGAGAAAATTCGCAACTAAAAACAGTAAATTTTTCCTTGGTTCGATATGACCAACATATAAAAAGTAAGGAGTATCGGCTGGAGCTTGTTCTTTATTATAACTTGATATCTTTACGATGTTTGAATATGCCTGCAAAAGAAGAATATTCTCCTTTTTAATATTTAAATATTTGCAAATATTTTCTTTGGTATGTTCGCTGACCGTCAGTATCAACGGATTTTGCTTCAGTGTTTGTTTGAGAAGATATTTATAATAAATAACAAATTTTTTACTATAAAATTGCGGGTGTGTAATGAATGATAAATCATGAATTACGATTGTCGAGGGTTTGTTAAAATTATTGGAAATAAAATAATTTGGAAAAATCCCGCAATCAACTTTCGATTTCACCATTTCATGAGTTAGGCTGAATATTCTATAATAATGTCTTTTTAATCCTTGATATTTCTTATTTAAAGAACTCCTTTTTATTTTTTCAATAAGATGTTTTTCATAATTGTCGGATGACTGAAAGATTTTTATTTCATTATCAGAATTCTTCAACTGTTCCAACAAACAAGTAATATATCTTCCTATTCCTGTAGATTTGAGACCAGAAGCAGATGCATCTATTCCAATAATCATATAATTTTTATGTTAGTTTAATAGAAAAATAGTGATTGGATATATTTTATCGTGACATCAAATGGTTTGTTAGATAATGGCAAAGTGATGTAAAACTCAGGGGGAAAATATTGAATAGGTTAGAATAATTTTATGAACGTACCACTTTTGATTGACTTTATATATCTGGTTTTTTGAATAATAGTTTGAATTTGTAGAATAATAAAGGTTTTATTTGTTATAGGGACATAGAGATTTAAAGAATCATGAATATTTAATTACCTAATGTTTATTAGACGCAACATTTACTTTAATTTATTTTATATTTTAAATTATAATTTTATTAGATATTGTTTTTTAAATGAGAATACCTGAAAATAAAATTGAAGAAATTAGGTCAGCTTCAAACATTGTAGATGTTATTTCAGAATATGTTCCTCTTAGAAAAAGAGGGAAAAACTTTTTAGGATTATGTCCTTTCCATTCCGAAAAAACTCCCTCCTTTACTGTTAATGAAGAAAAACAGATTTATCATTGCTTTGGATGCCATGCTGGCGGGAATGTTTATAAATTTTTAATGGAATATGAAAAAATTTCCTTTGTTGAAGCAGTTCAGGATTTAGCTCAAAGATTGGGGATAACTTTAGAGTTTGATGAAAACATCAGCGAAGAAAAACAATCCGAACAGGAAATTCTATATGATATTAATACATTAGCTGCGCGATATTTTTCAGATAATTTATTAAACAGTACCGAGGGGGAAATCGGCAGAGAATACTTCAATAAAAGGAAAATAAAATTACAAACGTTACGCGCATTTGGATTAGGTTATTCATTAAACGGATGGGAAAATTTTATTGAGTTTGCAAAAGAAAATAAAATTGATCTTGAAAAAGCAATTCAACTTGGACTAATTGGAAGGAATAACGATGGAAGATTATTTGATAAATTCTCAG